>Ga0123355_10015452_pt1 | contig 11997 bp, 3 predicted proteins | sample TergutEmb28metaG_3_FD_89872 | JGI IMG/M metagenome (GOLD analysis project Ga0123355, IMG submission 89872) | Embiratermes neotenicus P1 segment gut microbial communities from Petit-Saut dam, French Guiana - Emb289 P1 | ecosystem: Host-associated > Arthropoda: Insects > Digestive system > Gut ... | reverse complement strand
CCCAGCCTCCTGTAAAATGGGTACCGTGTCTTTCCCGGGGGTAAAGTGCGGCCGGGGCGTGCTGCTGACCACTCACCCCCTTCTAGTGCCGCTGTCATGGAAGAGTAGAGCTGTACCTCAACCCACCCTCTGGGTCACACCGGGTCTGTAACGGGATCATTTTACCTTTACCTTTTTTTTAATCGACTTTTACAACTGCCTTTGTATAACGTGTATTGGAATATTATACGCTGTTATCAGGTGTCACCCCGTATTATGAGTTGGACATAACAACGAGTTCGAAAATGTTTTTTTTTTGCGAATACATGGTTTAGATTAATCTTGCCCAGGATAGGGAAAACTGTTGGGCTGTTGTTAGCACGGCGACAAACTCTCTGGTCTCTTAAATTTGGGGAGTTTCCTGACTTACCGAAAAAGATTTTGTTTCTCAAGAAGTACTTCGCTCCACAGAGTTAAAGTCACGTCTGCAAGGCATCTGGATCGTTATGGGAAGCGGTACAAATGGGCTATAAACATCTCTCAGACGTTATGTCTTGCGATGATCCGTGTTTCTAACTGTTTCAGTCCTTCCTACTTTACCTTATTGTATTTTACGCCTGTTCCTTAAGTGTCTGTTCTGCGATTCGATTATTTTGTGTTTATTGTTATTATGTCTTCCTATACTGCTGTTTATTTCTTTGTTCCTTCCCTCAGTTTTTGAGTTTGTGATATCTAAAATTGTGTATTTCTTCGGTAGGTAATTTTTAGAAATAAAATTCTCACAGTACTGTCTGTGAAGAAAATATGGTCCTCAGGCTTGACGTCATGTAGTCTGGTAGATATATTCTGATATTAACCAGGATGCTCTTACTTCCATTACCTCTTGTGATGATGGAGGAGGCAGATACCTCTAAAACGCCGGTCACTCTTACATTCCTATCTCAGTTTTTTTCCCCCCTTTTCCCAATTATAGTAGCTTCGTTTTTATTTTTGATACTCCCATTTCCTTTCTCGCAATGTCCAATGTCAGTTCACTTTTATTTCTAAATCGTTTTTACCGTTTACTGATAGTTTGATCTCCCTCCGATTTTAAGACGCATTAGCAAGATGGATCAAACGACTGTTAGCTTTCTCATGGTTGTCCGTCTGTCAATCTGTCGGCATTGAACAACTCGGCTCCCACTGGACCGATTTTCATGAAATTTGATATGTGAGTATTTTTCGAAAGTCTGTCTGGAAAACTCAAGTTTCATTAAATTCTGACAAGAATAACGGGTATGTTACGTGCAGACCGATATACATTTTTTTATCATATCTCGCTCATTTCTCTTAGAATGATGATTCAGGCAAACGTTTCAGGGTGAATCCAGACACACATTTTATGTACAGTAACTTTCCTCGAAAATGGTGTCCTTACGAGCGAATGTAAAAAATGTATTGCAGAGCCAGGCAGGCGACAGACGACAATATGGGCATGTGCGTTGCATGCTGGGTAACTAATGCTACAGACACACACTGAGAGAATGTGATACTTCTCAAGATAAAACCAGACTATCCTGCTGGCTACAAAAACATAGACATGGAATCACCTTAATAAAAATCACTCTAAAATCTATAAAAAAAACACGTCCGATCCTATGAACCAGTTCTACACACTGCTATAACATAAATTTTTAATATCCGTAGACATTTTATTCACAAAGTTTAAAGTAACTGATAACTCATTTATGTTTTTATGTATGCTTTAATAATGCTCGGTGCACGCGGTGGCGCAGTTGGTTGAGGCACTGCGCTACAAGCCGGAAGGTCGCGGGTTCCATTCCCGATAGTGTGATTGAAATTTTTCACTGACATAATTCTTCCGGCCGCACTGTGGGCCTGGGGTCGACTCAGCTTCTGACAGAAGTGAGTACCAGGAATATTTCCTAGGTGGTAAAGACAACCGGTGCGTAGGGCTGACAACCTTACCACTTTCATTTGCTGAATATCTTGAAATCTTGGAGCCTCATCGTCCTCGAACACTCGGGGTTTCTCCAGGTCTGTACAGGGATTGTTTTACTTTTTATTTAATATTCAGTAAATCCCTGAGAATGACCAAAACAGAACGAAATATGTAGGAATTATGGTAAATTGTGTATAAAATATAATTTTAGTGTTAGTGCATTTGTTGATTTTATTGTGAGAATTATTTGTCAACCCTTTAAACGCCGAGTTAAATCCCATCTGCCCTCTGCTAGCATTATTCGGAGCTCACCATATGCTCAACGTTAGCAGGTAAAGGGCTAATGCACAGACATAAATAACATTAAGATTATAAAATACTTATTGTTTTTCCACTGTATCTATAGTTGCACAAAACGCCTTACTTACATTGAGTTTGTTGTAATTTGATCTCATTTTCGCTCATGTAAGATTCGCTTTGGAAGTAGCTATAGACTTGTCGTAAGACAGACTGCGTAATGATGATAATATTACGCTGTCTGCAATTCACTTTCGAATATTCTTCTTTGTAGCTCTCTTTGTTCTCCTCTCTTGCCCTCTTTTTGCACACAGTACTTTGTTTAGTGACCCATTTAACATTACTTTATATTCCGGAGTCCTGCAGAATGTGCAACACCTTCCACGTTTCTCTGCAGCATCAGCAGCTATAAACAAGTCCTAAGGAATTCTCTTTATCTCCTTAAACTTTCCCTATCTTATCCGGTCTTCTGCTGCCTCTTCTGCTGTTCCATAAATTCCTTTTCTTGTTGCTCTTCTGTCTGTTCCTTGGGCGAAGTGTGGGTTGAGCCTGGTGGTTTGATCAATATGGCGACTGTGTGTATGTGTGTGTGTTTGTCTGTGTGTTTGTGTGTTTCAAGTCGCTGACAAGAGCGACAGAGCCGCAAGGGAACTACCACCACCCACGCTGTGTCCGCGCCACCAAGATTCGCCCTCCATCCCATATATTACCCTCTCACACTACCCCATGCGTGTCTTTCATTTCTTTCAAAGGAACGACCTTGTCATTCCGCGGGTCGTATTTGTATATGTCATATACAAGCAATATTTTGATGCTTATACATTCTTGTAAAGCATTCGGAGTTGTGTTTTTGTTTGCAACAGCAGAAGTGATACAATATACATTATCCAATTTTAGTTTTCAACCTCCTCCTGTAAATCAGGGGCGTCAAAACTTTTGGTTAGTCTATACGTGCGCTGAATTTACTTCTGTCGCAGAAATTTATATGCCGCCAATAATTTAGGCCTACGAAGCGACTGTGTTACAGAATATTATGGATCTGGTAGAAATATACTTTTTATTTTGTCGGTATAAAAATAGTTTTATTTGTCCTGAATAAATGTTTCAAACTAAATTCCCGGGAAAAAAAAATTCTTGAAAAGATGCCGTTTATTAGCCCTTCAGAAATCCCCACCATTTTATTTTACACGAAAAGTTAATACCGTGTTGTCTACATGTTCCAATACAGGACTAGATTAGTTTCGTCCGCGATCTCAAATCCTATTTCTCTAAAATACGTTTCTGTATTATATTACCTTCTACCTCTCTATCTTTCATGTTGTTTCTTTCCTTTAGGCTTTCCATGCTCCAAAAGAAACTCGGTGTGCATTTTCCTTATCCCCCATAAGTACATGATCCAGACATCTCATCTTCCTTGATGTGGTCACCTGAATATTATTTGCAAAGGTATAAGGTCATTAAGTTTCTAACTTGAAACTATTTCTGCTTTTACTTCCTTCCACTTAGGCCAATATAGCTACCTGAGCGCTATCCTACGTTATCTTTATGCCTGTATTGTTTCCAAAATTTTAAACAAGAACAGGTGATACACACAAACAAAACTACAGGCACAATTGTGGTATCCGTATGCAGGCTTCAGCCTGCATACGGATACCACACCACCCCAACCAAACCACAACGTAACACCAACACACATCTAACCAGAGCAATACAACCCGTGAAATAACTCAACAAATAAGCCGCAAGCTCCTGAGGATGGATGTATTAACATCCGAAACATGTTGAGCATTAAATAAAGAAAGCAAGTGACATCAAGTTGGTCTCTCTCTCTCTCTGTTCAACTATCAAGATGATGTACGATCCAATAAACAATAAGCTTATTTACATATTTATATTCTCAAGTAATAAAGTGGAAGAAACGATATTTTGTACTGAATGGTAAAGGTCATTTTATGACTTTAACTTTCTGTTAATATCTTCGTAAATAGATACTGTTGTTTATGAAACGGGATTCAATTTCTTACATTCTAATAATCGTTTTGGCCTTTGCCCACGCAAGTTTAAATTGCTTCTACTAAAATATTAAACATATCGGATTCTTTTCCTTTTGAAACATAGAAAAGTGCGCTCAAAGATAGCATTTTAAATTAAAGTTCAGCTTTCTTTATATATAAAAATGTCGAACAAATGCTACACCTAAATTACAAAAATTTTCTTAGAAACTGCTACTTACGTACTTAATCATCATATTCTCTTATAAATAAAACCTTTATAACTTACGTAACTGGAACAGAATTTTTACGCGATTAACGAATTTAAACTAAGCAGAAAAGAATTATCATTTTTATCTCAAAAATTCTCATAAAGTGAGCAGACGTATTTCTTTATGATCCTTATCAGTTTTGGACTCTGTATTAGTAGGCCTTCATTTTCTCGTAAGTAAAGGTAGGATACTAAAACTACAAACGTCGAGAAACCCCAGATGCGTGATGACAGTACCAAACTTCAGGAAGTCTCTTTACTTCCGCGGCTGCTTCGGGATGGCAATTACACAGACAGACACCCAGACGTGTTGATAGCGTAAGTCCATCCTCATCGATAAACTAAAGAACATATTTCAACATAATATCCTCTTCCCCGCAATTTTATATTCAAGAACGAGAGGGATTTCATCGCGCACGGCGAGAATTCTTCTCGCTTATGCCACGGGAAATTGTTTACATGTTCCTTGCAACGCGGTATTCCTTTATCGTTGTGCTACTCGCCACTGTATAATCCAGCATGTTAACAGAGTGGTTAGTGAATTGGTTCAGGCATGGGCAAGGAGTGGAAAGGCTGTCTGAGAAGAAGTGTCAAAGTGCTGTGTCACATATTAGAAGAGCAATCGATATAAAGTTATTCCACTTACTTTAAGTTAAATCAAAAGCTTGACTCTGGGATAAATTTTCTACCTTTACTAAGAAAAGGGATTATTTTAATTTTCCGCCGAGCCGACATGAATGTCAAGTAAAATAGGAGAAATACTGAATCGAACTTGATTCTGGTAGTAATCGTTTCGTAAATAGGAATACTCGTTTGTAGTGTTCATTGGAATTTTAGTTTAAACTTGCTTTTCGTAGAGAGCAGGAATGTCAAGCTTCAGTATCGACGTGCTCTTTACATAACGTAGGAATGTCGAAAGTCAGTAATATTGATACGTTCTTTATGTAAAACAGAAGTTTCGAAATTCACGCTCCATGTGCTCTTCACAAAAACTAGGAACAACGAACAACAAACTCGAAGCATTTTTGATGTTAAATGTTAAATTTATTTTACAGAAAATTGTACCCGAAATCAGCGTCATGTAAAGAAAGAACGTAGTCAAACGGAACCTAACATCCGCTGTAAGTGTCGTGCAAATTAAGCGTGTTATTGTTTGGAATGTTCCAAAATCAGACCAAAGTAGGTTTCGAAGTCCCTACCAAAAGAGAGCTTAATTTAAATTGGGATTATTGTTGGATAGAACCTGAGCCCGGACGTGAGCTTCATGTAGAGTGGAAGTGTTATTATAAGCATCGAAATTACATGAAGCCTGTAAAATATTGTTGAGACACCGAATCTCAGAGATTAAGTGTATCGGAGGTAAGGTGCTTGGGAACAAACTTTGGTGTAGACACACGTCAAACCTCTCCACATTACGAGTTTCTATATTCATTACGTGAAAAGTACCCATACTTCAAATCCAGCACACAGTTTCTTAAATAAGTAATTTTGCTGTTGCCAAACGCAACATTTTTCATAACGGAAATTTCGAAATAAAAAAATTCGCTTCCTTCAAACGAAGTCCCCGTTTCGTCCATGTCTGCAAACAGATCAACAGTAAGGGCTTGCAGGCAAGGGCAGGAGCCCCATACCATGCTTTCCAGGAGAAAATACTAGTGCTGTAAACAATTTCACTCCCCTCTATGCTGCTAACAGTCTCTATTCTATATTTCCTACTATCACCCTTCTTGTTTATTTGAAAGCCACGCCGAAGGGCAAAGTCCCTCCAGTACAGAACACATAAACCAAAGTTCTGGCCAGTGAGTTACAGAGGAAGACAGAAAGAGGAAAGAGATTACTAATATCCCTCTTCATTTGCCCCCAAAACATTTTTTCTGTCACATTTGCAGTTTTAGTATCCTTGTAATTAACCTCTTGTCGTGTAAAATACGTAATACATATTATTATAAACTGCAGGCTTTGTAATATATGTAATGCGTTACAAGAATTACATACAACAGCTGTTATCTGAATATGTGTTGGTAATACGTAGATTACGTTGAAGAAATGGGGAATTAATTTTGTGCATTTCCACTCTGTTTCGGTCGGATATAGTAGAAGATAAGTTCTGTTTTATGGTTGTAGTCCAATTGGAATGGTGTCATTGTTGCTGCACATCTAGAATTCTTCCGGTTCAGTACCTCACTGGTCCAGTTATCTTGATTCGAGGTTTTTCTTTATTTTATTGAGTCATATTAACCAACTTCAAGGAAGAGTACCTTAAATATGCAACGACCTGTTCCTCTACAAACCTACGTTTTATCAATTACAGACGCTACTCGTTAAAAAGAAATATCTCTTCCTCTCTCCTTCCTGCTGTACGTCACGCAGGTAAATAGAAGGAATGGAATTATAGCGCCACTCTTTCTTAACATCGACACTAGTTGGAGCCGAGTGGTCAGCTACACGCACCGGCAACTATATGTCGGGAAGAATCAGAGATACCCATTGAATACGAGGCTGGTGGAACCCGGTAGCCGATTTGCACGTTTTAAAAAAGAGAAAATCCCTTGCCCTGCCGGAATTCAAACCCATTATCTTCCAGCTCGTAGCCTAGTCACTATATCGACTACGCTGACTCGGCTGATATGTGTATATACAATATTAACTTCAATAAAGAAAATTTTGTTAGAAGCCTGAGAAGAAGAATTTAATTAAATACAGGCCTGCTTTGGTTCATACGGGCGTATAAACTTTACTTTTCGCAGCCAAACGTGAAAAAATTCCTGAACAATACCAGCCTCGTAACGTGTGTGAATAGGAAGCTTCTCCCACCAGTGGTAAATTAGTCATAGCTTGAAGCTAACCTTCCATCGCCATATACAACAGGAACGAAAATTGCGTGAAATTTCAAAATCACTTGGCTGTATGCACTTAGGTTTACGTGCTAGCTTTACTTAAACCAATTAAATTTGTTACTTTCCTTACCGAAAAATATGTCTGTATGAACTGTAAGATCACTACCATTTATTGGGCGCTTCCCTGAATAGAATTTATGACCATGCCGTAGTTGCTGTATTCTATGTATTACTTTGGTACAGACAGGCATTTAATGGGTTTCCGGCTTCGTTCTGAGTTTAGAACAGAGGAACAGGATTTATTGAAAACGTGAGTTTAAGACAAATTGCTTCAAAATGAAACTAATTCCATTAAGGCTTTGAAATAACGCATGTAATTCAGATACTGTGCACAGAGGAGAGAGGGTTTGGAACACCGAAGAAGAGCCGGATGATTATACTCTTAAATTAATCTAAGCGAATTATTGTATAGTAGTGAGGATTTGTTTGATATAACTTGCTCTAAGGCATTTTGTTCAAGAACGATTCTAATCCTCTTGGGTTTAAGTCAAAGAATTTTCTTCCAAGATTTCTCTCTCTATAGAAAGATTAAACATTAAAAAACCGACCTTCTCAATGACCATAATTCTTCTGATTACAAATCTGGACGTAAAAATTATTAGTTTTTCCCTATTTGTATTTAATAGTGAGCCAAAATGAGGCACTTTATTACAAATACATTTTGAACTTAAATATTCTATCATTTTTTCAATCACAGTTTGAGAAAATAATGTCTTGTTAGTGAATGAATGTTTATTTGTACATAAACAATTTCATCGCTTGCAAATCGCATAAGTAATGTGTTGTTATATAATTATAAACTTTATCGATTTTATCCATCGCTTTGTGTCAAAAAAAAAAGCAACACTTTTCGGAGACAGATTAATCTGCGTCCTCAGGTTTGCATTAAGTTTAACATTTACCACTTTTCCTTAACTGATAATTTCAGGTGTAATATATCATGGCCAGATTCTTGTAGAGTAGTATGTTTGTCTCGTACGTATTTCATACAGATTAAATAGCGAGGCGGAATTCAAAATCTGTCATTTTCATTATCAAAATATAAAGTTAAGTTTAAATTAAGAGATTTATTATGTTTTGTATACTAATTACAATTTATTGTGATATTACTCAACAAATCGTCACACGATGGTGGGGAAAGAGGCAACAGTTACTTATCAATAACTGATTAGTTACTGATTCCTGTTAGTTTTTCCTAAGTTTCGAAGTATTTTTTACGTATTTTACCAAAAAACGTATAAAGTAAAGAATATTTTATTTGGGTTTTAAAAGACTAAGTATTGATCCTTCCGAAGGCCATTATGAAAGTTGTTACGTAATTTCTTTCGGTCTCACCTTCAAAGTAACATTACGCTTAGAACTTTTGTGTTTGAATACATACGCAAGACACGTAACGCGAACGAATATGCAAACTGCATGGAAAGTGACTGGAATCTCTAAATCGCTCGGCCGTAATTAAAAATGGCTGCATAATTTAATTAATTATTATTTGTATGTAAGTAATTACAGAATAGCTCCAGCATTTTCAGCTAAGGCGTCTGTATATGAGATATTTTTACTGTTGCTAAGAACACTTTTAACATATGGTCTCATTTCGGCATTCAATAATTATTTCCTACTGGCATTTTTACCACGCCAGGTTCGTTGTCTCTCACCTGACTCTATCTACACTCTTGAGAAGCACGGTTTTAAACGTAGCCAAATACCACTTCTTCCAATTTCCACCCCACTCTGGTATAAATGGAGCCTTCTCGGTTTCACCCTGTCGTCGTATTTTATCGTATGGCCTTCTGTGATGTCACTTTCGATGATAAATGTGCTTAGAAATATATTCCAGAGGCACGGAAATTTTCTGATTTTGTTATTGCCACTCTGATTTCTTTTTCCTAATTAATATTGCAGGTGTAATTATTGTACTGGAAAATATGTCTTCAAAGGTTTTAATTCAAGTTTTATTTCTTTTGATTTATATCAGTATATAGAACGAAGATTATTCTTTGAGTTGTGATAAAGACTTAATTATAGTCATGTAAGAGAATAGATACAGGTCATGCGAACAGTTTTGTTCACTTTCAGTTTGACAGCGATAATTTATTAAATTTTTGAGAAAGATTTATGATATTCGGCGTGAATATGAAGTACAAATATTTCTTAATATCATTCAAAGAAACTGTATTTTGTAATTTATAAATAAGCAGTTGCAAATATTTCTACAGTGTAACTTACAAGAGGAGTGTCAAGTCTGTGTCTTTCTTGGGTCCAAAAAATGGAGTCAGCTGCTTTCTCTAAACTGTCAGTAACTGCTTTCATATACCAGAAGACACGAGTGTCAATTTTGCCGCTTCGAAAACAGGAAATTTTGCAATTTAAGAGAAAGAATTGCAGTATATAATACAGTAACAAACACAAGTGTCGTTTTGTTAAAAATAGGAAGAAGAATTTTTATTCGTAAATAGACATAGATAAGCAGGCTTATTGTATACGTTTGTGTGAATGTCAGGGTATGTGGTGCTATGTTTCATTTTGGTGAACAGGAGTTACAGAAACGAAAATATAAAAAATTTTGACAGTTTCTATGTAGGATCTTTAATTTTCAAAATTAGTATGTTTTTGGAAGCGACATATGTGACCAATATCCTCATACCAACCACCGTCAAAGTTTTTTTGCAATATAAAACAATCGGATAGTACAGTTCCTGGGCTTAATTTGTGGTAGGCCTGAGGCTATTGTGTATTTAATGTTCAAATCTCATAAAAGCAGGAATTTGTTTACAATGAGTAATGTCATGTTCACTATCATGGAGTCGAGGGAATTAAAATCCACGGTGTAACTTTTGGTGTGGACGGTAATTCTGAAGTCAGGGACCATTTTCCTCTAAACGTGGGTGGAAATTGTGTGTTTTGATTGTCCGTCGCTTCGGATTGTTATTGTAATTTATTCATTTACGAATCTGTTCAAAAGATTACGAATATATAGAGGTGGATATGATCAAAATGCGTTGTAAGTTGTGACTGCTATCTACAGGAAGTTGCTTTGGTGGGACTCGTAAAGAAGGAGGGAAATGAATAAAAGATCAGTTCGGTGAAAGATGCTGCGCAAACAACACGAATATTTATGACATCACTGTACAAAAATATTTTTATATGTGTATAGTTTTGTATAAATTCCCTTACAAGGTAACTGTTGTTGTCAGATTATTATTATTATTATTAATAATGTTGACCGTAAACTTTGAAACTGCTGACGTGCTTCAGTAACAAATGCCATCGACAGTAGTATTGATATATTCAATAGAAGTTCCATACCGATCAATGATTTGCAGTTTCTTGTACTTTCACTAGATAAATTCAGTTTTAAATTACGCGTAAGTATAACATTTGCAATTAATTTGCTTACATTTGTTATCTTCCTTCTGCTTTTTCTTTGACAGATTGTGCTGTCTGTGTAAATGGTCTTAGGCTGCTGTGTCAGCATATCAATAATAAATAATTAATTGTATTTTGAAGGTAGTCTAACCTAAAATGCGAATAAAGCTCCCACTTTGAAGACCTAGACGTAGATGGGAAATTAATAATACTGAATTGGGTCTAGGTGTAACATTTCCATCGTGAACTCCAATTAATACAAAAGATAAAGAGCATTCCTACTACTACTACTACTATTTTGTTTGTTACTACTACTACTGAAAGTCATAGCAGCAGCAGCAGCAGTAGTAGTAGTAGTAGTAGTAGTAGTAGTAATTGTAGTATTATTAGAAGATTGATAAATATTTAACTTAGTTACCAGTCACCACGACGCAACATCTCACACGATCTGAATCTCCTTTTGCATAATATTGCAGCCACACTTATTTTCTTGTGAAAATCATGGCGGACTAATGTCGTATAGCCAGCTCAAACCTGCTGAAACTGTACACCATATGATCAACTAAGCAGAATCTGGATCATACAGACTTAAACGCACTCCCGCACACGCCTTGGTGCAGAAAGCTACATGCCCCGCTTTAGCTGCAACACTTCTGAAGGCGGCGTGCAGAAAGTTTAGCCGGTCTGTCGTAAAATGTAAAATTGTAAGTCGAATTTTTGTTGAAAGAGGAAGAGTTTGTAGGCGCGTTCGCATAATTGCGAAAAGCGACTATCAGCTTCGTCATGTCTGCCCGTCTGCCTTTCCGTCCGCATGGAACAATCCAGTCTTCATTGGGCTGATTTTGATGAAATTTGATATGTGAGGATTTTCTTCGAAAATCTGTCGAGAAAATTAAAGTTTCATTAAAATCGGACAAGAATAAATGGTACTGAACATGAAGAGCAATATACATTTTATCATATCTCGCTCAGTTCTTCTTAGAATGAGAAACGTTTCAGACAAAAGTTGTAGAGAAACTCAAGACACGTTTTGTGTTCAGTAACACTTTTTTCGAAAATTGTACCGTTTATGACACAATTTGGAAGGGCCACCGATGAAAATATAAAACGGCGCATTATATTGAATTAAGCGAGACCAACTTGATGCCACTTGCTTTATTATTTCATTATTTAATGCTCAACATGTTTCGGGTGTTAATACATCCATCCTCAGGAGCTTGCGACTTATTTGTTGAGTTATTTCATGGGTTGTAT
>Ga0123355_10015450_pt1 | contig 11997 bp, 6 predicted proteins | sample TergutEmb28metaG_3_FD_89872 | JGI IMG/M metagenome (GOLD analysis project Ga0123355, IMG submission 89872) | Embiratermes neotenicus P1 segment gut microbial communities from Petit-Saut dam, French Guiana - Emb289 P1 | ecosystem: Host-associated > Arthropoda: Insects > Digestive system > Gut ... | reverse complement strand
GGTAGCAAGGCCGCCGATAATAATCCAAGAAAGGAAAAACGGCATATAAGAAATTGTTTGAGTTACCCGCTTAAATTTGCGGAATTTAATCTCGTTTAAAAGAAGCGCCAAGATAATAGGCGCAGGGAAGCCAACAAGCAAATCCAGCCCGCTAAACATGATGGTATTACGCACCGCGTTAATAAACTGGATATTGTTAAACGCCCAACGGAAGTTGGCAAGCCCTACCCATGGCACCTGCCAGACAGGGATCCGGATGTTGTTTTGTGTAAACGCGATAAGGATGTTTACCATTGGCGTATAGCTGAATATGACGAAAAACACAATGGGCGGGAGCATCATCAGATATAACGCCCAATGCCTACTCATGTAACTTTTGAAAGTGCTTTGCCTCTTCCGTCCATTTACTTTAACCATAAACAGCTCCCCTAGTGGTCTACTTTACCATGGCTTAATCGCGGACTACAAAATACAAAACTGCTTAAACATATGCATTATGTATCTTGCTCTTGCACAGCATAATATTCCTAGCATAACCATCTGTACATGGATTAACTAAATTTCCTTTGCAAAAATTAAGGATACTAGGGGATTTTGCACAAAATAATATTAATGATAGAATGTTAACCCGCACTTTTGCACATTGATGATGGTGGCTTTTACTAAGAAGCTGTGTTCATAGGGGGTAATGATGACTTGGCGCGGCAGATTTCTGCTTTTAATATATTAGTAAAGGCTTCAACCGCTTTTGATGACATTGGTAACGGTTATAGGAGGTATTGATGAAAAAGCTGTTCAACGAAGGCTGGCAGTTCAAACTCACAGGCGAAGAATCTTGGCGTGATGTAGAGATACCACACGATTGGCTGATTTATGACACCCGTAATTTGTACAAAAGCGATGTTGGGTGCTACCGCAAAACCTTTGACGCGGGCAATATCGAGCCTGGACAGAATGTATCTATACGCTTTGATGGGGTGTATATGGATTCCACTTTGTACGTAAACGGCGCGTGGGCTGGGGAGTGGAAGAACGGATATACAGCCTTTGAGCATAACCTACTTGGGCTAATTAAACCTGGTAAAAACGAATTACTGTTGGAAGTGGATTACAAATCCCCAAACTCCAGGTGGTATAGTGGTGCGGGGGTTTATAGGGATTGCTGGCTGATAGTAGGCGAAGTGCCAAAACCCCCAGCTGCAGAAATCCAGGATGAAACACCGCTGTTGAAAAGAGGCGTAAATTTTGTTTCGGACGGCATATATGTTACCCCTGTAAAAGAGGGTGATTACTGGCGGGTGACAATCACAGCAGAGACAGAGAGTACTTGGTGCGAGAGTAGTAAAGACATAAATCAAGCTACAAAGGTAGCGCTTTGCGACGAGTCCCTTGCAAAGTACGGATATATTATCAACCATAGCATTATCGGGCCGGATGATACGCCCATACCCTGGGAGCTACAACCGGACGGCAGTTTTTTAACGAAAAACCCATATCTTTGGGACATAGACTCCCCAATGTGTTATATCGTTAAATCTGAACTAATATCGAGCGGAGAAGTATCGGATATCGCTTATACCCGTTTCGGGTTTAGAGAAATATCCATAACCCCAACGGATGGTTTTTGGCTAAACGGCCGCCGTGTCCCGATAAACGGAGTATGCCAGCACCATGACTTGGGGGCGCTTGGCGCGGCGTTTAACAAAGACGCGTTGCGGCGGCAACTTACAATTCTTAAAGAGATGGGTGTAAACTCTATAAGAACGGCTCATAACCCCCCGGCGGCGGCGTTAATGGAATTAACAGACGAAATGGGCTTTGTGGTAATGAGTGAGATTGCCGACATGTGGAAGCGCCCCAAGACTACCTATGACTATGCCCGCTTCTTTGATGAGTGGATAGAAAAAGATGTTGCCGCATGGGTGCGCAGGGACAGAAACTGCCCGTCAATTATTATGTGGAGTGTCGGCAACGAAATATACGATACTCACGCCGACGCGGCAGATGGGGCGGCTACCCTTCGCAGGTTGATGGATCTGGTAAAACTGCACGACCCATGTGGGCATGGTTATGTAACATTCAGCTCAAATTATATGCCCTGGGAAAACACCCAAGCCTGTGCCGATATTATCAAGCTTATTGGGTATAACTATGCGGAATATTTGTATCACGGCCATAAGGCCACGCACCCGGACTGGATTATCTATGGCGGAGAGACAGCCTCGACAGTGCAAAGCCGCGGCATTTATCATTTTCCGCTAAGCAAATCATTACTGGCGGATGATGATCTGCAATGCTCGGCGCTTGGCAACTCAACCACAAGCTGGGGGGCCAAAAGTTCCGAGGCGTGCATAATAGATCACCGGGACGCAACCTTTACGATGGGGCAGTTCCTTTGGACAGGTACGGACTATATCGGTGAGCCTACCCCTTATCACACCAAAAACTCATACTTTGGGCAGGTGGATACAGCGGGCTTTCCAAAGAATTCGTACTATATATATCAGTCCGCTTGGACGGACTATAAAAAAGCGCCTATGGTACATCTTTTCCCGTATTGGGATTGGTCTCCCGGCCAGCCCATTGATGTGCGTATAGCTTCTAACGCGCCAGAGGTGGAGTTATATCTAAACGGTGTTTCCCTAGGCCGGCGTGAGGCTGACCACGCCAATGGCGCGAGGCTAACGGCTGATTACATCGTCCCGTATGAGCCCGGGTGCATAAAAGCCGTGGCCTATGATGAAAACGGCGCGGTTATAGCCGAAGCTGTGCGTTATTCGTTTAGCGACGCGGTAAAGCTTGCACAAAAACATTGTAAGTATGGCGAGCTAACATTTACGGAAATCACGGCCCTTGACGAAAATGACCGGCCAGTAGAAAACGCCACAAACCGCGTCAAAGTGAGTATAACCGGTGGCATAATTTTAGGCATGGACAACGGTGACTCTGCCGACTATGACCAGTACAAGACCAACAACAGGCGGTTGTTTAGCGGCAAACTATTGGTAATTTCAAAAGCAAAAGACGGTGCGATCCCCGCAATAAGCGCCGAAATTGACCCTTCAGACATTCCAATCCGCAAAATTGAACTAACCTCCAAGGGCCACATCATAACCGCCACAACTTACCCGCAAAACGCAACATATCAAGACCTCACATGGCGGCTGGCTGATGTATCGGGTATAGACAGCCCCCTTGGGCGGCTCGCTGTTGACGAAAGCGGATTAACCGCACGGTTACTGCCTAAAGGTGACGGACAGGTATACATCCGTTGCCAGGCAACAAACGGTATGCAGTATCCTGCGTTAATTTCACTGCTTCCTTTGGAGCTTACGGGCTATGGCAAGCCGTTCTTAGACCCATACGGCTTCATATCCGGTGGGCTATACAATTTAAGCAATGTGCCGCTAACCAATGGAAACGAGCGCGGTGTGGCTACTTTGCGTGATGGGGAGAGTCATGTAGGCTTCATGGATTTGGACTTTGGCCCTTATGGCTCCGATGAAATTACGATGGAGTTATTCCCTTTGGAGAAAAACCCGTTCCCGATAGAAATATGGTTAGGAATGCCGGAAAACGGGCGCAAGCTGTGTACAGTCACTTATAACAAAGGCTCTATCTGGAACACATATCAGGCGGTAACATATAAGTTGCCGGAAAGGCTAACAGGTGTGCAGACCCTATGCCTAGTGTTTAAACTTAAAGTGCATATAAAAGGCTTCCGTTTCAAGAAGGAAGCCAAGGCGTTTGCCAAAATCCCTTTTGCCGCGTATGAGCGTATCTATGGCGATAGCTTCACAGTTAAAGATACCGCCGTTGAAGAGATTGGTAACAACGTAACCATTGACTTTGAGCATATGGACTTTGAAACCGAGGCAACATCTATGGATATATCCTGGCGTTCAAAACTGGATACAAACACAATAAAAATGGCCTTTGTAAAGGAAACGGGCGAGGAGACCGTAAACCTGCTAACCCTCCTAAAGCGCGATAAATATGATAGTATCAGTTTGCCACTGGACAAACCCCTAATCGGTACCGGAACTATAAGGTTCATCTTCCTACCAGGGTCGAACATAGACCTAGAGTGGTTTCAACTGTCATAAAGCGATGGCGATAGCTAAATAAAGGGATGCGAAAACGCAAGCAATTCCCTCCTAAGAGGGGATTAAAGACTGGAGGGTTTCGGATGATTAGATTACCGGCAATTTTTAGTGACGGCATGGTTATAACCAAGGAGGCGCGGGTTTGGGGCTGGGCCAAGCCGGGAACCGCTATAACCGCAAATTTTATGTGCAAACAATATGAAGCCACTGCTACAGAAGACGGACGCTTTCAGTTTACTATCATTTCTGCTGAATACGGCGGCCCCCATGAACTGACCGTCGGGGATAAGACAATAAGTGATGTTTATATAGGCAAAGTATGGCTATGCGGCGGCCAGTCAAATATGGAGCAACCCCTCGCGCGGACGAGGCCGCTTTTGAATGCGCATATCAAAGATAACCCCAAAATCCGGGCCTTTCATGTAGAAAAAGGGCTTCGGTTTGACGGCCCCGCAACTGATGCTGTAGGTAATTGGCAAACAGCTACCGGTGAGTTTTTGGACAGTACATTTGCCGTACCTTATTTCTTTGCGCAATCTCTCGACTTTGGTAAAACCCCAATAGGCCTGATAAACATAGCCTCCGGAGGTACCCCGGCAGAGGCCTGGCTACCGGAAGACATAATCCGCACCTACCCAGACCTTTACATGAAGCTTGAGCCCTACAAGCAACAAGGCTTTGCCGAATCTCAAGGAAAAAACGAAACAGACCGCTTGCAAGACTGGCATAACATCATGCAGTCCAAGGACATGGGTCTTGCAGAGGGCTGGTATCTCCCAGAATATAACCACAGTCACTGGGAAGAAAAAATGCTACTGGATAAAAACGGCCGCCCGGAATATGGCGCGGTATGGTACCGCAAGGATATTTCTGTGCCGGATAATATCACCGGCCCCATTACATTATCCTTGGGGCGGGTAGCGGAGAGAGTACAAGCCTACGTTAATGGAGAGTTGGTAGCGGCAATAAACTACCAGTATCCCCCATGTAGATGCGTAGTCCCTGAGGGGCTTATAAAGGCTGGCATAAACACAATTGCCGTACGTGTAGTTGGGGCATCTGAAAAACCTTTTTTTGTGCCGGGTGCCCGCTATGAACTGACCCATAAAAACGGAAATATTAGCCTGCTCGGCCCTTGGAAGCGTCGTCAAGGATGTACCATGTCTTATATCCAGCCGATGATATGGCCTTATCGTATCCCCGCTGGTTCGTACAATTACATGCTTGCCCCGGTTTTGGGCTATGATGTCGACGGCGTGATATGGTACCAGGGCGAGACCAATGCCCCTAATCCGCAAGGATACAAAGCCTTATTCGGCGCGTTTATATCACATATTCGCAAATACTACAGAGGCGATTTGCCTGTGATATTTACCCAGTTACCTAATTATGTAGACTTAACCAACGCGACGGGCGAAAACTGGGCGCAACTAAGAGACGAGCAAAGACAATGCTTAGAGATACCCGGTACCGCAATGGCCGTAACCATAGACTGCGGTGAGTGGAATGATATTCACCCACAAGACAAAAAAACCGTAGGCGAGCGCCTTGCCTTATGCGCGAAACGTTTGGCTTACGGGGAAGATGTAGTATGTTCCGGCCCGGTGGCCAATGAGGTCGTAATTTATAACGGAGAAATGAAAATATATTTCGATAATGGGGTTGGGCTATGGGCAAAAAACGGACGCCCGGTAGTAGAAGTACTGGACTCAAAAGAAACAGTACATCATTTTTATGCTAAAACAGAATGCGAAACACTAACGGCACAAATAGGCACAATAGATGCGCAAAGGGTACGCTTTGGTTGGGCAGACTGCCCGACAGTGGTTTTGTACAACGCTTATGGATTACCGGCTTCACCTTTTAATATCCCGGTTTAATACACTCAAAATGCGGGAGCTACTATTCTACGACTGCACCGAAGAAGGCGTAGCCCCTTTATATTTCTTAAACAGCCGGCTAAAGTAGAATACGTCTTTAAACCCGCATTTAAGCGCAATCTCGGTAATGCTCCCATCCCCGGCACGTAACATGTCTTCCGCTTGGTTAAGCCTGATTGTATTTAAGTAGTCGCGGAAAGTAACGCCTGCTTCCTGCTTAAACAATATCCCCAAGTAGTTTGGGGTAAGATGCACTTCCTTTGCGGCGTCACCGATGCTAATCGGCTCTGCAAAATTGTTAGTTATAAAACGTATAGTAGATTTAACACGGTGGTCAAACTGGGAAGTATCCACTTCGTACAAAAGCATTTCAAAAAAGCGCTGTAAAATAAGCATAAAATAGGCGCGTACCCGCATTGTATAACCGGGGCCGCGCCTTAGCCAATTCTCGTTAAGCCTTTTAAACAGGGAGATAATCCCTTCATGGATGCCAACAGAAGATATTAAAGGCAGAGGGATATTTACTGTCTCGTTATTAGAGCTATACATATGGAAGTTAACCGCAAAGCACTCGAGTGCCCCCGACGAGTAACTAATGGCAGAGCGGCTGGATTGTTCGGGGATGCATAATAGGTCGCCTGCCGATACAGCTATCTTTTTGCCGTTAATAATGTAAACGGCATCGCCCCCTATTAAATATGTCATGTCTACAAAATCCGTTATGGCAGGCTCAATCCGCCAGCCTAGGGTATTATTGCGGTAGCTGAAATAATCTATACGCGGTACAGCATTGTCAAAATCGGTACAGTCCATATGCCCCTCCCCTAGAAAATACAAATTTTCCTTACTATATCTATGTCTGTTTCTAATTGTCAAGGCTATAGTATGGAAAACTGATTATCGAGGGGCGTATTATATGGATAAACATGGCCAATTTGGATATCATGCATGGCTTCAACATAGGCAGGTTGCAGGCTTACCGGGTTTTAAGTTGACCGGCTTAAAAGGCTTTGCGTGTGAAGAGTGCAAAAGAGGGCTTAATCGGCTAACAGGCGGGAATGCCGGCGGTGCCGTTATTAACCTGTCAATCTCTGAAAATCTACAGCCGGAGGCATATACTTTGGCCGGTACTTTTGAAGGCATTAACATAACCGGTGGCGATGAAGCCGGGCTCCTTTATGGGGTGTACGGGCTTTTTTCCCGTTTGAGCCAAGGTAAATCAACCTTTAATGTCACCGAAAAGCCCGCCGCGGCCAGGCGCATTTTAAACCACTGGGATAACATAGACGGCAGTATTGAGCGAGGGTATAGCGGTAAATCATTGTTTTTCAAAGACGGTCAAATTGGATACGACCCGGAGCGATTACAGGATTATGCCCGTCTGCTTGCAAGCATAGGTATTAATCAAATATGTATCAACAATGTTAATGTATACCTCGAAAGCGCTAAGCTTATAACCGATACTTTGCCTGACTTGGCACGGGTAGCCGATATATTTCGCCCGTTTGGCATCAGGCTGATTGTGGCAGTCCACTTCGAAAGCCCCGTCCTGCTGGGGAGGCTTAAAACTGCCGACCCGTTGGACTCTGCCGTCGCCGATTGGTGGAATAAAACCGCGGCGGCGGTATACAAACGTATCCCCGACCTTGCGGGATTTTTAGTAAAGGCGGACTCGGAGTTTAGGGCCGGCCCAATGTCACTTGGGCGCACCCAGGCCGACGGCGCAAATGTTATTGCCAGGGCAATCAAGCCTTTTGGCGGTGTGGCATACTGGCGCTGTTTTGTATACAACTGTATGCAAGATTGGCGGGATACCGTAACCGACAGGCCAAAAGCGGCATATGACTATTTTCAACCGTTAGACGGCCATTTCGACGACAATGTTGTGCTTCAAATCAAACATGGCCCTTCGGACTTTCAGGTGCGCGAGCCCAACTCGCCGTTGCTTGGGGCAATGGACAATACACGCCAAGGGATAGAGTTGCAGGTCACCCAGGAGTACACCGGCCAGCAAAGGGACTTATACGCATTGGCCGTCCAGTGGGAAGAAATCTTTAGCCACCCGGTTACGGATATACACATAACCAAAGATTTAATAGGTAATAAAATAGACGCGGTAGTAGCCGTAGCCAACACAGGAAGCGACACCAACTGGACGGGGCACTTGCTTGCGCAAGCCAACTTGTACGCCTTTGGAAGGATGGCATGGGACCCAGCCCTAACAGCCGCCAAAGTTACAAGAGAGTGGGTTGCCCTTACTTTTGGTACTAACCCGCAACTGTTAAACCCATTGGTTAACATGATTCTAAGCTCAAGAGAAGTTTATGAAAAATACAACGCGCCTTTAGGTATAGGCTGGATGGTAAATATCAACCACCATTACGGCCCAAGCGTAGACGGCTACGAGTATATGAAGTGGGGCACATGCCACAGGGCGGACAATAAAGCCATAGGAGTGGATCGCACTCATGAGGGCACTGGCTTTACTGCCCAATATCACCCACATGTGCGCGATATGTACGAAAATAAAAATACCTGCCCGGAAGAGATACTGCTTTTCTTCCACAGGTTGTCCTATGACTACCGCTTAAAATGTGGGCGGACTCTACTGCAGTATATATATGACACCCATTTCGAAGGCGCGGAAGACGTTAAGGGCTTTATCCAAACATGGGCATCATTAAAGGAGTATATGCCCGGCGACGCCTATTCCTCTGTCAAAGAGCGTTTAGAAGCCCAGCTTAAAAACGCCAATGAGTGGCGAGATGTTATCAATTCCTATTTCTATCGCAAGACAGGGATTGCGGATGAAAAGGGAAGGAAGATTTATTAAGTTTCTTTTCGCGTATAAGTCATGAATCTGACACCGGGGCCATCTTTATCATCTAAAGATGGCTCTTGCATTTGGTTTGCCTTTAATTATTGTAACAATACAGCAACATATGATAAAATCCCCGCGAAAGGAGGCTTGAGATGTCAGAAAACACAATCACACAAGACAACCGTTGTACCGGTTGCGGAGGTCAGTTGCGTTTTGACCCAGAGTCGCAAGCACTTAAATGCGCCTCGTGCGGGGAAGCCCCTGTGACCGGGATACCGCAATCCGCTACTACCCCCGCCACATTAGAATGCCCAAACTGCGCGGCAGAGCTTGAGATAATTCCCGGCACAAGGCAGGCACGTTGTGGCTTTTGCGGCGGAAGCTTTAATACGATGCGCGAGGATGAGGACTGCGTTTTAACAGGCGAAATCCCGGAAGACCATAAGTTTATCGTGCCCTTTACCGTATCCCAGGAGGATTACCAAAAAGGGGTGATTTCATGGCTGGCCAACGAGAAAAACACACCTACCGATATTTTTGACAAAATGGCTATCGTACGTACAGGCGGTTATTACATACCATACTATTACTGTACCGTACACTACAGGATAAACTGGACGGCATCCATCGGTGTCAACAGGATTGAAACCTATACAGACTTTGAAACCCGCCGTGACGCAAAAGGCAATTCTTACACAGTACCGGTTACGCGTACACGCGTTGTAATTGACTGGTATCCCTTTGCGTCTGAATTGTCTGGCCGGGTGACCAACGCTTGCGAAGCCGCTAATTATCTTGAAACAGTGGCGCAAAAAACACATGCGGTCAATTGCGATTCTATTCTGGTTGGGGTGGAGTCCAGCCGCCAAGGGCTAAACGAAGCGGTAGAGAACTTGACCTTTGCCATAGCTCCAAACAGAGAAGGCGCGCACCGTGAGTTGCCCGTTCAGCCATATGACGCCAAGTTTACCACAGGGTTTACTCTTACCCCCTGCGACTTCCCGGCGGACAAGGTTTACGATAAAGCCGTATTTAACAGGAAAATAACAAACGATATCAAACAGGCCGCCCCTGGCGACCATATCCGTGATATCCGTTTTACAGGCGACTATGTTGCGGATTTTTATATGATACACAGGCCGCATTGGCTTTCGATTTATTCCTATGGCAGTAACCATGGTTGCAAGCTGTGTTTCCAAATTACCAGCGGCACCAATGCCAGCCAAACTTACGGCACACGTCCCGTTTGCATAGACCAGAAAAGGCGCATTAGGCGGTGGTTTATTGGGTTTGGCGTATCGCTTGCGTTTGCGTTGTTATTGTGCTTTATTGCCTTTGCCGGCAGGGTCGTTGCCCTTGAGCCGTTTGCTGTATTATCGCTTGCGGCGTCCGGGGGGCTGGGGATTACGACTCTTATTGTGAGGGCTGTACTTTTAAGCAAGAGCAAGAAGCACAATATTGCGGTTGCAGAGCAATATCTGAGTAAACCAAGCATGATTTTCAGCAAAAAATCGGCCAAGGCCGATCCTACAATATAAGCCGCGCAGTAGCGCGGCCCCGTAGCGAAGCGGAGGAAGCTGAGGCGGGATTTGCCCGCTGTAGCGGCGGGGTTGGGGCAGAGCCCCATTTAAAAGGAGGATTTATATGGGCTTAATAAGAGCAGCATTAGGCGCCGCCGGCGGCGTAATGGCAGACCAATGGAAGGAATTTTTCTATTGTGACGCTATCCCGGTAGATATTTTGGTAGTAAAGGGCAAGCAACGTACAGACCCGCGCTCGGCCAATACCCGCGGTACAGATAATATTATTTCCAATGGTTCTATCGTTGCGGTGGCAGACGGGCAGGCCATGATTATCGTTGATCAAGGTCAGGTAGTGGAATTTTGTGCCGAGCCCGGCGAATTTGTATTTGATTCCTCAACCGAGCCAAGCATCTTTCAAGGGCCTTTGAGCGAAAGCATAAGGCAGACTTTTGCCAATGTAGGCAGGCGCTTTACCTTTGGCGGTCAAGCCCCCAAAGACCAACGGGTGTACTATTTCAATTTAAGAGAGATAACCGGCAATACTTATGGCACACCTGCACCAATCCCATTCAGGGTGGTGGATAATAATATTGGGCTAGATATTGATATTTCTATACGTTGCAACGGCAAATACTCCTACCGGCTGACCGACCCTATGCTGTTTTATGCCAATGTAAGCGGCAATGTGGCACAGGCTTACCGCCGCACGGAAATTGACGGGCAATTAAAGGCAGAGCTCCTTACTGCACTGCAGCCGGCCTTTGCGCAAATAAGCGCAATGGGCATACGCTATAGCGCGCTTCCGGGGCATACCACGGAAATTGCGTCGGCGCTTAATCAAACCCTCTCCGACAAATGGTCTAACCTGCGGGGGATATCCATAGCAACATTTAGCATAAACAGTATTACCGCCTCCCCGGAAGACGAGCAGATGATTAGAGATTTACAACGCAAGGCCGTAATGCGCAATGCCGATATGGCTGGGGCCGCGCTGGTTAGCGCCCAGGCCGACGCAATGCGAAGCGCCGCTCAAAACCAAGGCGGCGCGATGATGGGCTTTATGGGCTTAAACGCGGCAATGGGCGCGGGCGGTGCCGATGCCGGTAAGTTTTTTGCTATGGGCGAACAGCAACGGCAACAAGCCGCCGCACAGCAAGCGGCTCAGCAGGCAACAACACCTGCGCCGGCAATCGGCTGGAGTTGTGGTTGCGGCGCTACCAATGCAGGCCGGTTTTGTAGCGAATGCGGCAAGCCGCAACCGGCACCGCCAAGCGGTTGGAATTGCAACTGCGGCGCTGTCATAGCCGGCCGGTTTTGCAGTGAATGCGGAAGTCAAAGGCCTGAGTCATCAAATTGGAAATGTGCCTGCGGGACCGATAATACCGGGCGGTTTTGTGCGGATTGCGGTAGCGCAAGGGGTTAGGTATAGTAATAGGGCTGTCCTGAAACCCTGCACTGAAAAAAGGCATCAAAAAGAAGCCTGTCCGCAAGGATGGGCTTTTGTGCGCAAGGAGACAAGAAAGCTAATTAGGCAGTCTGATTGAGCGTAACGGAATACCCTAGTTTTTGTAGAGATTTAATATTTTTGTTCAAGATTTTGTTTTTGTCGATTTCGTAATAATAGTTACTGCCTAAATCTCGGTAAGCTTGTTTATCCCTAAGCATGG
>Ga0123355_10015449_pt1 | contig 11997 bp, 14 predicted proteins | sample TergutEmb28metaG_3_FD_89872 | JGI IMG/M metagenome (GOLD analysis project Ga0123355, IMG submission 89872) | Embiratermes neotenicus P1 segment gut microbial communities from Petit-Saut dam, French Guiana - Emb289 P1 | ecosystem: Host-associated > Arthropoda: Insects > Digestive system > Gut ... | reverse complement strand
GCTTCAACAGGCACCGGGAAGAAGCCCGGGCGCCCGCAGGGCGACTTTTGCGAAGCAAAAGTGCTGAGCATAATCAGTGAAAATTATTCCTCAGAGTTCTCGAAACTGCTATAGTATCAAAACCCAGTTGGTGTATTTTCGTATTAAATTTTTGTGCGTACGTAATGGAATAGGTATTGCTGTGCTATCCCTGCTGTGGGGCCCAGCGCTTCCGGGAAGCCTTCCGGATACAGTTCCGCCATTACGCGCTTAATCCAAACATCAACCGGGTAGCGTTCTACTTTGCTAAAGCCGTAAAGCAGTACGCATTCCGCGACTTTAGGCCCTACCCCATGAATTTGGGTTAGAACTTTATGTATTTCGTCGGATGCTTGGGATTTTAGGGCGGCAAGGTCTACCTGGCCATGGGCTACACGGCGGGCCGCGTCTATTATATATGGGGCGCGGTAGCCGGTTCTTACGGCAGAGAGGGCTTCCGGGGTAAGATTGGCCAGGGCTTCCGGGGTTGGAAAAGTATGACCGCCGCAGGGCAAAGCCTCCCCGAAATTTTCGCATAACAGGGCCACCATTTTCTTAATGCGGGGGATATTACTGTTTTGGCTTAGAATAAAGCTTACAAGGGTTTCCCATGGGTCTTGCCGCATTACCCTTAGCCCCGGAGAGAAATCTACTGCTTTGGCCAACGATATATCCGTTATATACAGCTTGCGGATTTGGGTGTAATCCCGGCCAAGGTCGAAATAATCCTTCCATATGTATTCGAACTCGTGGGGGGATGTATCCCTTAATATGAGATTGCCCTGGGAGAAAGCCAAGCTTAGGCGCCGTCCGTGGGCGATGCCGGTGTATTCCCCACCCTTTTCTTCCCAGCGGAAACATTGCCCGCAGTCTAGGGTTTGGGCTAGGTCGAAGTTTTTTATTCCTGATACTATAATGTCTGGGCCCTTTTGTTCTGCCTTTGTGTAGTCCATTATTGGTCACTGTTCCTTAGTTATTATCGCCTTTGTCGGTATCATCAAAACCGGCTCGGTCTGCAACTTTATAAATACATTCATGTCGTCACTTTGTTTCTGCATCAGTGGTTTGGATATTGTTTGCATTGCAATAGTCCAGTATTTCTTGCAGAGCGTCTTGTGCCAGATATAACGCCTCATTTGCACCATCTTCTCCTTCAAAAATTATCGGATTATACTCACTGTTCATTCTTCTTCTAAATAACGAGTTAAGGGAACGGAAGCTAGTGCTACTGATAAGCCCTGCATGAATAAATACTTCATTGAATTTACCAATAACTGTTTTATGCTTGCCGAATTCCATGCCTTTATTTGCAAGAAGCGCACTAATTCCGTGAAAAACAGCGTAATAGGATGATGTCACAACATTGTCATACATACCATTTTTGAATAGCATATGGGCACTTTCTAAATTTGCAAATGCTTTTTTCATATGCCCTACAACTACCTTATCTGCCATAATAGAGCACACCTTCCTTTTTAACATTTCGGTATAATTGTGTGGGCTCCTCAATAAAGGTAGCTTCATTTGTAATAAAAACGGTAGGCAGTTCACCATACCTGTTTAAGATGTCCATTGTAAAATCGCTATATGCAGTGTCAACATGACTCCATGTTTCTACTGGATTTGATAAAACCACCATAAAATCAATGTCTGAGTCCTCAGTAGCTTCCCCACGAGCGTATGACCCGAATAGCCAAACCTGTCGCAATGTGTCACCGAAAGTATTGCGGGAAACCTCTACCGCTTCTTGCATTATTTGGGAGATGTGGGGAGTTGGGATGTTTGTTGGTTTCATAGGTGCTGCTCCTTTGGCTAGCTGTTCAAATTTTCGATTACTGGGATTGATATAGCAATTCAAAATTCGTGGATTGAAATTACTATGGCTTCGGAAAGTATTTCACATAAGAATGACAAAAACCGTCATTCTCAAGTGAAAAGACTATACCTTTAGCTGTATAACCCCGCCAAATCCTTAATATCCGCCGTATGCGCCATTATCAGCAGCCTATGGCTGTTTTCATCTTCCGCCGCAATATTGGGCGCAACATTCTTAAGCCACAGGTCATGGGCTTCCTTTTGCTTCAGCAGCAGCCACTTATATGTCTCAAGGGGCAGGCCCTCCCCGTCCATATGGGGCCCTAGGGCCGCCTTAATCGCGGGCATGTCGTAAACTGTCTTAAGGCGGCAAATCATTACCAAAGCGGCAAGGTGCTTATGGGTGTAAACCCGCTTATTAACAGGGGGCGGAAGTAAGCCGTCACGGATATAATTTTGCACCATGGGGCGGCTTACAGGCAGTGCTTTTTTTTCGCAAAACTTAATTACCTGGGCAATAGTAAGGGTTTGGCTGTAGTGGTGGATATCTTGCAGAGGGTCAATCATTTTTCGTCACCGCAGCGGCATTCGAAAAAGTCAAATGCTAAAGGCAAACATTCTTCCCAAAAGTCCCAAGTATGGTCCCCGGGCCATTCCATATATTTGTGTTCATAGTTTATTGCCTTCATATGGGCGGTAAAGCGGCGGTTGTCTTCTAACAGAAAATCCGCGTCCCCACATGTAATAAACACCCGTGGCCGGGCCGGCTTTTTAACCGCTTCGCCGGCCAGGTAGAATAAATCGCTGTTATCTGGATAGTGAAGCCCTTCCCCAAGTATGGCCGCCATTTCGGGCAGCTGGCCCTGGCCGGCTTGCTTAGCCCCTTCTACACGGCCTTTCATATCCAGCGCCCCAGAAAAACTTGCACAAGCGGCATAAAAATCCGGCCTGGCAAGCCCGCATTTCATAGCGCCGTACCCTCCCATGGAAAGCCCCGCAACAAAGGTATTTTCCCTTGTGTGCTTTATGTTAAAAATCCTTTCGCAAGTCTCGGGAAGTTCCCTGGATACATAGGTGAAATACTTACTGCCATGGGCCATATCGCTGTAAAAACTACGCTGGACCTCGGGCATGATAACAATGTATTGGTTCTTTTTTGCATACTCGGCAATGCGGGACTTGTAAAGCCAGCCGGTACAGTTGTCGCTAAGGCCGTGGAGCAGATACAGGATTTTTTCTATCCGGGCATCTTGGTTTTGGGGGAAGATTACCTGGACATGGGTGTTAAAACCCAGTGCAGCGGAATCAATTGTTGCCGAAAGATGTGCCATATTTCTTTCCTCCTATTTTGCCAAAGGCAAAAAACTACCTCTTCGTCATTTTTACTGGTATCATACGATAAAAACATTTAGAAGGGAAGATTTTAATGAAATATCAGAACATGGCCCTGGAAATGGGCGCAAAAAACGCAGTAGAATTTAAAATAGACGATATAGTATTCGACCCGCGTGTAGTACTTAAATGCATTTTTGGATGCAGCGATTATGGCAGAAGCCACACCTGCCCTAACCAGCGTTCGCCCCTTACAATGAAGGAATATGAAGAAATTTTCCGCCGCTACTCATGGGGGATTATTATAGGCTGCAACGATAAGCCTTTATCCCAGAAAATCTCATATGAAATTGAACGAGCCTGTTTTTTGGACGGATATCATTTTGCGTTTTCGTTAAGCGATTGCGGGTTGTGTAAAGCTTGTTCCAAAATCGATGGAAGGGAATGCCGCATACCCACCAAGGCCAGGCCGGCCTTTCATTCCATTGGGGTTGATGTTTTTAAAACGGTAGAGAAATTTGGCCTGCCCCTATACGTGGCCAAAGACCATGACGCAGAGGTTAATTGGTATTCCGCAGTGTTTATAGAGTAAAGCCTGCTCCTGGGCATACTTTTACGGCACAGCTTCGTATAAAATAATAGCGAGTTAATACGCCTTATACCGAAAACGCTCAAATGCATTTCGGCAGACAAGGCTAAATTCGCAAAGCGGGCAAACGGGGGAGGCACCCATAGACGCGAGAGACGATAAGTATGCGTAAAAACAGCTAAGTCCCGCACAAAAATAAGCCGCAACAGGATTGCGGCATACGAGGTGAATTATGGAAAGTAAAGTAATAATGTACGACGCCGGTGGCACAGAAGTAGGAGAAACCTACACAAGGCGCGCCAGGCAGCTGGTAAAGCAGCAGCGGGCAGTATGGGCAGACGATACCCACACAGCAATCCGCTTCGCACCCGACGTTGCAAACGAATGGGAGGTAGAACCCTCCCCTACCCCACCTTCCGCACCCCATTCCCCATTAAAAGACAGAACCGGCGCATTATACGCCATGGCAGAAAAGCGCGTACGGGACCGCAGGCGGCTAATATGGCATACGGTGGCCCTAATCCCTGTTTTTTTAATACTTTTAATTTGGGGAGCCACTGGATACAACGCACGGCGCGGCGGCGAAATGTTTCTGGTATTTATGGGGGTTGGCTGGGGCGCGTGGGGCATGTCATATGTTTCACGGCTACGCAATTATTTTAATTTGAACGGCATCCTCCCCGGAAACTGGGAATCTCGGCGAAAAATGGCTCTGGATTTAGAAGTTGACCGGCTTAGAAGGATGGGGTACTCAGAATAGAGAATATGACCGGTGAAAGTACAGCAATTTCTAAGAACCTGTGTTCAATAACCGCAACGCCGAATGGGAATGCTGATTTTTCGCCAATCGAGGCGTGTCCGACGCAGCTTGCCTATAAAGGCAAGCAAGGAGGGCACAACGAAGAGTGGCGGAAAATCAGCGTTTCCAGGCGGCGTTGTGCTTATTGAACACAGGTTCTAAAGCAGTTTCGATAACGGTCCGGAATAATTTTCGAAGCTGCGATATTATTCCCGTGGCCTTAGCCTAAAACTTACACCAATCTCCTTAGCAATGCGCTTGCAGTTCTCCAGCCTCTGGGGGCTCATAGTACCTTCTACCACAGAAAAAACCACAGATGTATAAGCCCGGGCATCCATAGCAAAGCTAAGCAGCGCGTTAAAAGACGGCGCTCCAAACCGTGGCCTGGCTAATCGTTGGTATTCCGCCTCATCGTCGGCATTAAGGCTAATGGAAACTGTATCTACAACGGCCAAGCTGCTAATATCGAATTCAGGACAGATTAAATAAACCAGCCCATTGGTGTTGATACGCACCGGTAGGGCTGGTTTATTTTTATTTGCAAATGCACATGATTTTAGATACCGGCTGATTTCGACTACAACATTGGCACGCTCCATAGGCTCGCCGTAACCGCAGAATACTATTTCGTTTATACCATTAAAAGGATGGCAGCAATCCAGCGCGACTTTGATTTCATCCAGGGTTGGTTCCTTTTCCAGCCAAAGGTTGTCTGCGTCGCCAACGCCGCCTTGAGTCTCTCGCAGGCAAAACACACACGAACATGGGCACTTATTGGTGATATTAAGATACAGCTTGCTTCCCAGCCTATAAACAATTGTCATACTTGCCTCCTGTTTGCAATAAAAAAACCATGGGGTGGGGCCCCACGGTTTTGATATTATATCTACATGCGCATTTATCTACCTGCGTTAAACGCTTCATTTACCGCATTTTGATGGTCGCGTTCGTGGCCTCGGCTGCCGTTGTGGGTTCTAGACCCATAAAAATGTAAGCATACATGGCCGTTCATGTTATTACCTTGCCTGGGCCCGCCAGCGTGAGGCATACCGTTTAACGATGCGGCAAGTACCCTATCGCCTACTATTACATGCACGGGCCTTGGTGTCCAGCACCAGCGGCCACCCCATGCCTGCAACATTGCGGCAGTATCGGCAGCGGTTAACGGCTCAACATCTGAATGATTACCGTTAGAAAAACTTGCCATTTGCCAGGTTATACCCGTACGTACGTCTATAATTGTAAGAGTGGTGCCTGCAGTTGTAAGCTGCCTGGCCTCGCTCCAGTGAAGGCGCTCAACAGTGCCGTTTATTGCTGTTATTGTTACTTCTGTGTTAGCGTCAGTTTCAACTACCTTTGACAGAAACTCGGCATACATATACCCTGCCTGACCGTTAACCAAAACGGCAAACCATTCCCCATCCCTAAAATCCGTAACATATACCAGCCTGCCACGGTCTATTAATGCAAGGCGTGCCGAATCTCTGGATGGTGCCTGGCGCAGGTTAAGGTTGGCTGTTGTGCGGAAAAGCATTGGCATTTCAGGCTCGTCTTCGTCATATGGTATGTACTCCTGATAATATACATAGTCCGTTGTTGCGCCTACATACTCCGTGGCCTGCAAACTTACCGGCGAAAGCACCATGGCAATAACCGCCAACAACACAATACCTACAACTCGTTTCGTCATTCGATTCTCTCCGTCCCCCGTTGGGAAATTTTATTTTCTTCATCTTATGTGCTTCGTAATATGCTACGTAACAACTCTGTATTAGTATCTTAATAGTTTCGTAACAATATGTCAACCATTTTTATAGAAAGTAACAAAAAAATAGTTTCCTTGTATAGCAATTTCACTTTAAATCAGTCCCGTCTGTCGCCAAAAACGCATTGAAGCGTTCGCGATTTTCGGCTTGGCCGGGACTGTTTAAAGCATAAATTGCTATACATGAAAAAGCCGCTAAAGCTTCTTTTCAGATGCTTTAGCGGCCATTTTGATTCATATAATATTTAATTGTTAGAACTTAGAACCTGTACTGGTTCCTGCCATTTGGCGTTCTTGTGCTTCAATCATCTTTTTAACCATATGGTCAGAAGTGCGAGAGGATTGCCATTCTACTTTAGCACCTGTATTAAGGGTTATTTCAAGGTGCATTGTGTTACCCTCAGCGGTTACATATATTTTGTCTACTAAAGTATTTACTGTGCCTGGGGTCACGCCTGCCATGCAGGAATCGAAGTAGCGGCGCAACTCTTTTTTGAAACGCTGAAACTTGGTTTTATTGGCTTCATCATCCTTCTGCTTGGCCATATGTTTTTCAAGTTCCGCTTCCTTGGCCGATATTGCGGCGTTGCATTCATCGTTGCGTTGCTCAAACTCGGCGTTGGGAAGACGTCCTTCTACTGCCAGTTCAATTAACTTATCTTTTCGGGCTTGGAGTTTGGCTATATCAGTTTCAATTTCGCTTATAGCGTCTTTGGCATCGGTGGCTTTGATAGCATTTTGTAGTAGTTCCATGTATCGGTCAACCAGGGAGTCGTAATTGTTGGATAGTTCGCCTAATGCGTCAAGCAGGATTTCTACAAGTTCGTTTTCTTTCAGGCCGTAGGTTGCACAACTATCTTTTCCGTTTTTAATACGGTGGCTGCATACCCAAGTTGCGTTATTATCGGCGGCTCTGTTTTTGCGAACCTTCATATAAAAGGGGGTTCCATGAGCGGCGCATATTATTTTTCCCGTGAATAAGTTGTTGGTCTTGTATGAAGTTCGCCGGTTTTTGACTTCTGTGCTTCTTGCGGTAAATATGGCGTTGGCCCGCTCCCATAACTCCTCACTTACGATAGGCGGTACTTTGTCATGGTCGCGATATAATTCCCATTCAGATTCATCAAGAAATTTTTGCTTTTTGGTGAACATATCCACAACCTTGACCTTGTTGCCGCAGTAGTAACCTTTGTATTTTGGGTTGGGGATAATATTGCGCAGGACATTGCGGTTAATGGCTCCGCCTTTGAAATTACGGTATCCGTTTTCAAATAAAATCTTCTCTATTTTGGGGGTTGAATAATCCCCTGTGGCGTATAGTTTATAGATTAGCCGTATCATTTCGGCCTCTTTGTTGTTTATAACCAGTTTACCGCCTGCCTTGTCGTAACCGTAAATTCTAGAGTTGCCCATTACTATGCCATTTTTGATGGCTTGGCTATGCCCAAAGCGAATTCGGCTGGAAAGGCGGCGGCTTTCCTCTTGGGCGAGGCTGGACATAATGGCCAGACGCATTTCGCTGTCATCGTCAATTGTGTTGATGCTGTCTTGTTGGAACCATACTGCTACACCGTGACTTAGTAACTCCCTTGTGTACTGTATGCTGTCCAGGGTGTTTCTGGCGAAACGGCTGATTTCCTTGGTTATAATAAAGTCAAACTTGCCGCTTTTAGCATCGGCAATCATGGTATGGAAGTTTTCGCGGTTCTTGGTAGTTATGCCGCTTAGGCCTTCGTCTATATAGTTGCCGGCAAGCTGCCAGTTTTCGTTTTGGGTTATAAAGTCCTCGTAGTATGAGCGTTGGTTGCCTAGGGAGTTAAGCTGCTCGTCTTTGTCGGTTGAAACGCGGGCATAGTACACCACCCGTAGGGGCATGTCTGATAATGTTTTGCCGGAAGCTTTGAGGTTGTTTCTTATTTGATAAATATCCATACACAATCACCATATTAATTATATGATTTGTCATGATTGTTGGTCTATGGTACTCTTTACCTGTAACACAAATTATGACAAAAGGGGACATTCTAAAATGGTACTCACCAAGCAAGAAATCACAGTTTTTTACAAACTATGGTATGCATTGGTATGGGGCATTAACGAAAAACACGAGTTTGTGCCTAGGTTTCAAAAACCAGTTTATGGACAATCTGTAAGCAAAGAGCCCTTTATTGTGATAAGAGAAGAGATTTGGAAAAAGCCAGAGCTAATAACCGAGTTTATCCAAGACAATGAGTACGGAGATTTCACTGAAGCAGAGTTGGGAATACTTGCAGACTGGCGCGATAATTTTGTAAAAGACAAATTTATAATCGTGAAACATTTGACGAAATATTCAATTTTTATGACTTTTGAAGACACTGCAAGCCTATATGCGGTTCATGGTATAACCGACCCAATTAGCGAAGCTGTTCCCTATCCAATTCCCTTAATGGTTGAGGCTGTTCTTTTGCCATTTAACGATAAAATCATATATGATTCGCTTATAGGAGCCATGCGCGTATCGTTTGGCAAGGGCATGATATCAAGCATAAAAGAATCGTATGATAAAGCAAAAGAAAAAACGGGCATAATTGAAGACATAAAACTCCCGCCACAACCCATAACAGTTGCCAAGAAAAAAGCGTCAAAAAGGCATCGAAAAAAGCCATCACCCCTGTTGATACTAAAGGTGCAAACATTCCGCAAAGCATGTCTGAGCGTTACAGTGAGATTGCGGAATTAATAGAAAAATTTTGTGACGAAAAACTGGACGAAGAGTACAAAGGTTTATGCTTGAAGGCACTGGCAAAACTATGCCGCAAGCGCAAGTGACAGCATTTAGTAAGGGGTTGATTCCTTATATCCCTGCTGATAAAGATATAAATGAATAAACATACCCACAATTCGGCTATTTCGCCCAAATCTTATTATCAATGCCTAATTTAGTTTTCTCGTCTATCATGCCGGATTCGAAGGCGAAGCGGTTAAGCCTTTGTAATTGTATCTTATCGTATAACTCTTTTCCTTCTAATTTGGTAGTTTGTGTGTTTCCCATTGCTACACCTCCGCTTTTAATATTTGCATTTGTTGGAATTTTTATTCCTTTGGTATGATAGCATAGCAACGCTGCACAGTGAGAATATTGGCGTTTTGATTGAAAAGGGCTTCGTTTGTTAAATTGGGCAGTAACCATAAAAGGAGAAAGAAATGGATAATTTTATAGAGCAAGTGGAACGGCACTTATTAGGTAAAACAGTCAACGAGTTAAAAACAATAATTATTAAGCTTGCCACTATGTTGCCGGAAGAGGACTGTCAGGATTTTATTGCAAAAATAGAAAGTGGGCGAGTAATAGTCAGCAAAAATACAGCCAATATTGTTGATACCGATAAAGTGATGGCACACCTAAAGATGATGCTGGAAGGGATTGAAGATTATAGTATAGAGGCTTACTACTATGACCACTGGAATGATGACGGCTACCACATCGAAGATGATGGTGGCTTTTGTGATGATTTTTACAAAGGCTACAGCAGTACAGTAGGGTTGTTGGAACAGGGCATGTATGACGTAGCGGCAGAAGCATTTGGTTTACTGTTTGATATTGTGGAACACTTTAACGGGCATTTTGAAAGCCAGGAAGGATTCACAATTAAAATGTTTATAAGCGAAGGTAAGTTGAAGGTTGACCTGGGTGCCGCCAACACAATATGGGGCTATAGCCAACTGATGGCGCGCCCTGAGGATTTACACGCCACATTAAAGGGGATTTTTGACAGACGTAAATCGTATGCGGCAAGACAAACATTTTCTGAAGTGCTCGAAGCCGGAAGTGAGCCTGTGCCTAACCGTGAGGCTGTGATAGAAGCGTGGATCAGTGTTTTGCATAGCCAACCGCCGGAAGAGGCATCATTATATTTAAAAGAAGCGGCAGTATTGTTAAATAACATGGGAATAATGGAGGACTTTGTAGAGTCTTCAGGCGTCCAAACCCCCGCCGCCTATATTGACCTGTGCGAATTGTATATAGAACGCGGGGACATTCCTCATGCCAAAATTATCGAAGTGGCGAGAAAAGGCATCGAAAATACTATTCCAGCCGCAAGCAAAAGAGGTAGGTTAACGACCCTCCTTGCCGATATTGCGCAAGCCGGGCAGGATAATGATACATACATTTATGCTGTAACCCAGCGGTTTTGTACCCGTATGGACATCCGCAATTTCCTGCCCATATACGCCCTTGGCAACCCGCAAATTACCGATACCGCAATACAGCAGTTAGACAGCAGGCATAGCAAGCCAAAGGATTTTGTGGACTATTACATGATACATTTTGTAAATAAGGACTATGATTTAGTATTTGATGCAATTAAGACAATTAAGGATTCCCTAGGGTGGAGTTACAGCCTTAAAGGTGCAATGTTCCCATATTTTATGGGCCTACTTGCTGGGTTTAATAGTGATGCGCTTATTATACAAGAAATGCTAAAACATGGATTAGGGGACGCTGACGCTGCTATTATGTACAAATTACTGCGGGAAAATATAGGCCAGATAACCGGCCAACAGTTTGAAAATTGGCATGACTGGTGCGCCAAGGAAGTGGGTAAGCGTGTAGACGCTATTGTTTCCGGTCAGCACAGAAAGAGTTATTTCAAGGCGGCATACCTATTGGTTGGATTTTGCGAGGTGAGGCTGCATGTGGGCGACCCTTTGCCTTATAGAATGCTTCAGACATATGCGGCTAAATATCCGCGGCATTCTGCTTTTAGGGGGGAGATTAAGGAGGCGTTAAACTTGGCTAAGTTGAGGGATGTTAAATTTTAAAGGCATATTTGGGTTTTGATACAAATGGACAACCTTTTTTCCGGTTTTGATGATACCGATAAAGGCTATTTCATACTCGGTTAGTGACAGAGCCGCCTGTAATGGGCCGATAGGAGGGCAATCAGTGGATACATTAATCTCACACAGGGCAAGGAGACTGCCGATTTTTATGCTTTCCAGTGCCAGCAAAATTTCATTGAGTTCATAGGGAATATTGCTATGCCTAATATGCAAGCAAGTCAAGTGAAACATTTTTCGATTATCTTTTATATCGTCCATTGCACATGATATAATTTAGGAAGTTTCCAAAAGAAAAGAGGGCGCAGTATGTACAGAAATAAAACAAATTATCTTGCCAAGCCCTTTGTAAAATGGGCTGGCGGTAAAGGTCAAATCTTAAACGAGATTAGAAAAAAATATCCTGCCACGTTAGGCAAAAGTATAAATAAGTATGCAGAACCATTCATCGGCGGCGGTGCTGTTCTTTTTGATGTGCTGAATAATTTTATTCTTGATGCGGTTTATATTAGCGACATCAACAAAGAACTGACCCACACATATATAGCCATTAGAGACTCTGTTGATGAATTAGGCTATGTATTATCTGAATACGAAAAAGAATATTTACCCGCAGATGTCGATGCGCGCAAGGATATTTACTATGAAAAAAGAGAACTATTTAATGCCATAAAAAAAGACAGCGATAAACCACTAGAACTTGCAGCCTTGTTTATCTTCTTAAATCGTACTTGCTTTAATGGGCTTTATAGAGTTAATGCCAAAGGCGGCTTTAATGTTCCACAAGGTAGCTATAAAAACCCTTGTATATTTGACGAGGACAACCTCCGAATAGTTTCGCAGAAGTTACAGGGC
>Ga0123355_10015448_pt1 | contig 11997 bp, 11 predicted proteins | sample TergutEmb28metaG_3_FD_89872 | JGI IMG/M metagenome (GOLD analysis project Ga0123355, IMG submission 89872) | Embiratermes neotenicus P1 segment gut microbial communities from Petit-Saut dam, French Guiana - Emb289 P1 | ecosystem: Host-associated > Arthropoda: Insects > Digestive system > Gut ... | reverse complement strand
ATGCCGTTAAAGATCCGAGAGAAAGCAGACTGCCGCTGGGATCTCGTTGGTCTTGGCGAAGTCATGCTGCGCTTCGATCCCGGGGATTACCGGGTCTGGACTACGCGCAGCTTTGCGGTGTCTGAAGGCGGCGGTGAATACAACGTCGCGCGCGGCCTGCGGCGCTGTTTCGGCCTCCACACGGCGATGGTCACCGCCCTGGTCGACAATCCCGTCGGACGCCTGGTCGAAGACCTGCTGCTTCAGGGCGGCGTGGATCAGAGCCTGGTGCGCTGGGTGGATGACGACGGGGTGGGGCGCACGGTGCGCAACGGGCTGAACTTCACCGAGCGCGGATTTGGCGTGCGGGCCGCCCTGGGGTGCTCGGACCGCGGCAATACGGCGACGTCGCAGATGAAGGCCGGCCAGATCGACTGGGAGGAGATTTTCGGCAAGCATGGCGCGCGCTGGTTTCACACCGGAGGAATTTTTTGCGCCCTCTCCGAGACCACTCCCGAGGTCGCGATCGAAGCCGTCAAGGCCGCGCGCAAGCACGGCACGGTTGTCTCCTACGATCTGAATTATCGCGAGTCTCTGTGGAAGGCCATCGGTGGAAAGAAGCGGGCGCAGGAAGTGAACCGCCAGCTGGCGCCCTGGGTCGATGTGATGCTCGGCAATGAAGAAGACTTTTCTGCGGCGCTCGGCTTCCATGTCCCGGGACTCGACGAGCATATTTCGCAGGTCGAAGCCGCTTCGTTCAAGCAAATGATCGAAAAAGCGGTGAAGGAGTTCCCGTTCACGGTGGTCGCAACCACGCTGCGAAAAGCCCTCACTGCGACCCGGAACGACTGGGGAGCGATTTGCTGGGAGGGCGGAAAGTTCTACGAATCGCGCAGCTATGAGAAGCTGGAAATCTTCGATCGCGTAGGCGGGGGCGATTCGTTTGCCTCCGGTCTTATTTACGGTTTTCTGTCCGGAAAAGGCGCGCAATGGGCCCTGGACTGCGGCGCGGCAAACGGCGCCCTGGCCATGACGACGCCCGGCGACACCAACATGGGCACCCGGAAAGAAGTGCTGCGAATTATGCAGGGGGCCGGCGCGAGGATCGCGCGTTGAGAATCGCCTCCGCCGCCGACTTTCCGGAGCCCGGCGGCCGGCGATCGAGCTTAGGCGAGGACGAGGCATTCCATTGAACAAGAAATCGGTTCACGATCGCATTATCGAAGTCGGCATCCTGCCTGTCATCCGCGCTTCCTCCTCCGGCGAGGCTCTCCTTGCCGCCGGCGCCGTGGCCGAAGGCGGCATTCCGGTTGTCGAAATCACCATGACGGTGCCCGGCGCTCTCAACGTGATCCGGGAGCTGGCCAGATCGAATTCGACCTCGGTCCTTATCGGCGCCGGGACCGTGCTCGATCGCGACACGGCCATGCGTTGTGTGGACGCGGGCGCCGAGTTTCTGGTCAGCCCGGCGCTCGATCTTGAAACCATCGAGTTTGCCGGCAAGCAGGACCTGCTCATGATCGCCGGCGCCTTGACGCCCACCGAAATCGTCAAGGCATGGAAGCAGGGAGCGGACTTCGTGAAGGTGTTTCCCTGCGGTCCGGTGGGCGGCGCGAAATATATCAAGTCGCTCAAAGGCCCTCTGCCCCAGATCCCCATGGTGCCAACCGGCGGCGTGAATTTGACGACCGCCGCCGATTTTCTCGAAGCGGGCGCCGAAGCCCTGGGCGTCGGCGGCGAACTGGTCGCACCCGATGCGCTCAAGTCCGGCAGGAGGGAAGTGATCGTCGAGGCCGCGCGCAAATTCGTCTCCGTCGTCCAAGCCACCCGGGGCCGGTTGGCGCCAGCCGCCCGCGCCGTCTGACGCCGGGCCGTCGGGCGTGCCCGGAGGCGTTCGCCCCATTTGACCCCGGAGGGCGAAGGGTGAACAATAAAAACCCTCCATATATCATTCCCAGCGAGGCGTGGCCGATGGCGGCAGAACCTTCAACCCTGATTGAAATCGAGGAGCGCTGCGACTCGATCGAGGAATGCTACGAGTTTATGCTGGCCTACGCGGGAAAGGGTCTGGCGCGCGACGAGGGCAGCCAGATTCGCTATCACCTCGAGCGGGCCGCTCAGGCCATCCCGGAACTCGCCCGGGGTTTCCGCAAGATCGTCGAAACCGCGCAAATCGAGCCGGTCACCCCATACCACGCCTTTTTCGAGGTTCTCGAGCGCGACGCCCGCGACTCGCTGGCGGCCATCGAACTGGTGCTGGCGCAGCCGGCGATCAGTTCGCAGCTGATCGATAATCTGAACGCCTCCATGCACCTGCGCGCGCTGCTCACCGATATTTTCCTGATTGACGGCGCCTTGAGCGACCGGTCCAAAGCCGATCCGGCAGGGAGTTGAGCGGAGGGCCGGACCGCTACCGGCGCTTGAGCGCCTCGAGTTCCTCGAGCGAGCGCGGCCAGTCCGATCGCATGAGTCGCGAAAGACTGCGATCGGCGAGAAGCCGGCCGCCGGTCTGGCACGCGGGGCAGTAATTGGTTTCGTTGTCCGCGTAGCGGATTCGCTGGACCTTCCCGCCGCATCGGGGACACGGTTTCCCGTACCGTCCGTGGACGGCCATCTCCTTGCGAAAGGCGGTTACGCGTTCCGGAAAGGCAGTCTCCGCTTCGCTCTCGAGCCGGCCCGTCCAGAGCCGCAGCGTGTCGCGGGTGGCGTCGAACAAGCGCTCCCACTCCTCGGGCCTTAATTTGTGCGTCAGGGCGAGCGGAGACAGCCGTGCGGCATGCAGAATCTCGTCCGAGTAGGCGTTGCCGATGCCGTCGACAATCCGGGCGTCGGTAAGCGCCCGCTTGAGGGTGTGGTTCTCGCCGGTCAGCCGGGCGCGGAAGGAATCGAGGTCGCTTGCGAGGACGTCCATGCCGCCGGGATCGATCGCCTCGAGAGCGCGGTCCCCGCTCAGAAGATAGAGCGATGCGCGGTGCTTCGCGCCGGCTTCGGTGACGATGAGGGAGCCGTTCGGAAAATCCAAGGCGGCCAGGCTCGCCCGTCCCTGGAGCTTCAGGCCCCGCGCGCGCCAATGCAGGCGGCCCGCGATCATCAGGTGCAGCACCAGCCAGAGGCCGCCTTCGACCCCGATGGCAATGCGTTTTCCGACCCGCCGAAGTTCGCCGACCCTCCGGCCTTCGGCCTCTTCGATCCCCGGCTCGGCCGTGCGCAGCAGAAATGGGCTCGCCAGCCGTATCTTGTCGATGGTTCGGCCCGGAATCCGCGCCTCGAGCGCGCGGATGTAGGCGGCGATGTCGGGTAGTTCCGGCATTGGATTGTGATATGTAAGATAGTCGATGGCCGGCGTTCGTATCGATAAATGGTTGTGGGCCGCGCGATTTTTCAAGACGCGCAGCCTGGCCGCTCGCGCCTGCGAACTCGGCAGGGTCGAGGCCGGGAAACAGCCGGCGAAGCCGGCGCGCGAGGTCCGCGTCGGCGATCGGGTTCGCATTCGGACCGAGGGCGGCGAGTTCGAGGTCGAAGTCCTGCATTTGAGCGAAGTGCGCGGTCCGGCGCCCGTCGCGCAGGCGCTTTATCGCGAAACCGAATCGAGCCGCGAATTGCGGTTGAAAATGGTCGAAGAGCGTAAGGCCGGCATTCACTTCACTCCCTCGCCAGCCGCGCGGCCGTCCAAGCGCGACCGGCGGAAGATCCGCGCCCTTCGAGGGGAAGAGTACTGAGCCGCCCCCCCGCGGAAAATTAATTTTCACCCATGTGGCTGGCTGGACAATCGAACTATTGTGAGGCGCGGCTCCCGGTTATTACCTATCATTTTCGTCCTGCAGGTGGTCCTGCTTCTCGTCGGTTATCTCCTTTATAAGACCTGGACGTTCTCGCCCTCGACGGGCGGCGTTGCCGCGCCCGGGTGGCTCCAACTCGTCATTGTTCTTCTATCGCTCGCCTTTGTCCCGGCTTCGGTCCTGGCCCTCCGCTATACGAATGTTCTGGTGCGCGTGTTCTATAAGATCGCGGCGGTCTGGGTCGGCTTGTTGAGTTTTTGTTCGATCGCCATGGCCTCGAGCTGGATCGTCTTCGGGGTTGCGCGTCTGGCGGGTTTCAACCCTGACTTCCATGCCATCGCCGAGGTGTTCTTCGCCCTGGCTGGGGCCGCCGTGATTCTGGGCGTGTTCAATGCCAGTTGGACCCGCACCACGCGCATCACCGTTCAGCTCGAGGACTTGCCGGACGCCTGGCGCGGAAGGAAGGCCGCGCTCATCAGCGACCTGCATCTCGGCCCGGTGCGAAACGGGAGCTTCATGCGCAGGATGGTTCGAAAGATCCTCGGGGAAGAGCCGCATGCGATTTTCATCGCAGGCGATCTGTACGACGGAACCGCGATCGATGCGGCCAAGGCGGCCGAACCCTTGAGAGAACTTGCGGCTCCGCACGGCGTGTACTTCGTCGCCGGAAATCACGATCAGTTCCGGGATGACGGCAAGTATCTCGAGGCGGTCGCTCGCGCCGGTGTGCGCGTGCTCGACAACGAAAAGATTGAAGTCGAGGGACTGCAGATTGTCGGCGTGCCCTACCGCAACGCCTCGCATCCGAAGACCTTCGCCTCCGTGCTCTGCGGTCTGGGTGTGGACCGCGGGCGGCCAAGCATTCTGTTGACGCATGCCCCGGACCACCCGCAAATCGCCGAGGCTGCGGGTATCTCGCTTCAGCTCTCCGGTCACACCCACCTCGGGCAGTTCATCCCCTGGAGCTGGATTGCCAGGCGGGTCTATCGCCAGTTCGTCTACGGCCTGAGCCGAATCGGAAACATGCAGGTGTTCACATCGAGCGGAGCTGGAACCTGGGGGCCGCCGCTCCGGCTGGGCTCAAATCCTGAAATCGTTGTGCTGCAGTTTGAATAATCCCTCTCCGGGCGCGAGCGGACTCGAACCCTCTCCCTGCAGGATCTCAACGCGCCTTTTGATTGAAGCAACGTCTTTGAACAGATATGCAGCCCCTTGCATTCCGGCGGCCTCGCGAAATGTTAACTGGTTTCCTTTCAAGGGAACAAAAGGCCGCCTGTTTTGGTCGCCCATCTGCAGGTGAATAGCTGATCAGAGGTCAAAAGACCCAAGGACTAAAGAACCGCGCCGCATCACTTCTACGCAGTCTTAGAGGCAAGAAAGCCAATGCTGAATGAAGCGAACGCTTCCTTTTGCGCTTCCCGCCTTGCCTGCGCTTCGGTTTCGGACCACAGCCGAGCACTTCGCAGGAAATTCCACTCGGGCGTCGGCTGGCGCTTTATCCCCGTTGAGTTCGTGTGCGTTCGCCTTTGCGGGCGCCAACCATATCTTGCGTAGTAGAGCGCTCTTCACGGACACCGTCGCCGGCGGATTGATCGCGCAGGGCAGCACGAGGCTTTTCCTCGACTCTGACTTCACGCCTGGCCCAGGTGTTTCTCGAGCTTCCAACCTTTCCCAAATCGTCGCGCTGACGCCTTCGCTACCGGTTTCTGGTAGCGTCGGCGCCATGTGCGCCGTGTGTCGGTTCGCGGCGGCGAATCCAGCCGCCCCTGAACCGGAATCGCTTCGACTGTTGGACGCTGGCGCGACAGGCCGCGTAACGATGGTTCGATGGAAAGGCCGAGGGACGGCCCCTCCCGTTCCAGCTTGAACACTTGCCCATTTCCCTGGCTTTGAAGTCCCTGCCCCCCAAAAAGGCAGGGCTTTTTTTTGGCTTCGAGCACGGTCGGTCCCCTCCGTCGGAGGCCGCGCCGTGATGGCGGGGGCGAAGAAAACGTCCGTGTCAGGCTGACAGCGGTCAGCTAGCACGCTTCAGAGACACCAAGAGAGGAAAGCCCTGCCTTCTTCAGGCAGGGCGGAGCAAGCCGCTGACTGGCATCCCGAGTTACGACCGGAGCTTGAACTTGCGTCTGGTTCCCGGCTTTTGCCCACGCTTGGTTTTCATGGGAGTCCATCTTTAGTCCGGGTCATCAGTCCGGTTCATCGCCCGGGAGTGGTCGGTCCGAACGCCTCGCGACGGGCGGGTTGTAGGTGGTTTTGCTTAATGACTTCTCAAAATAGCCCTTTCCCTCAGGTGTTTCTCTTAGCAACATGCCCTAAAGTGTTCTCGTTCATGCAGATTTTCATTGAAGGTAAGTACCCGGCTCCCTAGAATCCACCTTCAACTCTTTACTCGCAACTTCAACAAATCACTGGAGATCATAAATGGCCGCTGGGAAGTCCATGCTCTTGGTGTGTTTTCTTGCAGTTTTTGCTCTGCCGACTTTTGCAGGCGTTTGGGTAACCTCCCCTTCGAAGGGAACGACAACAACTTCCCCGGTTCACTTCGTAGCCGTTGGCCAATCCCCGGCCTGTGCAAAGGGTGTTGCCGCCATGGGCATCTACACCGCACCCTATAAGCTTGCCTATGTGGTCAACGGCGCAAGCCTGAATACAAAGCTCAGCCTGGCCAAAGGGACCTACCACGTGGTTGTCGAGGAGTGGGACAAGTGCGGATGGGCTGCCACCGCCCCGCTCACCCTGACGGTTGCCGCTTCGACTTCAACGGCCCCGGCTGCACCGGTTCCCTCGAGCGGCGGCAAAGTGTTCTCCAACCTGCAGAAGAGCGGCGGCTGGACCGGTTACGCGCTTCTTCCCCCGAGCTACGGAATCTGCTCGAGCTGCGTCTCGACCGGGGCACGGGCGAAATGGTCCTGGGTTCCCGGGGTCAGCTCGCCCTCGATAGACGGTATCGCGGCGAGAGCCTATTACGGAGGCGGTTCGACCCAGTGGGCCGACATTCTGTGGAACAACCACCTGATTGGTGATTTTTCCTCCCAGGGGCTCCCCGATAAAAGCAAGACTCTGGTTTCCACGCTCCACAATTTCACCTATGACGTCTACTTCTGGGTCGGAAACGTCAACCAGTCACAGGCCCTGGAGTTTGACATCAACCAGTTCTTCGGAGGCAAGTCCTACATTTGGGGGCATGAATGCCGCATCGAGGGCGGCCACCAATGGGACACCTGGAGCAATCCGCGCGCGCATTGGGTTGCAAGCGGCATTCCCTGCAATCCGGTCAGCAATGCCTGGAACCACCTGACCATCAACGTGCAGCGCACCTCGGACGGTCGCCTGCTGTTCCATACCATTACCCTGAACGGGAACACCGCGACGCTCAACCGATATGACACGCCCACTCCCAGGCCGAACTGGTACGGTGTGACCATCAACTATCAGCAGGATAGCGACAAGAACAAGACGCCGTACACCGTTTACCTCGACAAACTTACCTTTACCGCTAAATAAGTAGCGCTTGGTTGTTGCAAGATTCGTTTACGCGTTTTCCTGCGACCCTGCGGATTTACTGGTGATCGCAAATCGGCAAGACTCACCGGTTTTTCGCAGGGTTGCTTGTGCTTTGACCGTCGAGCTCGCGCGCGAAATCACTAAGTGGGGAAGGCTCGAAAAAGACGGATCCCCAAAGTTGAGAGCTCAGGCCGACCACCCGAGGCGCGGACCTTGCCCGGGCAGGCAGATTGTTCCCGAGAACGCATAGGCCCGCGGCCGAGCCTGGCGCACCAATTCCCGCCACGCACCGGGCTCAGGTCAACAGGGGCATGTCGAACAGCATGGGATTGGTTGTGGGAAGCCAGACGGATTGATTTCCACGGATTTTGCGATCCCCTGAGTGGCTGAAAACATGGTGCGGGCGGAGGGAGTCGAACCCGCCCTAAACCGTCAAACAAAGGACTTATTCGAGCACAGTTGGCAACTTTGATCGTTGTAAGTCTATGTTGAGCAAAGAACGGATTTCCGAAATCCGTTTTCGGGCCAAACCTTTCCAGCGTGCCGGGCGCCTGAAGGATCCTCCCCTCCCCATCACATGACCGTCACATAAACCGCGGCGCCATTTCGTGGTCGCTGGCTCGGGCGCAGACATGGGCAATTACTTCCTCGGCCGACTCTACTCGCCGACCTTAACCATTTCTGAGGCGACAATGCTTATGGGGTTCATTTGTCGGGAGGCGCAGGACTCGAGCTCGGGAGTTGGACTAGGAACCGAAATCCTCGCCCTCACTGCGAGCGGACCCTCACGCACCATGGCGGGCGATGCGGACGTGCCTCGGTTGACTGATGTGATGACCCGTTTTTGGGAAACGAAAAGCACCACGAAGATTGCCGGCAGAGGTTTGCCGAGGAAGGCCGGGAAAACGTGACTTGCGACGCGCCCTTCGGCTTACTGTCGCGCGAGTTAGTCTCATGGGGACCGCAGCCGCCCGCCCGCTGTCTCGTAGACCGCGGGGTTGCGGTCCTTGCTTCTCGACGGAAGGCTCATTCCCATGTTTGAACGCGGGAAATGAAATTCGGCACCACTACGGCCAGTTTGGCTATCACGTCCGCGCGGGTTTTATTAATTCCCGAAGCTTGCGCGTCCAGCTTCTCCAACACTTGTTCCGGACGAAGGCAGAACTGGTGTATGAGAAAATCGTCGGCATTGTGACAGAGAATGCTGAATTGTTGCAGGTAGTCTTGCGGGAAATGCCGGACATTTTGGGTGACTATCGCGTTCGCATGGCCACAGATTGCCGCTGCTAGGACATGCCTATCCTTTGCGTCGGGAATGCCCTCAAGAGACGACGAAAAAGGTTCTTCAAAGTGAACTAGCGCCTCCGGAAACGCCTCTTTCATTCTCACAATGCGATGCTTGCTTTGACTTTCCGTGTATCCAAGTTTTTCTTTCAAGACGATACCGACCTCCCCGGAGGATGGTTTCACTCCAGAGAGGCCGGTACATCGCTGGGTGTTCTGCTAGCCGAAGCAGGGTGTCGCACAGAGGCATGGGTGCGAGCACGCATGCGTCAAGCACGACGGCATATTCATTGTCCTGGGTCAAAATCATCGGGCATCTTGTCGTAAGTCCCTTGTTCGTGTTCTTCCCTGGCTAGATCGTCCAGCGTTTTTCTCCGAGCCGTATCACGTTTGGTTTTGTAAGCGAGAACGTCTCTGGCGTACAAGCGACGATGCGTGCCAACCATGTGAAAAGGGATCTCGTCCTTCTTCAGCAGCTCAATCAAAAACTGCCGCGATACTCCAAGCAACTTGGCGGCTTCGACGGTTGTGAGATTGGCCTTGCTCTGCAATATTGTGACCGAGTGCTCCGCCTTCAACGCGGCGAGCAGCCAGCACAAAAACGAATAGAGATTGTTTGGCAAAACTTGAGTCTTGCCGTCAGGCCCCACAAGTTTCGCTTCAGCCTTTCTCAGTTTTTCGTAAATGTCTTGAATGTCGCGCTGGTCAATTGACGAAATAGGCACAGCAGCCTCGGCAACTCTCTCCTCCTCCGTATGCATTCCCATCGCCCTCCAATGTCCTTTGGTTCTTGCCTCATCAACCGTTTAGATGCCATATCTGCTATATATGCCGCAAATGCTACATGCGCCAAGACATTGAAATCAAGATAAATACACAAAATTGCAGGCGAGCTGCTTCTAAAGGATTGATTCTTATAGCAGTAGCCCTGGATTAGGGACAAGGCGCCGCGGATTTCGGTTTGCGGTAAGTTGCTGAAAACATGGTGCGGGCGGAGGGAGTCGAACCCTCACGGGCCTTTTAAGCCCTGCGGATTTTCTTACCGACCACGGCTTTCGCCGCCCGGAGGCTCGAGGAGGCTTTCCATCCGGTTTGCGGTCTGGACTATCCCTTCACCGTCCCCCGGACCCATCCGGGGCTCAGGTGCCGCCCGTCTAGTCTCTACACCTTCCCGACGAGACTCGCTTCGCCGGGCTTGGCTCGGGATTGCCACCATCGAAGGAGGTTTCCCCGAGTTTGGGCGGTTCTGCATCGCCGGTTTCCCAGGCGAGCACTCAAGTTTTTTCTCAAGTCCGCTGCGTCTGCCATTCCGCCACGCCCGCGTGGCCAGTGGACTACTTTTCTATCATAGGGTAGGCATTCCCGGATTACACGCTTCGTTTGCTGCTCAGTCATATTTCATCGGGCGGAGCTCTACGTATCGGCATCCGGCCGGCGATCCGGCGTGCATGGTTCCCGCCTGGACCCAGGACGTTCTCGTGAGAGGTAAAGGGAGCGGTCAGCACTGGGAGTAGGCATGCCGCCGCGGAGGAACTCCAGCTTTCCTGTCCCCCCAACGAATGCGCAACAATGGAAAGGGACGGGCCGGGGCAAGAAAGAGTCCTTGATTGTTCGCCCACCTCCCGGCGGTCTCGATTGCGTGGAGAGGCTGCCTGGATCCGGCCCGTCAACGCCTGTCCGGAAGACCAGAGCCTGGAGACTGAACCATGCCGGATCAAGCCACGGTCGTCGGCCTCGGAGAGATCCTGTGGGACCTTCTGCCTTCCGGGCGCCAGCTCGGCGGGGCGCCGGCAAATTTTGCCTATGGCTGCCATGTTCTCGGCGAGCGTGCAGTCGTGGCGAGCCGGGTGGGGAGCGACGAGCGGGGCCGCGACATTCAGAAGGCCCTGGCCGCGGCGGGAATCAGCGGTCACTTTCTGCAGACAGATGCTTCCCAGCCGACGGGGACGGTCGAAGTCGAGATCGGTCCGGAGGGCGAACCGAAATTCCGAATCACACGGCCGGTGGCCTGGGACTCGCTCGAGTGGACAGCGGAATGGCAGAGACTCGCAGAATCGGCGCACGCAGTCTGCTTTGGATCGCTCGCGCAGCGTTCCGGGAAATCGCGGAGCACGATCGGTAAGTTTCTGGATGCAATGCCGGCCGGTGCCTTGCGGGTCTTCGACGTCAATCTCAGGCAGCAGTTTTATTCCGCAGAGGTGATTCGCGAATCTTTAGACCGCGCCACCGTGGCGAAGCTCAACCACGAAGAAGTGCCTGCGCTGAGGCAATTACTGGCCATCGAGGCCCCGACCGAGGCCGGCTTCTCGAAAGTCCTGCTCGAGCGCTTTCCCCTGGAACTGGTGTCGATTACCCGCGGCCAACTGGGAAGCCTCCTGTGCGACCGGAACGGCAGACATGAACATAAAGGGTTCCGGGTAACGGTGAAAGATACTGTCGGCGCAGGCGACGCATTTACTGCCGGGCTGGTCCATGGAATGTTCGAAAAAAGACCGCTCCCGGAACTCAATGATCTGGCGAACCGGATGGGCGCCTGGGTTGCGTCGCATTCCGGAGCGATGCCGGCGATTCCCGCAAACGGCATCGAATCGGCGCTGGCCGGCATCGGTTGATCCAGGCCATGACGCCCGTGTGACCGGCAGCGCCGCCGCTCGCTCTGCGATCGAACGCGCCTTTATACTGGACGTCTGAGGATCTGTCGCATGCGGCTTCGACTCTGTTTCATGGTAGTACTGCTGCTTGTCAGGGTTTCCTTTGCCCAGAGTTCACAGACCTTTGCTGCGCTCGACGCCTGGAAAGCCGCGGTCATTCATGGAACCCGGGCCGGTCTGGAAGCTCTCTACAGCAGCGAGCCCCCGGCGCGGGTATCGGTGGTCACCAAAGACAAGACCGAGATCTCTCGCGAAGACGAGGTTGAATTCTGGACCGGGCTCAAGGCGAGGCGCCTCTCACTCAAGGTCTCTCAGGCGAGCTCGCCGCAACCGGGACTCAAGCAGCTTACATTTCAGGCGACGGTCACGCCCCTTCCGCCCGGACGAACCTTGTACGTGCTTCAGTCGCAGTTATGGCAGCAGCAGGCGGGGACCTGGCGGCTGGTTGCGGTCGAACGCACGGATGCGCGGAGGCTCGAACAGCCGCTCACCCTGGACGCGAAGCTCTATCCCGATGCGAGCGGAGCGCGGCAGGAAATACAGGCTGCGATTGCGCGGGCGGCGAAAACCCGCAAACGCGTGCTGGTGGTGTTCGGCGCCGACTGGTGTTACGACTGCCACGTCCTCGACAAAGCGCTGCGACGTCCCGACATTGCGCCCGCCTTGACTTCAAACTTCGAACTGGTGCATGTGGACGTCGGGCAGGGCGACAAGAATCAGGATTTGATGAACCAGTACCAGGTGCCTATGAGCCGCGGTATTCCCGCCGTTGCCGTTCTCGACTCCGACGGGAAGTTGCT
>Ga0123355_10015447_pt1 | contig 11998 bp, 7 predicted proteins | sample TergutEmb28metaG_3_FD_89872 | JGI IMG/M metagenome (GOLD analysis project Ga0123355, IMG submission 89872) | Embiratermes neotenicus P1 segment gut microbial communities from Petit-Saut dam, French Guiana - Emb289 P1 | ecosystem: Host-associated > Arthropoda: Insects > Digestive system > Gut ... | reverse complement strand
TGTTGGTGATTTTTTTATTTCTCTAAAAAAATAAAGTTTTATATTTCCACCCCAAAAAAACAGGGTGAATAATTAAAAAACATTTTAGAGAGCTACTCCCCCCCCCCCCCCCCAGAACTGTGTTATTTTGACGTAGTTTTATAAATTGACAGTTTTGTCACAGTCTCGGATCAGTTTAGAAGGACGTTGGAAGAAATAAAGGTAGTCAGTTTTGGACACTGAACATCGTTTTGAGTTTTCGGTATCTCAGCAGTTCGAAGGCCGGATCGGTTTCTGTCTTCAGGTCGTTACAAAGAGCTCTGCAGTTTGTCTCCATCTCTGACCAGGTCATTAACAAGCCAATAATGAATCCTCCTGCTAACACACAAAAAATGCGGCAGCTTAAAGTAGGTGAGATCACTTTCTTGTCTGTCGCCTGTTTAGTGGGTCGTTAGCGACAAATTTTCTAGTGCATAGATTATACAGGTTCTTTATTTTGTGTGACAAATATCGTTTGTCACTTCCTGTCGTCTCGCTTCTCGTATTAAAGTAGCCCACTCAGCTGATCGCGCATACGCGCGACAGAATGGTGACGGTGAGTGGCAGGTGACGGTTGTCAGGTAAAATAAGGACGCTGCAGACTTTGAATTGTACAGTTATAGTCCGATCGCTGCTCCGCGACGGAATTCGAGGCTCAGACATCATGAATACGAATCAGGAGCCCAGAACAACTACCGTAACGTATGGTGGATACAAATTGGCCGTGATAATTTATTGGACACCCAGCGATGACACTGTGAACATTATGTAAAGCGGGAAGCATTGGCTGCCGCGTTTGAGTCGGAGCATGGCTTGAAACTTCATCTACTGTTGCTTTTATTTCCCATCCCACGTAGTTCTGCTCTGTCATCCCCCACACGTGGAACAGCAAACATTGCCCTGTGTAGCGCGGTGGTAACTTTAATGCAAGGCCACCTCTCATACTATTTCTGCATTTTGCCTACACGTTCGTTGTACGTACAGCGATGATCGTCACAGCAAACATTGACTGTTTCCTTAAACCGAATTGATATTTGTAATGGAGACGGAGCGTGTTTTTATTTAAATAGACACCACATTTGAGAGTAGTGTATACTAGAAGAAACCAACGAGATGGGCGAGGCCTGTAGCACGTATAGGGGAGAAGAGAACGGTATACAGGGTTTTGTTGGTGAAGCTTGAAGTAAAGAGACAACTTGGAAGACCGGCACAAATGAGAGGATAATATTAAAATGAATCTTAATAAATGGGATGGGAGGACGCCGACACTATTAATCTGGCTGAGGATAGGGCCAAGTGGGGAGCTGTAGTGTGCACTGCAATGAACCTTCTGGTTTTGTAACATGTGAGGAATTTTCGACTCTCTGAGGATCTGGTAGCTTATCAACAAGGGCTCTGCTGTTGCGGTTAGTGACGTGAGGACTGCGTCACGCTAGGCCACTCTTGCTCCAAACAGTTTCCATGTTTCTTTTATGAGAATCTGCTGGTGCGGCCGGCGCACGTAAGCTGGTGTGTGTTTACATTGGCATTATTCTGTGAAGGAAATAGAATGGAAGTAGGAGAGACCGACTATTCCTGACGTCCTTTGGCTTTCGACGAGATTAACAAAAGCTCCGTGGATTGTTTCACAGGCCCCACCGTCTTGTTACATGCCTTCTGCTGACTGCTGTGGCGTAATGTACGGATTGTATGGTCTGAGCTTCAGGTGGCGGTGTGCTGCTTACAGCGGTGTGGCAACACAGATGGTCGGAGTGCTGTGGAACGGAAATGATAATGATGATGATGATAATAATAATAAAATTAGACAACACACGCCGGTATAACCATGTACCAAAATCAGTCGAAACAAGTCATGAAGGCAAGGTTACCATATTGTGGAACCAACAGTGCAAACCGACAGAACCATCCCTAACACTAAACCGGACATCACATTTCGTGATAATAAAAATGACACATGGATGTTGATAGATGTTGTAATTTCTGGAGACAAAAATGTGATCCAGCAAGAAGCCAAGAATATCCTGAAATATGAAAACCGTACATCAGATATAGAGCGCATGTGGAATGTAAATGTAAAAGTGATACCGGTAATAATAGGGGCGACTGGAACCATCTGAAAATCAGTAAGACAATACCTGAGGAACATACCAGGAAAGCACGAAATTAAGGAACTGCAAAAAACAGCCCTATTGGGCACTACACACAAACTGCGGGCAGTGCTGATGTAAAAGTACAGTAACATTACATGTAGTATAAATTGTAAATACAGAACAGCTGCACACTATATACACTAGAAACTTGGTTCGTCTCGGGTATATAATTGCACATACCGTGCATATAAGTGATAACAAATACTACTACTACTACTAATAATAATAGTAATAATAATTACCAGTGAGCCCTTTCTGTGAAGGCGACAGTGGCGTGGCTGATAAAGGAATCAGTGCGCTTCATATGACCGGGAGTTTAATTGGACGTAATTGTTAATGTTATCGTCCCGGCTGCGCCCCACCTTCGTGATTTTGACCACAATTGTCTGTGATGCACTTTCTCATTTCTCGCACGTACTCTACACTCAGTCCCAGCAATATACAGGATGTTTTGTTACCATGTCCCTGAGCACTTTGTCTGTGACAGGATGTCCCGGCGGATATAGGATTTCCATGCGGTAAAGCCGCCGTTCTTGGGGAAACGATAAAAGAAACACTCTGTATATAGGCACTAAAAATAAATTGTCCCTTAAATCGTGTTGAGTTACCCAGGAACATGTTCAGTGCCACAGGGTGTTTTCCCTGCACGCATTTTTTGGGCCATTCGCCCACAAAAGTTGCAAATACGCAGCCAGACGTTTCGCCGCTTCTGTGCGCATGGTAGAACTCGTGCGCTGCTGTACGAATTTTCATGACACTGGCGGAGTTTTAAAGTGAAATATGTGGACGCGTTTCAACTTTGTTAAAAATATGTCAGCAGCCAGTGGACCGTGATTTTCCTTGGCCCGTGTCTTTGAAGCTTCTTGAAATCCCTGTCAACAAGGGTGCTATAATACATTGTGCCACCGAAATGAAGACTAAACGTTACTGTCTGCATTTGCTTGCCTTGTTCGTTGTGAGATCCTTGATCTTTCCTTTCTGTTTTACATACGGTGGCTGTTCGGACTTCTCCCCCCCCCCCCACCCCTCATCTGACATCTCTTAAACTTTCTTGCCGGACTTCTCTCCCCCCCCCACTTCCCCCTCATCTGCAATCTCTTAAATTTTCTTGCCGGATCTCATGTACAGCGAAATTCACTACTGACAGTACTGCAGTAGTCCCTTGCGTGTCAGACAGGCTGTTGCTGACCTCTCACTTCGCATTTGCTATGATCTTTCAACCATTCAAAGCCCATTGGTCACTATATGTACGGCTAGTTTAACATTCAACAGTTCTACGTTTTGCCCATACAGTGTACTTACGTGTTTTGTGTGGATCTGAGAAAAAACAGCGATTATTTCCTTATACAGTATTAACCAAGTGGTTTTTATAGCCGAGATATAGAGTGTTTACTGCGCGATACGGACTGAATTTACGTGTAATGTATATTAACCCTTCAAAGCCCAGTGGTCACTATATGTACCACCAGTTTAACATTCAACAATTCTACGTTCTGTCCACACAGTGTGTTTATGTGTTTGTGTGGATCTGAGAAAAAACCGCGATTATGTCCTTGTACAACATTAACTGACTGGTTTTTATAACTGAGGCGGAGTTTGTTTACTGCGCGGTACGGACTGGATTTACGTGTAATGTATATTAACCCTTCAAAGCCAAGTGGTCACTACATTTACCAGCATTTTAACATTCAACAATTCTACGTTTTGCCCACACAGTCTATTTTTGTGTTTTGTGTGGATCTGAGAACAAACAACGATCATTTCCCTATACAACATTAACTGACTGGTTTTTATAACCGAGATATAGAGTGTTTACTGCGCAGTACAGACTGGATTTACGTGTAATGTATATTAACCCTTCAAAGCCCAGCGGTCACTATATGTACCACCAGTTTAACATTCAACAATTCCACGTTCTGCCCACACAGTGTGTTTATGTGTTTGTGTGGATCTCAGAACAAACAGAGATTATTTCCTTATGCAGCATGAACTGACTGGTTTTTATAACAGAGGCGGAGTGTGTTTACTGCGCGGCACAAAGTAAAAGATAATTAAATCGAGTTTCCGAATTCTGCGCTTTAGCATTATTGAGAAATTAAAGTTTCGCGGCCCTTAATTCAAGTTACGACTGTCATCAATATAACGTCTGCTTAAAAAAAATCATTTTTTATACCACTCAGTACCACAAGGACGAGCAGGTGAAGCTTGGGATCTTTCTAACAGGGATGCTGTTTCTCCTCATCTCCCATATAACAGTGTCGTTTCTCCCTTGCTGTTTACTTTCTTCTCTGTCTCTGTTTTCTCTTACAATAAAATGGCCCAAACATGCGACTTCTGTGGGGAAAAGTAGAAATGCCTACAGGACATTGATGGGATGCCTGAAGAAAAGAAACAACTTGAAACCCCTAGGCATAGATAGGATAATATTAAAATTGACTCTAAATAAATAGGATGGCGTGGACTGGATTTATTTGGCTCAGGGTAGGGACAGACGGAGGGCTGTTGTGGACACGGCGATGAACCGTGCAATTGTATAAAATGCGGGGAATTTGTTGAGTAACTGAAGAGCTGCTAGCTTCTCAAGAGGGAATATGTTCCTTGGCTGGCGTTTTTGAGCATTTGAACTGAGGTGGAGTGGGAGCTACGCGAGATGTGTGTTTGTTTGTTCTTTTGTGTCCTTGATGTTAAGAAAAGCGAATGATTATTGGAAGTTAAACAAAATAAAAGGCAAGAATTGAGTACAGTTTACAGTGAGATGCGGTGTTTCGTGTTGCGTGAGATTAGTGTGTATGTTGGTACCACTGAAACAAGTGTTTGTATGCGCTGTTTCTTGTTTAACATGGCCTTGGAACTTGTGAATCAGCATAGCCAACCTAGCGCATCCACCCACTTCCTGTCAAAATATGTATGTTTAGAGCACAGTAGGGAACACTGAGCACCAAATTTAACATCGAGAAATACGCATCTCGCGCACGCAGTGGCTTTGTCTTGTGACTGTCACAGTAAACATCCTGTTATTGCGGTGTTACATAGTTAACGGATTAATCTTCGTAGTGGGGTCGTGAGGTTTTCTGTTTCGCATCAACAGAAATGCTGTGTGTTACAAAATACAGCCCAAGTGTGCAAGATCTGGGCTCTCTGCTACACTTCCCATCACTTTAGCTCATTCACTTCCAAACGTTTTACCTTGCTACCAGCGTACCTTTAACAGAAGGTCTTGCGAGCATAGCCTGAGAATTTTCAGAATATTTAATTTTTGTCCACAATCTCCCCCCACCCCCACCCCCACCCCCTTCCCAGCCAGCTTCTTCACTTTATTCTTTTTCTCGTCCTTGTTACTAACTTCCAACGCATGATGTGTATCTCAGAACACGGTGTTTCTGACACTAAGAATCTCTAGTGCCATCCAGCTGCTGTATCTGATCCGGACGTCGCAACTGCAAACAGTGCACTGTACAGTGGCTATTCAGTAAGTACGGTGGCCGTGGCCTGTAACTTTGTTGTTGAACAAGAAGTAGACCTTCCGCCGGTCTGAATAATATTTATTTGGGTCACTGAAGCTGCACTCCGGAGGTCGCCAATTTCATGGTAACGCGGAATTGGAATTGGCCGTTCGTGAAGGTTTGCGTATGGAACAGCCCGAGTTCTGCCGCAAAGTACTTTTTTTTTTTTTAATTCGTACCGCGATGCGACAGATGCGTTGAAAAATGATACTTAAGTGCAATAAGTGAACTAAACTGAAATGCTGTGATGCCTTTCCACTAAATTTTTGTGGCCTAGGGAGCCATTGGTGACACTCTGATGTACGGACTGCCTACCACTGTGACTTCCTCTCCGCTTGCATCGTTTTTGGACTCATTGAGAGGTACACATTTTGTTCCGCTGATCCTGCAAGCAAGTCTTCTTCGTGCTTGTCATGTACCTATCTGTAGTTTCCGAGCTCCCTTCATGGGATAACATCCGCAGCCGTGGCAATAGACCGGCGACTGACTGACTGCCTGAGCTAATTTAAAGACTAAGATTAACCTGAATTATACGTAAATATCAATTTCATACCGCACATTGAACGTCGCATGTTGGTTATTAAAAGCATTCGGTTTATGATGTATAGAGAAGTAGTCTGTACGAAAGACATAAATACACTGTGTGGGCAGAACGTAGACATTTTTAATGTCAAACCTAGTGGTACGTATAGTGACCACTGAGCTGTAAAGGGTTTATAGAGGAAATGAAGGTAACAGGAATATAACTCGCATACCCGGTTAGAGTGCCCCCAATAGTCTCACACCTTATTTACGTGTCTCATGTGATAGTTACAGGAAACAGGCATTATTTCACTGTTCGTCCTGATTGGCCTCTTCAATGGATACGGACAGTGGGTTTTGTGTGCCCCAGCAGCTGAGCTGTATGATTCAGACCAACCTGAGGCTTCAAACGCGAAAGCCAATATGCTACATTATTTGGATGTTTTAGTGTTTGTTTAGACCTTATAGCCTTAATGTTGTCGTGCACTCTTCCGATAAGATATCATGCAAATAAATTATGATTTTTTTAGGATAAAGCTGTCAGCATGTTAGGCAGCAGGAAAATGGAAAACATTCAGGCAGCTAAGCGCTACGGAAGGGCATTTACGTGCATGTAAGCTAGATACGCTTGTCAGCCGACAGTGTGACGGACAGGGACAGATGTCACAGATACTGGCAGTGGTGTGTGTCTTAATGGAACAGATTTACATTTTGTCTGATAATGAATGTGGCAGATGGCAGCCGGCCCACCTGCCTCGTTTACGAGAGGTCGCAGCGTCGAATATGGTCTCGGAGACCGAAGTTTTCGTGTTTGGCTGAGCCACGCCGAAGGTATTGTGGAAAGTACGCCTGCCTCATATTATGCCATCGCCACTTCCTTCCACATCCTTTCCAGTTCATTAATCACCGACCGGCATCCCGCGGTCTGTATGCTGACACTCAGATCCGTAACAAATAGACTTCACCGTAGTGGAAGCGTGGAAGTGTGGGTAACCGATATGTTTGAGATTTATCTGAAGTCTGTTGAAAACGGTAAATGGGAAAGAAAGGTGTTAGAAGCTACATCCTGGAAATGTTTACTGCATACTTAGCAAATAAATGTAATAAATTATATACCAAAGTTAAAAATATCAGCGACCAAACCGTTTGTAGCATTTTTGTGACAGTCGATAAGAGTTCTTCAGCGAATGTCAGTTTTGTGAAAATCGTCTCAGTGACGTCATACTGTATTTAACGATAAAATGAAACGCTTTCCGTATTTGCTGTTCGTTTCATCGAACATGGATAGGTTTTGCGTTATATGAAAGCTTAGCCCAAATTACTTAACGGAACATCAAAGGACCGTTCAAGTAGTGTGCAGGCTGTACTTTGTACCATGTTACCGGGCACGGCACGTGGTACGAGATGTCTGTAGGACACGTGTATGGGATACGATGTATTGTGAGCTACGGACAGGTGTTAGGCCGCAGCACTTCTGTTAGGGTTGTTTGAAACGAAGAAATGCAGCATATTGAGAACAGTCATGGCCATGGAAGTAGTCAGTGGATGCACAGAGTCCGCACTCGGACCTTCTGCTTAGTTCTCCGCAGCATACTTCCACTGCCTCTGGCAAGCACTGCAACGGCAGAAGATGCTGGGACATTGGGCTCTGATCCGACGCCGTGGGACAGAGTCGTTGAGAGTCTTGCTGATCCTCAGCTGGCCAAGACATTCTGCACATTTGGAACATGGGGGTGAAACCGTGTTCACAGTAGCCTACCAATTGTCCGTATCCTGAACCAAATGTACGCAGTCCACGCCCTCCCGTTTTATTTCTTTACGATTCTTTATAATATTATACTACCACGTACGCCTGGGTGCTCTAAGCTTCCTCTTTCATTCAGGTTTCTCGTAACTAATAATGTCGCGCATTAAGTCTCTGACGCGTGTAGCTGTTTTGTTTATTCGTGTATGTTTCAAGTGTCTGAACAAAATGATAATCCGTGACATTCAGATCTACAGCTGTTCGGCCGCGTCCACAATTTAAATACCGCACCGAGAGGAATGTTTGGGGCCAGAGAGGGAGGTTGCATTACTTTGTGATTCATGTGCATTCATTTGGCATTATTACGGAGATAGCAAACACTATTAGATGTGCGGGGCATTTAGAACGCGTTGGGGCAATGAGAATCCCCTACAGTGACTGACCAAAAAGCCTGAGAAGGAGAGAACCCGGAGGGAGGGCATGGACTGGGTTGACGCGGCAGAGGATAGCTGTCAGTGGCTGGCGAATGAACCTTAGGAGCTGCGTGACTGAGTGACGTAACGTGTCAGGAACTCTGGTCCGTGTAGTTAGGTGGGCCTGGCTCGCGGCTGACAGGTTGCTTAACGTTGTGATAGTTGTGTTGCAGATGGCTGAGATACTGCAACAGCTTTTCGTTCGTATTGCAGACGGTTATGTCAGGCTAGAAGCTTATATGCTCAATAGGCTACATCGCGTGCGGCGGGTGACTTTGCGAACTGCCAAAATGATCCAAAGGTTACTGTACCGTTTTAACCCTTAGAACCACCGGGTTCAACATTCAACGATTCTACGTTCTGCCCACACAGTGTATTTATGTGTTTCCTGTGGATCTGAGAACAAACAGCGATTATTTCTTTATACAGTGTTAACTGACTGGTTTTTATAACCGAGACGGAGTGTGTTTACTGCGCGGTGCGGACTGGGTCTTTGCATATAATTCAGGTTAAAGGTTGCATCAGACGGTAACGTGCAGTAATCACTGTGTTTAAAGCATAAATGCGTGTGAACTTAGCACTCGTGACTGTTCGTGATTTCAGTACGACTCGATGAACTGTTGTTGCTCCTGAGTGTCGGAAGGTTATCGCAAATCGCTGAGTGTACAGCACGTGATAGCACGTGAAGCCTTGACAGAAGGCTGGCCTTTGAATGTAAATATATGTAACTGATTGGGATTGTGCAGAGCGTCAGAACCAATTAGTTGGAATGTAAGCTTTGTGGGCTGTTTTGCAGGCCACACGTGGAGAAATGGCAGTAAGTGGTGTGGCTAACCGCCTGATTTACTCTGTAATTTTTATATCATATATACTGTTTACGAATGTGGCCGCGGGCCGCATAATACAACGTGGCGGACCGCGGAGTGGAGACCCATGCTGTCAGCCCAGCTTAAGTGACACTGCTTCCACTGACCTTGCACTACTCATATGCCATACAAGGCGGCGATAGCGTTTTACCGAAACGTCGGTGCACATGTACCATTTGCTTGCCTCTGGGGTCTCGGTAACAGCTGACCGCAGTTTGTGGCGCTCAGACAGAGAGAGCAGCCGGACATGACGTTGAGTGTGCGTTGTTTTCGAAGTGAAAAAGTGAACGCCTTTGTGAACCGCGTCCGTTCGTCTGTCCGTCTCTGACGTAGTGACAGCGACTGAATTGTTCGATTATCATGAAACTCGGTACAGAAGTTTTTTTAAAGGAAACGTCGTCGGGCTAGGATGAGAGCTTCGTGAAAATCGGATCGGTGAAAGTCGTGCTGTACGGAAGGTAGTAAATGAAAATCTTCCCTTGTTTTCTGCATTTGTCCCTCCATTCCGGTGCATCCCGGTACAGGAAATGGGACCATGGTGAGTTCCTTGCAAATCGGGGGAAGGAAGGCCGTAGTATTTTTTCTCGGAATGAATTAAGTTATAAGGCGTGGATGTATTCATCACGTGATACCATCTTCAGTGTTCATTTTATTTTAAGAAATTCCCAGCCGCAATCGGGAATGATCCCGTGTCAAAACATGGCAGGCAGTCAACGACAGCCTCACGCTTTGATGTAATGAACTTAATAGATGTCAGTGCTGTCATTTGTCAGAAGGTAGAGCACGAAACGCAATTTCGTGTCTCGTGCTCACGTCGATTTGGGCGTAAGGGTATTGCCAGAGGACAAGCCGTTCTCTGAGTCCACGGATCTGAGTGATTTGGCGCAAGCGCAGTGCGATAAACAATTTGTGTTACGCCTATTAGCATTATGGTCTTCCTCGGTTTGTTTATCAGCAGCCCATGAATAAATAAATACACGAATGTAAGCTTGTGAGCACAAAATGGACATAAGTAATGCATGTATAACAAACCGCTCAAGCTACTTAGCACACGTTCGTTAAGAACCCCATTATGAAATCCAAGAGTTTTTTTTTTAAATAAGCTTATTGTAAAACAAATGACCTTTGTCCTTTATGTGATTGAGTCCCTCTGGTTGCCATGGCAATATTGTTGATACTGATGAGGCACGGTATGCCACACCCTCGTCACTTTGCGTGTTCTCTCTTAGCTTTGGGCTCATGTCAACGGTACCTTGTTGCACCTTCACACACTGGTGAAAAGTGACTCTTTACTTCAGTCTGGTCTAAAGTATGTTTAAAACCTCAGTTATTTCCAGAAGCTTGTGAAATAGCGGTAGTGAAAATATAAAGTAGTTCAAACAGTGTAAAAGTTTATTTTGAAAGAAATAGAAGTACTGTTTGGAAGGCTTGATTGAACGAGATGTGAATGTGTGGCCTTACCGCAACCACGGGCTCCGCAACCCTTCACGGGGTCTCCCTCGTAATGCGGCCTACCGGTACCACGGCCTTTCTCTAATGTGGTCCCGATGGAACGACAGGCTCCCGGAGACCACACGGACCCTCGCTGCACAGCCAGGCCCGTCACGTGCTGGATGGCTTGCCCAGTTCCAAGGTTAATGCGTAACCAACAAATACCGAATGGTGGCTCTAGGAGATATAGAGGGATGTAGTCACGTTATTTTCTGCCCTTATCGGTCAGTGTCGACCGCTGTACGTCACATCCGGTTTTGTACTGGCCGCGAGACATTGGGGGTTCGGATCTAAAGCTGAGCGTCGACAGTACGGTACCTCAAGCTGACACTGTGGCTACTTCCTGTCGGATCCTTTCCATTTAAAAATTACAGTGTATACTGTGACTGACGTAGCTGGAAACACCCCATCGCCACACGAAGGATGGTACCTTATCTACGTGGAGCACATGCCCCTTTGTAAGGCTATGGGTTCCCCGTTATCAGAGAATTCCCCACATGTTATTAAACCGGAAGGTTCATTACCGTGTTCACAAGAGCCTGACACTTGTCCCTGTCCGGGGTTAGATGAATCCATTCCACGAGCTCCCCGTCTTATTTCTCTAAGATCCATTTTAGTAAGAATGTTGTCCTTCCATCGACGCGTAGATCTTCCAGGTTGTCTCTTTCCTTCCGGTTTTGCTTCCGGAATCCTGTATATTTCTCTGTTGTACCATACGTGCCATAACAGATGAACGACAAGCCACGATAGAGTTAGATGCACTGAAGTGTCGTTACTGTTAAGCACGTTGATCCGTTTGCCCCTTCTCGGCACAACTTTTTAAACATTCCGTCATCCCACAGTCGCGGCATTCACAAACATTAATTTCCACTTTCTCTTCGCTGTGGAATCGACACCTCCCGGGCCTTGGTTCAGAGGCCTACGGTCGGTTCTGTAATCATGCTGCCTTCACAGCTGGCTTATGACGTCGTGTTGTCTGGTACGTGGATATGAAATTAGGACGTTACTCTTTCCATCTTCAGAACGGATGTTGCGTGTTCAGTTGCTACTAACCTACCGGACTACAGAAGATGATCGCAGTGATCCTCACCGTTGTGAATCCTCAAACTCTAGATGAGGTTACAGCATGTTCTTGGGGGGGGGGGGGGGCGGGTTGGAACGGTGGTTTTGCGGTTTTTTTTGGGGGAGGCAAAAAAGCGTTGAACCCAACAGGGGGGGGACCCGGGGGGGC
>Ga0123355_10015446_pt1 | contig 11998 bp, 5 predicted proteins | sample TergutEmb28metaG_3_FD_89872 | JGI IMG/M metagenome (GOLD analysis project Ga0123355, IMG submission 89872) | Embiratermes neotenicus P1 segment gut microbial communities from Petit-Saut dam, French Guiana - Emb289 P1 | ecosystem: Host-associated > Arthropoda: Insects > Digestive system > Gut ... | reverse complement strand
GGACGAGTCCATTTATATTGGCGGGGGTGTCAGTTCAGTCGAGTACTGGCTTTCTTGGAGTGCGGGTCGGGGGAGAACGATTGTAGTAACACTGGATGGACTGTTCCAAGTGAAACTGAAGACTGCTTGGCTACCCACTCCATTCGCCTCTCTCCCCTTCACTTCTCCTCCCGTGTGTCGCCGTGTGCCACCAGATTCCGTTTCCACTCTACCTTCAACACTGTATTCCCCCTCTTTCAGAATTCTTTGTATGATGCTGCAATACCCATGGCTCAAGACTTAATTTTGAACAGGAAATTGAAATTGGAGATACCTCCAGTATTGTCTGGCTGGTGAACTCAGCTACACATTTATAGATATCTGAACACAGATTACGTGGGGATTTTAAAATCCAATCTACCTCAGTCAAAGAAGGAAAGGAAATACATTTCTTTTTTACCATCATAACAGTGCATACAAGACAAAGCAAACTCTTTCCCTTGACAACATCCACTTTCTTATAATATGCAAACAGCATAAATTTTATGGGTAATTTCAGGCTTCCACTACAAAGAAGTTGAGAACTACGCTCTTCTGGATTATTATGCAGTGAGTAATGGTAATTTCTTACTGACATTTTGGGACAACCAATCAGTCCTGTCCCCAGGGTTCAAGAAATTACCACTACTCACTATGTAATAACTCAAAATAGCACAGTTCTCTGCTCAACAAGCCTAGAGTTCCTTTTTAAATAAGAAAAAGGACTCTTTAAAATTTGCAATAATCCCTTTTAAATGCAATTTCATGTTCCTTGAAGGATCCAAAATTATAAATTTTCATTACATAACCATACTCATTCCCACACTACACTACTGCTCTATACACTGAACTGTCTGTTACAAAAGCTGAAATAAAATGCTGCTGTAAGAAACAAAGATGAGATTTCTTCTGTCAACATCACACTAAAACTGGCACTTGTGCTCATACAACCTCCTACCCAATGCATACCATGTCATATTTTCAACTCTGATAGTTCTGTTCCATGAGAATGTTACTTATTTACTTCATTTACCTTAATGGGCAGAGAACCTGCCACAAATGCCCATCCCCATATTCGTGCAACATGGCCACTGTCAGTAAGAGTGACAGCTTTCAATTCTGTCACAGGTTTCACCCTTATATGCACCTCCCCTCCACCTCGTGGATAGTAACCCCTGAAATGAAGAAACATTGTTTAATGTAGTACAGAATTAATTATAGCTTAATATAGTGGAAAACATTCAAAACAGTTTATGAGATTTGCTCTTAAGGGACTATTTACTTTTAGACATTTCAAAACCATCATCGGCCACTCTCCAGCAACAAAAGCTTTGTATCATCATAACAAAGAAAACTAAACCTATTAATCCTTCAGAAGATGGCTGACTGATTTGATGAGCAAAACTTAAAACTTTCATTCAAACATTTAAAATTATAAAATGCTTTCACTGCCAGTTTACAGAAGAAATATAACTACACTACAACCCAGTGTGAAAAACCAAAATTGAAAAAAATCTGGCATTAAATGCTTTGGGGGGGGGGGCGCAGATCTCTCAACCTAGGATAAGAAATACAGAAAATGTAACAACAGTCTTTCACTTCACCACAGTGTATTATCTGTTCACTATTATTGCATAATGGATACAATTTCACACATAACACATTAACCAATATGAGTGTACTGTGATACACAAATTAAAGTGACTTACATTAACATGGACAGCACAGCTAGTAATTACTAGGCTATGGGTTGTACGACTTAGGAATTGTGGATTGAATTCTGCCAGGGTCAAGCAATTTTTTTTCTTCTTCAGTGTCCAGACTAGGTCTGGAGCCCACATAGCCTCCCATTCAATGGGTACCAGCATCTCTCTCCCTATGAGTCAAGAATCTAGCATGTGAAGATGACCATTCACCTCCATCTGATGCAGTTTATGTATGAAAGGAGTGACACCTCCATTCCCACATACATCTTCACAGCCTGAACAGGGCAAATTTACTGTACTTTGCCTTAAAATGAGTAATAAGATGTAATGTATCTTGTTCTTCAGATGTCTACAGTACACAGCCCTTCTTATTCTCCTGTTCTCTTTGTGATGTATTGCATTTACTAACCTTGAGATAATCCTGTAATCAAAGGTACCTCCAAATCTCTCCAGAAGTGGCCTGAATATCTGAAAAACAGTACCAGAAATTTGCAAAAAATTTGAAGACGAAGAACAAAACTACTGACATTTACCCTTACTCATAAAATTAAGTTCCACCTGCCAATTATAAACTCCAAACCATGAAATGATTTATTCACATGATGGAAGAAGAAGTATCTGATAAGATGTGATGCATTTAATTAAATTACTACATGGCTCACAACCTGAAAAGACTATGCAATAAAATGAAAAATTGGATAAAAGATAATGAAAAACAGCACACTAAAATTAATTCCTTATGTTAGGTCAACTAAGCACTGGATATAAAGCCTCTGCTGGGAACAATGATCATAAGCAAACAAATATCAACACCAAAGACAAAAGTAGACCTTGGATAGTTATTATTCATTTCCACATTCATTTCATTTTCTAACTCCTTCTCACATAAAATTCATTGCTAAACACTATGGAATAAAGTTATTTACATATTCAAACTGCAGCAAACATAATCAGATACAGCTCACAATACACTACCTAACCCCTCATCCAAACAAATATGAATTTCATAAAATTTCCAACAGTGTGTTCTGTTTTTCAGTGCCATAACTAAAGCAAATATTACTGGCTGGCTTTCTTTTATGTGAGAGGTTTCCAACCCTTTGCAAGTCACAACACATGTAGGGAAACTAAATTTTAAAGACAAATGTCAACTTAATTTCAAAAATCTGTAGTGATACATTTTAAAAATCTGTGTTTTGACACATACATTCAATGCTAGAAATGGGGTTACTCAATGGCAGATGTCATCAACCTAGTTCAGTGCTATGTTTTAAGCTGTTATTTCTAATATATACAGCAAAACATCCCTTATAGCTAGTGATATAACACAGATGCACTGTATTATGTGGCAACACCTCTGACAATCAACATCTCTTAGAAAGACAGACCTAAAACCCACTACTCATCCATATTATTTGTACACAAATTAACCACAAATATTGTAATCTGTGGGTACCTATGTTGTCATGACCTATGAGGGCAAGGTATACAGTCTTGGAATTTAAAAATAAGAGGCTTTTGTTGCACTGTACAGGAAATTGGGTAACAGTTATGACACAAGTGCAAATGCCTTGGGTTTCTTTCTTCATCTCGTCTTCCATTATGATTTTAGATCTGCCAGCACCACAAATGTTCATGAATGGCAAAAGGTCAGCAGTGCAAGCTACCATTACCTAATTTTCAGAAAAGGCTAAATAACTCATATCATCCCTCTGTCAACAACACAAAGGCAAGGAGAGTACTGTCGATCACAAAAATCTTTGTATAATAAGTTGAAATTGACTAAGCTACATGTTTGGGCTCACCTATAAAAAAGACATCATCAGGCAGTAAGATACAAAGGAAAATTACACATGTGTTATATTTTATTTAGTGTAAATATTATTTGTGTTGAGATTTCAACTTGTGTGTCATAAGATTTATATATAATATATGATGAGACAAAAATTACTGGGTACCAGATAAATGTATATAACAGCAATCAGTTAAAAGTTTAAGAATGTTTATAGTTATAATTATAACAATAATATGAGTTATACATTAATTAAATTGTTACAGTTATCAAAATTACTAAACTTGGTGCTTCCCAGTAGAATTTAAGAAATTAATTAGTGATGGTAGCCAAGGGGAAGTTATGTCTTTTTACATCTATATATATAATTTTCAAAACTGTATGTTGTTGGTATACACATATATGTTTTATTTATTTCTTGTTGGTCTTTCTCCATAGGGATAAAATAAGTGTGGATAGATTTTCTGAGTCCCCCGTTGTTACACGGGCCTCTGTACTCTTATCACTGCTTAGGAAGCACTACTCCATCAACTGAGAAGTTTTGGAGGTGCTATGGTACCTATTTTACTTCTGGCATGATCTATGTAATGCAATGTGTTGCCTTCCAAAAATGATAATTTTGAAATACATGAAAAAGAACAGTCCCTTACAGAAACATAATCAGATAAAAATGGATGGAATCAAGCAGAGAGAAATGAACAACAAAATAATTGTGCACAATACATTTACACTTTCACTTCAGCAGGTAATTCAGTTCCAAACACAAAAATTGTAGCTCCCAGAGAAAGCAACATGCCCGGATGCTGTAGTCTTGATAAATTTGTGAGGGAAGGGGGAGGGGACTGTGGATATTAGAACACAACAGAAAACTACAACTCAGTGCATGTTGGGGCCATCTTGGACATAAATGAACTTGTGGGAATCATGTCGCACAACAATGAAGTGGGTGTGAGTGATAAATGTAGTAACAGGTCAAAATACTTTGCATGACTGGAACAAAAATTTATGAATGCAAAGGTGTCAGACGTATAATGGGTACAACAAAATGAAATGCATGATATGGCAAAAGTGTTACAAGGTGCTGTGTTTACAAGTGACATAAAAACACAAAACAAATATGGGTCATCTTCTCCAAACTGTTATCAATAGTCACAAAAGGCAGGCCAAATACAGATATGGCACATGACAGTGAGTTGCTAGACCTAAATGGTCTTGCTTAGGCCATGGTATACATTCACAAAAGTCATGTGCAAACGCTGAATATCACATATTAAATGAAATCAGAAAAAATGGGGTGAAAAGTATTGTATTACAACAAAACAAAATGTCAGTCACAACTGATGAATCAACAGGAATGTTAAGGGTAAAAACCCTTTGTGTGGTCCACTTGCAAACTGGAGTAGCCAAAACTAGTGATCCAGTGTTTTTATTTTGACTTGTAACATGTAAAATGCAGCATTAATGCAAAGATTTTTTATACTGATCTTTCAAACAGCTAACAGCAATCAGATTTTCCCATGGACTATAAAAAACAACTGATATCACTGTATCTGATGGCCCTCCACCTTACTGAACATTTCAAAGAAGTTTTGTTTTCATCCTCAGGTAAGCACAACTAGACACACTATTCAGGACTGTTTTAATGAAGTTGCTGCAATATCTGAAAATTTGCAATTGGCCAAACAAAATTCATTTTAATTATGAACAAAGCAAAATCAAGTAAACTGCAGGAAAATTTGGTTCAAGTGGCAAGCAGTGTGTGAAAGCATATTATGAATTAAAAAAACTTGCAGGAAGCCAGATTTTGCCCACATTTAAGCAGTCTTAACCACTGTAAAAACAATTCCAGCATGTCAAAAGCCAAAAGTGAACAAAGCTTTAATGGAACAGATGTATGTATGCCACTTAATACAATAATCTGTTGTCTTAAAAGTACACTTTGTAAAATACTGAGTGAGTAATTTAATGGAAGGTTGGTCTTCAATGTCCTATATTTTTTGTCTCACCTGATACCCTTGTTTTCATTATATCTGACAATACCTAAAAACAAGTGCATATGCCGAGATTGAAAAAATAAGATGCTGAAGACCAAATTACTCACTCAGCATTTTATAATATATACTTTTAAGATTAATAAATATTGGTGAAACTTGGAAAACTAACAAAAAAAGAGTGACAAGAACAACTGAAAAATAGAACATTCTGCTATATACTTTCCAAACTCAGTGTGACATACACGTGAAATCATCCAGTCTACATCCTACTACCAACACCTGAGACTCCACATATTTTAAATGTTATATTACTCCCTTCAACCATTTGTTTTTAAGAGCTAATAACAAGCAAGAATATGAATATTACATTCCCACTGTTATTGTTCAGTTACCATTGACAATATATAATTTAAACATCTTATTGTAAGACAAAAATGTTTTAAAACTGTGGTATACCACATAAAACAAGCTAATGTTTTGCATACTGCATTTTTCACCTGCCTTTTAATGACTGTATTTTGTACCCTGATGATGTTTGATATCTAGATTGAAACATTTAGCTTTTAAATAAAAAATACAGTTGTGTTAGACTATTTAATATTGTATGTACATCACCGCAACATGCTTCATCTCCACCTGATCATCTACCAACTTTACTGCTCATCAAATTAGCAAAAGGTGTGTCCATGTGTAGAGAAAAGGGGAGCACAAGAATATAATGCTGCATACAATTCACTGTGGAACACTTTACAGATTATCAAGGTTGGTCTTGCAGCTTTTACATTCATAGCATGTTTGACAAGAATTGTGCAACAGTAGTCACTATGTCCCATCAAACACTAAGTTTGTGTCTATATAATGCAAAGGGGAGGGGGAAAAAAATCCAGCAATGTTTGTGTGTTTGTTTCATAATGCTCATAGCTTCAAAAGTAAATGCACTTGCAGACCTCAGAAACGACAATTCTTGCAAGTGCCCTTTACAATATGCACTATCATTCCCCACGCATTTCAACTGATGCTTGAATGACTATGTAGTTTTGAAAAGCCATTTCCACCGCTTTATATATTATAAACACAAAATTCTAGAGTATACACTCTTAAATTACTTTCACTGAACATTAAAAGAGCAGCACATGACACATGGCCTAATACACAACAGTTATATATTTGTTTATATCAGTTGAAGTAATGTTCCAGTATGCACTTGTATGTGATCAGTCAAATCTTATTTGAATATGTATTTACACATACATACTCAGTACGCAATTAATAAAAGGACGTATCAGAACATCAAATTAGCATACCTCAGTGGTATAGTCAATTTGAGGAGCCATTTCTGCATTGGTTCCTCCTTTTAATTTGAGAGTGGTAATTCCATTGCTGAAGAGAATACATGGAAGAGCAACTTGGATCAGCAAACCAATACTCCTAAACACAGAATCACAAATCAGTCTTCCAATAATCACTGAAGAATTAAGGGAATTATAATCAAGCAATACATTGCAAGGCCACTTAAACCAGTCACTGAAGCTCTAGAAGACAAAGCGTACCATTCTGTGGTGGGTTGAATGTTCTTTGTATTGCAACCATGCCCTAAAAAGCCTATGAATAAAACTACGTAACTACACCATGGATACACAAAACAGCAAACTGTTTTCATCAGAGCCAATATTAACAAAGACCTAAGATCCTACAACCTTCAAAATTAAAACCTTACTAGTCCTAAAGTATGGCTTAAATTAGTACTGTAACAGTCACAGACTATTCTCATTTCCAACATGCTGTGTACTAAACACCACAGTTAAGTGGTTAGCACCCCCACTTCATATTCAGTAGGTCCTGGGTTCAAATCTTTGTCCAGAGACTGCCATCCCAATGAAGATGTTTCATGGTTCTCACTCTTGCCAGGTAAATAGTACTGTTAATTAAGCCTTGCCCACTGCTATATACGAGGGATTTTTAATCGTGGGAATGGACAGCATATAGAGGATAATGACAAGATAGGGCAACTGTTGACACCACCCACTGTGCCAGTGCTCAGTACCACTCAGTCCCCCATTTAAAAATAAATAAATAGAATGGAATATAATAAAATAAAAAACCTACGCACTATCCAACTCCTTATTCAACCGTCATCAAGCTATTCCGCACTAAGGGTATATAACAAGAGCAAATGAAAATGTAGTTAAATAAACTGGGAATGTAAAATGCTGTGTAGAGAACTGTGTAATTGCTAAGGTGGGAGCAGGAGTCATGGTAAAAGCCTGTCACATCTTAACACATGTAGCTATCAAACATTCTGTTATGTCGCAAAAAAAAGTGAGATACGTTGGGATGACCAAGAACAGGATATATGAACACATGGTGGGGAATTTGATCAAGGGATCTATAAAGTGTTTGAAAAACTTGTAGCCACTACAGAAAAACTTCACTAAAGATACCAGCATCGGCCAGGATTTGAACAACTACTTACTGAACTTCATGACAAACATATTTCATTCTATTAACAGAAACACTCACCCCGCTGTCCCTGTATCAGCTGAGTATTCTCCACACTTTACTTTTCCTGGATGTAAAACAATTTCTGTGGAGCCAGTTTCTCCTCCTTTTAGCTTTCCTCCACTTATATCACGCACAATCTCCACTCCTAAAATAAATCAATACATTACTTACATAAATACACAGATTATTTATTCAATGATCATGATATGATTATGATGATAATGATTTTCAATTCATTACTTACATTTTCCTTAGAATTCAATATTTTCCTACGCTGTTTGCTCTCCAATATTTCCAATTTATGTCACAACAGACTATTCATCAAACAAATAAAAAACTGGATCCATTCATGTTCCTTAAAATGAAATTATCAGCTTACAATTACCACTGAAACTTGTTAGGCCTTTCCTGAATGTACATAACATGCTAGTGGAACAAGCACATACAAATTCATCCTTTACCCCATTTCTTCCCCCAATTTTTATATCATTTACACAACCTTTATCTTCTCCTCTCCCTTTGTTAAAACATATTTATCCTTCAGATGGCCCACTTTTGAACACAGTGTAAGCCAACTGTATGAAAATAATAGAGGTAAAATTCCTTTAATTCCACTACCAATAATCTGGCAAACCTGATAGTTTGGCACCTGGAGAAAACAGTCCCAAGACTGGAAATGTGTAATCTGTGACCAGAAGTTTCCACATTGGTGCCTGATCCTGTGACTTTATATTGTTATGTGGGCTTCACTGAATCAATTCTTATAGAGGCCTCAAGAGATCCCAAGATGAGGAAACAAGGTGGAAAGCAAAAACACATAACTTTAATGACTCCTCAGAAACATGAAGTAATCAGGAGGCTTGAAAGTGGCAAAAGCTTAAATGTTCAGTTCACACTGCATATAACACTAGATAATCAATTATTTATTATATAATGAAACAGAAGAGCCAATTATTATTTTTTGTCATATCAAGTGGAAGTGGATGGGCCTTCTCAAGTGAGATACGTAGAAACCACCTAAATTAGCAGAATAGGACAAGGTGCTGCATAGGTGGTTTACAGCAGAGCGTTCCAAAGAAAAACCAACCAATGGGCATATAATAATTTAAAAAGCTAAGTATTTTAAGATGAAATGAAAGAAGAGACATGTACATATTCTCTGAGGGATTGCTCTAAAATTTAGGTACTCTCTGATAATCTGGGATATTTGAGAATCCAGCATGTGTTAGGTTCTGTGGGTGCCAGATTAAAAGAATTCTACTGTACGTGTTCTTTGGAAACAGAAGAACAGTGACACAACACATGTACACAGTCCAACATAAACTGTATTCTATTACATTTACGTAAATTGTAATAAAAATTCCTCTCCAACAAACCTAAACACAAGATCTGGTGTACGAGGTTTATTTTACAAATTTTATCAACATTATATAAAAGTTACCCTTCAAATGTTGTGCTCTTAATCCAGGATTACTTCGCCCAGCACGAATGCTAAATACTCGAATGGGTAGCTGCTTAAGAACACTAAGAGCTAATGCCATCCGAAGGATCTGGCCTCCCTGTAATAAGCAATACAGAACCAATTATATAAGTTACATAAATCTGGTCTTTGCACAGCAGTTATACGACATTCTTATGTCACTGATTTACCATTAGAACTGCGTAAGTTCCCTTCAATGGTGATTGATATAAATATTGAAAGATACATATAATTACACCCTGTAGACACCATCACAGCAGAATGCACAAGCAGTCAGAGTAAAATACATACAATGAAGAGAACACTTGGACACATCATATAGTCACAGGACATATAACAAGAAACATCATAAAACACCCATGTATATGACATACACGACACACACACACAAAAATAAACACACACCTATATAAGTATACAAAATTTATGGTAAGCCACATAATAAGTGGTGGCTTCAAAACATTCCCAGAATCACCTCATTTCTCAGAAATACAACACAGTACCCTCATTTAAGCTACATTTCCTTGTGCAACTATACACTTCTGCCAGCAACTGTGAAGGTGTTGGAAACATTCTTGAAAGCCGTTTTGTGAAATCCTTTTCAGCTTGTCTGTCACATTCTGAATGATGTCAGCAGCATCACGAAAGTCCTGTCCCATAAATGCTGATTTCAGTCGAGGAACAGGTAAAAATCAGCAGGAGCCAGGTAGGAAGAGTATGGGAGATGCTCCAGTGTTGTCATATTATTCTTGACTATGAAATTCTTGACCAAAACCAACCGATGTGTTGGAGCATTGTGATGAAGGAGAAACCAACTGTTGGTTCTCCACTTCTCACGGCATTTCCTTCGGACTGTATCTCTAAGGTGACAAAGGATGTCAATGCCAACTTATGAGACAGAAATTTCCGTCATGCAGCAATTCCCATAAATTATACCAACAAATTCCTGTAAATTATACCAGTGGATTCCCGGAGCTTTTTGAAGCTACAATGTGTTAGTCTGTCATTTTCTAGTAATATAATTTTTTCAACAAAGCAGAAGTGTGTTACAAGAAACTCTTTCAATGCTAATTTTACTTGTTTACTGTTAGTGGACAGATTGTTGTATAGCATTATACATCTTATCCCAACATGGTAAATGCCCTTCTGACAAACTACAAGATTTGATACTGGTGTATGATGATCATGTCATGACTCATACTGACTACATGAGCCTCTCAGCTGTCTCAAACATTTCAGTGTTCTCAGTTGCAAATGTTAGTAGTGCCAGTACATCCACTGAATATAGGAAGTACAAGGAACTTTATAACCAATCCCCCACATGATTATCTTTTATGGGTATTGCCATGATTCTAATAACTTTCATATGCAGTAGGAGTATTTTAGAACTGTCATAAGAGTTACCGCAGAATGTTATTACCATACATCAAAATTGAGGAGAAATGCACAAAACACAACACCATGCTGAGATATAAGTGTCATTTAAATTTGGCAGAATTAATTCCACATGACCCTTCCAGTTTAGATGAATATCAATTTGAAGACCTAGGCACTTTGTTGGTTTTTCTAACTGTATATATCGATCAGTATAACTTATCTGCATTACTGATTTGCTATTAGCAACAGAATTCAGGAAGTTTGTTTTATCACAGTTCAAAGCAAGTCTGATGGCTATGAAACACCTGTTCATGAATATACATAGTTTGATAAGTCTATAAGTTGGTTTACATCTTGTTCACTGATTACTATACCAGCATCACCAGTGAATAGAACAGGTGTAGTGACTGTGTTACTAGCGGGAAGTAGGTCATTAACATACATCAGGCACAGAAGCAGACCAACAACAATGCCCTGAGGAATTCCTTGTTAAACTTTATCCCAGTTGGAATATAGATATTCATGAATATTTCAAAATTTCATTGCAATTGTTTGTCTTACCTTTGTAAGATATGAAGGAAACTACTTACTGGCATTTCTATTTATTCTCTAATAAATATAATCTAACATAACAAGTAATATGCTATGACTAACACAGACAGAGGCCTTAGCAAGATTATAAAATACTATTATTAACAAATGGTCATTTAACAAAATGTTGGAGTTTAAATAATGCATCACACTTTTCAACATAAATTCCTAAAATATGTTTGAAAATTATGTTACAATAAAAAATGGACCCTAATTTGGTATGTTTGATTTACCCCCTTGGTGTAGGGGTTTTACAATTGACCATTTAGTAAAAAGTGTGCTTGGGCTCCTACGGCTCATGAATGAATACAGACTATTCATAAAGGCAACAAAAAACATCTCATGTTCCAGGAATGTCCTCAGTTGGGGAACTTAATGGTATATCCGGCATCACATATGGATCAGCACACATCAGAATTCAGTGGGTAAGTTATGTTGCGGGGGGGGGGGGGGGGGGGGAGGGGGGGGGGGTTGTTTTTTTATATTAAAACAACCCCCCTTAATTTAACAACACTAATAGACAAATTTATTCTGGGGC
>Ga0123355_10015445_pt1 | contig 11998 bp, 9 predicted proteins | sample TergutEmb28metaG_3_FD_89872 | JGI IMG/M metagenome (GOLD analysis project Ga0123355, IMG submission 89872) | Embiratermes neotenicus P1 segment gut microbial communities from Petit-Saut dam, French Guiana - Emb289 P1 | ecosystem: Host-associated > Arthropoda: Insects > Digestive system > Gut ... | reverse complement strand
GAGAAAAGTTATGTTCATGTAAAGGGACTCGTACGGTACTACGGAGTTGTAAGGTTAAAGGTCCGGTTGAGAGTTTAAATGTCCGGTCCACAAGGGGTGGGCAGTGTTCACAGCTGTCGGGCGCCATTGTGTTAATATTGCAGTAATTTGATGCTGTCTTCATTATTTAAGTCTTAAATGCTTAGGAACAGTAGTTCTATAATTCTTGCAAACTTCAGAAACTCCAGGTAGTTGGTTTTGTGACTGAAAAACAATGACAGACTGTCCTCTTTGAAGGTGCTATTTGATGTCTGGTATGTTACCATGTGGTATTTGTGACTGCATTTGAGGGAGGTGTCACTGACAAACACAAGGGTATGCAGTTGAGCAGGCGAGTCACTCACCAGTGCATTAGATTGGTACCTGCTATTGTAAGAGCAAACATTGTCTGTGGGTGTGGTGAAGTTGAGATGAGTTCTGTATTGTTTTTGTGTCAATACAAGTGTACATTATGCAAGGAAATTTCATAGAATAAGGTAGCAGACACTCCAGTTCTAAGAACTGTATTATGACTGAATTTATAAACCCACATGAGTAGCAGATGGTGCACACCAAGAGTTGTACACACTATAATACACCTACTGTTTATATGCATCCTGTATGTATGTATGTTCCTACTGAGTGTGGTGTGTCTAAGAGTGATCATGAATCCTCAACAATGAGGAGACCTTGGCCCACTAAGGTTGTTGTGCCATGGTAAAAAAAAAAGTATGTAATGTATTCCATAGATCCAGAATTTAGTCAAGGTGACAATGGGATGTGGAATATGATATATAAATACATAAAAAAAAAATACAAAATATGCCTTACAGACAGTTATAACTCTTTTATATTCAGCATTCATTTTGTTAGACAGGTCCACTCTATACAGCCAATAATTTCATCATGAGCTAATTTTTAACATTGGACATTCCTTGACAGAATAGAGTTGTGTATATTTTAAGCATCTTCTTAATGCTGATTTAAGTTGAGCCTTTTCAGTCTTCATACTTGTGAGTTTGCATAGTAGTCCATTGAATAGCTAGAGAGGTTGGCACTTGGTCCAGAGGATGGTATTTATTCCTTGTATTAATACTGCATACAGCTGAATTTGGTTTGTTGTTTTATTTACAATGAAGTGCATTGATTATATTACATATTCACGTACCATATTATTATTTTGTGGAGTGAATTATGCAAGAAAATGCATCTACATTACTTGCTGCACATTATTTTGGAATAATTTGACCAGTGTTATACTGCCTGCCAGTTCAGGTGGTTATTATGATTACAGACAAAAGCACAGAGAATCGTTCATATGTACCATGTTACATACGAATGATTACAAACCCAGTGCACAGAATGAATACTATCAAAACCACAGACACTCTTAGCAGGTAAATTTCTCATGTAGCAGCTGGAAAAACAGATATAGAGAGACCTTCCAGGCTCCTTGTCATGCTCAGAAAGTCTAGAAAGTGAAAATCAGTTTCATCTTTTAACAACTGAAGTTTGGAACATTGTATACCCCAGTGCAATAGATGACAGAGACAGCATCATTTATGAGCAGCCAAGTATTGTGGGATGTGATGCTGTGTCAGGTTATAGTTCCCAACATTTTAAAAGAACGTAGTGCTTCACCTTCAGGGTTAATAGTCCAAGAAGAAATAGCCATGTGAAGATCTGGGTGTGTTATATAAGCATAGACACTGGTGTGGGTGATATGTTTGTCAGTGTTGGGCCAGTGGGATTGTAGCCATGTGCACTAGAGGGGCCGGGGTACACCAGCTGGGATTGTGTAGCAAAGTGGTGGGAGAGAGTAAAGTTTTGCCTCCCTGATCTGGAGGTGGGCAGGTTGTCAGTGAGTAAAATGTCTGTGTTGTGAAATCCTGAGATTCCATAGTGTTGACAGGGACACAGCAGGGGTGTAGAGTCTGGGGTATTGATTCTGGTAGGCGGGAGGGAGAATAAGTACAGTAAAGAGTAAGCCTTTCCAAGTACCATGAAGGCATACAGGGGGAGTGAAGGCGTAGCTCCACTCATTCTTAACCTTGGCACTAGGAGGAGGCAAGTGGACAGCTTCAGATGCCAACAAGTTTAACGCTGGAGAAAGACCCGTTACCCACTTACGAAGAGGTTGGGTGGCCCCCAGAGCCAATTTGGACATTCTGGAGAAAAGAAAAATCTTATGATCCTACCCAGATCTGAACCCTCTACTGACCAGTCCATAGCCTAGTCATTATACCGGTAATACTGCTGCAGCTCCCAAATAACAATGAAAGTGAATACAACCACAATTTATAAGTCTAAAAAGGTGAATTAATGGCTTCCAAGATGTTACTCTGCATGACTTGTAAATACATGGCATTTTGAAGAATTGTGTCTTCTCTGTCAGGCAGTCCAGCTGTTGGACTACTATACATTTCAAGAAACTCATTCCTGATTGGCGCAGGTAATTGATTCAGACTTCCTGATAGCATGTATGTATGATGCAAGATCCAAGGTTCTCAGTGGTTTTGCTGAAGATTGAAGTCCTCTGAGATGTTACACTGTCAACTGGTACATAGTTACCAGTGTTTCAAAGGATCTTAATACTTTCATATTCAGGGTCCGGTAGTCCAAGATTTGGACTACTTCACCCTTTTGTCTGCTCATGCTATGAAGAAAGATACACTTCTGGGACCTTGCTGAGTTTTCCTAAATTCCCCCCCCCCCCCCCCCCTTGGGGGGGGGGGGGCAGTACAGTAACTTCTGACTTAACCCAGTGACTTCATTAACACTGTACCACTAGAAGGTGTCCCACCATTGTACTCCCTAATTTTCAACAATGCAACTACCTGCATGCAGTATAAGGAATGCACCTTGGGTGTTGTGGATCTGGCAACAGTCCGTAATTAGCCCAACCTTTCAGTTGCTGTGGCCATGGCTCCATGAAATATTAGTTGCTAGTTCCCATAATTCTCATGATATAGATGGAAGAATTTTAAGGAAAATAGGCATCACAAGACACTCCCATAATTTCTACTTACAGTGACTTAGACATGAATACATTTTTATTTTACTGGTCATTTAGAGCAACATTTCTGTATCTCACATGCAGGCAGCAGTGAAGCAACACTGTCACCGTCACAGAAAAGTATCTTGAACTTTAATGCATTTGAAGAATTAAAAAGATTATCGCAGCAGTACGTCAACAGAATTAAAATGTAAGTGGATGCCACCCGTGCTGTGCTCCACTGAAACTGTAGGCCCATTTGGCTGTAGTTAATTAAACAGCAATGTTCATATCTAACAGCAAGACTATATAGCATCAAATGGCTGAATAATTAGTGAATAAATTCAAAAAGAGAAATGGGACCTGTCCTAATTTAACCATACTAATATAATATTCCCCTGAATAACCTGAGAAGACAATGAAAACTATAAAATAGTCTGTCGCAGTCAAGATTGATACTTGTGCACCTACCAAATAGAAGCCAGAAGTGTTAACATTTCAACTTGCTTGGCCTACAACTCTACTCCCATAATATTTTTACCATTTGAAAGTTTAGCACAGTTGGTTTACGCACCTTTGTGAGGGCCCTGTCTCAACAGTTGGTTGCATGGTGACTCTGTTCACAATTAAGGACAAAATAATGAAGCTGAATAGAAAAATTGTGCTCCAGCTGCACTTATCCTTAACCCTGGCATTACTTGGAGCCTAATGGGTAGCTTCATAACCTAACTGCTACATCTCTAGGGGGTCAGCTTGGATGGAGCGGCTTCTATCACAGTCATGGCCATACAGCCAATAGTCTAATTACTATACTGAGATTCTGCAGCTGGTGTTGGCTATATTATGGTGTGCAATATTTTTCTTGCAGCAGGTTCCACAATTTCCCCCCAAAAAAGCTTTTGGCTTGAGACATGAGGTAAATGAAATGTAATTCACTACAGCATCTTAATGTGAACCAACAACAGCGTTCAGTTTAAGGTAATTAGCCTGTAACAAACTCTCATTAAAACGGATATTTTAACGTTACGATAATATTCAACAGATTTGTGTGCGTGCACAACAGTAATTCATAGTTCCTATTTGGGAGGATTATGGCTTCCAACATCTCTACCCTCAGATTTGCCAACACAACGGACTTGTTCGTTGTAAGTTAGAGTGGAGTTCTTACGCTGTAGGCAAACCAACGAACGCAGGTGCGCAGATAAAGAAATTTACAAAAACCGCAGTTTTATTTCAAACCCAACGTGTACAATACATTACATTAAAACAATCATCCGATGACGACCCAGCATTCCATGAAGGTGCATAATCTGTCAGGTGATATATTTTGAATGACCAAGTCTTGTGGAATATAAACGCCCTGTATTGGCACACACGTACCGTTTAGGGGGTGCTTAGTGATCCCATCTACAGAGCTGTCCAAGCAAACTTCTTGGTTATATACCAGCCTACAGTACACCACAACCCACAAGACTGAACCCTTCATCATCTCAAATGTCGGCATGTGTATTACTATGGGGCTATCGGCTAATAATATGCACTTTGAATATTTAAGCCCTAACAGAATTGATCGTAATTTTGCACCCACACAGCCATCAGATACCAAGCCCGCCAACTGCCACACACAAACATACTTACTACTAGGCACAGATCATACCTACATGCGCTTAGCCCTTTGCGAAGTTCTGGTTTAGTCAATATAACCATTTCATTCACACACAGAAATGTTGTCTCCCACAATATTAATAGTCATTTAAAAAGCTGTATACCCATGAATTCATCTTGCTTGTGAAGGCCTATTGATATTATTAAAAATATAAAGACATTAATTAATTCGACAACTAACAATCAGTACACCGAAATGTACGTAGTGTTTAGCGATGCTGCCAAACTGCACAAAGCGGTGGTGTTGCTGTCTGCTAGCTACCTTCATTTTCTAATCAATCCAACTTAATTGAAGGCATGATAATATCGTCTGGTATGGTCAGTTTTGACAGTTATAATGCCACGACACTTACACTATAATAATGCTATATTGCCGCTTTCTGCATAAAATTCAGGTTGTTTCATTTCTGTTTGTGAATTAAGGTTAGTGGGCAATGTCTATCGGCAGCTATAGCCGGCAGCCATGTCGAGAGAGAGTGAGAGAGAGAGGGAATAGAGTTCGGTTAGGCAAAGTGGTCAACGGTTGAGATTTCGGGTGAGGTGTGAGTACAATGGCAGCCGCCGAAAAGAGAAATAAACAAATTGATGATTTGCTTCCAAAAGCAAGTATTGTACTTGTTGATATCGAGGGCACAACAACATCCATCAGTTTTGTCAAGGTAATGCATTTTAAACTGACAGACAAAGAACCGGTAAAAGGCGGGTTTCTTGCCATTGCAGGCTTCTGACCGGCATTGTATTCCATCTTTTTTTTTAATACGTATGAATGTGTTTTGTATTAAGTATAAGTTGGTAATAAAGCCGTCATTTATGGGGTTCTGTTACAAGAGTATTTGTAATAGGCAAGGAAAAGGTTATATTAGTATGTCTTTAGGACGAACATCGCGTAAATTTTAACTCAATTCGGCATATTTGGACAGATGGTTCTGTACCCAACATTTTTGTAACGGTTTCTTTTTTAATGTGTAGTCTATAATCGGTATATAATATATATATACATGATAAAAACTTCGTTTTTATTATAGCCTAATTCTGGTCAAAAGACTTAAGTGGGTGCAGCGATGTTGGAAAGGTATGATGTATGGGCTCCATATTTCGTTCAGTCCGGCCCTCCCTAGGTCCAGTACGTTGTTCATACATAACAGCTATTTTAAACATTAACGGATGGTGGATGTACCTTTGACGTTCTGGCAGTGAAATTTTCTAATTATTATGTTATGTTTCAGTTACAGATAAGTGTTTCATCAAAATTTCGAGCAGTAGCGTCATAATGTTCATATTCCACCATATTCTGAAGGTATTCTCATATCGTGTACATGTATTGTGGCAATGTATACGCAAAGTATTGAGACACATGTGATAAGGTGGCATGTCATAAATGATAAATACTGAACACTGATACTGATCCCCTGGTTTTTAACAGTGTGAAATTGAAAACTGAATTGGTCAAATTGGTACAGATCAGGAAATTTTACTTATATATAAGAGACAGTAGTTATATTTCTTTGGTAGCATATCTTCTGGTAATAATTAACAGAAGCTGTTTCTGCAGTAAGGAGAATGGTAAAGTGTATGTAGTACTTTGGCTTGACATGCTGAATAATATTGATTTTTGTGTGAGATTTAGGTGTTTTCAGGTTGTGTGCTGTATCTGGTCAGGTAGGTTGAGGAAGACAGTTAAAACTGCTGTTGTGTCCCTTACATAACAGAATTACATAATCTGTATAATTTAGATGGGGCCAGTTGTTAGGTGTGTTCTGACCCTGTGGAGTGCCTGTCAAAATTGTTCCTTTTATTTCTGTACATAAAAACATTAAAACTGCTGAATGGATATTCATGAATCTTGATGTTTGAGATCAGTCAGTATTAAAGTATGTTCTATTTATCACATCCCTACATATTTTGACCTATCTTCATCAAAATGTGTGCAAGTGAGGTAACATTTATTTATTAGCCATACATGAATGTGTAGCTTGGGTGTTTTAATATTGACTGATTGAATGAACACGTCATTGTTAATGATGTTGCAATGTAAAATTGGTATTGGAGAGCTCTGTGAAGAGGTATTGATCAATTCCAGCTTTTATCTAGATCATACAGTTTTAATAACCACTTTACACAACAGCGTGCTAGTACATGTGGCATGCCTCCAAGCATGTGTTTTTGTTCTATGCAGGACATTGGCAGCCTTGCTGTATGCATGCACTGTTTCTATCATGATTTGAACCCATGTGCAAGTTACACTCTGTTCCATCAAAATTCTCTGTGTTCAAAATAGAAGGCTGGTGCTTCAGATTTTGTTGATCTCCTTATTCTGGAAACAGTAAGTGTATTAGGAACAGTGCATTGATTATACCAGTCTTGAACAGTATTTGGTTAAAGCTGAACCTTACAGGGCAAAATTTTTAAATGTATTCATATCTCATTCTTTGAAGCTAACATTTTTGTGTTCAGTGAAGAGACATTTGTGGCAGCTGTAATTCTTAAGTACTTTCCTTGTCATCACATGCAGAAACTTTTGTAATCTGTCTTATAGGATTAGTGTTGGAAGTCGTACAGAAGTTTGATATGTTGAATAATTTCATGTGAGTTAATATTGCATGCAACCGAATGGAAGGTGTGTTTCCAGTGTATTTGTAAATGAATGAATGAGTGTGTGTGTGTATGTGATTATTTATTTGCATACTGAGTCCTTTTTTTTTCTGTTACCATTATTATGTATTAACAAGGTTGGAAATGTATGTGTAACAAACATTGAGGCATGTTTGGATTTTTTTATCCTGATGCATGCACTTAATTCCTACTGTCCTAAATTTCTGGGTCTCGTGCATACAAAATATTCAGTTATTTTATGTGTATTCTCTATTGAAGATAAGCACGTGTAAGACCACTAAGTGGGAATGTCAGCATTGTATTAATTAATGTCAGAGCGTCATTTGTGAACTAATCAATTTACGATTTCTAGCCAGTTGGAAAAATTCCATGTTCATTTCCTAGTAACATCAAGGTGATTAGTGAAATTACAGACACTAACCACAGTTCACCATATTCCGTGGCTCGACAGCCCCTAGTGGGCCAAGGCCTCCTCATTAGCGAGACATCACGATCACACACTACACATGCCACACTTGGTAGGACTCCTCTGGGCAGGTGATCTCCCCATTACAGAGTCCTCTGTCTGTCAAAAAACAGCACACACAGGAGAAAGACATTCATGCCCCCAGTGGGATTCGAACCCAGAATCCCAATAAGTAACCAGCTGCAGGCCTACGCCTCAGACCGCGTGGCCACTGGGATCAGCATCGTTGACCATATAGTTGTATATAAAGTATGCTTAATACCTTTGTTACCTCACAGTTGCAATTAGCAGGCAACAGAATTATACAGTTTCTATGCACTACTTTTTAAAAGATATTATGTTCCAACTGATTTGCACGTTACGTGTGAACACACGCTGCACTGAAACAAAAAATTGGGCTAAACACATTGTAATGACAGATGAGTCTTTTATAGTTTCTCATTTTTTGTATTGCCATACAACATTTTACGAGATCAGTTGGAATTTATCAGTTGTGAAGCAATAAGTGTTTAATATTATGAGTGTGTGTATTCTTGCCTTCGTTATCTGTCTTGCAAATCACATCTTCTCTGCGTCATGTTATGTTATCTGTTGCCTGTGTGACTGTACATTATTTTTTCCATATTATCTCATAATTGGCTTGATTTTTTTTTTAAAAAAAAGATTGAACATAAGGTGGTCTGTCATGCACATTTTTACTAAGTAGGTTGTTCATTGCCGCCAACAGACAGTCCACAAAATCAGTTTAGCATAATATAAGAATGCATGGAAGAAACTATTATTATCATTGGTGCAGTTCGTACTGAAGAGAGAGCAACAGACAAAGGGAGCAGGACTTAAGGGGTGGGTGGACTGTGGTACTTTGATGTTTTGTTTGTGCTTTAATGCTGAATAGGGAGTTTTAATGTGAGAATTCTTGTTGTGTTGCATTTCACATGAATGATAGTTCTGGGTTGTGACTCTGTATGTTTTTTGGGGTGTCATGCATATTCAGGTTAACATGGCATTGCTAATCATCAGTTAACACAAGACTATCTGAACTGACATACAGTTTTATATGTTTTGTGTGTGTGTCTGTGTGTGGGGTGTGATGATTTTTACCGTCGGTTTTGAAAGTTACCAACAGTATATAATGCTAAGTGCAGTGTACATAGCTTCCATACCTCAGTGCAGATTGCCTGTCATGAGCATTCACAGAATACAGGGTGAGTCTTTGCTGTGTCATTTCATTTCATAAATATCTTACGTAACTTATTTATCAGGATTTTGTTCATATTTTAGGTGTATGGTATACTTTTGTAAGTGTTTTGATTTCCACTGTGTTATAATTACTTGTCCTTCATCCCTCCATTGCGTAGAATGATGTGTGATGTGATTATGCTGACTTTTCAGCTGTTCCCTGGCAGTTGCTGTGGTAAGTAAATTACACAGAATGAAATTTTGTGGCCCTCTGGTGTTGCTTGGTGGCTTGTTACAGTTTCATCTGGTGATTGTCAGAGGCCATTTGTTACTGCCTTCGGCATGGTCATAAAATTATGAAAAGTGACTGTTAGCTGCATCATGTCTGTCTGCTGTTTGTCCAGTCATCGGCATGGAACAACTCAGCTCCCACTGGATGGATTTTTGTGAAATTTTATGTCTTGTGTATTTTTCAAACTCTGTCAAGAAATTCAAGTTTCATTAAAATCTGACAAGCATGGCAGGTGCCAATATACTTCTTTGATCATTTTTCACCAGATTCTTTTTAGAATGAGAAATGTTTCAGACAAAAGTTGTAGAGAAATCAACACACACATTTTGTGTTCAATGACTCCCCCCCCCCAAATGCTGTTTGTGAGATAATGTGGCCAAATATTGTAGAGCCGGACAAGCTACAGATGACAGTATGGTAATGGTACTGTCAATAATTCCTCTCTTTGCTTATAGGATACACTGTTCCCATACATTCGGAGCAATTTAGGGTCATACTTGAAGGCTCATTGGAATGATGCTAAATTCCAAGATGATTTGCTCTTGCTTAAGGAGCAGGTAAGTTATGTACACACAGATTTTGACAGTATAAGGTCATTATTGTGTCTTGCAACTGTTGGCTACTACATCTGTCACCTTGTATTAATGTGGTCCACTCAGCCCCCTACCCACATGTGACATAGTATTCACAGGAGGTGACCCACAATAGTTGTCACACACAGTAGGACCCTTTAATTTGAGATACTGAATTGCACTTGCAGAGGTTTCCTGTCAGAATCTTGGTACATTAACAGCATTCTTGGTATGTTGAATATCCTGTATCAGTACTGATTCATTTTATTTCTTATTACATTATTTTGAAAACAAGTGAATAGAAACATTCCACTGTAGTATTATTTTATACTGTCATAATGTGCAGTGGTTGATAAACAGTTGGTGTGTCTAAGATGAAGAGAAAACAAACAGTTAACGAAAGCATCATTAAGGCTATTTTGGTATTGCATAGATTTCTTGTGCAGATGTGTTACTCTTGTTCTATCTTTTATTGTTGTGAAGAACGCGTGCTTGCATTGAGGGAGGAACATATGTTATGGGTATAGAGGGGGATGTATGGACCTTGGAGGGAGGAGGTAACAGGGGACTGCACTGTGTATTCCTCACCAGAACTTATTCAGGCAATCAAATGAAGAATGAGATGGGCAGGGGATGTGACTTGTATGGGGAGAAGATATATGTATACAGAGTTTTGGTGGGGAAGCCTGAGGGAAAGAGGCTGCTGGGAAGACCTGACCATAGATGGGAGGATAATATGAAAATTGATATTGAAGAAATGCGATCGGAAGGCATGGATTGGATTGATCTGGCTTTGGACAGGGACAGGTGTCACCTTCTTGTGAATGCAGTATTGAACCTTCAGGTTCCATAAAATGTGGGGACTTCCTTGACAGGCCATGGAGCTCTTAGCGCTTCAAGAACTCAGCTGCATGGAGTTGGTTGGTTGGTTGGTTGGGTAGAACATTAGTATGAAATCTTACATTATCACTGCTATGTATGCATTACAACAGTTGACATACAGTGCTCAGTACATAGTTATGATCTAACTCCAAAGCCAGTTTCATCTGCCTGGCTGTGGTAATTCATCGCTTATCACCATCAGATATTCACATGCGTTACATTATTAAAAAACCTCAGCACAAAAGTTGCATATTTTTCGCAGATATTACCATGTATCTCATAAACACAATAGGTGAAATGAGTGCTACTCGTCATAAATTTGTGGGTGTATCACTAGTTGTAGGGTATACACACCATGCAAGAGTGGGGGGGGGAATAGAGGTGTAACACCTCTATTTCTTAACCTCAGCTGTAGAGGTAGATGAAGGATCATTTTTCACACTCCAGGTACCTTACCTCCAGGGAAATAATGCCCCATGTCCATTGACAGGGGGCTTTGTGGGACCAAGAGCCAGTTTGGACACTTTGGAGATGAAGAAAATCTGTTGCCCTTGCCAGGAATTGATTCCCAGGTTTTCCAGGCTATAGTGTAGTCTCTGTACCTCCTGAGTTTTACTGGCTCTTCTTACTAGTTGTAGGAAATTTAGAAGTATGACACATGGCTTTAGAGTGTCTTGAAAATAAGTCACCAGCCAGCTGTTTCAGAAGTTCTGAAGTTGATGCAAAACCCAGGGTAATGCTGGACATTTTCATGCCCATACCACCAGTTCATGTTGAGGGAACAGCAGATCCTGGTGTAAGTTCTTTTCTGTAGTCATTACTTTATTGGTTACCACTTCCTGGTGGTTAATTTATCTCCTTAATGCAGGAGTGTATGAATCCCTGGCAGCAGGTTGCCATTGCAGTTAAATTTTGTATGGTAGCATCTAATATTTGTGGGTCCTTAGTGTGGAACTTGCTTCATGTCACCCAACATTAACATGGCTCATGTAGCTGACTGCCCTCATGCACAGCACAGTAACTGGGAAGTGACAACAGGTAGTTGTCAGATGGAATAAGGGCTCTGTATTTTCTGTGAGTTTTTATAGTTCGTCCAGACAGCTGTTACATCTGTAAGTGAAACAACATGGTGACTACTTTCTCATATGAGGACAATATACCTTTAGTTACTACTGTTGCTATCTGTGAATCAGCATACTTTTTGTTACTGCTGTTGCTATCTGTGAGGTCAGCATGCTTTTTTTTTTTTTTACTTTTTTTTCTAGCTTTGTGGTAAACATATTTTTTTTTTTTTCTCCTGCTATCTTTGAGGTCTG
>Ga0123355_10015444_pt1 | contig 11998 bp, 11 predicted proteins | sample TergutEmb28metaG_3_FD_89872 | JGI IMG/M metagenome (GOLD analysis project Ga0123355, IMG submission 89872) | Embiratermes neotenicus P1 segment gut microbial communities from Petit-Saut dam, French Guiana - Emb289 P1 | ecosystem: Host-associated > Arthropoda: Insects > Digestive system > Gut ... | reverse complement strand
GTTAGTGCACGTAGTTAACGTGCGGCCGAGTGCGTGAGTATATTTTCAGGGTGATATCTATTGTTAGTTGTTCGTTGTTTATTGTTATTTATATCTTTGTTAATACAATTATATTGATATTGTTATGGTAGATATTTGCTTGGCTAACAGTACCCACTGGACCCCCTTTTCTCTTGACTCAGCCTGCTCAAGTGTGACTGTCGGTATCTATGGTGAAGTGCCAGCCCCCGGATTTGACATCTAGTGGCCCTATTTGTCAACTTAGGGTACCCGGGCAGCTCACACTTAAGATACAGTATTAAGTATAACATTCCAATATCTAGAAAATTACATTATCCAGCAACCCTTTGGCCCCAGAGGTGTCAGATATCACACCACCTTTTGCAGTCTTTAAATGATGTGAATCATGTATGAGTGTTACTATGGACTCCCCCCCACACACACCCACCAAAAGAAGACACCTTTTAACAGTACTGTAAACCAGTTCATCTCCTTGATCCACAATTTAATGCCATCCTTACTGTAGTGTTTCTTTGTTGCTGTTAAGTATACCTGGCAGGGGGAAAGGATTTAATAATTACTCTGGGCTCTACCAGTGTATATTTTTTTATTTGTCATGCCATATAGTCTTCACATACTTAACATTTCTAAATTACAAACACCACACCATATGGAGCCTCAAAGTGACAGTAAATGACCTTCTTCAAGAACACTGACAAGAGTGTCTTTGACTTACGAGTTACCAGGCCAGTTGGTCTCTAAGCATCTTTAGATACCATGAAATGGAAAATCATGAACCAAGTAAAAATCTCAATAAAAACTTTGAAGATATAATGTGACTGTTTGGTAGTATTGTACAGAAGTTCATGTGTGTTTCATGGATTGAGAAATGTTAATCATTACAAGCTGCAATATTTGTTCTTTTCTTTTAACATAAATATGGCATAGGAAGCTTATATACTAATGTTCACTCTTGACCTGTTACAGGAGGTAAGACCTTAAAATTACTATCAATATTTCAGGGTGTGTCAATAAATACATACACAGGTAAAAGAAGCAGAGAATGACTTGGGGTGTATCAGTAACTTGTGAAACATTTGTTGTGGAAACACATACAATCAAAGAACATATAATTATGTAGGTAGGTCTGTGGTACATAGTGAAGAGTATGTCATAGATCACAATTTTACATTTTATTTTCTTAAACTGCTTCAAATTAATGTGAAAACTTTGCTTCCAACACTTTACTATACATATATATGTATGTATGTATATAGTAAAGCTGGAGATTAATTACAAATGTTAAAAGTATATATATATACACACACACACACACTTTTAACATTTATATTTAATCTCCATCTAGGAAATTCAGATGCTGGTAATTTGGGACATATGACAAAAATACTTTGTTTTTAGGTGCTGGGCACCTCTCTCTCCATTCATTTAAGCATTAGTATGTAGTTACTGTAAAGAAGTAAGTGTAAAACTGAAAATTACAAGGAGCATTGTTATAATAAAAAGCATGGTTTTCTGCAGTTAATGCAGGAAATAATGAATTTATTCTTTCAAAGCCAAATGCTTGCTTCCATTTCTGTGTTTCTTTCAGTATTAACTTAAAATTATAATTAAAGTTTTATGAGCTAAATATTTGTCTATGCATATTCATGGTTATGAATTGAAATATTGACAAATATGAGAATGTTGTTCTTTTATAATACTGTTATTGTGTTCTGATCATTTGCAAGGCTATTATAAGTAACCTGACTTCATATGGTTCCGTTTTTAATATACAGAATGACACAAAAGTCACTTGGATGCTCAATGTTCAACATGTTGCTCTAGTGTTAAGTGAATTTTGTGCCATTTGTAATTAATCTGTTGCCAGTTTGTTTAAACTCTGAGCTCAAATACCATCAGTGTCTTAAAATCCATTCATATAGTTCTCCAGTTTCAGTGAAAGGGCTTATAAGTGTAATAATGAAAGGATTACATCAGTGTCTGTGTGGGAACATTGCAAATTTATGTATACAGCTGGTTTGATACTGTTATATTATACTGATCAAAATTGAAGCCATTGGTATAATACAGAAGCATATACATGTACTGTGTGGGCTCAATATACTACTTCTATACATCATTTTCTGATGAAAAAGAAATCAGAATAGTTACATTTATTATGCATGTAATTGAACTTGGAATTGTAATGTGGGACTCAAACATAATATAGTCATCTATAAGCCAATGGTATGATATACTCAAATCTAAAAGAAGATTGTAATAGTTGTTTTATGACACAATTAATGCTCAACAACAATTATGCACATTTCATTGGTACAATGCTAGCCATATTCCTATCACATGACTGGCTGCAATACTAATTATCATCTTGTGAAAAGAAATAACAGGAAACTATCAACATGTCACTGAAGAGAACAGAGCTTTTGTTTGGTTCCAAGTTAATTTGGGGAAGGAAAACATGTTCACTTTGATGCTGCCAGTTGTTTTCCTTGAAAATTTTCTCACCAAAAATAGTAGTGATAATTTTTCTTCATCTGTTATGCTTGGGAGCTGTAATCTCCCTTGCTTTTTTTTTCTTTTTCTTTTTTTTTCTTCCCCCCCCCCTTATTATTTTGTGTCTTAGCCATGTTCTCCATATGTTCTCATCCCTAGTAAGGTGTACCTGGTAACCTTGGCATCCATGCTTAATGCCTAACATTTTCTTCTTTCTTAACATGTACCTTACACAGAACACACCCAGTAACTCTTTATATGATGGGCTGCCATAATATACACATGCTACTATACATTATCTTTCATCAGTTATTGCTTTATTCTTACAATAAACCAAGTGTTGATATCTGTCAGAGTGCTGCCATCTGGTTCTGCAGTTTTGTAGTACACATTTGATGCTTGACTATTTCTTCTGCCTCAGCATGTGCCTCACAGAGAACACAGCAGTATGTACTGGTAACCGTGGCAAACAGAGTGTGACTTATTCACATCAAGGGTGTGTTGCCTAGTTTAATATCTTTGCAACATAGATGTATTTATAAAGAAAAGGGTAAAGCAATCTATGTTCAGGCCAGAGGATTCCAGGAGGTTGAGGCTCCAAGATTTCATGACAGTCATCCCATGAAGGTGTTAAGGTTGTCAGCCATACATATTGGCCGCCTTAAAACACCCAGTAACTATTCCTGGTATTCATTTCTGTTTCAAGCTGAGTCAACCCTGGGCCATAGTGTGGCTGGAAGGATTATGTTAATGAAATACTCCAATAACGCCATCGGGAATCAAACCCGCTACCTTCCGGCTTGTAGTGCAGTGCCTTGACTGACAGTGCCACCATTTGCCTCCCAAATGTATTGATAGGCCTTGCAATATTTCTTTTGTAAAACTTCACTGAGTATTGTCTAATGTTGAAAGTGGCAAGCATTCAGCATTTCTGAATTAACTTTGTCCCTTTGGTGTGTTCCATAAGATACAGGTGTTTGGCATGTACTCACTTTTTAAGTCTTCCTTTTACAGTCAAGATTTGGAACTTCAGAGTAAGAGGTATTCTGAAATTAATATCCTTTGATTTCAGTATGTGATATTGGACCAGAGGAACATCTTCCACATGAATGAGGAATGTGTGCCCTACTCCTTCTGTGATTTGTTTACCCTATTATTTAAAATTTCTTACTTTGTTTGTGGTGTTTAAACAGTATCTGGTTTCTCACTCCAAAGCACTGCTGTTTCTTTGCAAGTGTGGATTTATTACATGGGCTTTCACCTTCACATTTTTAACTTTCACTAAATTAACAGTTTCCTCATAATTTCAGTTGTTGTTCAAAATAAACAATTGTGCATCTTTACATAATTACTGATTAAACCAAATTTCTTTTTGAATAACAGCTGCAAAATCATTAAATAATTTTGTGTTTTCATGTTTTGACATGCACATTTAGAACTGATAATTTATAATTCTTTAATTAAAAGACTCATGTTGAAGGGCTAGATTTCTTCTTCTTTCCTTCTGACACTACAACCCTCATGGGTTTTGGTATTCTGCACCAGATCATTCTGGACTTTCCTATCTCTGATGATTTGGTTCCAGTTTCTTAGTTTTAATTTCTTTATATCATTTATCACTTTGTCTGTCTATGTCTTCTTTGGCTGTCATTTGGTTCTTACTCCTGTAGGGTTCCAATCAGTAATCTTCTTAACTAGTTTTATACCTTCCAATCTGTTAAGATGACCCTGCAATATTCTTTATGCTTTGATGTCTTTAACAATATAATTTCCTTTTAGCATCTTCTGCATTTCGTTATTATTTCTTATTCTTCATCCTTCCTTAGACTAATTGGTCCAAACATCATCTTTAATATTTGGGTTTCAAAAACTAATAAATTATTTATGTCTTGTATAGACAATGCCCAGGTTTCACATATAGGTCACTACCAGCCTCATCAACATCCTATAAATATTCCTTTTATTGTCTTTGTTATTGAATTTAGAGGTCATTTATCCTTTATATGCATAATATGCTCTATTTCCTTTCTTTACTTCTGTGTGTTATTTCGTCTGATATGATAATGGCATCATTTATTATTGATCCTAAGTAAGAAAAACAAGAGTCCATTGCAAACCTGCACATTCCTGTTGTTATCTGCTTACTCTGTGTGTCATCTTACTGTCATATATTTTGTTTTTCTGGATTAATTGTCAGTCCTATACCTTGTGCTGCTTTATCAGACTCCTGTAATGGTTCTTCCAAAGCTTTTAAATCCTTGACATTATGGCCGTATTATCTGCATATGCATTAATCTGTAACATTTAAGTGGATATATTTCCCCTGGCATCTAATTTCTTTATGTTACAATCCAGTACTAAATTGGACACAATGACTAACAATGCATCACCTTGTCTTACTGCTACATTAACATCAAAACTTTGTGTCATGTTGTTCTCTATAACTACTCTTGCTTGAGAGTTCGAGTGTCATACTTATTAATCTTATAAGTTTACTGGGAATTCTTTGTAGCTGTAATAGTTTTATCACTTTATGTCTATAATACTATAGATTGCTTGCTTAAAATCTATGAAGAGTATATCTATCTGTATATTATACTCACATACCTTTACTATTACGTGTCTCAATATAAGTATGTTATCGATTGTTCCCGTATTTGTTCTGAATCCATTTTGGTAATCATCAACTTTATTTCTGTGTATTCTGTCAGTCTGTTGCTTATTGTATTTGAGAGTGTATATACAACTTAAAAGCGTTATTCCTCTGTAATTGTCACCTTTATTCTGATCGCCTTTCTTTTTTGAATCAGGGCTGTGAAAGCATAAAATAATATAATGTTTTCATATTTTTAAATACACATTTAGAACTGATAGTTTATGATTCTAAACTAATATAATATATAGGAATAACCACTCAGGAGGAATGGAATTAAATACAGCTACTTGGCCACGACATACATGTAACAGGAATGAACAATTGTCTTATGAAACTGAATTCAGTAATCCCATGCCTTAATTGGACAGTATAGTAACAAATAATTTTTGGAGGTATTCCTTTGGGGTTTTATTATGGACTTCCTAACATAACATTTTTGACATTTATTTGCTTGCTAACACTTAGACAATGGAGCTAAATATATTCCCAGTCTTTGCTTATGCATTACTTTCATGTGTGGGTTGGAAATCCTAGGAGCTTCACAGAACAAATTTGTATATCTGCCTGCATCTGGTCTATACATCTCCTAGGAGTTACAAGTGACTTGAAAAGGAATGCATAAATAGGGATTTAGTGGTGCTGATGGAGATTCTAGTCTTCTGGGATGCTACACCATGGTTGATTTTGAATTGTGATAACTATTTACCAATTGACATGGCATTACATTCTAGATGAACTTGAAATTTCAATCAATTACCTTTATAAATAAATAAATAAATAAATATATGTATATATATATATATATATATATATATTCAAAGTCAGTAATGTGACCAAATTGTGAAGTTCCCATTATATCAAATTTGGAATATTTTAAGTATGATCTCAGGTTCTTTGGCAAGATTTCTACAGCTCTGTGACTTTTCCTTGTATTATTAGACCTGGAACCAGTTTTATTGTAGTTATTTTTCTGATTTCATCCTCCAACTGACTTCTGCTTTCTCTGTAGCTGTTATCCTTATATTTACTTAATGAGTTTCTGAAATTTGGTTCATTCTTCGAGGAGTGTTGCTCATTTTTTAGTGAAGGCCTGTTAGAATCCAGTCTTCCATGCTTTTTATATATATTTTGAGATTTCATGGATTCAGGGTGACCCACTTGGTTTTCATCCCAGGGCTTCTGGGAACTGGCCTTAATGTGAACCTCGTTTCTGTTCAAGTAATCCACACAGGCAAATTTAATGGAACTGGAACTGTTTCCAACACCATTCCAAGAATTAATGGAGCTGTGTGTATTCTGCTGTTCACTTCCATTCCTGGAGCTCTTAGGATCATGTCTATTCTCATGTTCATTTTCAGGCCAGGTATTTCTTGAGTCTGCCGTGCTGCAGTCAGACGTATTTATTCTGTTGTATATGATGCTTTTTGACCCAACATTGTATTCTTCAGTTACTGAATAGTTTTTGTTGTGTTTCTGGTCCAGGGTATGTTCTGCTGCAGTTTCTGATATGCTGTCATTAGCTCTTCTTAGGGAAGCTCGGTTAATGTTAGTTTTTCTCAGCATTGCCTGTAAATAAGAATTCATAACTTAGATATTTTAACTTGAAAATGACCACATTTCATTACAGAGAAATTACAGTTGCAAGCTATGTGGGTGGATGAAAGACTTTGTGCAGACAAACCATGTTTCACAGAATTAGGTTTTGCATCTTCATGCGGTCATTTTGATGGTGTTTATGGATGCAATATTTGAGATTCTCTCAGTGGTGCTCATGGAGATATAAGTCTTCTAGGATGTCACTTCTTGTTGTCAGCATTTTTAAGGAATATAATGCCTTCTTCTTCTTCAGGGTCAGGCAGTGTTTGTAACATCCCAGAGGGATTTTATCTTCATGTTTTTGTATGTTTCCAAGAGGGTTTCCTACCAAAAGCAATATGGATTTTTTTGTCTTCTCCATCCTAGCTGTATGTTCTGTCCATCATATTTTCCTGAATTTCACTGTCATAACACTAGGTGACCTGTATAAATTATGAAACTCATTGTCATGTAATATTATATATTCTCATGTTCTTAATTTGTTTTAGATCATGTATTATTTCCAAAATGCTTGTAATTTAAACACTTCCTTCAGAGAAAGAGACCATAATTTGTATTCTATGGAAATAACTGACGAATATGTGTGTGTATGTGTGTGTGTGTGTGTGCGCACGCATGTATTGTGACCTTTGGTGTGTTAAAAGAAAATATGAATATCCTCATAACATTTCTGAAATGATGTGGCACCCTCATCTTTCCTTGAATCATGACCATGGATTGACCTTCATACTATTGCTGGTCCTACAGTAGGGCACATGTAATATGACCTGGTTCAGCATGTACCATTACAGGTGTGACTTTAGAAACACAATCTCCCAGACAAATCATAATATGTTAAAACTTGCAGGGTATATATATACTTCCATCTGCTATCTACATGATGGACTTTAAATCAGTGGTTTGTGTTGTTACATATTTCATCTGGCTAGTCACTAGTTACTCGCCAGTGAAACAGTTACCCACTTAGTACTGCGATATCAATACAAATTATTGTCTTCATTATATGCTCACCACAATGCGGCTATGAGCAAAACAACTTTACTGGAGTAGCCAACAGCCTTTCTGGCTATGTAACTTTATTCTCATCACGTGTCAGTGCTTAATATTAGCATTATCATCAGTGTCCTTTAGGCTATCATATGTTCTACACATGTTTGGCATAATACATTATTACACTACTGGACTTGTTGTGGTGAATTATTGTGTAGGTTCGTGACTGTCCTGTATTTGCAATATCCAATTTCTTTGTTACCTGGAAGTTAAATGGTGGTTTATCAGTTTCCTCTGAATCACTCAAGTGCTTTCCTTTCATCTCCATTTCAGTTATGCATTTGTTAGAATAGTCAGTCCCTCCAACCCATGTTCCAGGCTGATAGCTTCCAGTTACATGACTGTAAAGTTACAAATATAAAATTATATCAGTAATTTTGTGACTACAAGATACATTATTTATACAAATGAACAATGCCTGTGGCCATTATTCTGAAAATGACACCTCAATTTATGTGCTCTTACTATAAAATATTCTGAAGTCCATTCAGTGAGTGCTGCTCTAATATATGAGTACAGGTGTACAGGTAAACTGGACGAATCTCTTAGGTGATCATGAAACTTTACAAAATTGTTTTTCAAAAAACACAGTTTACAACATCACATATCACACATTAAATACAGTCTGCGATGAGAAGAATTATTAGTAGCTACATAATGGTAACGTTAGTGTGCACACACTTCATGATGAGTGGATTTGATGATCTGAAAGTGCAGTGGGTGACAGTGCATTAAAATACACTATGCTGGAATGTAATTTATTGACTGGGATATGAAGTGGAATAAGAACTGATTAAAGAATTAGATGCAAGTAAGTAGCTGTAAAGAAGTGTACATGAACATTAAAAGAAGAATAAAGTAACTATGTTTAGTGTTATATAGCACCATCTGACTGTGGATTTCACCACATTAACAGCCAAGTGTTGATGGACTGGGTTGATCTGGCTCAGAATAGGGACAGGTGGCAGGCTTTTGTAAAACACGACAATGAACCTTTGGGTTCCATAAAATTTGGGGAATTTCTTCACTAACTGAGACCTGGTTAGATTCTCAAGAAGGACTCGGCACCATGCAGTAAGTAAGTATTGTATTGTATTGTATTGTATTTATTGAGTGTTCGTCAAATCCATACAAGGTACATAACTAAAGGATATTGAACTTGTCATCTACAGTACAGTTTTGGCAAGAGTTGAATACAATAGAATAAAAATAGTGATTACAGTTGTAATAAACAGATAAAATTGAATAACAAGGAGCAGCCAAACCTAGAATATCTGTATTATCATACAGCCATGAGAGGGCTCCATGAACATGTCACATCACCATTTACATGGCAGACCTACTAGAAAAATTGTCAAATGTCAAAGTACTCAGTGTGATTTGATTTTTGTGTGTGAAGGATGTCATACCAATGTCAATTGATGGTCAATTGGTGGAGGTGTACAGAGCACATGTAATGTCCTAAAAACAAATGTGGATATGGTGAAATGTTTTCAATAATGGCAGGACAGATTTTGATGACAAGGAGTGACATGCCAAATCATGTCCTCCATCTCTAACAAGTGTGTTGTGCCAATGCCGTAATTAGAACAGACACATTCAGCTGACTGACAGTGCCTAAGAGCTAGATACTTCACTGGGTAATGCACACAACTGGATTAGACAAAGATGTGCATGCTGGGTACCAAAGAACTTCTCAGGCTGTCACATAAGTCTTCATACAGGACTCTCCCACATGCATTTGACATACTATGCCAATTAGGAGAGCAGTGTCTACGGTGTATGGTTACAGGGGATGAAACATGGATTAACATGTGGCACCCAAAACTGGAAATACCCATCATTTCCCCCCAGGAAAGAAATTAGAAGCAATGCTATCAGATTTTGGCAACTTTTTGGGCCATAAATGCATGCTGCTTGTGGATTCCCTTGACCATGGTAACATCAGCTGCTGAGTGTTACTGTGGTACAGTTGAGAGGTTACAGCTGCCTATGCACTGCAAAAGGCATGGCTTGCTGCACCGTCATTCTGCATTGTAACACTTGGCCTCATACTGTGAACTAGACTTGCGACTGGTTGTGGCACTTGTTGGGAGGTTATGGACCACCCTCACTACAGTCTGTACTGTACGCCAATTGATTTGCATCTCTTTGTACTCTTTAAGAAGCGCCAGTCTGGCAAGTGATTTGCAGAAAATGCCAGTGTTAAGCAAGCTGTCACCTCCTGGCTACAGACATTTGACACTGATTTCTTCTGTGCCTGGATAGAAGCCTTGGTGCCATTGTGGAAGAGATGCTTAAATGCTAGCTACATATCACATGTACTTTGAAGTCAGACTAAAGTTCTTAGCATCAGAATGTTCTTTATCTTATTTCTGAAACTCCAATCTACATGAACTTACCCTTTGTTATTGTTTTCTAAATTCAGTAGTTGTTTGTCCACTACACTAGTAGATTCCTTCGTACTGTATCCAGAATATCTTCTTAACCCAGCACTATTTTCTGTGTTTTGTGAATTTCTGTTGCTGGGAATATCCCCTGATATCTTGTGTGCTTGCTGCAGTGTTGGTGGGGTGATATTTCTCTGGTTACACATTGGGATGGTATCATGTATTATGTTGTTCTCCAAATCTGTTGAATGATTGTCTGGCTCTTGTCTTTGTCTCTAGGAGAAGAGTTACAACTTATTATTGTTATACATTACACCATTAGCAGAGCTACAGCTTTTTACTGTTATCTGTTACACTGTTAGGGGAGTTACAGCTAATTAGTGTTACATGTTACACTGTTATAAGAGTCATGTGTTGTTACTGTTGTACCTTTCATTTTTATAAGATCTGCATGTGGAATTCCATATATGCACAACCCTGCATTAATTCGTAATCATCATGTTCTTATTAGGTTTCTAGATTTTGAGACCTGTTAAATAAAGTTAAATTTTAAAATCATCGTTCAGGCGAAACTAACTGCCATATGTTGATTAGTATAATGTTAACAGTTTAAATGCTCGTGGGCTGTATCTCTTTCTAAGCAGTTTTCCTTTTGAGAGGCAGAAGGCAATAAGGTGGACAAATACAGACCTAGACCTCTGTCTGGTGGTCTTAAATGGCTCTGCATAATTCGAACATAACTTCATAATTAGTAGCAGTAAAGTCACTGAGACAGAATTCAAAATAGAACACTTTACAGCTTTCACCCTTGTATACAATGACCTGTATGTCAGTGACCCCCTGTACCTTTGCAGTAACCCTCAACATCTGGAGGCCATCTCCTCCAGTTCAGAAACTGTTATCCTGGCTCGTTTCAAAAACGCAAAGTTCAGTCATTTTGCTTACTCTTTTGTGTGAAACCAGAAGGAAAGTGGCTTATAAGGGATTTATGTGGCTTATGAGAGAAGATGTGGACTAGATTCTTCTGGCAGAGGGTAGAGATCAGTGGTGGGTTCTTTGTGAATATGGTGGTGAAGTTACGGTTTCCTTAAAGTGCAAGGAATTTCTTTAATGGCTGGATAACTGTTAGTTTCTGAAGAGTGATCTCCTCCATGGAGTTACTCAGTAATGAATAGTATTTGTCACTTTGAAAATGTTAATACCGGAGCTGTGGAGAATATCTTTCTATAGAGGACACTGCTGATATTTGTGATCCAATTGCAGCTTCCAGCTGCCCATTATGCTAATTTTATCAATGCTACATCTCAGGAATTAATGAATATGCCAGACTCATTCAATCCATAGTGGTTTCATAAACATGAGAAACATCCTCTGTTAGGGGATACAGGGCAGTGGACTGAAGCGATACTGAAGCTTATGGGGCCAGACATTATTTTAATCTAGGGCTATCAATGTGGTATAAAAAAATAAACATACACCAGCTCATTAAGTTATGACATGGGTTTTATTTTAGTATATGCTGCCTTTGAACTAATATGGCCCCAGCGACAAGGATGTAGTTAGTAACTTGGTACTGGGCAGCTGCTAGGCCTTCATGTTTTTGCCTGTCAGCTCCTATGTAGTACAGTGTTGTTATCTCTTTTTAATGATCTCATACTGAGACCGGTTGCTCATACTGAGACCGGTTGCCTTAGTGTGCAGACGTGCTTACATGAGCTCTTGACTAAGGAGAGAGGATGGGCTGCTATCTGGAAGAATACCGCGCTAGGGTGGGCACCTGGGCTGGGAAGCT
>Ga0123355_10015443_pt1 | contig 11998 bp, 12 predicted proteins | sample TergutEmb28metaG_3_FD_89872 | JGI IMG/M metagenome (GOLD analysis project Ga0123355, IMG submission 89872) | Embiratermes neotenicus P1 segment gut microbial communities from Petit-Saut dam, French Guiana - Emb289 P1 | ecosystem: Host-associated > Arthropoda: Insects > Digestive system > Gut ... | reverse complement strand
GGAAGATATGAAAAGATTGAAAGTCCGAAATTGGAAGAAAATAACACACGATAGAGTGAGATGGAAGAAAGTTGTTGAGCAAGCCAGAACCTTATATAGGTTGTAGCGCTTTATAAGAAGAAGTATGAAATTTCTTGACTGGCTGAGGACTCTTAAACTTCTCAAGGACTCTGCTCCTTGGAGTTAATTTGGTATGAGAAAGATGGGCCCAGTGGTTTGTGTGATGATGGTGATGAATTCTTGGATTTAATTTCAGGGATTTCATACATCATCTGAATAAATATCACAATGGCAAGGAGGTAGGAGGATCGTGCCTTTATAGATAAAGCAATCCCTGTGCAGGCCTGGACAGGCTGTGGGGGTTCCAGGAGGTTTAGGCTCCTAGGTTTCAAGACAGTCGGTACATGAAGGTAGTAAGGTCAGCCCTAAGCACCAACCATCTTCTCCCAGGGCCAAACTCCAGTGACACCATCATGTATCGAACCCACGACCTTCCAACTTGCAGTGCAGTGCCACAACCAACTGCACTACCTCATGCCCCCCATCATACCTTTGTAGGCCACACTAACACCACATTTTCTAGCCCCCTCCCAATATAGGCAGATGCATTGTAACCCCATCATATGTGTTATTTCTAATATCTATTTTAGATGTTGTTAAAGTGACCCATTTAGTTCACTTTTCCTTTTGTGAAGTGTGCTATTTTTTTCACTGCCTGGTGTTCTGTACATTCTATGTACGTTTCCTACTGTTCCCTGCTACTACACACTGTTAGCTGAGTACATTTGTATGTTTTGATCAGGCGGCTCAGTCATTTTAACCTTCCTAACGTTTTGTCTTGGTGCATTTTTTTTATTTTCCATACATTATGTTTTGCTTCTGTGCCTTTTAAGAACTTAAAAATTTCAAACCCTTACATATGTACACATGGTAGAATCCTGATTTAAGGTTTCTTGATTTCAAATTTTCCCAAATTTTAGTTCCAAGAGGCAGCAAAATGAATACTTTAATGAAAAAATTTGGGTAGCTGCATTCAACACATTCTAAACTATTGAGACAAGTAAAAGGGAATTCAATAAATCATGACTTTGTGTAAAGTTCACAGTTTCTCATATGGGTGGCCATTGTGATTACTGGCCTGGCGCACAAAAATACCTTTGTTACACCACTGGTCCTGGACAAAACCCCATATAAATAATGTCTGATTTGATTTTTCTTGATAAGCTCTCCAAATTTATATCCTGTGCTTGTAAGTTTAGAGTTTGATTACATAATTAACACTATGATTATGCACAATGGAATCAATGTCAGAATCATTTTCAAAATATTGCAGCAGTCTTCCATCCATTTTCAAGAGTTCATGTATGTGTGATTGAGCATACAATCCATGGCAAAAGGTTGTTTTTTTGAGTTGTTCTTAAACTTGATTTAAGAAAAACATCAGTAGGTTTAAATGCAGAATACATACATGAATCCAGTGTTTTTGTAACCACAGCAGTAATTTTCTGTTTAACTTCGACATGACACCTATCTGGCATTCTTCTAAATTTAAGGTAAGAAAATCTTGTCTCCCCACTGAATCCAAAATGGAGGTTGTACAGTATGCTTTTTACTGACCATTTGTCACAGAATTCTTCAGAATTTTACTGTGTTCAAGTAACTGGCAGTTCCAAATCCCATGCTGATGTGATCATTTTCCCTGTGATGTTAGTGCCATTCTCATTTGCTTTTTTAATTTTTTAACCATGTACTAGCCCATACAATTAATTTTAAAAATAGATACTCGAATTGGAGACCCTCACTTTCAATGATGATGAAATGTACAGAACACACCTGATGTTGACATCCATTATCGGTACACATTGAAAGTGTGTGTAGAAAATACATTAATAATGTGTGTATGAGGGCTGGGCAAGGTGAGACACTAAAAACGCTGTACCATGACTGAAAGCATTGTACATACAATCCTTTACCTTTGACTGGGTACTTGAACAGTAGGATCATGATTATTAGTCAAATTTTTCTTTTAAGTTTTGCTCCTGTACAAGGCAGAGTAACTGTCAGTAGATTTGTAGCCTTTATTATTGAATTAGATATCAACTGGAATATCACAAAAGACATCATATATGAATTTACTAAGCACAAGTTATTTTTTTAATTTAATTTCTTAAATGCGGCTTCATGCTTGATAAAAGAAGTTCTTTGCTGTTCAAGTTTGAGGCATCCTGTCTGTCTTTTAAATAAACAGTTTAATTTACAAATTTCCTAAGTTCCCTGTTCTGTGGTACTGTTTTGGCCTCTACAGCCCTCACCTTTTATGTGTGAAGAATACCAGAGTATCTATTCTCAACATAACATGTTATTATGAACTCAGGTTATTAATGTGTGGTATGCAGAGAGTACCTCCAATCAGTTTCCTGAACAATGGGAAATATAATACTGGCTTGCTTAAAGGACTCAACCCACACACACTTTATCTGCTGAAGAGCAGTGTGTATGAGAAATATATTTATGTTGAACAAAATTTGTTGCAATACTTTTGCAAAGTGTGCATCCTTGAAGAAAATGTCACTAAAAGTTTGTAAAAGAAGTCCTTTGTCAACAGTATCATGTAAAAGAATATATACAGAATAGTGGAACAAATGCAAACAGCAGATTCAGTGCTGAACAAATAGAAAGTATTATGTGTTTTAACTGAACAAAAATTTGATGATATTGGAGCTACAATGGAAGTAAACCTGAAAATTGTGTGTGGCAGTTCAAAACACGCCATCAAAACATCAGCTCCCAGGGAAACAAAACTTTCAAAAGAATGCCCATACACATTAGTTGTACAACTCTTTTCTTTATATTGAGAAGCAAAGAAGCTGATGCTGGAGGTAGTTTCAGTGATCGGTATTCAACAGATTTCTTTATCCATATCTCGTGTTGTTCTTAGATGACTAACAGTTTATATTAAATGGGAATGTAAAGAGCCGCAGTAACAGATATTGGTGTTCCAAAATACCCCATGCAGTTTATGAACTTCCTTTGACCTTAAGTCGGAGTCTGGTGTGTAGTGATTGGGTACACATCACAGGGCCCATGTTTTCCAAAGGAGGAAGGTAAGTTTAATATAACTGGACAAATGGACTCTAAATACCCAGTAGATACAGGCTTCCTGAACATTAAATATTGCATGTCAGTTGCTGTGATCAGGGACATGCTTATTGTTATGTAGTATAAATATAATGTGAACACCATAAAACTGAGCATTTTTGCCTTTCACATGCTGAGTACTCGTAGAAAATATATTTATTTTATTTCACATTACATTCTTAAATACAATTCAACCCTTTGGCGCCAAACATTATGTGTATGTGTGTGATGCACAGGGTGATGCTGAAAATGCCGAACATCATGTAAATATATCTGTTGTCATGCATGGGGCATTTAAGTTCCATTTTTCTGCACATCACTATGGGCATATGTTCCTATGAGATTAGTTTTTCTTTTATTTATTTATTTTTATATATCTTTTAATCATGTTTGTCATGTACACTTTTTTTTATTTATAAACATACCTTTAAAATGTCAGGGAATTGTGTATCTTGAAAATTCTTGAAGATAAAGACAGTAATGGGTTGCATAAGAAACTCCAAAATATCAGCAGTACATCTTAACATCATTCAGAAACAGGAACTACATTAGGATGTTTATATTGTTATTACCTCTGTATGATGTAGACAGTTTATTCGGAGAATTGTTGTCACCTGACTCCATACAGTAGCCTCTTTACTTCCACATTCTTTTTCATTGCTTTTGTGGTTTGACACATTTTAAGGTATAAGATAACTGTACCAACTCTGAAAACTTTCACATCTCCCTTGACATGATAGGAATATTATATTAATCTAAATAAAACAGCATACAGCGTTTAGGTTTTGCTGCATAGTTTGTGGTATAGACTTGCATGAGCTAATCTTACATTCACCTGCTTTGCCAATCATGAAGTTGTTGACTGTATATCAGCACAACAGTCTTTATAGTCTGGGTTATGTATATAAAGCTTTCAATTGATATTATTTTGAATACTGTTTGCTACCTAAGGTACATTAATACAGTTAACACTTTCAGGAATATGTGCTACTCCCACATTGACATGACTGGTTTTATAATGACAGCATTTATTATTTTTTGATTAAAGATTAGTGTCAGTGATGGGAACAGACCTGGGAAGATACTGTCACTCTAAACATCATAACCTTGGTTACAATAATTGCCATAAATCTATATATATATTTCTCTTAACGTATAAATTTATGACAGTGGTTGGGCAAGAATTCAGAACCTTTTTTTTGTCAGAGTGATGCTGTAATAACTGGGTGATTAACCTGTAACTGTAGACATTTTTGGTTTGACTTCGGTCATCATCTTTGATCTTTAAATAGGAAATACATAGAGCCGACTTTGAAAACACTGTATATATATCACATATATCTCACACCATGGAAAATGCCCAAAATAATATTGGTGTCATAAGTCAGCCAATGTCACAAAACTTTATTGAATCATTTCCTACACTCTCCAGCACACACTTCATTCTGCCTGTCCTGTTTGGAGTTTTGTATAAAACTGTGTGCTGTAGGGATCACTGACAATAGTATGGAGCTCTGCTGGACATAGTGTATGTACTCAGTGGGATAGCAGCCGGCTGACTCTTTGAGGTTCCACTGTACACATCTTGTTCAAAGTCCACATCATAGTAAATTCCACTCTGATTCTGTAAAAAATTAAACACTGTTCAGTTCCACATAGTGGTATACAAAATGGCAACACAAAATCATCTTTTAATTATCTCATTTCTTCTCTGATTGTAATAATATGTTACTAATTTTCTGTGACAGAAAAGTCAAATAACTTCTCCATTCTTCTGTTGGCCATGTACATGATGTTCCAAACCAAATCAGTCTGAGTTCATGCAAAATTATTTTTTAGGCCCAATTATAATATTATTTATTATGAAAGTCTCTTAGGATTTCTCTTTGCATTATCTTACCCTCATGCATGTTTGCTTATTAACATTGTAACAGCCATGATATGAGAGTCTGTGAAAGCTTCTGTACACATTTTTAAGTACAATATTTTGCAATTCTGTTTTTCTGAAGCTGAGTATGTATAATGTTTATATATTTGAGGATTTGTCTCTCATTTTAAAATTTTATTAATATATGCATCATAATGGAGCCTGTTACATTTACTATCAGTGCTGGTTTTTGTCAGTATAAACAAGCCCCCATATAGCAGGTCAAAATGGTAGGCTTCATTTCTTTGGCTCTATTGTTCTCTCTGTTCATGTCAGACTTGCTTCTGCACAGACAGTATGGTTGGGGTGGAATGCAAATTACTCTCTGTACCTGCGCTTTTGTTTATGTCATAATTTTTTCTAAGACAGTATAATTTATTTGTAGTTTGTGAGGAACTCAGACTATATGGTGTCAGGATTGGATGATAAGAAATAATGAACAGAAAAGGATGTGGAAGGAAGCAGTCATAACCAAATACAAGGTCCTATCCTGGTACTTGCCTGATGGAATTGAGCAAAACCACAAAAACCCTGTCACAGTAGTTAGTGTCCCAGCTGAGATTTAAACTGGGCACTTCCCAAATTCAAGTCAGAAATGTTACCACATGGACCAAGTTGCTCATTTTTAATGTAATGATCCTTTGTTGCAGACATAAAAGAAAACATTGTATAAGACATCTGAGCCACTGAGGAAACCAGTTACTGATATGTCCTATGTTAGGGATTTTCGCCAAATGTTGTCTATGCAGCACTGATTAGAGAACTTACTGCAACAGAAGATCTGCTCTTAGGTCGTGGTACATGGAAATTCCTTCCCAGCAGGTCTGCCCTGTCTTCTTCCTCACTACTTGTGGACTCTACAGTTCGATCTGGGGTTCTCATTCCATGTGAACTCAGAGCCCCAAGTGTGCTGAGTGCTGTACCTCCATGTACACTCATAGCTCCAGTGTGGCTCATGTTAGTAAGTCCCAAACGAGGAAGTGGCACTGGTGGTGCTCCATGTGGTAGAGTTCCACTCATCGTAAGACTTGGGTAGCCAAACATGGCTGATGAGGGTCTAGGCCCTGGTACAGGCTCAGGCTGCTGACAAAAGAGAGTAAAACTAATTTAACTTGAGGGACTCAGTTTGTCGTGTGTATCATGAGTTTGTAAACAACCCTGTCTTTTATACATCTTCCTTCAAGTGTCCATGTACTGCAGGCCGAGCATTTGAATACTAACTCTGTAATGGACTGCAAGCATGCACCCTTGCATGGTGCAGTTTATGGCCAATCAATAGTAATGCTGCTGTTGGTACTATGAGTGCAGGCTTTTGCAGTGGGTTTAGTTTCCAGTGAAGTCTGCACAACTTTTAGCTATGCATCATTTAATTTCCTTATTTTGTAATTAACGATATTTTTTATGGCTATGGTGTCAATTCCATGTATGTGCATCCTTTCCTAATAACTTCCAGATTAACTGACTGACTGGCTAAAACTTGGTATGAAAATAATGTCATTTGAAACCACCCCTCTTTCATGCTTTAATTCCTTCCCATAACTAACCAGCTGAGCGATCCTACAGACTTCAGAGATACTTAATACTTCATGTAGATTCCTGGTGTTGTGTGCAATGATAAATATGCCTAATGAAAATGTAGGGCTCTTTTATTAAGCAGTTTTAGTAAAATGTAAAATGATGAATGAATCTAAACAAAAATTAAATACTATATTATTGTCATCTGGGGTATGTCATGCAGTATGGCAGACAGGTACCTTTGTTCCAGATGAACCTCTTTCCTCCATCTTGGGATGGAAAATTCCACTATTTCTATCCATCACACTACACAGATTCACATCCCAGAAGACACCTCTACCCTATTTCTTTAAGATAACTTTTTGTATAAGTGCCTGGATTTTCCAAGCAGTCTCATTCCTTTGGATTTCTCCATCAAAACCCTGTATGTGTTTTTCATCTTTCCCATTCCTGCCACATGTCTGCCTGTCTTATCACCATGACTTCATCACCATGCCTAGAGGGACTAAGAAAAATCTCAGGGTAGTCAGTGTTCTAGGCAAGATTTGAACCAGACCCCACCCAAAGAAAAGTCAGAACGTCTTCATTTCAACCAGTTTGCTCAGTGAAGACCTTTTTATGCTATCTCCCAATGTTCTTCTCAGTCTACCATGTGCCTGTACATGTGTTATCTTAAAAATTTCTTTATATTTCTTGTCTCCCCCATGCGAGCCTTATGTCTGTTTCATCATCAACCACCTTGATGTTACAGCCATTTTATTACTTAATAGAAGCTTAGCAGATAAAGTAATCATTAAGCAGACTTCAGAAAGTGGTTTAAGATGGCCCAAAAAGTGATAGAAATGTCCAGAACTTGAAAATGGTTTGCATGGTTTGTGATAGGGACAGTGACAAATCTTTTGTACATGAAGCAACAGGTGCCTGTTGTGCACTCTGCTTGGTAGAGAATAATGCAGTAAAAAGGTAAAATAATCCCTGTACAGGCCTGGATGAACCCTGAGTGTTCCATGAGGTTGAGGTTCCAAGATTTCCAGACAATTAGCATATGAAGGTAGCAAGATTTTCAGCCCTATGGACTGGCCTCCTTTCCCCCAGGAAGTATTCAAGGTACTCATTTCTGTTAGAGGCTGAGTTGTCCCCAGGACCATAGTGTGGGCAGAGGGATTATGGCAATGAAAAATTCCAATGGCAGCATCAGAAATTGAACCCATGACCTTCTGGTTTGTAGCATAGTGCCTCAACCAATTGTGCTACCACATGCCCTGAATAATGCAATTACAGGGTTAAATATAATTGGGATAGAGGAGTGGAGGAGGTGTCATTTTTGATACTCACAGCATAATGATTGGCTTGCACCATTACATCTGCAATTTGAGCCCAACGTAGTCTGTCTTCTAGAGAAACTTGGTAAGGCGGAGATCCAACTGCTGGAGTCTTCACTGTACTGCCACCAGTGGCCATGTAACCAAACACGGGTGATCCCATTCCTGCTGCAGTCTTTTGTTCCCTGCTCCATCGACGGCTATTGACAGATTTAATTAATTTTTTTTATGTATGAATAACATTACTGTAACATCTACACTTATAATTAAACTAAATGTGTTGTGTAAGGTCATGGGTTTTTTTTTTTTTTACACAATATGGTTTCGCCTTTCTGTAGCTAGAAGGAGGGCTATGGACACAAGTCATGGGGAAAACTATCACTACCAACATTTGAGGCTACTTTCTTTTTAATTGTGTTTAGAGTATGTTTTAAATTGATTTTTCATATGTGGTCAGTTATGTACAGTCAGTGCAGCTGATGACCAAGTAACCATTCAACCATGAAATCAGTTCATTCTCTCATTAAATTTATTGTTTTAAAAATATGATTTTACTATCAGAAGCACCCAGTTTTTATCCAGGATTTGGTTGCCTTTCTTTCCAGTATGACACTACATTAGCAGAGAGAAAAACAGTTCCTGAACTGTGGCAAATGGACTGAATTAGAACTGATTTGTGTAATGTACGAAGTAAACATTAGGTTACAGTATAAAGATGAAAAGGGAGTAAATTATCTCCCTGCAGGCAGGTTGAAACCCCGTGTGGTGACTGGGGAAAAAGAATAGTCCCACTGCAGCCCATGCAGGTCGTAAAAGGCGACTAAAATGGGTACCTGGTTCCCGTGGGAATGGCTGGACCACCCTGCCCCGGAGGTTATAAGTGCAGGGACTGGCCGTTGGTGGTTGGGTGACAGGCCAACAACCTGTCACCATAATAAAGTTAACTGTAAGGAAATCCAAACTGTGGCCTCAGAACAGTCAGACTGAGAGGAATCGGCCTAGGCAAGGGAAAAGGATTAACGAGATGAGGATAGTGAATTGGAATGTATGCGCATTGTGCAGAGCAGGAGCAATGAATGAACTGGAGAAAGAGATGCATAAATATAAAGTAGAAATATGTGCTCTACAAGCACTAGGTGGCCAGGGAAAGGACTTGTGATAAAAAGTAAATGTTTTATTTTATACAGTGGACAAACATATTAATAAATGCAAAATTAAAAAGTGAAAAGAGGTCAAAAATACAAAACAAAAACTGGGAGAAGTCCATTAAGGAGGCAAAGGTCTGCACTGAACTGTAGTGCCATCTAAGAAGATGAAGAAGAAAAAGATACAGGTTGAAAATAAATTTGTACATGCATTCAATTAATGAAACCACAAGTTGAAAATTTTACGAAACATACATACTGAGATACTTAGTTTTGGAGATCCATGTCACTGTTAAGTAGCACACATTATCATGTGATGAAACTGGGCACCTCCTGGTTACAGTCAGTGTTAGAAGTGCCCTCTATGCATAGGAGGTTGAGTGGGTCACAGAACCAGTATGAACGCTTTGGAGGAGAGAAAAATCTCTTGCTTGTGCCAGGGATTCACGTTTAATGCATTGGTCTTCCAACCCGTAGCCTAGTCACTAAGTCAACTACATTATTCCAGCTCTCAAGCAGGAAATGAAAAGAACAGGAAAGTTGCATTTATAAATACTAGAAGGGTATAATGAACAGAACCAGCCTCTCTGTATAACTAAGTGATTATTCCACACTGAATATTTCTTTTTAAATGCAGTGTGCTAGCAGTAAACTTTGACTTGTTCAGAAAAAAAACCAATGTGAGTGTAACTGTGATTGTAATGAAGTACTGGTATGTCACAGAGAAATTTAAACTTTGACTTGTTCAGAAAAAAAACCAATGTGAGTGTAACTGTGATTGTAATGAAGTACTGGTATGTCACAGAGAAATTTATTGCAGAAACACTGAACCTGTTAAGAGGCTGGGGCAATTTTATAACTCCCTTGCAAAGACATGTTATCATTAACTCCTGCAATTTGTCTTTAACTAAAAAAAATTAAAAAGTTAGACCAGTCATTTATGTGGACAGGGACAATGTCATTAATTGATGCCAGAAAGACATTATGGTAAATCATCTGGAATCTGTCCTGTGCTGTCACGTGGTACATTGTTACAGCCACTGTCAATTTTATTTATTTTCTTAACAGTGGAAATCTGCCGCTGCTTATAAAACAGTGTGTAATCATTGTTCAGTTATGATAAATTGTCTTCTGGGTATTTCCCCGGCGTCTGAGTATTAAAGACCGACGTTTCGGAACACTGTATTGGTTCCATCTTCAACAGGTTGAAGATGGAACTGATACAGTGTTCCAAAACGTCGGTCTTTAATACTCAGACACCGGGGAAATACCCAGAAGACAATTTATCATTACTACTACACGGCGAAAGTTTAAAATCTAAAATTGTTCAGTTAGTTTCACATGAAATTTAACAGCTAAGACAGTTTCTTGTGGTACTCTTCCACTAATTACAATATTTATAGATGGGATATAAATTAACTAGCTTGACAGTCTGTGCTGACTTACTGGAACTGCATATTTATTTTTCTGTGAATACTGACTGGCTGTACAACGTCTTTGTCATGTGAGTAAGTCACAAAATTTGTATTCACTCACCTCCACATGCACAAACATACTAGTGTCAATACAATAATGACCACTGCTGCTACAGACGCACCCACTGCTACTCCAAGAACTTCACCATCCACTTCACACTGTGAGCCATAGAAGTTGCTTGAACAGCTGTAGACAGAACAAGTTATATTGATATATTGTGGACCCTGTGTTAGAAAGAGACCTCTGGTCATTTCCAGTGATCTGAGGTAATGACACTTTTGTAAAAAAAAGCACAAAAGAAAATGTTCAGGTAATGAGTGCTGTTCTTCCATGCTGCAGACAATATAAAATGATACAGATCTATATGTTCCATGTTACATGCATTAATCAGATGTATAATTAAAAAAAAAAAAGCCAGCAAATGCACTTGGATATATGAATGTAATTTTATTACATAGCAAATGCCAACATGATTCAGCCACTCATTTTATATTTAAAATGATACCTTTGTCATGAAGTATAGCAATACTTTGCAAGACATGTAGATGATACAATGCAGAAAAATACTTTGATTGTTATACTATAGAAAATTATTAATACTTCTAAGCTTATACTTATCTATTTACTAGTCAAAATTGTGTATATTTTACAGGTGTCTGCTACTCTAAAACTGCTGCCAAATATTATAGGTTGACCTAGAAGTGAGCAGTTAAAAATAAATATAAGGAATTTTAGACATAGTGTGCAGTATTGTACATAAATAGGCACATTGTTAGGAGGAAGCATCTGTATAAGATGTTAGGGCAATAAGACAGCAAGTCGTGACTTGCAAACAGTTGAAATTTTGAATACTGTGTACATGCTTCTTCTACCTATGGCTAGTCAATAGAGAGAGATGAAATTCCATATTGTGAATGACTTTCTGATGAAAATGCAGTTCTTAATTCTGTAGGAAATATTGTCAGTCACCTGTATATTTAAAGTATATGCAGTAATTTATTTCAACTGAAAGAACTGTAGAATTTGTATTAAATCTGAGTGTCCATTGATAAAACAAAAATATTCTCTTCTACATTACAAAAATATCAGAAGAAAAATTCCATGAACTCTTATTAAAGATTTGCATGTTGTGGAACATTCATTATGTCATCTGGTAGATAGTCAATAATATTTTGAAAGATCATAGTGCCCTCACCTTGGGTGTCAAACAGTCCAAAAAGAGTGCCTTGAACAGCCTGACCCTGAAGTTGAATGCCCTATGATCCTTTAACCTTTTGGCACCGGAATTATTTTTTTAATTTTAGCACACCCTGTATATAAAATGTGAATAAAACAGGAACTAAATACGTTATAATTATGAAACAAACTGCATTTTGAAGAGAAAAAACGGAGAGTATATACCATGTTTAAAATATTCAGTAACTATATTTGTTATATTTGTTGAATAAATACATTAAATGCAACGTTTGGAGGTT
>Ga0123355_10015442_pt1 | contig 11998 bp, 10 predicted proteins | sample TergutEmb28metaG_3_FD_89872 | JGI IMG/M metagenome (GOLD analysis project Ga0123355, IMG submission 89872) | Embiratermes neotenicus P1 segment gut microbial communities from Petit-Saut dam, French Guiana - Emb289 P1 | ecosystem: Host-associated > Arthropoda: Insects > Digestive system > Gut ... | reverse complement strand
TGGTGTCAGTGGATTTTTCATTGACATAAAATCCTTCCGATCGCACTATGGCCCTGGGGTCGACTCAGCCTCTAACAGAAATGAGCACCAGGAGTATTTCCTGGGGGTAAAGGCGGCCGGTGCGTAAGGCTGACAACCAACCACCATCCTGTGCCGTTGTCACGAAATCTGGGAACCTTAACTTCCTGGAACCCTCTGGGCCTGCCCAGGCCTGTAATGGGACTGCTTTACTCACGAAGCTCAGGCAGGCAGATGCTGTAGTCCCATTGCAAGTACCAGGATGCAATCCCAGGGCAGTTAATGTGGAAACTGTGTGTAGAATAAGTGGGAGAGAAGCAGGACTTTCTCGATTTCCCCCTCTGTCCCCAACAATAGATCGTTTGACCACGCTATCCATTCCTTGAAGTATATGATGGCAATGATCAGCAATGTAACGTTCTTTGATACAGCTGTGCCTCTGGTTTGGCTCTTGGCTGGACTTATTAACTGACAGAAGCAATAAAGCAAAGAAAACAGTCTGAGGTTATACCCGACGATTCCATTCACAGTGACAATTACGTTTCCCCATACAGAAGAAATAATGGGCCTTAATGGTGCATTCAATTGTCATGCCCGCGGGTTAATTCTTAGTAGAAATTTACGTATGGAAACAACTTTACGCAAACGAACAGAAATTGACAAAAGCAAAACCAATCGTTCCGTCCTCTTTTTCTTCTCAATGCCTATCCGGATGACGCGTTTCCTCCTGTTTAGTGTCCCACAATCCCCGTAACGAATCTTTGCTCTGTTTTGCCAAGATGAAGTTCGGTATGTGCACGATATACCTGCCAGGTAAAGTACGTCCAAGACGGTGCTGACCAAAAGGCTAACAGGACACGGATGGCTCTGCAGACACTTCGGTATTGATAGATGTTACGAAAATAATTAAATACTGCTCCTATTCCTTGCTGCACGCATTCAATTATGATCCATTCAATTCGCCCCAGATATTTCTTCTCAGCATTTATAAGCCATTTTCTCACCATGATTTTGTACTGCATTTTGAAGACAAGACTTGAGCATGTACCTGTGTTTAGTTCTGTATCAATTTTCTTACTAGCATCTAATCGACCAGCAATACTTTTGTCCAATAAATTAACACATCAGCATAAGACAAAAGCAGATGTGTGCCACGTAACTTCAATCTCTCCTGGTTGATTTTGTCTCTCTCTGACATATTGTATAGCAAACTTGAGGAGCAATAGCAAGAGAGTGTGTCCTTACTTCATATAATTCTGAATGGGACAGTCTATCTACGAGATCTGCTTGAGTCTTAAAGATAGGACTGATAGGATGTCTCAAAACGTCGGTAAGAAACTATCATTCCAAGCTGCGTAAAATGCCAAAAGGGCGCAGATGCCATTTACACCGCGGCGGAAGCCTGAAATCAGGCAGCAACGTTTACCCGTATTTTTAAATTAATTTCAAGGGTGTCATTTAACCCTTTGACGCCTAACGACCACTAAAGTGGTCGTACCGCACCGCTAACCTCTAAACGTTGCATTTTATATATTTATTCAACAAATACAGGTACCGAATATTTTAAACATGGTATAAACTCTCCGTTTTTTCCTCTTCAAAATGCAGTTTGTTTCATAATTCTAACTTATTTGGTTCCTGTTTTATTCACGTTTTATATAGAGGGTGTGCTAAAATTAAAAAAAAATAATTCCGGCGCCAAAAGGTTAAACATATTTTAGTTAATCTAATTTTATATGATGGCGTACGTCACTTAACGAGGGTATTGCACAACATTTCCATCATAATTAAATGACAGGCTTCTTAGTAGTCTGCAAACAGCTGATGTACTGCCACATTTTCTTCTACGTCATTCGCAATTACCTGTAAATACACGTGCAACTTGTTTAAAAAGTCAAAATGACAAAACAACGGAAATCTACTCGAAGTATAAATCATGAGTCTCCGACATGTTTGCGGTAAAGGGCTTCACCCGTTATTGTGGGATGGTTCGCGGGTCGCACGTGGACAAACCTGGAAAGCCGAAACCCACTTTAGAGACATGTTTATTGTAGACAGACGAAGGTTTGTTACAGTAGCCGAACTTAACCTAAACTCCACTGCAGAACAGTATGGTAAAGCTGACATCATATAGAATTAATAATGAACACCGTACCAAAACCGACATTTACTGCGAAGTAGCCTGCGACGTCGACCATGTGATAGAATGTTATGACGACAATGAGTACTGTGAGTTTGTGACAAACACACCTGCGTTCATCTCATTAACAACATAATTGTTAGACAGTTGGCCATCCCCGTATTAGGTCAGAAAGTAACTCTATGTTGCAAGTAAGCCTATAAAAACCCGAAATAAACGAACAAGTAAATGGTGAGGAACTGGTCAGCATCAACACACAAAAGATACGTAATTGATAAATCTGTTTAATTGAGATCAACTTACCTGTAGCCTTAGTGTCGAATCTGGACTAAAATACATTAGTTTGAATTAAATAGGTCTTACCATCTCCTGCAATCGGGAAGTACCGCTAAACAAAATTGAGTCCACAGACAGAAGTGAGAATGACGAAGTATGGCTGTTGCAACATTCGAACCTGGCCGATAAGGAGTGCGCTTCAAGAAGCAAGAAATACAACCGCAGACCAAGTTCATCAACACCAACACTCGTGTTTGGCTTCAACACACGACGAGTGTACAGAGCGCCACAGCCGTCCTTCAGAAGACGGACGTTTCTTGGCAATGCTTCACCAGGTGCATAATACGAGTTCTATATTACTATGGAATACAACAGAACGAACAGTGTGGGTGTGGAAGGAAGACACCGTGTGGTGCCATGTTATTCTGTCAACACTTGCCTGGGTGGACTGAGGAAAAGAGGGGTATCTCACAGAAAAGAGATCTTCTGCGCCGAAATACTTAGGCCTCTCGGATGGTCCCAAACACACAACAGAAACTGTAAGAACATCGCGCTGGATACTGCCCGCAGTCTGACGTGCACGACGTTTCGGAAGTTCAGTAGTATTCAGAAGATCTCAGGTTAGATCCCAAAGACAAAGAAATTTGGCTGATTCTTTAATGTTCCGGATTTGTACGTGTATATGGAAGATTCCCGGTTCACGTCTCATCCCATATACCACCTTCTGGAATAAGCACTTTCATCACTTTACTCAATCATCCCAGGGACTACTGAGTGTGTATGTTACGTTGTGCCACTCCAAGACCAAGTATGTTGCATTAAAACAGGCCAAGTCCGCATTCCCTCAAATAATTTCATGTGTACCCAATGTAATCATTTTCAGTTTTCGACTATAAGTAACTGTTAGAGCAGATATAGCTTCAATGAATAGCGTAAGTGCATTTTATCCAACCTTCAGTCTCCAAAATCACCACAAAGATTAATACGAACAAAGCAACACAAGACAAGCAAACATATCGCAAAACGTCTGATCAATTCACACATGTTTTCTCTAAATAATTCGCAACCCTTTATTCATCTAATTAAGAACTGAAATCAAACTTGTAGGTTGCTTTAACAGACGTGATTACCGTATTTTGTTTGGCGCAACAGCCCCCCAGTGGGCCAGGGCCTCCTCATTCACGAGATTTCTAGATCACACACCACGACGCAACACAGTCGGTAGGACTCCTCTGGACAAGTGATCGGCTTGTCGCAGAGACATCTACCTGACAACACACAACAATCACAACAGACAAATATCCATGACCCCGGTGGGATACGAATCCACAATCTCAGTAGGCGAACGGCCGTAGACCTACGCCTTAGACCGTGCGGCCACTGGGACCGGCGATTACCGTATGTGCTGGAAACAATATGGAGTAAATTCTGTATTAGACCTCTCTTTGGTGGTCTATAAGCTATTATGCCCGCGGTAGACGAAAGAAAACATTAGCGCATATCTAATTGTATAAGAAGACTATAATGTGAAAGATATACGTGAATTTATTGAGTCTTTAGATCTTAGGGACAAGTGATCAATATGGTTCCGCTAATCGTCAGTTTCCTACAACAACTTGATGTTGCTAACCGAGGCGCTTTTCAGGAACGTAATCCATGCGGTTGGCTAGGATTGGAGTATTATCGTTAGGGAGCTGTCCCACAATTTCAATCGCGGCCAATTTCGAGTATACTGTTTCGTATTTTCGTCGGCTTCCTTAGTCTGCCTAGCTCAGTTCTGCGATACCAGCAGCTGGTTTCTACGATACTAACTCGAAACAGGCCATGCCGTCCTGCCTCCAGTGCAATCTTCCTCCACATTAACGCTAATTTACCCATTTCATTCCACTCCGAAAAGCTGTCACTAAATAACCTTGGAATCACCAGTCAACGAGACAATCACCCATGATGTGATACTATCAGTGTGCACGACGTGAAATTGACAGTCCTCAATCTTCAATATTGGTGCAGCATTTTCAAAATGCGGCTCAGTTGCCGGTTCGTACTGCCACGTCCATACGGTCTTAAGAGTAGGATCATTTGCCAAGAAGAAAGTCTGGTCTCGAAAACAAATGTTATTTACATAGCCTGGCACGTCCTGATAGCTGCTCGTCGGTCCAGGCTACAAGGGTTAGCGTGAAAAAAATCCGAACAGTTGGCGAATTGTGAACTGGAAATCATTGCGTAACGAGAGTCAATTCTATCTTGCCACTAATGCCAGTGAAGACATCTGAAAGAAAACTTTTGAGAAAGCAAAATTCAAGTAGGAAAAATGACAAGGAAGAAACGAAAAGAAAGGAAGAGAAGAAAGAAAAGAAAAAGACACACATTACGATGTAATAAACGAACGCATTCAAATAAGTACACAACTTCTATACGTAAATAACCCTAGTTCAGACGTTGAGAGAACTGGGCTTTGAGGTTGTCGAAGTGGTGACATTAAAGATCATTGTCTTTTTGGACGTGATGACCTTTTGACTGGCATATATGTACCGATATTGAGAAAGAAACTGCTTCCCCCATGTTTCGGAAGGCGGAGGCAATATCTACCCCGGAAACTTCGGCACATATTCCTAAAAGGACAAGGCAGCAGCTTCGTCCGAAAACTCGGTGCACATTTACCCGTCCAAATGGCGTCACTTCCCGAAAGACAGTAATTTTGTGAGAACAGCATTTCGTTATGACAGTGAAAGTGTTCGTGATTTGTCGCTTGAAGATTCCGCATTTGCGTGTTTCGATTCAGCATCTTTGGATATCACTTAAATTGAAGCTTATGATACAGAAATCGCAAAATGAGAACCAATGACCAGAAACTAGTGAAACCAAAGCTAATAAGAATCAAATTACAGAAACCTCCTGTACTTGCAAACGTTGCGTGCCAAGCTGGTGCACAGCATATGTAAAGTGTGCTGTTCTGCTTCACAACAGCTTTCACTTATTTCCCACACGGCTCATCAAAATGAATATCATCTCGTTCAACGTCTGCCAGACTGCTCATCGCTCCAAGTCCTACATCTTGAAAGCACAAGGATGTTGCGAGGACATTTGAGAATAAACCACCTAGGGGATATTTGAACCTAAGAGACCTGAAATAAGAAAGAAGTGAAGAAAATGGCACAATAAACAGCTTAGTAATTAACATTCCACCTAATATCTTTTGGGCTATTAAATGCGAAAAGATAACACATGTGGTTCTTACGTGAAAAATATGAATCAGTCACCAGTTATTGGTTGGGAAATTGCAGGAAACAGACATTTCAGAAGCACAGAAGACAAAGGGATAACATGGAAGTAGTTCTCAGAAACCGACGCTGTAAATGTGTAAAATAATTTATCTGTTTCAGAGATGGGTGTACTGGGCCAGGAATGATTGAGTTTTCTTGAACAGCCGGGTAACTACCATAACATGCAATTAGTTACATAAATGCTTATATTAGTCAGCAGCCCTTTACGTGGCTGCTACAGCATTTAGCCTTCTGTCTCAGCCTACTCTGTCGTTTCATGCGGTCTGCATCACTACTTAATCAGATTACCTCCTTACTGCTGTCACTCCGTACAACATGCCGGAGGGCCCCCCCCCCCCACTAATATGTTAAAATACTTTGGGCCTACAATGATTTCCTTAAACAAGACAGGCAATATATGTAACACTGAGGTGCGTTCACGTAACCATTGATGCCGTGGAAAAGCAATAGCAATTATATATTCTGAGTGCGTGTCTGTAGTTTTAGTTTTCAACCATACCAAGCGCACGCGCCGTGTTATACCGTTGTCTTTGTACCGTCTGGCTCTAACACATTTTTCCACATTATCACATAAAGGCAAGATTTTATGAAAAACGTTACTAAACATAAAGCGTTTATTTTGATTTTCTGTACAACTGCTGGCCGAAATATTTCTCATTTTAAAATAACACGGCGAGACGCCATCACATATGTCAAATCGCCTTCATGTGAAATGCCCGTTATGCTTGTTACAATTTAATCAATCTTGAAGTCTCTCGATAGTTTCGAAAAATACTCAAATATCAGATTTGAAGAAAATCCGTCCACTGGGAGCCGAGCTGTTCCATACGGACGGACAGACAGACAAGACGAAGCTAATAATCGCTTCTATCAATTTTGCGAACGCAGCAGCAAAGTTCAGATCCTGATTGTTATTTCTTTGTTGTTTAAATAAAAGTGTTTTTAGCGTGGTAAAATAAAGAGGAATGAAACAAGCGCGGAAAGCATCACGAATAATTTAGACAGAAAGTGCACAAATATTTAGTTCGAATAACTCTAGTGAGACCACAGGGAGAGTCAGGCTTTGATAAAGTGAAAATGCACGACAAAATTATAGCGTGGAAATTTGTAACCTGAATTCAGCTGAAATAAGGTAGATTCAGTTATGGGCCCCTTTGAATAAGGTACTCAGCATTCGCTTTCTGTAACAGACAGGGAACTACACAATCAGCTGCTCAACTGACAGATCCTTCAGAAGCGACCTACTCCACAGATCAACAAATAAAAAGTACGTTTGAATCTTCACAACACTATATATTTGTATTGTGGTTTTAGCTACATGTTTCGTTCCTCGTAAGGACCATCATTAGGCACTTTTGCATGAAACATTTGAAATGAAGGTAAAAATTGCATAATAAAATATAGGCCTCCACATCGATTGTAACACCTTAAAATGTACAGTCGTTACTGTAAATTTTCAGTCTATCCTTAGTGAAACCATCATGTTAGCTATTATTGGCTGCGTTTTTTCTTAAACTGCAATTACTAAAAATTATCAACATAAAAAATATACATAAAATGAACTCAGTCTTCTGACAAGTATTTTTGCAATTTCTGATGTTTTTATACGTGAACGGGGCGTGTATTTCCTGCACGGAGTTATTCAAAATCCGAGCCCAAATCGAAATACAAATCTGTGTGTAAAATTCAGAACGAGCCGGAGGAGTGTGCAGTAAAGCTCCAGTATGAACTGTCCTTTCTTCTGGGATATGACGCCGCTTCGCTGGGCATTTGCTTCCAAAATTTTAGGGTCAGTAAATTAAATAACTGAAACAGTAATTGAGAGAGATAGAGATAGATAGATAGATAGATAGATAGATAGATAGATAGATAGATAGAGAGAGAGAGAACTGTCCGCTGAAAGTGTTAGCGCAAATGTGCCACATGGAGGTCTGAGATGTAGATATGAGGACAGAGTTTTAATATAGAGAGAAGAGATTGAAGAGGCCCAAAACAAAATCCAGTTGCCTCTACTCCTTCTACTAGAGCTCCCATTCCGTGTTTTATTACGGCTGAACGTGCACCAGAACAGCTTTACGTGTTGTGTGACGTTGGGGAAACTGCTTCGTCAGTAGTGCGCCTTCGTGTTACAAAGTTCACCGTCGGGCCACTTACAGTTTTGAAACCATAAACACAGATTCAGATTACGTAAGCCTATTTTGTTTTCATATATCTTCCAAGAATAGTGCCACACTAACCTACCAACACCAACGCAATACCCGAAAAATCCAGTTTCATGCATCACATACTGTTATTGACGTAATAATTCGGAATATAACGATCCTAAAAATTAAAGTTTTTGGAGTGACATACTTTACAATTGTAGTCCCAAAAGCAAGATTATATATGTTTCTAAGTCGAAAGTTAGGCACAGCATGTCCAAGGAAGTTTTACGTCAGATGTAATTTACTATAAACCACCCTGTTACTCCCAAACTTCGCGTCGTACGAAACAGCGGTAGGTACAAGGGAAGTGTCTTTTAGACGGAGCCCCGGGAACGTTTTTGTCATTATTTCTGAAAGTAGGCACAGATTGTGCAAAAGAATATACGTCAGATGTCCTGTGTCACCGATACCGCGTATCGTACTCCTTATTACAAAATGTTCTTATTGGTAAGATATTTCGGAAATAATACCTGATTTATATTATTTCAGTAAGAGGCAAGAGGTAACAAAACGTAATACGACTTAAGCCTACCTGCATATCACAATAAGGTGTCTGTGTGTGAGGCCTGTGACAACCATTATAGTGAGAAGCCTGTAAGTCTGGTGGCAGTTTCACCATCGCAGTAGCCGTGTCGTGCCCCCGACTGTCAAATGTAACATTCTAATAGTCTGTCAGGAGCACAGCAGCTTACCTTACCGATAACATTTATCAATACTTTTTCATATTCCTAGCGTGTATATTTAGGGAAAATGAAAAGAAAGAATCAATGTATTAGGCAAAAAACGGGAGCACAGAACATAACAAAGGAGATAAAACAGTACCAGGAAAAGTGGCTACAACATGTATAGAGGATGGACACAGACTACCAAAACAAGCACTAAAATATAAACCAAAAGGATGAAGGAACATTGGACGACCGAGGAAGAGATGGAGGGACCAACTTCATCTTGAGGATCAAGGAACAGGAAACACGCCTAACCCTTCAGGAACGTGATGATGATGTTGCGATTTCACATTACCCCTCTACGGCCATAATATAGGTTACATCTATCGTCTTATTTTCTTATTCTGTTTGACAAAAAAAGGTGTCTGCGGGTCAGCAGAAAACAAAGATAGAACCTATACACTTGGGCAGAAGTTGTGGGACCACTGTCCTGCTCATTATACTCAGAATCGGGAAACTATGCTTCGGTCGGCATGGCAGCTGCGTACGGTACCGGCAACACTACGCTGTCACTTAAGGCCTTCCCAATTTAACTGCGTGAATATTCAGTGAGGCTGACTTCCTCTTACCCATCTAGGGCTACGATGTAAACAAACGGCTCAGTTGAAGGTTGATCTGTGGAAATAATCGCTATAAACGGAAATCGTCAAAACTTCCGCTTTCAAAATCATACTTTTTTGCTACTAGTGTGCATACATACGTACGTATATTTTTTAAACACCTGGTTAGGCCATGCGATACTACAGGGCTCGATCAGGGCAAGGATACAAAAATATCAACAGTAAGCACAATATGAACTAGGAAAAGTGACGCAAAATTAGCAAAGCTAACTTAAAGTGCGAATGAACGTAGACTGTAGACTGTAGACTAGAAGGGTGTACACGTAACTCCGAATTACCTACAATTACAATTTTCCCTTCACTTGCCATCGAATTGCACTTAATATTTTATGTTCGGTTGTTTGAATCCAAAAACTGATTGAGGCAGGAAGCAGAACAAGAAACCCCCGTCTTTTTTGTTTATATAACGTCTGAAGTCACGTACGGGGGCCGACCTGGCCGAAACAGTTGAGAAGCGTGTTACGTGCCAATTCGTCTCCCTTACTCAGAATTCAGACTGACTGAAGACGACATGGGGTCGGGGTTGTTATGTGACAGTCAGGGTTTTAAAACGCAGCCTCTACCATGGCAGCTCAGTACACCGAGCTGACACACAATTCCGCTGAAGACAGGCTCCTTCCTGATGCCTACCGAATGTACTCGAAATACGTAATGCAATTGTCACACGCTGTCTTCTGTTAATCGCTCAGAAACCAAGATGGTTCGCCTGAATTTTACCCTCTACATGTGATTCATAGAGGAAGACGGGTTACAGCTGGGATAAAGAGTCAGACGTCAGCAGCCAATACGCCATGTTCTGAATGACTGTACGAGAAACAACAGCGGAAGGTCTGAAGCATCAGTGGTCTGCAGACATCGGCATTTTATGCAACTCTCAGGAGACTCATTTCAGTACCAGTACACAATTCACACGTGAAGAAAAATGCCGCTTACATTTATAATGCATATGTTTAGTACAAAATACACATGGTTGAATATTTAAGGGGCTGGGGTATATATTTTGTATATCGTATACGTTCAGTATCTTTCGTGTTTTCTTGTCGAATGTGTTTTGTACCAATACAGTGCATAATTGTAAACACAAAACACATAGGTATTTAATATTTGCATAATCTCTCTGTCGATCCCAGTGGCTGCGTGGTCTAAGGCGTGGGTATAAGGCCGCTCGCTTGCTGGGACTGCGGGTTCGAATCCCTCCGGGGGTATGAATGTCGGTAGAGGTCTCTGCGTCGGACTGATCACTCGTTCAAGAGAATTTTACCGAGTGTGGTGTGTCTGAGTGTGAACGTGAAGCCTCGACATAATTCTTGTTAAACGAAATCCTGATGAAGGTCATATGAATGAGCGAAACATGTTTGTGAAGAACATATTTATAAATGTTCATATAATGCACGGACATGGGACGCATACAATGCATAAAGTGGTTTACCTAGACAACTTAAAGAAATAACTTGGGAAAATTTGGCATAGATTGAAGTGGCTATACATGGATGACTGAGACAGGGGGAGTGAGTGTGTGGAATGGACTGATATGACGCAAGGTACGGGTCAGTGGCTGGCTTTTGAGAAAATGATTTATAAAAAACGGGGAACATGTGTGGCTTTGCGAATATTCACTTCTCCAGTAGGATTATTCTATATAGAATGTATTAATTAGAACAAATATTTACAATAAAATTATTGCCTAAAACTGCAACATTAAGCATGTAGCTTAACGACATATTGGAAACCCCTGCTCTTTGGTGTGGGAGGGTTGCTATGGGTGAGTTTGCTGTTGACCAATTCCAGTCAGGCAATAGTTGTCTCTAAAATAAGAAATAGGAAAAACGCGAAGAGGAAAGGCAGGGGGGGTGAGGGGTAGTTTCGTGGAGCATAAGGCTGCATGTTGTATGTGCAGTTGTTTCGTCAGACAATGAATTAAAGATGACACGGAACGGAGAACAAATTGATTTGATAAAATTACTGGCGTTTCTGTTGCGCGCAAGTCCAACGCGGCTCCAGTGGTCAGTGCCTCTCTGTCCCGCTGTCTCGCTCTTTTCTCTCTGGAGACCCCAGGTTACCGGACATCGCTGGAATTCAGACTCGATTTTCAAGACGTGGACAAATTGACTATGGTTTCGATGCCAGGGGACTATGTGTGTGCTTGGGACCAGTTTGTTTTGAAAAGTACCAACGTGGACCTGCAGTAACCAACCTTTTTTTCAACACATGCTTTGGGAAAACACTCCACCTGCTTTGCACAATTCATTGGCTCTATACACTTACACAAAGAGCAAAGAATCTGGGCGCGAGGCACAACAGCTAGGCAGTGACATCTGAATCCATTCTCTCAATGACGTCATATACAGACCTGACTTGACTGAGTTCAGAGCTTGCTGGGGTTCGATGTTATGGAAACGCACGGTGTGGAAAGAGTTTAACTGCTTAACTCAGCACTGGTGCTATTTATTCAGGACAAATAGTATATTTTTAGGTACCGTACACATACTTTCAACCGTAATGTGAACATGCAAAGAAATCATTTAGCAGTGTAGCAACCTTACAACACACGGAAAGGGATGCAAAAATTACATTCACGAGGAAATTCAGAACTTCTTCAATTCTGGAAATGAAATAAAGTGAAATGCCAACTTGATGCAACTAGGTAATTTTATTGATGTATTCTTAGCTCAACATGTTTCGGGTACATACGCCCATCATCAGGAGCATTAGATGTTGAGTTGCAGCATAT
>Ga0123355_10015441_pt1 | contig 11999 bp, 6 predicted proteins | sample TergutEmb28metaG_3_FD_89872 | JGI IMG/M metagenome (GOLD analysis project Ga0123355, IMG submission 89872) | Embiratermes neotenicus P1 segment gut microbial communities from Petit-Saut dam, French Guiana - Emb289 P1 | ecosystem: Host-associated > Arthropoda: Insects > Digestive system > Gut ... | reverse complement strand
CGGCCGAAACATGTTGAGCATTGAATGAACATTGAATAAAATAATAAAATAAGTGGCATCAAGTTGGTTTTCTCTTTACTCAACTATCAAGATGATGCACGGCCCCATAAACATAAGATTCATCCGAATAATATTTGATGAGAAATACGGAACATTAAAATTCACATTATGTAGTTCTCTCCACTCCCCTGCTACCTCTTCCCTCCTAGGCTCAGATATTCTCCTTAGCACCCTATTCTCAAACACTCTTAGCCTGCGTTCCTCCCTCCATGTGAGCTACTGATTTTTATGTTAATACAAAAAAAGACAAAATTATAGTTCTGTATATATTAAACTTCATATTTTGGGATAGCAAACTGGAACACAAGAGATTCTGCGCCGAATGATGACATGCATTCCCTGACTTTAATCTGATCTTTAACTTCTTCCAGGATTGAATTTTGATGCGTTAAGTTGGTTCTCTATATTTTTAACTATTCCACCCTTTCAAAAGGTTTATTAACAGTCTTTATATTGTTATTTTGTCCTCCCTTTTGATCTCAAGACGTGACCATTTACTTAGTTTTCTCGGCATTTACTTCTAGACGAATCTCCTTGCTAGCAAATCTTAGTTTATAAAGTATCTGCTTAAAGACAAAGGAGATTGGAATAATGCACGAGTTTAAACTTTTCGTTTGAACCTCAACGGAAACACAAAACTTACCATTTATGAAATTCATTTGGCTAACTGATGCTCAGGAAAACTTCGTTGTTTATTCTGGAAAACAAATGAAAGTCTCGGAGAGAAATATATAGCCCTTTATATTTAAAGCATGTAAAAGCTGCCCCGTTACAGGTCCGGAGGGGCCCAGAGGGTTCCAGGAAGTTAAGGATCCCAGATTTCGTGACAACTGCACAGGATGTTGGTGGGTTGTCAGCCTTACGCACCGACCGCCTTTACCCCCAGAAAATATTCCTGGTACTCATTTCTGTTAGAGGCAGAGTCGACCCCAGGGCCATAGTGCGATCGAAAAGATTTTATATCAATGAAAAATCCACTGACAGCAACTGGGATCGAACCAGCGATCTTCCGATTTGTAGAACATCACTTTAACCACTACGCTACTGCGGTTCCCTATTTAAAGCATTTGGTATATGTAATTACCCCTGCCCCTTAAATGCTACGCAGTATTATAAGCATTTGCGTCTGCTTTTCGGAAGTGAAATCTTCTAACGGTGTACACAACAAATATTTACGTGGAAGTGAATTTGAAATCAAAAGCCTTCTAATTTCGGAACACGATATGCCTAGTAGTTTTATGTTGTGTCCTCTTTAAACCCGTGGATACAGACCTCGGTAACCGCTATACAGAAAGCAAATTCAACCCCACTTTCTATTATGACACAAGGCTATGAAACGAGATCTTGAGGTTTAATGTCTGCATTTATTTGAAGCCGTGAAGTGCACCAGCCACGTCCGAACTTCCCGAAGGAACCTACTACTTTCATTCACTTTAGTGAGATTTCACTGAAGCCTATACATATATATTTGTGTAACGGGGACACAGTGGTTAAGGTGTTGTGTTACAAATCGGAAGATCGCTGGTTCGATTCCAGATGGTGTCACTGGATTTTTCATTGACATTATCCTTCCGATCGCACTATGGCCTTGGGGTCGACTCATCTTCTAACAGAAATGAATACCAGGAGCTTTTCCTGGGGTAAATGCGGCCGGTGCGTAAGGCTGACAACCTTACCCTCATCCTGTGCCATTATCATGTAATCTGGGAACCTTAACTTCCTGGAACCCTCTGGGCCACTCCAGGCCGGTAACGGGACTGCTTTACTTTTTTTTTATACTTATGTAACATCCCCAACACCAAAGTATTTAAATAACGAATAGCTTAATTCTAGAATACATTGTCGTAAAATTTTCTGTTCTTATGTAAAGTAACGCAGAATTTATCAATCAACGTAACTCACATACACGCCATATGAAATGTATGTGAGTTATAGTATATTAATTATAATAACAGAATCTGAACAATTGGTCATCATCATCATATACATCAAGGATTGAACCTTTTGATCCGTTCCGTCTCCAGAGTTACAGTTGCTCGCGTCAACGCTTCTTCGGTTTTCCAAATGTTCTCCTTCCTTGTGGTCTGTAGTGGTATGTTTTCAAAGGGATTCGGTTTTGTGGCATTCTTTGCAAGTGTGAAAGCCAGTTCCGTCTGTATTCATCTATCTTGTCTAGTATGCCTGTAACCCATAGCTCGCGGGGTATGTAGTCATTTGTTTTGTGGTCATAAAGGGTGTAGCCTGCCAGAGGTTTCAGTAACTTCATTTCTGCCTCTTCAGTTCTTCATCTTTGTAAGGCTGTTAGAGTCCAATTTTCTGACCCATATAAAAATGTAGGTGAAACTAGTGCGTTGTATATTTTCAAAATAGTTTCCGTTCTCACTTTCTGAAAAATATTTCTCTTAATAGTACATATTAATTGTAAAGCTACCACCAAACTTACTCAGCGAGAGACTGGTTATCCATCCTGAGGACACCCTACCCAACTCAGAATCTCCAGAGGAAGCACAGGACTGAACAATTGGTTAGAGACTTAAAAGGAGAGAAGCAGAAGAAATGAGAATGCCAATGTTCTTAGACACACAAAAACACATTTGGAAACGTACGAGAAAATTAAGGTTATTACAAGAGGCTTCGTTTCCTAGGATGAACTGTGAAGGTGATATTACTGTACGACTGAAGAGAACAGAGTCATGATAATCAAAGTCGAAGAGGACAAAACCAAGGAGTCTCTAGGAAAGGGACCTTTCAAGCCAATTTTCGGATAAAAGTCGTGAAAAATAGGCGTAGATTAAAATAATCAGCCATAATTAAGAAAATAATCCATATCTAAAAATTGTACATTCTTGGTTGATGTGGAGTTTTTGGAACAAAATATATCGTTTAAAATAATATGTACACAATCAATATTATTAATTACGGGACTTGTGTATTATGATTAAACAAACGTTGGAAACCTATTAAAAATGAAACATTACTGTCTATAACTTGCATAACATACCAAGAACGAAATATCCGCAATAGGATGCTTTTCTACACACAAATTCTATTAAATAACCGTAAAAGCATCAATATTAATCAAGGCTTCATTTCGTTTCATTTATAGAAGAACACCTGATCCTTCTCGTAGCTACTCTGCAAAGAGTGCCTCAATGATGCTACGTAACGGAAACAATAGAGGGTTAACTTCACAAATGGTTCTAAAAACATTACAAAAACACAAAGTATGATAAAGCAAAAGCTATTGTATTACATAGCAACGTTATGAAAACATTCACTACTAGTTGCAATACATGAGCAATTTTGATGATTTAATTACATACTAAAACAAGTGATCATACTAAATTACATTTGAAATCAAATATTTGAAATGCAATTTAGGAATAGTGATGCGTTTCAGTTACTATTAAAACACTTTATTATTGATATAACCTTCCGTAGGAGTATAATTTTGCCGATTGTTTTGTATTGGTGTGAAACTTGGTCGCTGACATTGTGGGATGAAGGGAAGCTGAGGGTGCTTGAGAATATGGTTTTGAGGAGAATATTTGGAACTAGGAGGGACGATGTAACGGGGAAATGGAGGAGATTGCATAACGAGGAGCTAAATGATCTGTACTCCTCACCCAATATTGTGCGGGTGATAAACTCAAGAAGAATGAGATGGGTTGTGCATGTGGCGCGTATGGGTGAGGAGAGGGGGGTATTAAGGGTCTTGGTGGGGAAACCGGAGGGAAAGAGATCACTGGGGAGACCTAGGCCTAGATGTGTGGATAATATTAGGATGGATCTCCAGGAGGTGAGATGTGGGTATATGGACTGGATAGGGCTGACCCAGGATAGAGACAGGTGGCGGACGCTTGTGAGTGCGGTAATGAACCTTCGGGTTCCGTGAAATGCGGGGAATTACTTGGCTAGCTGCAAACCAATTAGCTTCTCAAGAAGGACTCTGCACAATGGAGTAAGTAAGTAAGTAAGTAACTCATAGTAAGATGTATTTTGTTAACAGTACATGAATGTAATACCCAGAACATTTATTCGCGACATTTCGAGTTGGAAATTCTTACTTACGAAATTTTTGTCTCTGAAAGTCAACGACCAATAGAAAAGAATTTGTTGTGATGTGCAAATGTCTTCTTGGATTCCGCCCTTGATACGCGTGGCTATTCTCCATACTCGTTCTGCTCTCTGCACCGTCATTGAAGTGTTTATCAGTCACTTCCTTGCAAGAGAAACGGGGCGTAGCTGCTACTTACGAAGCCAAATATACAACAAATGAACTATGAGTAAAATCCTCTAACTGTACAAATATAGTAACGTGTGCTATAATCACTGCCTCTAAGGGAAGCGGTGTAAAAACGAAAACCGATAATCTGATGGCATGATTTTGACCCTCCAAAACGTCAAAGCAAGGCGTTTCCGGACACAAGTTCCTGATCTGAAAATCCTTAATTTCATGCCCTCATTCATCTCGGAAGATTGATGGTGTTGTTTGGTAACACCCTCTGTCACTTGACACTCTCCGTGGGCTTCTCATCTCTCTTTATTTCTTAGAACGAAAAAATAGGTTGGGTATTTCATAAGCTCATTTTACGACTAGTGGTATTTATCGATTCGTCAAAATACTAAAAAAAAAACAATATAATAAATTTGACCTTCAGATGACCGTGCATCGAGACATATTCTTATTATAAAACCAACTAGATGCACTAATTATTCAAATTTATTTTTGGAAATAAATCTCTACATGTTTCAGACAATTCATCTCTCCATCATCAGGGGTTTTTCACCGTACACACAGCAATGGTAAATGTCATACAGGTTTTGCTGTGTGTACAGTGAAAAAACTCCTGATGATGGACAGATGAATTGTCTGAAACATGTAGAGATTTATTTCCAAAAATAAATTTGAAAAGCTAGTGCATCTAGTTGGTTTTATTATAAGAAAAATATAATAGTTCAGTTTATATAATTCATTGTAATTAAACGTCGTGTCGTTTTACACGGTCCCGCATAATTTATGTTTTTTGGGTCCTTTTTCAGAGATGTAGTCTTGTAGGATGCCAGAAACAACTGTCACTCTTATAACAACCTTCTTTTTCAGTATGGTTCAGTTAATTCAGAATGAATAAGTGGTCCGCAATTATAAATACATCAAAATCGTTCCTAATCCTATTCTGCACAATTAGTTACTCATAATCCTCATGTTGCTATACACTTCGTTTTCTGTACAAGATGAAGTACAGATAAAGAATTTACGAACCATTGTTGCTAAGACTTGTAATGAATGGAGTTCTTTAATCTGAAGATTAATTCGCTGAAAATTCTTCTTCTTCACCCATTACACACTTCTTTGCTAGTAATGGATAAAAAATGCTTTCTTGGCGATGCAATGAATTGTAATGGAGAGGAGATTTTAAGTACAGTGTCATAGTCGTGTAATGTACAATACATCTGGGAACGAAACTGTGATATCGACTTCAGCGATAGAAAGTAATGTGTAGAGTATAGTTGAAAAAAATATATGAAAACCAAATACGATATTTTCTTAACTAATCCGGCGCTCCATCTCGGCTGATTTGCCACGGCAATTTTAAAAGACCTTTACTCATTACGGATGTCTGTATGGGCAGCGTAACACTGCGCTGCGGGCAACATGTCCGCGAAGTAAGGGTTGAGCGCTGGCTTTGTCACGCAATCCTTAAATTCGACAGTATTAGTTACTCACGCAGTCATATTACTACCCAGTTCTACATACGTGTCTGCAAGTATTTTACCAGGCCAAAGGCCCACAACTTTCGCCACCCACACTGTCATATCTTCGCCTTGAACGAGGCTCAGGTATGTGGCTACTCCACCCAAAATACACGTGTATAGCCAAGTGCAGAATATTGAGGGAAATTTTGAAATTAATCAGAGCCATATGGCACATTTTGAATTCCAAATGGCTTAAAATCGATCACATTTTCGAACAGTACATACATACAGACACACACACACACACATATTATATATATATATATATATATAGGGTGATTCAGGAAGACAAGTAAATATTTTAGGAAGTGACAGTGTTTGTGGGGTTGGATGAAGAGCAAAGGATACAAAAAGGAAAGGTGGGTACACGTGATGAATTTCTCGCCCACAGTTTGGATACTACTGTGTTCATAAAGAAACATGAAGATCAACTCAGACGAACAACACGCGATCTTCGTAAACGAGTTGTAAGTATATTGATGTTCAAGGTGGGATATTCGAACATTTATTTTAAACTGTAACAAATTATCCATTTAAATATTATAAACTAAATTTAAAATAAAATTTAAAATAAGTAATTTCTCTTTCTTTGTTGTAATTCCCAATGTTTTAGTGTTTGTAGATTCAAACATTCTTATGTCGGCAACTTTCAGAATTAGACACTTGTTCCCTCCAACATTTTTCCCACAATGACTGATACCATCACCTTCTAAAATACTGGCATTTCCTCTTGAATCACTCCGTATATAGATATGTGAAACATTGTATAACCAACTGTGTTTTATGGTTTTTATACTTACGCAATTGATCACTGTCATTTTCAAAATCTAATATTCCCTCAGTTATTAAATAAATTAACCACAATTTTCGAACCATAATTTTCATTATCGTTTTCACAAGAATCTGTCCGAGGTACGTAAAGTTCCTTAAATTGCCGTTTCCGTGACGGAGACAAGTTTTTAGCCCTCACTCCCAACCCCAAGCGGAAGGATAACCGACGGTTTAATTATATTATACTCCAGCTCTGAAACTTACAGGGGCCTTGTCAGGGAAGGGCGGTTATTGCTACCATCCCAGGCAGCAGAATTTAAGGGGCAGCAAACTGGACGCCAAGATGAATATTATGGGAGAAAATTTTGATTTTCCGGGCTCAGCAAATTTTAAATTACTGAGTTGAATATAAGAAAATCTAATTTATTCTTTTTGCGTTCATAATTTTTGTTAAGTGACAGTCGCCATGGGTATGGCCCGGGCTACAATAAACCGAGCTAGGCCACTGGAAATGTTTCATAACTAACTCCATGTAAGGCAGCTTTTTTTGAAACTCAACGCCTCGTCAGACAGTTAAGAAATTCCCCTCATTTTATGGAACACAAAGGCCGATTGGCGTCTTCAGAACAGCTAGCTACTTGTACCTATTCTGAGCCAAGTGAATCCATTCCACGCACACCCATATAATTTCTTTACGATTTACATTACTATTGCCAACTTATCTGCGCTTGGGTCTTCCAAGGAGATTTCTTTCTTCAGATTTTCCAACCTGACCAGTGTATTAATCCTTCTCCACCAATTTGTTCGAATATCCTCATCAGCACCTTGTTGCTTCCCGGGAAGTGGCGGTGGACTCTACTTGTAGACCTAGCGGATACTTAAGAGTTACTTCAAAGTCTAATTGTCGATCCCAATAACGTGACGAAATATATCAAAAATTTTGTAATATGATTACTGTTACAACTTGTGTCCTAGTGGTGAATTAACACAGTGTCCTGTTATGCCCCAAATACATTATTTGATATAGAGAAATGGAGAGTTGCCGTGTGGAAAATTATGCATCATGATAAGGAGTATTTCGTGTGGTCGTGTGGAGCTGTTATTCAAAATTTACATCATTGTTCTACACAAGTTTTGCATTTAGACCCTTACATCATAATGACATAGCTTCACACGAGTCGTCCATAACTCTGACAGTGCTAAAGCACGAAGAATTTGTCTCGACACGAGAGCTCAACTTCTTATACGTGGGACAGGTCAGCCAGCACTTTTAACAACCTACTTCTGGCTGGGATATCGGATTTGATGTTGCAGTGACTGGAAACTGAACATACACGTACTGCACTGTATGTAGATTCATCCCCCTCACCCCGCCCCTCCCTTTTACTATACCTACGTGATTGGCGAGATGCTTCTCTTCACGGCAGAGACTAACATGGTGACTGACTGACTGGCTGGCTGGCTGGCTGGGCGAGGCAGGTGGCGTACAGCCCTTGCAATTCAAGCGATAAGCCCCTAATTTGATTAAGCCACCAGCCAGATGGTTCAACGTCGCATGTGTAACTTGTGGCGCACGCACGGTTCATAGTGTGCGTTTACGAGACTTAGAAAACGTCATAGCCCAGCAACCATTCAGAATGTGATTCTTGTTGATAACAATTGTTCTGATCACAAAGACTTAGGAAATCATCTCTTACAGTAAGGTCCATAACTTGTGAAACACCCTGTGTAATTCCACTGGTGTTATTGACTCGCACCATATGTTGGCACACTGGCGAAGAGCAGAAGCAATAAACTGGATAGTTGGAATCGACCTTGTGTCAGTTTTTTACCCAACTAATACGTGTACCAGGGCTGGTTGAATAAAATTCAGACAGTTTCAACTTAGCAGGCACGAATACATGAACAAAAATTAACGGTCATTACACCTATAAATGTTCTGTGACACGACCTTGTAACACTTCACTGCTAAGAATCACGCAACCAGTTTTTATATCACACAGTCTTTACATGTCATTATATGCAGTGGACTTCTTCACTTCTTGATTAGAATATTCGCTCTTGTGGCTAAATACGAACAGGAACCCTGCCTTATTGCAGAGCCGAGAATGTACGCATTGTTGCGTGGTGAATCACTCGCTGACTGTGTTCAATCACGCGTGTTTTCGAGCCAAAAGTTGTGGCCCAGCAAGGCGGGATTAAAGTGTGACCTGCAGCGTTGCCAGTAGCACTAGCAATACAAAACAAAATTTGCCCCGAGGACTAACACCATAGTTCTCTGCATTGGACGCATTGAAAAGCGGCGAGGACATCTCGACAGAGCGTGTTCTCTGTGAGGTATGAGCTAAGACTGCCGAAGCAGTTTATCACCCACCATAATACAACACAGGGGAACCAGGTGGCCGCATCCAGATGGATGAAAGCAGTTTTCGTTCAACGTTAGAACAAGGAAGCCAGAGAAAAGGATGGTTCACATGGTGGAGTATACGAACCTAGCAAACAGCACTCATCTGACACACCTGACATAGTGGAGATTAGATTACCCGGTAATTGAACCGGAGATAAATAAAGGATAACAACTATGCAACAAGGAAACGTACAGTATTTTCAAAAAGGTACTATTATAAGAGCCTTTCCATATTACTTCTCACCCTAAAAATGAAATACCTGTCATTTGAAAGCCTTTTTTTTTATCCCGATTGTTACTGTTCGGTACGCGGTAGCCAGTTGCTTGAGGAATACACTACAAGCCGAAGGTCACAGTTTCGCTTCCCAATGAGGCCATTGGGATTTTTCAAAGGTATAATCCTTTCGGCTGCACTATGATCCTGGGGTTGAACCAACCTCTAACAGAAATGAGAACCACAGTTATTCCCTAGGGGTAAAGGAGACCGGTGCGTACGGCTGACAACTTTACCACTTTCACGTGCTGACTGGAAATTATGAGACACTCAACCTTCTGCAACATTAGAGTCCTATCCAGGACTATAAACAAAATGGTTCTGTTTATTGTTGTACAGAGGTCTTCCTCAGAATAACACAAATTATGGTTTACGATGCAGGGTGTTTCCATAAATATATTGGTATAAAGCTGCACTAATTCGAAACATTGACAGCTGTTTAAGGCCCATCTTCTCCGATGTCATAATTTGTCTTAGTACTTCACAATAAAAGGTGGTAATGATAAGATGCCGGTCCCAGGAGCCGCGAGGTCTAAGGCGTAGGTTTGCGGCCACTCGCCTGCAGAGATCGTGGGTTTGAATCCCACCGGGGGCGTAGATGTTTGTCTGTTGTAAGTGCTGTGTTGTCAGGTAGAGGTCTCTGCGACGAGCTGATCACTCGTCCAGAGGAGTCCTACCGACTGTGATGCGTCGTTGTGTGTGATCTAGAAACCCCAAGAATGAGGAGGCTAAGGTCCGCGTTGGGCAGCAGCGCCACAGGGGGGGGGGGAATATAATCCTGCCAGCAGTTAAGAGCCATTACTTTATGTTCTATTTATCGGGAATAATTAATAAATTTTCTACATTTTATTCTGCTTTTTTCGAGAACATGCGGCAAAAAAAGAGTTTTAAGAGGTAAAAATTGAATAAAGGGGATACTCGCTTAGGAAAAAGGAGAATTTTTCGAAAGAAAATAAGAATTATAGAAGGAACATTAAGATGGGATAATAATTTAACTGATGAGAAATTGGAAACTTACAATAGAACTACTGTGCCTGTGTAATCAGAGAAGGAAATCACTCAGAAGAAGGGCTCGTAAATTATGTAAATTTTAATGATTACGAAGACCTTAGAGAAATAGTATTCTGGCTTTTCCGTGTTACTTTCGTTGACACAGTAAAGAAAATACTAATGGATTTTCATAACCTGGTCACAATTAATTTTTAATAAATCGACCGAACGTCGCTATAGAGACACTGTTGTTTGGTCCTGAGAGACCGCCAATTCAAATCTCTGCCCAGCGAAGTGATAAGCTTTCCATCGTTTTCCGCGATTCCCTCCATGGAAAGCCCGGCTTGCTACAGAAAATTACATCAAAACAATTATTTCCATCTCTTTTCAATTAATTATTAATTATTCATTAGTCATCATGTCATTCGATGTTATATGGCAGTGGTTTCCAACCCGCTGCCTGGGGTGATAGGTGTCCTCAGGGGTGCTCCGAAGGGGATCTAATTTTATTATAAATGCCTCAATAGTTCACATAACTTCGAATCATGTCTTGCTCCCACAGTCAGCAATGCTTTTATGTTTTATCATCTGTCATTATTATTATTATTATTATTGTGATTTTACCTTGAAAAATGAGATAATGTTACGAAATTCTTCTCAAATAAAAATCTAAATTCACTAAATTTAAGAAAGTCTCCAATCGATGCCCAGTGGGCTCGAAAGCATTTTCGGCAGAGCGAAAATTCAACTTATCACCGCCTCCCCCAACAATCACGCTCAACCCCTATGATTTCACAATTACGATATAAAGCAATCGCAACAGTAAGTTTTGAGCTCACTATTATTCCTGATTCCTCTTGTTTTTCCTCATACTTTTCCTCGTTATGCGAAGGACATTTCGCCCACTGCATAGGTGCTCAGGTCTTTTATTTTAAGGGTCGTACCTGTAATTGTGGTCTGGTTCGCGAGAAACATGTGGGAAAATCACAGTAAAGGTTAAACTTTCTCGCCAAAATTATTACGTAACTTTTAGAGTACGTAAAAAATTTTAAAATGTGGCCAAGGCCCCATTTTACAACCTGGTGAACAGCGCGGTGGAGACACAAGGCCTAGAGGAAAGACGCGGCCTAGAATGGAGGCCATTAAATTCAGATTATCGAAAATAGAACGTTGCTCCACGTCACACAATATTGACATTTTTTATATTTCATTACAAATGTAAACAAAGCTGTCTGTCCGTATTACGTGCGACTTCTGCAGGCCACTGCAATAGGATTCTTTTATTTTTAGATGCAATTGTAGTGTCTGTGCCTTCTATAAGAACAGTGTCAGTAAGAAGGACTATAAATTCCTATTTCATATAAAAAACATAAATTAAATAAAATATCACGATTTACTGGCGCAAAGTCATAAGAAAATACTAATTTATCCTGTGGGGAAAATGACCCTATGTATTGAAAGGAATTATTGTGTAAGGTACACGTTTGTGGCCGTTTCATTTTACGTCATTCTAGTTGAATAGATACCTAATTACTAACTTATGTTTATTGGACTGTGCATTATTGTGATAGTTGAAGAATAAAAGACCAACTTGATGACACTTGCTATTTTATTTCGCTTCTTATATGCTCAACATGTTTCGGACATTGATATATCCATCATCAGGAGCTTGCGACTATTCTGTTGAATTACCACATTGATCGTATTGTTCTTGGTTCGATGTGTGGAGTTTCGGTGTGG
>Ga0123355_10015440_pt1 | contig 11999 bp, 6 predicted proteins | sample TergutEmb28metaG_3_FD_89872 | JGI IMG/M metagenome (GOLD analysis project Ga0123355, IMG submission 89872) | Embiratermes neotenicus P1 segment gut microbial communities from Petit-Saut dam, French Guiana - Emb289 P1 | ecosystem: Host-associated > Arthropoda: Insects > Digestive system > Gut ... | reverse complement strand
TAGAAAGGAACAAAGCTCCCTGATGATGATCTGACAAGATCGAAACATGTCGGAGTGTTTTAAAGTGTTTATGGTTTTTTAAATGTGTTTTATGTGAAATTGTATGTGCATTCGTTGGTTGATAAATTAAAGTGATTCAGTAAATAAATATCTGCATACTGTTACATCTGGTTGGATTTTTATTAACATTACCTATTATTCTTCAGGCTAAAATCTCTAACTTTTATAGATGTTCATAACTGTCATTTTTAAAATAGTGTAACCAAAATATCAATAATTCCTACAACCCTTTTTATACAGTAAAATATTTTTTTATGTGTCACATTCATATATGCCGGTCCCGGTGGCCGTGCAGTCTAAGGCGAAGGTTTGCGACCGCTCGCCTGTTGAGATTGTGGGTTCGAATCCTACCGGCAGATGGATGGATGTCTGTTGTGACTGTTGTATGTTGTTAGGTAGAGGTCTGTACTACGTACTACGAGCTGATCACTCGTCCAGAGAAGTCCTACCGACCGTGGTGCGTCGTTGTGTATGATCTAGAAACCTCGTGATCGAGGAGGACCTGGCCCAATGGGAGTTGTTGCTTCAAAAACAAATAATAAATTCATATATACTAAATGTAAGGCCGAGATCTCCTACACTAATTTTTTTTAACTATATGTAAGGCAACAGTTGTGTAATTTTCCTTTTTGAACCTCTGGTATACACTGGCTGATGATGGCTGATTGACGTAGCGGAAACATGTAGCCGCCATCATAATCGCTAAAATAAAGTTGTGCATTGACGTGTTATATCTCTTTCATTACGTATTCTACAAGTTTAAACGCGGATACCTCGCCCTAAAACAAAATGCTAATGTTGAAACTTTGTATACTAATGAAAGTAAGATGGAGATCTAAATACAGTGACACGTGTCTAATGTAACTGCAGTTTGTTTACATTTTAATGACACGTGGTTGGAGGATTAATGTTTCCGTTGAAACATGCCGCCACGCATCACGTGACGGTTATTTGCTATTTCTTCTATTACGTCTTTCCCTTCACTTCAAGTTGTATTGCTACCAAGACTGTTCAGATTTTACTTGATGCATTTCATCTTTTGCACCGTCTTTCTCAGCATATCCGTCCTTGTATTTATGCCGCAAAATATGTTGTAGGGATTTTATTCGGCCATTCTATGGCAATGCTTAATGCAGTCTTTCTGTTTTCGTTTATTTTATTTCGCAATTATTCTGTTTTCAGTTTTTTAATAATATCTTCACACGCATTGTGTCATTTCCAGAAATATGTATTTGTAAACCGCAAAAACCCTCAATAACACAAATGGTTAAAATAAAAGTTTGAATTGAGCCGGCATGACGGATAACATTCATAAACTTTTGCTTTAGAGTGTACGTCACGGTGACTAATTTCAGTTACCTTTGGGACAGGGTATTTCAAAATAAATTCTTCCACTAAGGACGTTTCTATCGATCTGATAAACGTGAGTTAGAATTTGATATTTATTGGACCGTACATCATTGTGATAGCTGATGAATAACAAACCAACTAGATGTGACTTGTTACTTTTATTTTACTTCTTAGAGACTCAACATGTTTCGGGCTTATTAATACCCGAAACATGTTGAGTCTCTAAGAAGTAAAATAAAAGTAACAAGTGACATCTGGTTGGTTTGTTATTCATCTGTGAGTTCGAATGTTGTCAAGTGAATGATACACGTAAAGACTTTTCCATTACATCTATTAACTAAGTCCTTCCTCATTAAATACATCTACTCTGAATCTTCAGTACTTGATACACCACAGACAAATAACATTTACCAAAAACAATTTAAATCATCACACAAAACTATCAATACCTTTTTAAGTTTCGGTTGGCACAAATGTCATAGAAGAGTCTTCAACAAAATTGTAGTTTTCCAGTTATAGTTTGTATCAGATATAACGTTCCTTTTTAGAAGCAGACTTGTTTTTGTAGAACGTCAGCTGTGCTTCAGGAAATATATTTATTGTAAATAAAATGTTGGTGTTGTTTGTGTAACCTTAAGAACCTATAGCAATCCATAACAAAGCGCAAGGCTGCCTAAGCTGAGTCTGAAGAAGGAAGCATTAGAAGGCTTGCTGAATGACATTACAACTTGGAAAGAAATGCAAGAGGAAACACAAGACCGCCCGGAGGGGGTCTTCTTTTGAGATACAGAAAGCAGAGAACGTCCACACAGCCAGACTTGCAAACTGCCCAGCGGCTGATTTTGTACATGTCATTGCTGACTGTTCTTCTGACAGAACAACGTAGGAGGGAGGAAATGAAAATGAAGGGCTTCTGGCCAATGTTAACTACTATTAAGTTTTGTAAAACAAAAAAAAACTGAGTAAAACTACTTTTATAAATGTAGGTGTGCTTATCCTTTATCATGTACGTGTACGTGTCCTTTCTGAAATAAGTGAAGAAATTCATGCAAAATTTAGCATTGCAGACAAAACCAAATATTGAGGTTTGTATGACCGTGCATCTTCCTCATGAAATAAAGTGAAATACCAACTTGATGCAGCGAGGTAATTTTATTGATGTATTCTTAGCTCGACATGTTTCGGGCGCATACGCCCATCATCAGGAGAATTAGATGTTGAGTTGCAGCATATGGTTTTCTGCACCGAGTTTTTGGATCGGTGGTGGTCTTGAGAGCCGCTGCGTAGTTCGTGTGTACGGTGCGGATGGTGCACGGCACCATCCGCTCTGTTACAGCCTTCGGTCCGGACACTCATCCATTCTGCCTGCACTTAACTTCCAACCAGCAGCAACTCGAAAACCAGACAGCCTATGTGGTAACCAACGCTATCTTCGTGAATTCCTGATGATGGGCATAATGGTGCCCGAAACATGTTGAGCCTAACATAAGCATAATAAATTAATAAGTGGCATCTGGTTGGATTTTATTCTTCAGTTATCAATATGGTGCACGGTTCAATACACACCAAATCTGCAAACTTAAGTCTGTCTCTCTCTCTCGCTCTCTCTCTCTCTCAAGAGGCTCCGTTTATTCAAGCCATGCCACAAAACGTAACACTGACACATCCATTCCCTGCAGTCTACATGTCTTGTTCGTCTAACACACGTTATGTAGAGCATTTGGCACCGTCTGCTAAATTTGAAGCACAAATAGCACTAAACGCGGTGCAAAATTACGTAATGTAAAAGCAGGTTTAAAACGTTATAGCTCGTAGTGTACTTAAAATGAAAACAATAACATGGCGGAAACCAGGAAATATGTAGGCCTATTTATACCTTCAGATATAATGTTTAAAAATGTTAGATCGCCTTGTTGTACTTATTTAATTACAACGTACTTAATGTTAACCAACAAAGTGCACTTTTAAATTACTGTTTTAATTCAACTCCAGTCTTCTACATGTTTCGAACATCTTTTGTTCATCAGCAAGAAGACTATTGTACATGTAGTCCTACATTGTATGTTTTCCATGCACATGGAAAACATACCAGATAGGGCTGCATTTACAATATAGTTTTCCTGATGATAAACATAAGATGTTAGAAACATGTAGAAGACCAGAATAATTGAATTAAAACATTATTTTAAAAAGTGCATATTGTTTGTTAACATTGCTTAATTTTATCACAATACAAGCTACAAAAACATAGAGTTGATTACAAAGGTTACTGTAAAAGTAACTTCACAATGCATACATTTCGGGATCTTTAGTGTAAGCTTCAATAGGAACAGTTCAGACATATCTGCACTACTCCATACTCCCCACCACAAATGAGATCATTATTACTTCGTGGGAAGAAGTTGTATATTCCCTGTCAATAGAAGTCCATATCCTGTCTTATCAGCGATGGTGTCACAGCCGTTTCCATTGAGCGACCATCTCCAAACAGTGGCAGTCAAGATTTTGCTTCAGCACTGGAAACAGCTGGTAACATCTGGGAGACGAATTCCGTTGATATAATCACAGACGGTGCAAGATCTTTCTTACGAAATTGTGAGTCATACAAACTCATTGCCTCTGCAAAAATCATAGACTGATATTAAACGTAATGTACCGATAAGAGACAGAATTGCAGAATGAATGAATTTGATTGATGAAGATAAAATTCTTCCGTTAAGTTACGTCATGACGACTCTTTAAATTTATGTCCAACGCCAAACAGGAAAAGTAAAGTCACTGTACCCTTCAGAAATGACTGTGACTCTTTGCCAGTCGACAGGACGTAATTTCCCAGATGTAAGTCTCTTGGGATGTTATGTTATATCAACTGGTATATATATGTACATACGTTCTGAAGAACATAATATTTCTATCTTCAGAGTAAAGCAGTCCACAAAGAGGCCCTGCACTCCTCCAAAACTGCTGTAATTATTTACCTCTTGACAAGGCCTGTACCTCTTGACAAAGCTTGATATCACAGAAGACCTTAATATTCCTCAGCAGGTCTGCGGAAATGCCGAAAATTTGCTGGGTGCAATACTGCTCTTGTTTCACCTTAGGATGCATTTCTACGAGCTGCTTAACACATCTTTCAATGTTAAGAATAACTATGAACTAGGAACTGAAATGCGACTAGGAGGAACGACACAATATCCTTAAAATTGCCCTTAGCCATCACTCATCCTTACCTTTCAGACGTCACTTATAACTTCAAACTCTAACAACAAATGCACAAGGAACCAACTTCAAAAGGCGTTTATTATAAAAACACTAGTGAATTTACTTTCAGAAACTGAAATGCATGAAAACCTCTTGCCAACATTTAACAACAAATTTTTGGCTGGCTGGACAGAACTTTAGGAAGATAAGCAATGCTTAGTCTCAGGGAGTAGTGTGTTGATTGGAGAGAACAGTAGGATCACAGTCGGGGCACTTGCACTTCCATTGTCGGTCTAACGAGGAAGGGTGACAGTAATCGTGATCATAAATCTACTGAAAACTTCTGTGCAAAAAAAATGTGTCCTGCAGGTAGCCGGTTTGTAAAAAAGGAAGTGCTGAATTTCTACTTCTGAGCTCTCCAAATTCTCTAGTGTCAAAGTTTTTGCTTGTTGCGGGGTTGGCGGTAGCATTAGCCAGAGACGGACTGGCGCTTCAGACCGAAGGAGGGTAACTGTTGGCACCATGAAAAACACTCCCCTACGAATTGTTTTATGAGTTACGGAGAGATGAAATGTTGGTTAACTACAGCTTCGTATATTTTATCCTTACCTCCACTAATTACAGAAAAAAGTGCTATCAACGTAACACCTTTTTACCTACGATTTACCCCCTCTCCTCACCCATACGCGCCACATGCCCAGCCCATCTCATTCTTCTCGATTTTATCACCCACTTTTACCTACGATTACAAGGATAAATAAACACACGATGCCAACACATTATTACAGCCATTTCCCTCTTACCGGTAATAAATTTCATGTAAAGTTGCGTATATTTGAGAAAATATATAGGACTAGCAAAAAAAATTTTAATTACATATCTGCCATTTAATTTTGACTTCTGAATATTTTTCAAAAACATAAAACTTTCGCTCAGAAAATATCTTTTTCGTTCTTCGCAAAAAATCGGAAGACATTGCGAATTTTATTTTCCATATTTTATGACAGAGATGAAAAACAAATTGTAGGAGTTAGAGACAGAAATTATGTGGTATTTGAACGAGTGATAAATATGTTCTGTACTGGAACGTTTTAAGAAAAACTGTGTTTATGTGAAAAGAACTACAATGAATACAGTGAGTATGTTAGACACTAAGACTGTAGTTCACAAATTTAGTATTGTTCAGACGTATTTCAATGTGAATTACGCAATAAATGGATCACTAAAAGTGTTAGTACTTTCTTACCTACTCACTTCATATACTGAAAAGTTACACAGCAACGTATCGCCATAAAATCTGAAACATAATTGTCCCTGATTATATCCCTGATTCTGACTTATGAAATAATGAGGAGTAGGGACTATTTCAACAGCTGTAGAATTAGGGACTATATAACTGTATTTACATTGCTACCATTGTTTTCATGTTGAAAGTTTGTTTATGAATACAAGTGGGCCCGGTAGCTCAGTCGGCATAGCGACTGACTACGGGCTGGAGGGTCTGGGATCGAATCCCGGTGGGGACGAGATTTTCCGCCCGTCCAGATCTGCCCTGGGGCCCGCCTAGCCTCCTGTAAAATGGGTACCGTGTCTTTCCCGGGGGCAAAGTGCGGCCGGGGCGTGCTGCTGACCACTCACCCCCTTCTAATGCCGTGGTCATGGAAGAGTAGAGCTATACCTCTACCCACCCTCCGGGCCACACCGGGACTGTAACGGAATCACTTTACCTTTACCTTTTATTTATTAATGTATTATGTTTGAAATTTAAAGAAAATGACAGTTGGCTATATTCAGACTAGGGATCACTATGTCATGCTTGCAGAATTTTAGAGCTAGTGTTTCATGTAACTTGGGGCTGACAAGGCTCACTGTTTACGTGCACAGTAAAACACATACTATATAAGAACAGATCGTGGACCAGTTTGGAGCCTTATCTGACAGTAAGAGAAACATTCAATTGCAGAAAATGTCTGATGGAATTCATGTGGGTTTTGAAGCTTCCACGGCTGCAATTGTGAAGATGGTTGCCTTCTGGATTTAACGCCGTGTAGTTTGGAATATAAGTATCAGCAGTTTGGAGAGAAGTGCTGTTCTATCTTTTGCTCTGAAGATGGACGTAGCACTTTTCTACGAAATCTTGATACCTACTTATAAAATGACACAACGCTAGGTGCCAGCACACAGGGAACTTGTTTCAAAACTTTTAACACGGATAATAAAATTATGGTGAAGAAACTTTAAGCTTGAACACTCAACTATCCCGATCACTTTCCAATGGCAACTATTTTTATAAAACAAAGATTATGGAGGTTTTTTTATCTCGGTCACATAGGGAACATATGTGTTGAAAAACCTTGTCATTTAATATATTACATGCATTTCACTTTTTCATTGAACTAATCCCATGGGTAAGAATTCTTCAAAACATATTAGTCGCCGTACTTGTAAAGAAATTCCCCTCTTATTTTAAAACAAGGATTTTCCACTGACTTCTATCTAGAAACACATCAGCCCAGCCAACAAACACCTATCCTTTGTCATTGAGAACCATTTTAATAGTAAGGTCAAGGTAACGAGAAATATCACCCTAGAACAAGCCACGAAAACGCAGAGGGCGACTAGAGGTATAGCTCTACTCATTCCTTAACACCGGGGTTAAATATAGGTAGGCGGCCAATGTCACGCTCCGGCTTCTTTATCCGCAGTAGAGAGAACCGGTAACCATATTACAGAAGGCTGGGTGGGCCTCGAGGACGGTCTGGATGGGTGCGGAAAATCTCGCCCCCCCAGGGGATTCGATCCCCGGAACGTCCAGTCCGTAGCGAGTTGCTATGCCGACTGAGCTATCCGGCACACCCATCGTAATAGTAACCTCAAATCTACGTCTAGACATCCGACGTAGCTCCTTACATTCAAATCCTTTGATTAGAGTTTTGTTTACCTATTTGATGTCCCGGTACATACTTGACTTGTTTCGTTCTTCCTCTCGTTTTGCGTCTGTGTATTTACTTATTTTATCAGGAACTGGAGAGAACGACACGATTCAGAATGTTTGCACTACGCAGCATTCAAATTGGAGACGTTCAGAAGAAGCATCAGGAACTCTACGCCACGTATCGCAATGCTCAGTAGCAAAAGAACGCAATTATTCCATGGCATCGACAAGAAGGGATGTTTGTTTAACGTGAAGTTGATGAATAGGACTGAATATAACATACTTCAAGGTAACTACTATCCAGCGAAAGGTATAAGAAGAAGACTTCCTTGTTTCGCAAATTCTCTGCTCTTGATAATTATGTAACTGGATACATCACCGCTACCAGCTGACGGGTAAGACTAACGTAAAAAAGATAAAGCAAACCCTGCACAGGTCTGGACAAGCCCTGGGGGTTCCAGGAGGCTGAGGCTTTCAGTTTTCAAGGCAATCGGCACATGAAGGTTGTAGGGTTGTCAGACCTTAAGCACTGGCCACCTCTAACTTACACGAAATATTCCTGGTACTCATCTCTATTAGAGGCTGAGTCGACCCCAGGGCCATAAAGCGGCCGGAAGGACTATGTTATTGACACCATCGGGAATGGAACCCGCTACATTCCGGCTTGTAGCACAGTGCCTGAACCAATTGCGCCACCGCGTGCCAACGAGTGCAACATAATATTATAAAAATACATATAAATATCGTGAGGAAGAAATGAACTTAAAAATTCAAAGAGTGTGTGACATTCTATACTCTTAAACAGAGAAAAGTGAACACTGCGGTAGCAGCTCCACGTGCTTAACCCCAGTACCACCTGAAGATACCCTTACGGCCAACTAGTCCGTCTGCAGGAGACACGTAAAGCCTTGAGATACCAGCTTATAAAACATCGCACATCTATCACGCTGGGCTATCTAGTAAAAAGCAATCCATTATCTACTTGTGCCTATATGTCACATACAGCTAATTTTGTTTTGCGACTTCGCAGCGCCTTGATTAATGACTCTAGACCCGACCACAACCGTCATGTTGTTATCGACAGTACAGGAATCTCCCAAGTAACTGGCAACGGAATTCCCGTGCTTTTCAGTAACTGCATCTGTTCATTTGTACCTGGTGTCACACAAAATGCTGAGAGAAGTAATGCGGAAAGAAACAGTGTTCAATACCAGAGATGGAATACATGTATATTAACAAATGTTATGTATACGAAATTACAAATTTCAACCAGCAGACAGTCCTTGGTGTACGTTTGCTGTTAGTGTCTTTAGATGCCCTACAGTTTTACAAAACAAATTGGCGAAGTGTTGGAGAACTGCCCCGAAGGAACAAAGAATGATCAGATTCTAAAATTGAAAAAGCTCAGAATTTCATGTTGTTGACAACGAAAATGGTGACGACGATTTTCCATTTCTTGAGGTTTGAAAACGGTGACGACAATTATCCAGTTACCGTGTTTTGATATTTGTGACAACGATTATCCAGTTCCCGTGGTTTGAAAACGGTGAAGACTATTGTCCATTTCTTGTGGTTTGAAAATATTGAATACGATTATCAATTTCAAGTGGTTAGAAAATTTTCAAGCGATTACGAAGTTCGTGAGTTTTTCATTTGTGTTTTACAAGTGGATAATCATTCTCAATATACAATAGAGCCTGAGCATAGTTTTTGTGAAGTTAGACGTCTTTTAGCATAAGTCAAAATGTCTGTGGGAAGGGCGAGTTATCATACTGATATGCTATTGGACCCATGTCATTACCTTAGTAAAATACAATTGTCCTTCTGCACACCATGAAAGATATAGATTTATAGAAGGCAAGAGGAATGAACATAAAATTTCAGTAAAAATACAAACTGATAAAAACAATTTACGTGTCTACTCCACATTAGAGACTTGGATACATAAACAGAATACCGTCGGGTGCGGCGCTGTGTGTAATTGGAGGAAAACACATTGGGCAGAGCAAGTACACAAACTCTACTGTTAACTTTATGCCCGCGCAGCAGAGGTGGTTGTGTAGGTCTTTTGAACAGAAGGTAAACAAAAAACGAAGTTTTGCGATATCACAATTACAAGTGTCAGCTTTACAAAACATACACTACATGTCAGCCTGAAAGATTACTGCTACTAGGTCGAGTGCATCTAACAAGGGGTCTTGACGACCACAAAGAGCCCCACATTATGCAGCTTACTAGAATAACTAAAAAACAGAGATCTCGGAACCACGTTTTTGCGTAATGAGCGGATCATGTCCGAGTGAAGGCAGCTTGCTGCAGCAAAGTGGTTTCTCTGTTTGACCACGTGTCAACGCCCGTAGTAATTTTACATATTGAAGGACAAACGTACCATAAAATAAGGGTAAAATATTTTTTTATGTTTTGCTGGCCGTGCATTTCAGTATATTTATCTTAGTAATAAACCAACTTGATGCACAAAATTGTGTTTTACAATAGATTATTTAATGCTTCTACATGTTTCGAGTACCATGTGCTCATCATCAGGAACTCAAAATTGTATTATACAGCCTCTGGTATCATCACACGTATAGGTGTGATGATAACACTTAAGAATTATACAATCTGCCAACACCGTATGTGTTTCGTGTTTATCTCAGAACGAACAGCGACTTTTGCCACTTACACCATAAACTGATTGCTTTTTATAACCGATATGAAAAGTGTTTACAGCGCGGTACGGACTGGGTCTTTAAATAAAGCGGTCTTGCCTTCGTCTTTAGAGGGTTAATGTAATTTTTTTAATTTAGGGCAGTCTAAAATTCCAATGAGCTTGTCGTGTCCCAGTAATTTTTACACTGCGCACAACAACACGGGAATTTGCAACAATTTGCGACCAACTTGTGTACTGCCAGTTGTCGGCAGTCTGTGTCCCGTGTTACTATCCACCGCGTCACAACTATTTGCACCTCGCAACGATCTTTCAATTTGGTGCCACCAAGATTTCGTCAGAGCTGGAAACCGTTGGTAATGTTCGGCGACAAATTTCCCCTACCTAATCCGTGTATGCTTATAATTCGCCACATTATACGCGCTGTAATGTTATTTTCTAGCCGATTCTCACAAAAAAAGGCACGTAAAATGAAAAGGAGAGAGAAATTAAATAAATGAACCAAAAGAAAAAGTGAAAATTGTTGGAGCAGGACAGGCGAAACACACGCATCTACTGTGAGGCTGTACTGCGGGCAGTTTGCTGTGTAATTAGGTTTCTCCCTCGTCGAGGTGGCTGCCTCGTAATCTGTCAAATTTGAAAACCGAGCGACAGTAATTATAGCTGTACAGTCTGAGACATAAGTACGCGTAAGTGCAGGTATCGCATGGCAGAAATTGTATTTTACCGCATTGAATATAGAGGTTGCACGTACTTCCGATAAGTAGCGGTGTCATATCCCGGAAGGTCTACCGCCCTCAGAAACATCCATTTGTCAAATAGTTTTGCTTGCCGTTATATTTGTTTGTGTTTGTTAACTAAAATAATTTCGAAGCAACTAAATTCTTTCGTTGTAACGTTTTCTTTGGTGGATTAGAGTACGGCATAAAGTGACAGTATGTAATTTGTCAATCCTAATAGTTGTATGGTATGAATATAGTTTTCTCTGTGCATGCCTTGAAGGTGCATGCAGAAGAAATGACATACCTCCACTTATTCTTAACTTCAGCACTGAATAGGGATTGGTGTTCACCTTCACGCACCGGTGGGGGAAAAATCCTCTTTTACGCATTGATTATGAGGTTAGGTTAGATTATGTTAGGTTAGGTTAGGTTAGGTTAGGTTACCTTACGTTGTCTTCAGGGCAAAAGTAATACTTTGGAGCAAAAGTAATCCTTTTTCCCTGCCAGCATAGATTTACGATTCCTAGGAAAATCAGCCCGTAGTCTCGCCACTACACCAACTGAGCTCTTCGGCTTCACACGTGATTATAAAGAAGGCAAATTTTGTTATAGGCATATAAATTCTCACACTAATTTATTCTACTTGAATAACTGCAGTTTTTGTGTCTATAACTACAGACATGTGTGCAGTATTTCTATGCACTGCAAGTCAGGAACAGAAGTGTGGCGACACACGACGGCTATGTGTGGATGGAGGAGAGATGTGAAATCCAGTCAAGAAATTGAGTATTGTGGTTACAATTCAGTGGCTGCCAAATGAAAGTACTTGTACTGCCGAACCGCAGACTTCCATGTAAAATCTACGCAACGCTTTGCTGTGAAACAGACACAACCCTACAGCAAGCCTTGGGTTTGTAGTAGGCAGTATTTGTCTCAATCTTGTTTTTAAGCTTTCGCCGTGTTCTAAATGTAATTTATTCCTTTTTGGGTAATTCCCCGGCGTCTGAGTTCTAATTGCCGACGTTTCGGAACTCACTATTGGTTCCATCTTCATAGGCAGGTG
>Ga0123355_10015438_pt1 | contig 11999 bp, 13 predicted proteins | sample TergutEmb28metaG_3_FD_89872 | JGI IMG/M metagenome (GOLD analysis project Ga0123355, IMG submission 89872) | Embiratermes neotenicus P1 segment gut microbial communities from Petit-Saut dam, French Guiana - Emb289 P1 | ecosystem: Host-associated > Arthropoda: Insects > Digestive system > Gut ... | reverse complement strand
CGCGTCCGCGCTCGCACCGTAGCCCGCGAACTCCGCGATTATTTTCGCGCCGCGTTTTTTCGCATGTTCCTCGCTTTCTAGGATCAGCACGCCAGAGCCTTCCGCAATGACGAATCCGTCGCGGTCAGCGTCGAAGGGGCGCGAGGCTTTTTCCGGCTCGTGGCAGCGCTTGGTGGAAAGGGCCTTGAGCATCTGGAAGCCGCCAACGGCAAAAGGGACGATGGTGGATTCCACGCCGCCGGCAATCGCGACGTCGCAGCGGCCGGCGCGAATCAGATCCAGCGCCTGACCCAGCGCGTCGGTGCCAGCCGCGCAGGCAGTTACCTGGGTGAAGGCGGGGCCTTTCGTGCCGAACAGCATGGAGACGTTGCCCGCGGCTTCGTTGGGGATCATCATCGGGACGGTGAGGGGAAGCATTCTCCTGGGGCCTGCGTCGAAAAGTTTTTTCATGGATTCGCTAACAACGTCAAAGCCGCCGATCCCGTTGCCAAAAACGATGCCTATCTTTTCGCGGTCGCACTTCACCAGCCTGCGCCCATCCGCGCTCGGCTCTTCAAGCAGGTCTGCTTCCTGCAAGGCCTGAACCGTCGCCGCCACGACTATCTGGGTGAACCGCGCCATCTTGCGCGCATCCTTTTTGTCCATCCACAGAGTCGGGTCGAAGTTCTTCAGCTCGCCCGCGATGGTAACGTCGAAACCCGCGGTGTCGAACAGGGTTATGGGCGCGATGCCGCTCTTCCCAGCCTTGAGGCCCGCGCAAAATTCTTCAACAGTGTTGCCAATGGGGGTAACCGCGCCCATCCCTGTTACAACTACTTTCCTGCTCATGCTTTCCTCCTTTGGGCTTGCTCCTAAACCGGAACAGCCTCACATAAACATCCCGCCATCCACGGGCAGCACCTGCCCTGTTATATAGGAAGACAAGTCGGATGCCAGGAAGAGCGCCGCGTTCGCGACGTCCTCCGGCTTGCCGAAGCGCTTGAAGGGAATCATCCCGTGCATTTTGTCTTTCACGTCCTGGGGGAGCCCCGCGGTCATGTCGGACTCGATGAAGCCGGGGGCAATCGCGTTGACCCGTATGCTGCGATCCGCGACCTCGTGCGCGATGCTTTTGGTGATGCCGACAAGGCCCGCCTTGCTCGCGGAGTAGTTCGCCTGGCCGCCGTTTCCGTGAACGCCGACAACGCTGGCCATGTTGATGATCGAGCCGCCGCGCTTGCGCGTTACCATGTCCCAGCCGACGGTGCGCGAAATCAAAAAAGCCGCGGAAAGATTCACATCGATTACTTTCTGCCAGTTTTCGAGGGACATCCTGAACGATAGGCCGTCCTTGGTTATGCCAGCGTTGTTCACAAGAATGTCGAATCCCTCTGCGGCTTTGATCGCGCCTTTCACCACGGCGTCAACCTCCGCGAGGCTGCCAAGGTCGGCGGCCACCCAGTGCAGCTTGCCGCCGGCCTTTGCGACCCTGTCCGCGAGATCTTCCGGCTCCCTGAGGTCGAGCCCCCAGACTTCCGCGCCTTCCGCAATCATCAAATCCGCAATCGCTTTCCCGATCCCGCGGGAAGCGCCGGTAACCAGCGCCTTTTTGTTTGTCAGCATCATTGTGCTTCCTCCGAGTGGCCGTTACTGGCCAAGTTTGTTAATATCTTCAACCGTTCCCGCGCCGTGGCAGGGAATGCCGCTGACCGTGTCTTTCCAGAAGCCGCGCAGCACTTTGCCAGGGCCCACTTCCAGGCAGGCCCCGATGCCGCCGAGCGCGGCGATCGCCGATTGCTCCGCGATCCAGCGGACGGGGCTGGTGATTTGCGCGAACGCGAGATCCCTCGCCTCCGCGCCGGATTCCACGCGCCGGCCGGTAACATTGGAAAACAGCGGGATTTTCGGGTCGGCGAATTCCACGGCATTGAGCGCGGGCTTGAACTCTTCCGCGGCGTCCGCAATGAGCGGCGAGTGGAAAGGGCCCGCGACGCGCAGGCGCATGACCGCCCTCGCGCCGGCCTCCGTGAAGCGGGCTTCCGCCTCTTGCAAAGCCGCGGCCGTCCCGCTCACAACGAGCTGCGCGGGCGAGTTGAGGTTCGCCGCGTGCAGATCCGCGAGCCCGCCAGCCGCCCACTCCTTGATGAGCGCCTCGGCTTTCTCCGCGGAAAGCCCGATGATCGCGGTCATGCCTGGAGCCGCCGCCGCGTCGCCGCCGGCCGCTTCCCTCAAGCGATCCGCGGATTTCTGCATCGCAATGCCGCGGGCCTTTATCAGCCGAAAACAGTCCTCCGCGCCGATCACGCCGGCGCTCGCCATCGCGGGGTATTCGCCCAGGCTGAAACCGGCGCAGGCCTTGGGCTCCCAGCCCCGCTCGGCGAGAAACGCCGCGGCGACGAGGCCGCAAAGCGTGAGCGCCGGCTGCGCGATGTCCGTGCGTTTCAGGGTCGCGTCGTCGCCGTCCCTGATCACCGCCTCCATATCCATTTCAAAAATCGCGGAAGCCTGGTCGAAAAGCGACCTCGCCCCCGCGCTGCCCGCGGCCAGAAAATCAAGCGCCGCCCCGCGGTACCTAGTCCCTTGGCCCGGGAACAAAAACACAGCATTGTTTTTCATGCACCCTCCGCGAAATTACGGAAGCGCTGATTAAATCCCCATTGGATTTAACCAGCGCTTCCTTACCAAATAATTATGTTGCCGCCGTAGGTAAGGCCGCCGCCGAAACCCACGGTCATCACCATGTCGCCCTTCGCGATTTTCCCGCCGCGGTTCAGCTCGTCCAGCGCGATGGGGATCGAGGCCGCCGAGGTGTTCGCGTATTCTTCTATATTCATGAAAAACTTTTCCGCGGGGATTTTCAGCCGCCTGACCGCGGCCTGTATGATCCGGGCGTTGGCTTGGTGCGGGATGATCCAGGCAAGGTCGTCCGCGGCGAGCCCCTCGTCCTTGAGCAGCGCGCCGATCGTGTCGGTAACGGCCCTGACCGCGAAGTTGTAAACTTCCTGCCCGTTCATCTCGACGCAGATGCCTTTCTCCACGGTCTCGCCTGGCTTGAACGGATGCCGCGATCCGCCCCTGCGAAAAAGAAGGCTTTCCGCGCCGGAGCCGTCCGCCATGAGCGAGGTGCGCACCAGCCCGCGCCTGCCCGCGCCTTCGCAAGGCGCGGCGGTCTTTTCCAGCACCGCGGCCCCGGCGCCGTCCCCGAAAAGGACGCAGGTGCTGCGGTCGCTCCAGTCCACGACCTTGCTCAAGGTCTCCGCGCCGATCACGAGGGCGCGCTTGTGGCTCTTGCTGATCGTGAGCATGCCCGCGGCGGTTTCCAGCCCGCAGATGAAGCCAGTGCAGGCCGCCGCGATGTCCATCGCCCAGGCGTTCGTCGCGCCCAGCTTGTGCTGGACGACGCAGGCCGTGGACGGGTTGCCGACATAATCCTGCGTGCAGGTTCCCAGCACGATCGCGCCGATGCTCTTCGCCTCTTCCGCGGCCGCCCGGTCGCGCTCCGCCGGGTCGTCGCCCGCGTATCCCGCCACCATCGCCAGCGCGTTTTTCGCCGCTTCCAGGGCCAGGTCGCTGGTCGCCGTGTCGTCGTCCGCGAGGTAGCGGCTGCCGATCCCCGTGTGGGAGCGAATCCACTCGTCGCTCGTGTCGATTCTCGCCGCCAGGTCGTCGTTGCTAACTCTCCGCGAGGGCAGCGCCCTCCCCGTTCCAATAATTTCAATTGCCATTGCCACCACCATGACAAATTCGTCGCATTTGTCATACCCCCCAGGGTAACGGATTCCCAAGTTTTGTCAAGACAGACGCCGCCCCGCGCCGCCCTGCGCCGCCCTGCGCCGCCCCTACGGTAATTTGTACCACAAATATGCGATTTTTACAATGGCGCAAGCCCCCGCCCGCAAAAAAAAGCCGCGAATCCCGCGATTTTTTTCCAAAACATCGGTTTAGTATTAGAGTTGTTCCGAGACAAGTCCATTGGCAAAGTTCGCGGATGCCAGAGGCTACTTGTTTTTTTCGCTGTAAAAAGGGTCAACGCTGCCAGTAAGCCGCGGCGTTGACCCGATGAAAATAATTCAGATCGCCCTGAGCGACAACCCTACTCTGCGGAAAACCCGCTTTGCGGACCCCTTATCCGATCCCCAGTGAAGGTCAATGTTACCGTTCCTTCCATGTGCCGAAACGCGCCCGCGGGAAGGGGGTAGTGGAACGTTCGGTTGCCAGCGCGCACCTCAACCCTGACATCACCTGGAATGTGAGAAGAATGCGAGCTCCCTCTTGGCACAAGGCTTACCGGTGGTCTCCAATGCACAAAGCCATCCGGGTCTCGCTGGATGATACTAAGTTCCACGCTCTCCTCGGAATTGTTGAAGACTCTTAAGCTCATCATGCGACTTGAGCCTTCTGACAACTCGCATGCAGTCATGAACAACCCAAGCCCGAATACCAGCGCCAAGCCAAGCACCCCCAATTTGCCTTTCAAAACATTCATCCTCGCTCCTCCTTAAACAGTGTTAAAATTTTTGCGGACTTACCCCCAGCCCCATGCAAGGCTGGGTGTAAATTTTATTAGAGTTGTTCCGAAACTTCAGTTTTGGAACAAGTCCATTGTGCCGCAGGAATCACTGCGCGCCTTCCCTGATCACCACTCCCGTGGCGTTAATCGTGTAAAGCCCCTGCGCTGTTCGAACGCGGGTAAATCTCACGTCGCGAACGTCAACATTTTCGTCTGGGTGATTTTGCCTCGCGGCGGTTAGCAAGGCTTCCCTTGAGGCAGCATTAGCCCTAGCGACTCTGGGTCTGTTAACTAAATCCAGAACAAACCCGCTCGCTACTCCAACTGCCGCTGCGCCGCCGCCAACCCCAATAACTGCTGGTTCGCGAGCAGTTATGCCGGCAACCATTAACGCCCCGCCTCCACCGGCAAGCCCCAGTGATGCCATATAAAGAAAACCGCCATAGCCAATCACTCCCTCGTCGGTTTGAAAACTCGTCGATATTTGCCCCAGCTCCTGCGCATCCGGCACCGCCGACAAAGGCATGTACGCCGTAGCGCAACCCGCGAAAACAAGCAGCAAACCCATCCCCAAAGCAACACAGACCAAACTTCTTTTCATAATTCCTTTCCTCCAGAACCACGGTGTTTAACGTCGCCACCGACAAAATCAAAATCCCATACGGGACTTTTTCACAAACCCCACTCGCTGCCCGTGCCGCTCTGCATGGTTACCGTGCCTGTCTCGATGTCCAACACGCGAACTTGCAGGCGGCGCATGGCGCCAGTCCCAATTATGCTGACAATAACGGTCGTGTTTGCGCCGGCAAGATTGCCGATGCTTACGAAGTCGCCATCGGCCACAAAGCCTCCCAGGTGGAGGTTCTGCTCGGTCGTAACCAGGTCGATCATGCCCCGCTCAACAACGGTAAAACCCGAAGTTAAAAACGCAACAGTCATGTTGTCAATGACATTGCTTGCCAAAGCTTGATAGGTAGTCGCATCGCTGTGGATCCACAGCCTCGCGGCCATGGGGAGAACCCTGCCCACCTCGCCGACCGCATGCGCGGTAACCCTTTCCAGCTCGACGGCTGCGCGGGCGGCGATCCTCTCCTCTTCCGCGGCCGCGACGGCGGCGGCCCTCTCCACCTCGCTGGCCTGATGAGCGGCGATCAGCCCCTGGCCGGTAGCGTCGGTGAAAATCTCGACGGTATCGCTAACAATGCTGCCGACAATGTTTCCCGCCGCGCCGCCGATAGCGCCACCGACAAGACCGCCAGTGATGTTGCCAATATCGCCAGCGACGGTGCTAAGCGCAGCGCCGAAATTAGCGCATGACGCAAACGCCGGCGCAACCGCTAGCACCAGCCACCACATTTTTTTCATGTATGTCCTCCTGTGATTACGTTGCCAGCCATCTTGGCGGACTATTTTTCCAGTTGTTTTTGCCGCAACTGGAAAAATAGTTCCGTGCAAGCAGCAGTTCCCTACAGATTCGGAGACCTTCTAACGACCTCTCCTCTAATTGGAACTCTCGAAACTATGACAAGCTCAAATCGAGGAGGGTTAGTGAAAGGGATTTGATTAGGATTTAGCCTCGCCGTCCACGAGGGAACATCCGTCATTTCTAACGCGCGAACATCCAAATCTTCCAAATCAATATCGGGAAACTGCCTGCTCGCTTGCGTGAGCAAAAGGGCTGCGCCTTCATGCGGGTAAAAAACGGGCAGCTCAACGAATGCTGGCAACATTCTAGTGTCATTAAAAGCCTGAGCCTCTTCTTGGCTTAGCTGTGGCGAGGTGCGTTTTTCGAGCGTGCCTTGGAAAGTACCTAATGTCATTTCATCTTCCAACGGAAGCACGTGAAACATCTCCAGGTGCATCCTGCTCTGCATCAGCTCGTTGATTCTTCTCTGTTGGTCTCTGTTAGCTTGCGCAGAAGCACAACCAGACAAAAGTAACAGCACGGCTAATACTGCACCCATTCCCAAAACCTTTAACACATTTTTCATAAGAGCTCCTTTTTGTGATGCCCATCTCCTGCGGGCAATCACGCCGATTTATTTCCCCATTACAGGGACGCTTCCTCAACGAGGAAGATACGCACATTAGAGTTGTTCCGAAACTTCAGTTTTGGAACAACTTCCTTGTAAAACCGCATTTCCCGCAGGAAAATGCAGGGATTGTTCTGGAACTTATGGAGTTCCAGAACAATCCCATTGTAAAACTCATGGCTTGTTTGAAAAAAAGGACAGCCATGTTCCAAGGGCTCAAAACCGTATTATTTCAACCCCGTTGTCAAACGCCCCAGCACCCAAAATAGCAGCTTCAGGAACGCGTACGCTGGTCAGCGGGTTCATCCGAAATGCGCCCATCCCGATGACGGTAACGCTGCTGGGAATGTGAACGCTGGTTAGCCGGTTCCCCAGAAACGCATCAGCAAGGATAGTAGTAACGCTGTTAGGAATTGTTATGCTGGTCAGTTGGTTCATCTGAAATGCCATAGCATCGATGACAGTAACACTGTTGGGTATATGAAGGCTGGCAAGCTGGTTTCCCATAAACGCACCCGCCCCGATAGTAGTAACACTGTTGGGTATGCTAGCGCTGACAAGATGGTTTCCTAGAAATGCGTCGTCCCTGATGGCAGTAACGCTGTTGGGAATTGTTACGCTGGTTAGTTGGTTCCTCTCAAGCGCGCGCCGCCTTATTGCGGTAACTGGCAAGCCATTGTGGGTGGCGGGTATGGCCAGCGCTCCGGTTAGCGGGCGATTTTCAGCAGACACCCCTGAAACTTCGTATGTTTCACCGATTCGCATAAATATAATCCCGTGCTGACCAACGCTGGTTTCGCCCCTTTCCTCCAAGAGCGAATCGCAAGCGGTCATCGAGAAGCCCATCATCACCACAATGGCGATAATCCCGAAAATATTGAACGTATTCTTCACCTTACCCCTCTTGTGGCATTCAGGTCGCCACAGACCTGCCAAAGCCTTTAACACATTTTTCATAAGAGATCCTTTTTGTGACCCAGTCTCCTGCGGGCAATCACGCCGATTTATTCCCCTGCTGGGGTAAATGCCCCGCCCCTTAGGGCGGGGATTTTTATCCCCTAATTACAGGGGCGCTTCCTCAACGAGGAAGGTATGCACATCTTTACAACTCAAGCCACCTGACAACGATTCTGACCATGCCGTCGCCACCTGAAAAAGCGTAATTACCGTGCCCGCTATCACCACGGCTGTTGCAGTGGTGGCGCCCAAATCCACCAGAGCCGCCAGTTCCAGGGGCGGCTGGATGATTTCTCACGGAGTATCTGCCGTTATTAGTATTTAAGCTGTGAAGATACATGGTCAGTCCGCCGCCAAACGGGTTAATTGAACCCCTGCTGATAGTTCCGGCAGTGCCTCCGCGGCTTGAAGTAAAATTATTCGTGCTACCACCTCCAGCAAGCCCACTGCCTCCAGATCCACCTGGGCTACTAGACCAATTGTTAGCTTCAATACGCGGCGGCCTTTGGCTTGCTCCTCCTCCTCCGCCGCCGCCAGTAGCGGTTGCGGTGCCTCCACCTCTGCCCCCTGCCACAGCAAGAACGTGCCCAAGCACATTTACCCTTGTTTCCCCGCCATTATCGCCTGGGGCACCAATTTGAGAGCTTCCATTATCGCGGTTTCCGCCAGGCCCACCAGTCCCTACGGTTACGATAAAGGTGACTTGCTCGGGCGGGGGCGGGCTTGGGTTATTATGACCGCCAATAGTAAACTGCATAAAAGCCGCCGCCCCGCCGCCGCCCGCTCCGCCAGTTCCGCGGCGTGATTGGGTGCCAAGAGTACCACCAGTAGTACGAGATCCGCTTTGTCCGCCGCCCCCTGCTCCGAGGGCATAAACCTCTATCGTCGCGGGATACCTTACGAAAGGTGGCAAAGTTCGGGATTGGTTGGAACGAGGTTCAAGGAATTCGATGATGTAATTCCTTTCAAAGCCAAAATTAGCCGTCAGCGTCAAATTGCTGTTCATGGTAACAGTTATGGTAGGATTATAGGCGTTCACTCCCGCAGGCAGGTCCCCAGTCCAATTGGCGAACCTGTACCTACCTATGGGGTTGGCCGTTAGCCTAACCTGCGTATTCGGGGAATAATTTGGCTGGTCAGGACTGCGCGTTATCGTGCCGCGCCCTACAACATTTACGTTGGTTGTGAGCGTGTGTTCGGTGATAAAATTTGCCGTCAGTTCCAGATCGCGGCTCATGGTAACGGTTATGCCAGCCATATTGGCGCTGTTTCCCGTCGGCGCGCCTGTCCCCGTCCAGCGGTCGAATCTATAGCCATCGTTGGGTATTGCGATTAGGCTGACTGTCGCTCCAGTGTTGTACCGCGCCACGTAAGGATTATCAAGCCCCACCATTCCGTTCGGGTTGCGCTCTATTCTCCCGCCGCCGTTTACAGTAGTCGTCAACGTAAAGGAGTCTTCTGGCGGGGGCAGAGTTCTCCAAAAGCCGTCGTTAAAAACGATCAAACTGCTCGTAGGCGTGTTGTCAAAATATCTGTCATAAGGAGAAAACTCAATACGCACAAGAGGAGAACGCTCATTTCTTTGCGCGACAATGACATCCCAGCTTTTTAGGGTTTGCCTGTCCTCGGATGTAGAGATAAGGAAATAGACATCGCTGGTGTTATACCAGGCAACCCTATAAAAACCAATGGGGTCTTCCCTGCCAATGGTAATTTGGGTAGCATCCGTGACTGACCTAGTAAGCCCCTCCATAAAAGTAGCCGAGGTCTCGCTTGACCTTCCCGATTCAGTTTGGAAGCTCCTGGTAGATTCGACCCTTTCTGTAAGAGTCACCCCAACACTTAATCCTGCCGTAAAAATTTTATCAAACCCTACTGAAAAACTCGCCTCTATAGCAGTGTCCAAGCCGACAGTCCTTCCCACGCCTTCGGTAACAGCAATGCTGGTTGCAGCGGTATTCGTGCTGCTTCTTTCTACAGCCGTTATTTCCTCAAGGTGCCTCGACATGGTAAGTTCGCCAGCACCAATGTTCTCAATAGGTCCCAAATACATTAAAAGGCTGTTGTAAATGCGCCCCGCATCAATGACATACCAGTTCCTGAGTTCGCCAGTCTCTCTGCATCCGTCAATAAATGAGTCGCGTATCCTTGGCGTAGCAGGTGCGGCGGCAGCAATAGGCTCGGCTCTTAGCGCACCTCTATGCACTTCGTTTCTGTCTGGCGGATCAAAGATAACTGGCTGGTCTGGCGGCTCGGTGAGAGCGTTACCACAGGCGGTAAAGCCAAGCACAACCATCGCAGCGAATGCGACAATCCCAAAAACCTTGAACGTGTTCTTCATCTCGATTCTCCTTTCAATGCGTATTTATGAACAGCCCGCTTAAACGGCGAAGCGTGTCATCTTAGCAAAACCCGATCTCCCGCAGTTGAAAGGCCGATTGCCGCCGCAAGTGCTACAATCACGAAAATTTTACAGGTTTTTCCAGTATCAGGTCGTTTTTTTCACCTCCTGGTGTTCCACGCCGATTAGGGCAATGTACCTGTAACCATATACCCTATAGGATATGTGGTCAAGCGAAATTTGCGCTTATTAGCCTACAATGCGGAAAAATATGGGGTTCAATGAGAATTTGAGGGCTGAATTGGCCTATTCGGGTATGCTTCTCAAGGAGCTCTCGGCTCTGTCCGGCGTGAACCTGCGCTCGCTAAACAATTACCTGAGCAAAAGGGGGCAGATTCCGTCGGTCGAGGCGGGCGTGAAAATAGCCCGCGCGCTGGGGGTTTCCGCGGAATTCCTTGTTTTCGGCGAGGAGAAGGGCGCGTCTGAAGAGGCGATAAAAAACGCGGAGATAAGGGCCATCACGCGGATCGCCAGGCAGCTTGACGGCGGGAAACGGCAGTTCGCGCTAAAGGTTATGAGGCTGCTTACGGGCGCGGTGGACATTAAGCCTTAGTGGGCTTTCCGTTGGCGCCCCATCGCGCGGCCTTACAGGCTGGCTTTGGCAAAGCCCCCTAGGGAACCGCTGATTAATTAGCGGAAGCAGCGGTTCCCTTTGGTTTCTGCTCACGCAGACTTACAGTCTGACGTTGCGCAGGCGAACCTGTGGTTCGACGGTTAAGAAGGGCTGATTAAATCCCCATTGGATTTAATCAGCCCTTCCCTAGGAATTCCTCCGCCGCTTTTGCCAGAAACGCGGATCTGTTTTTCGTAACCGAGTCTATCCGCGCCATGAGCGAGGAATCCATGGAAATTGTGTACCTCCGGGTTTCGCGGCGCGGGATAAGGGCGACAAGCGCCGTAACGTATTCGCCGCTTTTCCAGTCCTGCCAGTCTTCCCATGCTTTTTTTATCTCGCCCATGTTTCGCGGTTCCGGTATTTCCAGGCCGGCGTCTGTCATGCATTCCGCATGGCCGGACAGTGCCTCGCGCGCCATGCGAACGGCGTCCTCAAAATCGCGCCCGGCAGACACGCAACCGGGAAAGTCGGGAAACACGACGCCTAAAGTCGGCCCGTCCGTGCTGACAAACGCGATATATTGCTTCATCGTTTTGCGCCCTCACGCCATCTTCAACAATCTCGCCCTAGGGGCGGCATGTACCCTCGCGGGCAATCATGCGCTTTTCTGCTCCAGCTTTATCCGCAGGCCTAGCACCTCAAGCAGCCCGATTACGGTCTCGAATGACGGGTTCCCGCTGGGAGAAAGCGACTTGTACAGCCCTTCGCGGCTTACGCCCAATTCCTTCGCGATCTGCGTCATTCCCTGAGACCTTGCCAGAGCGCCGAGCGTCTCCAACAGGAATTTCAGGTTGTTCTGGGCAAGCGCCGCTTCGAGGCAGGCTATTATGTCCTCTTTGGTGTCAAGCACCTCCGCCATATCCCACTTGCTAAGAGTTTCCATTTTCGCCCTCCTTCCCGAATTCGCTTATGGACAGCCTGGCAAGGTCTTTGGCTTTTGCGATATCTTTCTGCTGCGTGTCCTTGTCGCCCCCGCAGAGCAGGAGAATAATTTCCTTGCCAGTATCTTTATAGTAAACCCGGTAGCCAGGACCGTAGTGGATGCGCATTTCCGAAACGCCCTCCCCGACAGGCCCAGCGTCGCCGGGGTTTCCATCTCTGAGCCGCGAAATTCTTTCAAGTATGAGGGCCTTGCCGACGCTGTCTTTCAGTTTTTTAAGCCACCTCTTGAAACTGCCAGTTCTGAGCGCCTCTTTCATGCCTCACTGTAAATTACAGTTCACATTTTGTCAATAGGCGGATCGACACCTGTACCAGCGAAAACGCCCCCGCGCCACGGGAATCAACTTTCGCCGATGTCGTGTCGTAGCAGTACAGAATTCAAGAAAGAAGCCACGCAGGGGCTTTCTTTCTACCTAAAAAAACCACACCAAGCCATGGAAGCAATGCGCTGGATGAACCTGCCCCAGCTACCAAGCGCCGGCGGGGGGAGCAGGCGCACGCGGAGGGCATTTGGAGCGAAGCGACCTGACCGACGCGGGCGGGCTGCGCACCCGCCGGCGG
>Ga0123355_10015437_pt1 | contig 12000 bp, 10 predicted proteins | sample TergutEmb28metaG_3_FD_89872 | JGI IMG/M metagenome (GOLD analysis project Ga0123355, IMG submission 89872) | Embiratermes neotenicus P1 segment gut microbial communities from Petit-Saut dam, French Guiana - Emb289 P1 | ecosystem: Host-associated > Arthropoda: Insects > Digestive system > Gut ... | reverse complement strand
TCGCTCTTGTGCTTCACCTTTACAAGAAGAACCTTGTTGTCCTCTACCGTGGTAATGAAGTAAAAATCATGCCGGAGTTACTCAACGACATTAACGAAAACCCAAGCGAATACTCGGTCATACTTGAGGACTGGAACGAAGGAAAGGCTCAGTACATGACACAGCTTGAGGAACTGTTTTCAGAATTTGTAACCGAGCGCGAAAAAGCGTACAACAGCTTTACCTACCTTGTGCTTGCTATGAACAGATGGTTTATTTCATTGCCGAAATACGCCAAGGAAATGACTACGATATTCAAGGCGAACGGTAAGCATGAAAAAGTTGATATAGCAAAAAGGAAGTTTGCAAACAATCTGAAACAACTCAACCCAAACCCCCGTGAGTTCCTTTTTGAAACGGTATTTGATATTTATGGGTTGAAAGAGTTTTCGGTCAATGTTGTTCCTATCATCCGTGATACCAAAGATGCATACGACAATGCGGTAAGCACCCTCATTAACGAGCTTATCATTTCAGTAAAAATGATGTTTGCGTCCGGCAAGTCGAAAGGAAGCCTGTCATCAATCATCAAGGATTGGTTTGAATCCTTGAGCGAAAGAACACGACAATATCTCTACGCAGGCAATGAAAACAACATCCTTGAGCTGATGAAGAACATAACAAATGATGAAAACACATTCGTTCAACGGCTTGCAAAAGCGGTTACGTACCTGCGGCTGGATGATTGGAACAACGATACGGTTGATGTATTCTTGCGTGATTTACAGGCATTTAAAAAAACCATTGAGGATTTCAACAGCCGGAAGGAATCGGATGTCACTGGCTCGACGTCGTATGAGATTATTATAACCAACGCCAAGGGCGAAAAGATCCCGAAACGCTTCGACAAGACTGAATATAGTGACCGTGCAAAGCTCTTGTTGAATGAAATGACCGCCCAGCTTGCAGAGTACGGGCAGTCGATAACAGAGCAGGAAAAGCGGCAAGTGCTGATTGAATTGCTTGAAAAACTTTGTTAGGGGGTGGGTGCGATGAGCCAAATCGCATATTTCGATAACGCCGCCACAACCTTTCCAAAGCCGGAGGAGGTCTATCGGTTCATGGATAGCTTTTACCGTGCGTGCGGAGTCAATGTTGGTCGTGGGCAGCATAAGCAGGCGGCGCAGGCGGTAGCAATGGTTGTCGAAACCAAAAGGATGTTGCTTGAGTTAAATCATTGTTCTAATCGAGCGGTTGTGTTCACTTCTACTGCTACCGAAGCCCTGAATGTCATCCTCAACAGTGTGATCAAAAAAGATACGGTGAACGTGTACCTGTCTCCCTTTGAGCATAATGCGGTGGTGCGGGTTATCAACCGTTTACAGCAGATTTTTGATGTTAATGTACATACACTCGCTTTTGATAAAACAGATTTGAAGTATGATCTTGAGAAAATCAAGTGCCAGTTTGTGGACGATAAGCCGGATGTGGTGGTGGTAAGTCATGCAAGCAATGTCAACGGACTTCTCGCTCCCATTGCAGAAATTTGTGCGTTAGCAAAAAGGTACAAGTCCACAACTGTCATAGATATGTGCCAAACGATGGGTTTGATTGATACGAACTTGAACAACGAGAATATTGACTATGCCGTGTTTGCCGCTCATAAAACGCTATACGGCTCAATGGGATTAGGGGGGTTCATTTGTGACCGTACAGCAAAACTTGAACCTTTGCTATATGGTGGCACCGGCATTGATTCTGCGAATCCGAATTTACCCGATACCATTCCCGAAAGATATGAAGTTGGTACGCCAAACCTTCCGGCAATTGCGGGACTGAACGCCGCCTTGCAGTGGATTCGTGACAGTGGTGGTATCGAGAATGTCTATAGGAAAGAACAAGAAAACCATCGTCGGCTACTTGATACGTTGGCCAAGTATGAAAATATAGAGCTCGTCTTTGCCTCTAAGGGTGAGCGCCAAGCGATTGGCGTTGTTTCCTGCGTGTTTGACGGATATAGCAGTGATAGTATTGGACAAGTATTGAGCGATAAAGATATAGCCGTTCGAACGGGATTACATTGCGCGCCAAATGCGCATAAGTTCATGGGGACGTTCCCCGCCGGAACGGTTCGATTTAGTGTTGGATGTTTTAATACTGACAGCGACTTTAGGCAACTAGAAAAAGCATTGGATTACATACAAACTGAATCTTGAGGAGGAAGAAAATGATGGAGTGGAAATCAAGAGCGCACCCAGTATCGGACATTAGAGATTGGAACGAGTCAAAACGTCTAGAGTTGCAACCAGATTTTCAACGGAATGTAGTTTGGTCAGAAGCAGCTCAAATAGCATTAATTGACACGATGCTTTACAATATACCAATCCCGAAAATCTATATGAAGTCTTTAATTAAAGATGAAAAGACATATCGTGTTGTCATTGATGGCCAACAACGGCTCACGGCCATCCTTGATTTCGTCGAAAACCGGCTTAAATTAAGAAGCCCGCATATTTCTTTCCCGGAATATGATGGCTTTCGCTTTTCTGACTTGCCAGAAGAGGCTAGAAATAGAGTCTTAGCATACAATATTGATTTTAATGAGATTGTCAATCCAACAGAGGAAGAGGTGCGCGATTTATTTGCTAGAGTAAATAAGTATACTGTTCAGTTGAATCGGCAAGAGCTTCGTCGTGCTGACTTCCCCGGGGAATTTCTCTCTCTTGCTGAAGAACTTTCTGATTTAGAGTTTTTTGCTGATTGCAAATTTTTCTCTGCCGGCCAAAAAAGGCGTATGCTTGATGTAGAATATGTAGGAGAGTTACTATGCATCATACTAGGCGGAGATCAAGACAAGAAAGACTCGCTAGATGATTTTTTTGAACGATATGCAATATTCCACCAAGGCAAAGAACAGGTGAAAAATGAGTTTAAAATGATTTTAGCAGATATTGAACATATTTTCTCCGAAGAAATTAGCCTAGCAAATACGCGCTTTAAACAACGATCTGATTTTTATAGTTTATTTAGTTGCATATTGGAGTTTTGGAGAGCTGGTAAATCCATTCAAAGTGAGGCGTTACCGCAGGTTAGAAACTCTTTGATTACATTAGACAAAGAAATTGCTCCACATTCCGAAATAGAACCCTATAGTCAATATGCAATTCGCTGTATTTCTGATGCAAACTCCATATCCTCCCGTCGCTGGAGGAAAGAGTTCCTGCGTGAATATCTCGATCCTCTATATTTAACGCCTGAAGAAATGGAGGCGAAAGAGGAGTGTTCATAACCAAGGATTCATATAAAAACCCAAAATATAACGCCTATTATGAAATTGATAAAAAAACGACGACTGAGCTGAGCACATACTACTTTAACGATCGGATAGGCATAGGCGGAAATGCCGCGGTTTACGAGTGCGTTGATAATCAAGGGAATGTTTATGCTGTGAAATTTTTGCTTAATTTAGGAGAAAAAGCAAAAAAGCGGTTTGAGCAGGAGATGAGAATTCTCTGTCAATTGAATCATCCCCATATCATCAAATACATTGATAGTGGTAGCATAGCCGGAGAAGAGGTTGGAAAAGGGAAAGCCAAAAGTAAAGTTAACATACCTTTTTTAATTATGGAGATGGCAGATGGCAATATCGTAGATTACATGAGACAAAATGAAGCCATTGGATACAAAGTTTATGCACCGCAAATGAGGGGCTTGGCCGACGCACTGAATCATCTGCATGAGCATGCAATTCATCGAGATATTAAACCTGAAAATATTTTAGTCAGAGGTGAAACGTGGCTACTAAGCGACTTTGGACTATGCACTGCTGTAGATGACAGTGAACGCATAGCTGTCACCAGGCAAGACGAGCGCATCGGTCCGAAATATTGGCTGTCTCCGGAAGCTACAAATAAGATATACTTTGGTGACACTGAAATTGATGCCTCCTCAGATGTTTACCAACTGTGCTCTGTCTTTTGGTTTATTATTACTCGTTATTATCCTCTCGGTATTATTGATGAGGATGATTATGCCTTATTTGATCAGGAAATTTGTAAACAACTTCTTTTATCCCTGAAATATAGCAAATCTAAACGCCCCCAAAGTGGAATGGAGTTGTATGATAACATTCGCAAAGCCACCTTAGAACGTGAAATGTAATTCGGTTAGGAGCCAGAGAATAATGGACTTAACAAAATTCAAAGCAATCTTGTCAAAATACCCTACCAGTGAGTTAAAGTCGATTCTTGGCAACAGCCTTGCTGATATGTTGCTTGAGTGGACGCCGAGTGAAAAACAGGGCTTATTTACAAGATCAACTTTAACGGAGATGATAGCTACGATTCATGGGGTGGGTATTTTGAAGCCTCCAGCCTTTCGCAAAGAATTCCTTGCTTGCTTGACCGAAGATGAAATCGTTTCGTTCCGAAGGGTTCTATCAAAAAAATTTTCGGAATGTGTTGATCTAGAGGCGATAATTGATGAGGCGGCGAAAGCCCCTTGGAAGAAAAACAAGGTTACGGATCATTTGCTTCACATACTCGGCATAACGGAGAATATTTTTTCAAAAGACACTGGAGAGGATATTGCGGTTGAGAGCATAAGCGCTAATGAGAGATTTTTTGAATTGCTCGACTATCAATTTGTTATTAAACAGCGTATTCTGAACGAATTGGAATCAGGTGTGCCTATAAATCGTATGCTTGTTCAAATGCCAACAGGCACAGGAAAAACCAAGACAACAATGCACACGATTATCCACCAGTTCAATTTCAACCTCGATAAATCGGGTTTCGTGATTTGGCTTGCGCATACGAAGGAATTGCTCGATCAAGCATACGAAACTTTTTCCTCTGTTTGGCAACGCCTCGGCAAAGGCGAAGTGAAAGCTTATAAATTATGGGACAAGTTTTCAATCCCTGACGATGAGAATGATCTATCGGGTTTTGTGTTTGGTAGCTTCCAAAAGATGATCTCAATTTCAAAAAACAAGCCTGAAGTTTTTGCGCGGTTCGTGCAAAATTGCAGATTAATTGTGGTTGATGAGGCGCATAAGGCAGTGGCAAGGGAGACCAAAGCACTGATCGACGGTCTTATGACCCGGGCACGAGATATGCCAGACCGCTCTCTAATTGGACTGACGGCTACGCCCGGCAGAAATATATTTGATAACACAGACATCAATCGGCTTGTCAGCATGTTTGACAGCAAGCTCATAGGGATTGAGCCGGATGTGCTTAACCGCATAAATCTGTCAAAGGCAAAAGCCGTAAACACGAAAAGTGACGTTGATATCATTCATTATTTCCAAAGTCGGCAAGTTCTCGCAAAGTTAGTCCGTGAGAAATTGACCTATCCGAATTCCCTTAATGAACTGGAAATGAAAAGATTAAAGGTTCAAGCAACCGCAAATGGATATGATGATTATTCACAAGAATTCTTGGAGACCATCGGTAGAAACAAAAATCGTAATCTCTCAATTCTCAATAAACTGATGCGGTTGAACGATGAGAATGTACCCACCATTGTGTTTGCTTGCTCTGTTGAACACGGCGCATTGCTTTCAGCCGCGTTGACGCTTCAAGGCGTAAATAACGCTTGCGTCTTTGGGAATATGTCTGCCCCTATGAGAAAGCAAGCCATACAAAAGTTTAAAGACCGTGAAGATGATCTGAATATACTTATAAACTATGAAGTGCTTACCACCGGTTTTGATGCGACAAATATTCGTTGCGTATTTATCACCCGTCCGACCCAGTCTGTTGTCCTGTACAGCCAGATGATTGGGCGCGGGCTGCGGGGACCGCTGATGGGCGGTAACGAAACTTGTCTGCTCATCGACATTGAAGATAACCTTAAAAAATACGACGAATCGTCAGCATTCAGCTATTTTGAAAACTACTGGAATTACGGTTTAAAATAAAATCTAACAACACAGGGGGAATCGTATGAGTCAGTCTATCATTAACATTGAGCAGTACGGTGATGCGCTCCGAAATACGGGATACAAAAACATTGAGAGTGCGGTATCGGAAATCATTGACAACGCAATTGAAGCACAAGCAGAAGACGTGTTCGTTTTGGTGACGGATGATTTGCCATTGTATGGTGAGGCCAGAAGCAGAAGGATTGTTACGGAAATCGCATTTCTCGATAATGGAACGGGAATGGACAAGGAGACCTTGAACTCGTGTTTGCAAATTGGATCAAGTACACGCCGTGAAAGAAAGGGCATGGGAAGGTTCGGTGTTGGATTGCCGCAAGCCTCTTTGCATGTCTGCCCTCGCGTGGAGGTATACGCTTGGCAAGGGGGAATTAGCAATTGTTTAATGACTTATCTGGACATTGACTTAATCCAGAAAGGCGAACAACAAGAATTTGACGAGCCCACTCCGGCAACAATTCCAGATAAATACGCAGATTATCTGCAATATCAGCAAATTGGGGTTATGGGAGAGCCTGTCAGACAATTTGATTTTACGCAAAACGGGACACTGGTTATCTGGAAAAATTGTGACAAGGTCAGCCCCGGCACAGTTACACCCTTGTTCAATCGTTTAGAATTCTCCCTTGGCCAGAAATTCCGCCATTTAATTCAGGCGGGCACACAGAATATTTTTCTACGACACACGCAGAATGAGTTCTTAGACAGATCCGTGATGCCAAACGACCCGCTGTTTCTGATGAAGCCAAACCTTGTGCTCGGAAACCTTGATGTACCCGTAGAAATTTCAGAGCGCGACAATGTCTCGTATATCGAACCGCTCTTCGAGCCGTTCAAAAATGATGCCTACCCTGACGGTGTCATGAAGGTGCCTGTAAAATATCGTGACCGCGATTCCAAGGAAGTGTGTGAATCAATTGTTACGCTGACCTTTTCTGTTGTGCGACGGGAGTTTTACGATATAACAGCAATCAAAGGTGATCCCGGCGGAACAAGCATGGGTAGACATGTTAAGAAACTTGAAGGCATTTCTGTCGTGCGCTCTGGACGTGAAATTGATTTCGGTCAGTTTGACTTTTATACCAACCTAAATGAACCCCAGCACCGCTGGTGGGGCTGTGAAATTTCCTTCCCGCCGGAACTTGACGAGGCTTTTGGTGTTTCGAATAACAAGCAGCACGTTGAGCTTATCAAGCTTTCCGATGAAGAGTATGAAGACGACGACCTCAAACCGCTGTGGTTGCAATTGCGGAAATACGTCAGTGATACAATCAACGCGATGTACCGTAGAAACAAAGATATTCGCAAATCGGCAAGGACGGCACAAAGCGAAATCTCGCCAGCCGCGGAAATCGTGAATACCGTGGAGGCCAACTCATCTACACCCTCTTTCAGCAAACAAGAACGCGAGAAAATGACTGAGGACGAGCTCCGCGACCAAGCACGTGCGTTTGGCCTCCGACAAACAGGTGCGGAAGAGAATGATGAAGTGCTTGACGTGCGCACGAAGAACAGGGTCAACTTCATTTATAAGAGCAACGGCAGAAATCATTTTTTCGATTACGATTTACGCGGTTATGGGACAGCAAGCTGCATCATTAATACCGATCATGTTTTCTATAAAAATTTTTGTCAGCGCTTAGAAGACGATCCTGACTTTAAAGCAGCGTTTGAACTTTTCCTCGCGTCCCTCGTGGTAACGATCGATGAAGCGAACGAAATAGAGCGCGATTCCTTTAACGAGCTCATAACTACTTGGAATGAGAAGCTTAGGAAGTATATAAACGAACAAGTCGGCAACAAATAAAAGGGGGCAGAGATGTATGAGATAATTGTGGCGACACTGGTGCCATAATTTAGGTAGGCCTTAGGGTGTGTTTTGAAACCTACGAAACACCGTTAAAACGCCTAATTTCTCGTTCTGCCGCGTTGCATTTCCTTGAAAGGCGAAAACATTCCTGCGGAAATGCGCCTTGCAGAACAAAAAATTATTCATTTTTCCGGCATGCCGTAGGTTTCAAAACACACCCTAGCTCAAACAACCACCACTTCAAAGTGGTGGATAAAATTTTGCGATATAAAAACCTCCTTACCGGAAAGCAAAAGGAGATATGTCGGATGAACGACATACAAAGTTTATCATATTCCAAGTGGCGTTGCCAATGTCTCACCCATACCATGTTCGGGACCCCGAATTTTACGTTTTGATTCGGTACGCTGTTTTCTTACAAAATATACGGTGCGATGTCTATATCGCGTTATTCGATTGCACATCGATCATCGTATATGATATAATCAAGCAATGGAGGTGAGATGAATGGGTTTCTTCAGTCGGTTTGACTCGTCGTTTTTTACTACAGCCTTGCTCTCTGTGATCCCCATTTTAGTCTGTCTCACCGTGCATGAGCTGGCCCACGGGGTGACGGCTTATGCCTTAGGGGACGATACGGCTAAACGGATGGGGCGGCTGACGCTCAATCCGATTAAACATATTGATCCTTTTGGGTTTCTGGTGTTGCTCATCGCGGGTTTTGGTTGGGCGAAGCCTGTGCCTGTGGATATGCGGCGGTTTCGGAGCCCGAAGTTCGGGATGGCCATTACGGCTATTGCGGGGCCCCTGTCTAACTTTCTGCTGACAGCGCTGATTTTACTGTTTCAGGTGCCGATTATACGGCTGTTTTTGGGTGGCGGTGTGGGTGGCACCGTGGCGCGGGTATTGCTGATCACCGCGCAGATCAGTGTGTTCTTTGGTCTGTTTAACCTCTTGCCCATCCCGCCTTTAGATGGGTCGAAGGTGCTATTTTCCGTCTTGCCGGATAAGCAGCATTACTGGCTTATGCGCTATGAGCGCTATGGATTTTTCTTGCTAATGGGGTTGGTCATGCTCGGGGTTACGGCTGAACCTATGCGCAACGCAATGCTCGCGGTGTTCGGCTGGATTGAGGACTTGACCGCGGGGCCGTCTTTGTTTTTATTCGGTAGATAGGGGGGACTGACCGTGTCGCATGACCCGACCTTTTTTGCACCGGCGGTTGTCTCCGGGCGGGAGGATATGGAAGACTTTGAGGGGCCGTTGACCCTCTTGCTCCACCTGATTTCGAAGAATAAGGTGGCCATTGCGGACATACAGATCGGGGCGATTTGTGACCAGTATCTCGCCCATCTGGAACAGATGAAAGAAATGGACTTAGAAGTGGCCTCAGCCTTTGTGCAGATGGCCTCCCACCTAGTATATATCAAAGCGCGGTCGCTGTTAGCGGCGGATCAGGAGATCCCGGAGCTTGAGCAGTTGATCCTCTCTATGGAGGAATTGCAGGCCCGGGCGCAATATGGGCAGATCCGCGGCGCGATTGAGGCCTTAGAGGCACGGTATATCCCCGGGGGCGGGTATATGGAAAAACCGCCGGAGTACCTAGACCCGGAAAACCGGTACAGGCATCAGCATCGGGTGATTGATCTCTTAGAGGCTCTCGGCCGGATTGTCGGACGAGATGGGGATATGCCGGAGATTGAGGGGCAACGCTTTTTCATGCCGACCCAGATTACATACTCCGTCACCCTGAAGGCCGGGGAGATTATGAACCGATTGCGGCAGGTGACGTCTATGTCGGTGGGGGCCTTGTTTGGGGCGGCGCAGAGCCGCAGTGAGGTAGTGGCCACCTTTATCGCGGTGTTGGAACTTTGTAAGCTGGGCAGTATCGCCTTCGAGGGCGAGGGGGCGGAGATGGATGTCCGCTTTACCGGTGTGGAACCGGATACAGATCTGTTAGAAGCGGATCTGGCCGAATTTGCGTCAGAGGAGGGAAGCAATGGAGTTGCGTGATATTACCTTTGCCATTGAGGGTATACTCTTTGCGGCGGGTGAGCCGGTGCCGAAAGCGCGTTTAGCTGAACTCTTAGAGATTGAGGCGGAGGCGGTGGAAGGGGCCATAGAAGAACTAGAGGCCCACTATAATGAGGGTGCCCGAGGGATCCGGCTCCTGCGGATTGAAGACGGTGTACAGTTTTGCTCCGCGCCCGAGTATGCGGAGGTGGTTGTACGGGTGCTAGAGAAGCGGCGGGTGCCGCAGTTGAGTCCCTCTGCCCTTGAGGTGCTATCGATTATCGCCTATTTCCAACCTGTGACCCGGGCCTATATCGAGAAGGTGCGGGGGGTGGAGTCGAGCTACACGGTCTCCCTGCTGGCCAACCGCGGACTCATTGAGCGCTGCGGACAGTTACAGGTGCCGGGGCGGCCGGGGCTGTATCAGACGACCAATGCCTTTTTGCGCTCCTTTGGATTGCAGAGCTTAGCGGAATTACCTCCCCTCCCGGAGATCGAGGACGAGGGGGACGCCCAGGCCCAGATCAAAGAGGCCATCGCCGCGATTCAGCGGGAGCAGGTGGCGGCGGAACAGGCGGCAGAGCTGGCCGAAGAGATCAAAGACACCCTTTTTGCCATTGACGCGGAGCCGGAAGAGGTGGTGGCGGAGCTCTCGGAGGAAGACGAGACCGAGGCGGAGACAGAAGCAGGAGTAGCGGGCGAGGTAGAATCGGAGGTGTAAGCCATGTGGGTAGCGATTGGGATTGCACTGGCGCTGGTTCTCCTAATGAGTATGCGCCTGGCCCTGGTGGTGGGCTACGATGGGGAGGGGTTCAGTCTGCTGGCTTGGGCGGGGCCCTTGCGCATACGGATATTGCCGCGCCCTCTAAAGGGGGACAGGCCGCCCAAGAAAGTGAAGGAGAAGCCCGAGAAGGTCAAAGAAAAGGGCGGCACGATGGAAAAACTCCGGGCGGGGCTCAAGATCGCGGGGCCGATCTTCTCACAGGTGAAGCGGCGGCTCAAGATTTCTGAGCTCACCCTACACTATACCGCAGGCATGGAGGACGCCGCCATGACAGCTCTCGCCTATGGGGGGGCTCACGCGGCGGTGAGCCAGATTTTGCCCTTGATCCGCTATCATTTTCGCGTGGGCAAGCAGGATATTCAGATTCACAGCGATTTTTCCAGCGGGGAGAATTTGGTGTTTTTGCGGGTGCGTATCTCCATATCGGTATGGGGGGCCATCCGTCTTGGCATATTTACATTGGGCAAACTGAGAGAGAGCGGCCTAATTCAGATTCGGAAAGGAGCAGTAAAACATGGACAAGCATCCCAACAATGACAAGCATCCCATTAATGATTTTTCTGAGCGCACGGTACAAAAGATCCGCGAGATGATTGACGTCAGTACGATTATGGGGGAGCCAATCACCACCCAGGACGGGATCACGATTATCCCGGTGAGCAAGGTGAGCTTTGGCTTTGTGTCCGGCGGGGGGGATTGGTCGAAGGAGAAGCAGAACTTCGGCTGCGCGACGGGGACGGGTGTGACGATTAATCCCGTGGCCTTTTTGGTCGTCAAGGACGGGGCGGTGAAGGTGATGAACGTTACGGCCCCCGCCACCTCTACTTTAGATCGGGTGGTAGACCTGGTGCCGGAAGTGATGGACAAGGTGTCTGAGTGGACGGGGAAAGATAAGGAATAGGATATTTTTTCTAAAAATGGCTTATACTAAGCACTGGTTAAAAGTGGTGCTTATTTCCCTGTGTGATAAGCACTGCCTGATATCTGTAAAGGTGGTGCTTATTCCATGCGGAAAGTGCTGATTGTCCTGTTTTGTGTGTATCTGATGCTGGGGCTTACACCCCGTGCGTCTGCCGCTACGCCGGGGGTCTCCGCGCGGAGTTATGTGCTCTTAGACGCGGGGAGCGGTACGGTGCTGGCGGAGCGGGAGGCGGACGCGGAGATGCTCATAGCCAGTACGACAAAAATGATGACTGCCGTGGTGGTGTTAGCCCACTCTGACCCGGTGGAGACGGTGGAGATCCGGCCTGTGCACACGGGGATTGAGGGCTCGTCTATGTATCTGCGGGCGGGGGAGACCTTGTCGGTGCGGGATCTGCTGTACGGGCTGATGCTGGCCTCGGGGAACGACGCGGCGGTGGCTCTGGCCTATCATGTGGCGGGTGGCATCCCGGAATTTGCGGCGCTGATGAACGCGAAGGCGGCGGAGTTGGGGATGACCCACTCCAGTTTTCAGAACCCCCATGGCTT
>Ga0123355_10015436_pt1 | contig 12000 bp, 7 predicted proteins | sample TergutEmb28metaG_3_FD_89872 | JGI IMG/M metagenome (GOLD analysis project Ga0123355, IMG submission 89872) | Embiratermes neotenicus P1 segment gut microbial communities from Petit-Saut dam, French Guiana - Emb289 P1 | ecosystem: Host-associated > Arthropoda: Insects > Digestive system > Gut ... | reverse complement strand
GATTTCCCACGGGTTACGATAAGTCCCGAAGGCTTCGCCGTTGATAAATATCGTTGTTTCACCGCCCGGATCAAGATTCAGAACGATCATTTTCCCTTCGGCAGCTTTAGGCAGTATAATATCACCTTTTATCCATAAATACTGCCATTCTTCACCCCATGCTGTTTCTGCGGGGAATGGGATAAACCCCTGCTTTAGTGCGTTTTCAGGGGTCAAGTGTTCATAAGTTGTAAAGCCGTCAAAGGCGATTTCTCCAAGTTCTGTGTATAAATCCTTTTCCAGCGCCAGCATCCAGTGATCAATGCGGTCGTTCCATTCCGCTCCACGACTCATACGTTTTCCTCCCGGGATCATACTTAACTCAGACTTATGTTTACATTATAATGATTCGGAGATAACAAGTAAACCCAAATATTCTATTGTTGCGTGGTTACATGATAATTGTTGCGTGATTGTGTAAATATTGATATGATTGATTCACGAAAACGAGAGTTCTGGAGTTACCGGGAGGTTACTAATTTGAACAATATGGGCAGACCTGACTGGGAAAACTTGGATGTAGTCTCTCGCAATAAAGAGGATGCACATGCGCTTGCATATCCGTATGATAAAACGCAGGAGGCGTACAATTTCACACCGCCGCCGCTTTTTTTATCGCTTGATGGAGTTTGGAAGTTTAAGCACGGGTGGGGCACCAGACTGCCTATAGGGTATGCCGACGCCGGCACGCTCGACGATTCCTGGGACGATATCGTAGTTCCTGTGGTTTGGCAGTTACAGGGGTACGGCACTCCGTACTACTATGCAAACTCTTATCCGCAGGCGATAGATACGAGAAAAAAGCACATCCCCAACATAAGCCGCGAACTTCAGGAGTATGGTGTGTATCGTCGCCGTTTCATAGTGCCTGACAGTTTTCTCGAGCTCAATCCTAACGGGGTCGAGATATACTTACATTTTGGCGGTGCAAAGGCTGCTATAGAGGTTTATCTCAATGGCGAATACGTCGGATACTCGCAGGGGTCTATGACCCCGCATGAGTTTAATGTTACCAAGTACTTGCGTGAGGGCGAAAACCGTATCTCAGTTGTTGTATGGCGTTACTCTGATGGCACATATCTTGAGGATCAGGATATGTGGTTTTTCAGCGGGCTTTTCCGTGAGGTCTATCTTTATGCCGAGCCACTCACAACAGTACGTGACTTCTTCATGAAAGCTGACTTTGATGCTGACTTTAGGGATGCTTATGTCGATTTGCAAATAACGATGGAGAATCGTCGCGAGCCTGTGAAAATCAAGGTCAGGGCGTCCATACCTGCTCTGGGGGTAGTAATAGGCGAACAGGAATCGTTTATTTCGGGCAGTGTGGTACTGCAGATGAAAACCGACATAAAAAACCCGCTAAAATGGAGTCATGAGCAACCTAATCTCTACACAGTTATCTTGGAGTGGGAGAGCGGCGGAAAGATATGGAGTAAGGCATTTCGCTTTGGCTTTAGGAAAGTGGAGATAAGGGGCAATGTCCTGATGCTCAACGGTAAGAGGCTTATCCTTCGTGGTGTGAACCGCCATGATTTCGACCCTGACACAGGCTGGACCGTTTCGCCGGAGCGTTATCATCAGGATTTAAGGCTCATGAAGCAGCTCAATATTAATGCTATCCGCACCGCTCATTATCCAAACGACCCGCTGTTATATCGTTTATGCGATGAGTACGGCATTCTTGTTATGGATGAAGCTGATGTTGAGAGCCATGGTGCACGCAGAAAATTGCCTTCCTCTGATCTGCAATGGGCAAATCATTGCATCGACCGTGTACAGCGTATGGTTTTTCGTGATCGGAACCACGCTTGTATCATTTTCTGGAGTCTGGGAAATGAGGCCGGTAAAGGCGAGAACTTTGCGCGAATGTATGACGCTATCCGTGAGATCGATGACAGCCGCCCGATACATTACGAGGGAAGTCATGACAGGACTTGCACCGATGTTATAAGTCGGATGTATCCAAACGAAAGAGCTTTTGCTGATTTATGCGATAAACATCCGTTGCAGGCGGCAAGAAATCCTTTCGTACGGCTTGCTATGGATGATAAAACCGTTACTGCAAGCAGATACAAAACAGCCCCGGTATTACTTTGTGAATACGCGCATTGCATGGAAAATAGCTTGGGTAATTTCTACAAGTATATTGACGGGTTTGAGCAGAACTCCCATATGTGCGGTGGCTTTATTTGGGATTTTGCAGATCAGGCTCTTCGCAGAAAAGGTCAGTACGGCGATGAGTGGCTCTACGGTGATGATTTTATTGAGAGATACAGTAAGGCAGGTTTTAAGAAAAAAGCTTTAACCGGCGGAGACGGGATTTTCTGCTGTAATGGTATAGTTGCCGCTGACCGCTCACCACACCCTGCGGCGATGGAAGTCAAAAAAGGTTATCAAGTGCTGCATGTAGAGCCCACCGATGCAGGGCAAAACGTGTTTTCTGTTGTCAACAACCAGATGTTTTCCGACCTTTCGTCATACAGGCTGTTTTGGTGGCTCGAGCGTAACGGGGAGCCGGTGCAAAAGGGCGAGATACCTCACGAAGAATTTGCTTCTACACCACCCGGAGGTTCAACCGAACTAAAACTGGAAGCACTACAGCTTGAAGCACTTCGGCTCGAAGATGTGCAGAAAATGCGCGGTGAAGGTGAATATATTCTGCTGTTCAGTTTTATTCAGGCAAAAGATACTACATGGGTAAAAGCCGGATATGAACAGGCGTTCAGTCAAGTACTGTTTGCACCTCCCGGCATAAAAAGCTTGGTGAGAAACACCCGGGCCGGTGCTGTGTTGAAATCAAAGCGGGAAGGTGAAAGTTTTACCGTAGCCGGTGACGGATTTACATATACTTTTGAGCGTGGCGTTTTATCTTCGATCGTTTCCGATGGAGCAGAGCTGTTGTATAAGCCTGTGATCCCGAATCTTTGGCGAGTTCCTATCGACAATGATTATGGGTTTGGCAACTTCTATGAACCTGCGAAAAAGTTTATGCCTGCAGTGAAATGGATGAAAGCAAGCGCTAAGCAAAAGCCGCGATACTGGCATAAGCAGGATGTTACGGATGGTATCGAAATAGTCTCCGAGTGGAAGCATCCGCTCTGTCGTAAACTTAGTGTTGTCTATACCATTTTCAAAGATGGGAGAATACAAATCGAGCTTGTCATGCGTCCAAAGAGGGTCGAGGTCATACGTGTTGGTTTGCGCTTTATGCTACCCCACGATTTTGAAGATATCACATGGTATGGCAGAGGTCCGCATGAGTGCTACCCGGACAGAAAACTGGGCGCCAGGATCACGAAGCAAACCGCTGCTATTGAGGCTCTCGGGCACAGATATGTTCGTCCGCAGGAAAATGGTGCAAGGTGCGACGTGAGGTGGCTATCTGTTTCTTACGGCGAAAATTCTGTCAAGAGGCGGGCTATCAAAATCAAAGACATGAACGGCGATGGCTTGATTTTCTCTGCGTGGCATTACGAGCAGGAGGAACTGGCAGCAGCTTCACATGATTTTAAACTCCATCGAAAGCCGCTTACAACTTTGAATGTCGACAGCGCCATGTGTGGTGTAGGCGGCGATTTACCGGGCATAGCATCACTGCACGAAGAGTTTAAACTCCGCGGTAACAGAGAATACAAACTGCGCATCGGGTTGGAGGTTTTTTCGCAGTCTTAGGTTTTGCTTTGTGTTTTCTCACAGTTTTAGTTTGATTTTGCATCATCTTGTCCTTAATTAATGCGGCATTCATACTGTATTTATGATGAGCTTCGAGTTTACAGAACTAGCATTGTTTTTATCAAATATATGTGATATACTTCGTGCCCTAAAGGTTGAAGCACTAAGTCTTTGAGAGGGGTGAAGACGATAGTATCTTGTATCAGAAAGCATGTATTTGCCGGGGCTAAGAAAAACTCATTTGCTCCATATATTTTTATGGTTTTATGTGTATATGCAGTGCTGGTTTCAGCTTATACCGGATTGTTCTTCCCCATGGATATTACGATCATCAGGTGTATTCTCAGTGCTGCTGTTGTTTTAGTTTATGTTGGTTTTGAAAGAAGCCCGCTGCGCAGTGAAACCATAGCGTTTCTGACACCGTTTGTGATCGTCTCTATTCTTACTTTTGGTGCAGTCCTTTTTGGCGGCGATTTTCTGCTATTTACATACACGATAGGTGCGGCAATGATTTCTCTGACATATATGAAACCGAGAGGGCTTGCTGTTTACATCATTGCGATAAGCGTTATGCAAGCTTTTATCATGCTCGTATTTAATGTAAACCTACTCGGTGCCACTTTTACGACAGTATATAACTATCTCTATTTCATGGTTGCCGTTGCAATGAACTATCTTGTATATGTGTTTTGCAAATCCTACTCCCAAACGCTGCAGGCTCTCACAGTAGCAACAGACGAAGCGCATAAAGCATCTTTGGCAAAAAGTGTTTTCCTATCGAACATGAGCCACGAGATCAGAACACCTATGAATGCGATAATAGGGATGGTTGCAATAGGTAAATCGTCTGACAAGATCGATGATGCGCATTATTCATTAAACAAAATCGAAAATGCTTCGGTGCATTTGCTTGGGATAATAAACAATGTGCTTGATATGTCAAAGATCGAGTCAAATAAGTTTGAACTTTCATTCACAGAATTCAATTTTGCCAAGATGCTTCAGACAGTCGTCAACGTGATTTCTTTCCGTGTGGATGAAAAGAAGCAGAGCTTCACTTATCATGTTGACGAAAGTATTCCACCGGTTCTATATGGCGATGATCAGTGTCTTGCACAAGTAATCACTAATCTTTTAGGCAATGCTGTCAAGTTCACTCCGGAGGGTGGTTCGGTCAGTCTTGTTTGCCGTTTAGTTGAAGAAGATGATGACATTTGTATGATCCAGGTCGAGGTGACAGACTCCGGTATAGGTGTAAGCCCTGAGCAGCAATCTCAGCTTTTTCAGGCGTTTCAGCAGGCTGATTCAAATACCACACGTAAGTTCGGTGGTACAGGGCTTGGGCTCTCGATCTCCAAAAATCTTGTTGAAATGATGGGCGGGGAAATTTGGGTCGATTCTGAACTCAACAAAGGTGCTACTTTTTACTTTACGTTTCAGGCCATGCGCTGTACAAGTATAGACGGCAGTTTAAAAGCAGCAGACCTTGAGGATGGTGCAACAGCAGGTTCAACCGGGGATGTCGGTGATATTGGACTCCAATCAGATGAACCGCATACACCGGAGCCTCCTAATTTAAAAGATAAATGCCTCCTGCTTGCAGAAGACATTGAGATCAACCGGGAAATCATTATTTCATTGCTTGAGCCGACAAGCTTGGAGATAGTCTGTGCTGAAAATGGTGCTGAAGCAGTAAAAATGTTCCGCGATGAACCGGATAGATTTGATATTCTTTTTATGGATGTTCAGATGCCTGAAATGGACGGTTATGAGGCAACAAAACGCATCAGAGCGCTTGAGGCAAAGCAAGGGAAATCAGTCCCGATCATTGCAATGACTGCCAATGTTTTCAGAGAAGATATAGAACTCTGCCTGGAATCGGGTATGAACGACCATCTTGGCAAACCCCTAGATATAGAAAAGGTCCTAAAAATGCTGAAGAAGTATTTGAAATCTTAAAGCTGGTTATATATACATTCTGTCAAGCGTAGCACGGATGCGGAGCGCGCGCATTATCGCAAGGATGCGATAACTAAGCGAGAAAGAATGTGTATATAACCAGCTTTGTACATCTACAATTACATCTTTTCGGGGGCGGTTACTTTTAAGATATCCAGGCAGTTTTTTATTACAAGACGTGTTGTGTCCGCAAGTTTGAGGCGTGCGAGCAGCAGGTCTTTTTCTTCGCCTCTGATGCGGCACGCATTGTAGAATCTGTGGAAGCAAGCTGCCAGTTCTATCACGTATTTATTTATCCGTGACGGGTCGTAATCACGTGCTGCAAGCCTTACTTCTTCCGGAAGCAACGATATCTGCTTTATAAGCTCCAATTCTGCCTCCGAGTTTAATAATCCGGGAGTTATCTCCTTAAACATCGGCACTTCGAAACCGTCCGCTGCGAGCATCGCTACAAGGCTGCAAATACGCGCGTGAGCATACTGGACATAATATACCGGGTTTTCGCTATCCTGCCTTACAGCAAGCCCGATGTCAAAGTCAAGGTGGCTGTCAGCGCGAACGTTGAAGAAAAATCTGCAGGCATCTACTGATATTTCGTCAAGAAGATCATTGAGTGTCAGCGCTTTTCCTGTGCGTTTTGAAACCTTTATAGTCTCTCCGTCACGCATGATGCGCACCATTTGCATTATAAGAAAATGAAGCTTTGAACAATCAACATCAAGCGCTTTTCCAAGCTCAGGTGATGACAGCGTAGTCATCAAGCGCTTTGCATGCCCATGATGGTCTGCACCCCATATTTCAATAGCTTTCTCAAATCCGCGTTCCAGCTTATTCCTATGGTAAGCTATATCCATTGCATAATATGTGTTAAACCCGTTGCTCTTGCGCAAGACCTCGTCTTTGTCGCCGCCCAGCTCAGTGTTACGCAGCCAGAGCGCTCCGTCTTTTTCGTATAGCAAGCCGGCCTTATCCAGCAAATCCACTGTTTCTGTTACGTACCCGCTCTCATGCATTTTGCTCTCTTTGAACCATTCATCGAAACGTATACGATAGCGGTCCAGATGGTTTTTCATGAGTGCTACGTTATGTGATAGTCCAAACTCCAGGAACTTCGCTATGCGCTTTTCTTCAGGCAAAGTTTGGAGTTTATCTCCTTCTGCTTCAAACAATAACTGAGCAAGCTCTTTTATATCATCGCCGTGGTATCCATCCTCGGGGAATACATAGTTTTCTTCACCAAGACATAGCTGCATATAGCGTGCGTCTATTGATTTGCCAAACAGGTCGACTTGATTTCCGGCATCATTTAACAAGAACTCACGCCACACGTCGTATCCGGCTTTTTCCAGTACCGATGCAAGAATATCACCCAGAGCGCCTCCGCGTGCGTTGCCTATCGTCATCGGTCCTGTCGGGTTTGCAGAAACAAACTCGACCATAACTCTTGCGCCGTTTCCAACATTTACCGCGCCGTACTTGTCACCGGAAGTTTCGACAGTTTGCAGGATATCACTGTACCATTTATCAGAGACGACAAAGTTGATGAAGCCCGGGCCGGCTATCGAAAATGATTTGAAATAGCTTCCATCAAGCTCGATGTGTTCGGTGATAGCCTCAGCTATTTTCCGCGGTGCAAGCTTTAGCTCCTTTGCTGCTGCCATTGCATGAGTCGCAGCATAATCACCATGCGTTGTGTCGCGTGGTATTTCTATTGAACCTGAAAGCGGCGCGCCCTCGGGAAGTGCTCCCGATAAACGCGCTTTTTCGCAGGCATTATTTATAAGCTTGTCGATTTGTAACTTCGCATTTTCTATTAAATTCAAGATTTCTAACTCCATATTACGCATTTGATCAGTGCGGCTTAACTCCCTACTGCGGGCAACTCCTAATGTCGATCTTAAATAGATTCTGGCTTACCGAGACATTATCTACTTCGATATCATAGCGGATCTCAAGGTTGCCGCCATCATCGCTCATATTTGTTTTTATACTGTGCGTGTCTATCCCCAGCATGACCGATCCAAACTCTGAGTTGTAGAGAAAGTGATGCTTTTGATTTTCTGAGAAAATCATATCGCCGCTCAAGCCGTCACCACGCCTGAGTACGACTCTATCCTGCTCGACATCGAACGTAGTAAGTTGACCGTCGTTACCTGTAAGTTCGCTTTCGACGTAACTGAATGTTGAGATACCGTCTTCTTGTAAATACTCACCATCCGTCATTAATTCAAATGCATCATCTTCATCGCCGGATGCAAATACGGGTAATCCTTTGATTGAAATCAGTACTTTTTTCTTATCTTTCACATTGATTCTCCAATTATTCCAGCGTTACTTGCTTTACCTTGCCTTGCACTTCCGACTCCAGATATCTGGATGCTATAGTTGCAAAGCCTTCTATACTGTCGGTCACATAGTATTGTATACTACCACCAGTTTCATTTTCCGAGAGCATGTCGCGACTACCTAAGTCTTCTGCGACACGTTTTGCGGTTTCTGCACCCGAGTCGATAAGAGTGACATCCGAGCCCATTATCTTTGATATGACATCCCTGAGAAGCGGGTAATGTGTACACCCCAGGATAAGTGTGTCTATCTCCGATTCGCGAAGCTCGTCAAGGTAACGCTCAGCGACGCAAAGAGCCACTTCATCAACTGCATCTATCCAGCCTTCTTCGACCAGTGGTACAAAGAGCGGACACGGTATCGAATAGACCGATAACTCCGAATTTATACGCTTGAGGGCTGTTTCATAAGCTTTACTGCGTATTGTTGCTGTTGTCCCGATAACACCTATTTTTTTACTTTCAGTGCAATTTGCTGCTGATCTTGCAGGCGCTCCGACAACCCCGTAGATCGGCATGTCATAAATGTTTTCTAGTGAGTCCAGCGCAACTGAACATACAGTGTTGCACGCAATCACCATCGCTTTTATATCAAAGCCTGTTAGAAATGCTGCATCCTGATGCGCATACTTGATTATTGTCTGTCGGGAACGCGGACCGTATGGTACTCTGCCGGTATCTCCAAGGTATATGATCTCTTCACCCGGTAATAACTCAGCAAGCTTTTTTACCACTGTCAAACCGCCAAGCCCCGAGTCGAAAACTCCTATCGGTCGATTATCCATAGCTCTTCCTTATAAAATGCAGCGATAATAAATCTGTCTGCCAACCCTTACTCTGTTTTTAGTCAATGTATATTACGCTATTATCACGAATTATTCAAGTTAATATTTATTAATAGTTTCACTCCACCCTGAAATACATCATAAATAATAAGGTTAACAAACTTTAACTTGACATATTTGACACGGTATTGTAACATTTAAAGAGGTTCTCGAGTTTTCGAATGATGAACTGAAAAGATTATTTCAACAGCAGATCTTTTTTTACTGTAAGAGTTAAATTCCACAGAAAGTATCTATTGTTTTCAAGATGTGGGGAGATAGATAAATGCAAGCAACATTGAGCCTGGGTGAGAAGCTTAGAATCCTGCGCTGGAACACAAAAATGACACTTCGTGAGAAAAGCGAAATTCTAAACGTTACGATGAACACAGTACACAGGTGGGAAACAGATCTTGTAATACCGCGAGAGCCTATGCTCAGAAGGATGGCAGATTATTATGGTGTCCCACTGTGTTGGTTGCTGTCCGAGACCAGTTCCGAGGCCCTTACAAGAGATGCAGAGCGGAATCTATTAGAACAATTCAGGAGTATGCCGGACAACAATAGGCATAAAGTTATGGGCTACGTAGAGCGTTTATACCTTGATAGCAACGTGACAGAACCGAAGTAAATTTAATTTCAAACACCACTAAAGACAAAACGCTTCATCACACGGACAAACTCAGTGAGATGTGCAAACACTGAGCGAGTTCTGTGCAAGATACGTTTTGTTTTTGTATATTCCAAGTAAAATCTTTGATTTCTCTTGCCTACTGCAAATAGTTTTTGTAAAATATACTTATTATTTAATCTAATGAAAGGAAAGTAGCTATGGAAGAGAGCTTTTTCGATAAAACTACATATATGCAAAATAGAGAACTCTCTTGGCTTAAGTTCAATGAGCGTGTCCTGCTTGAAGCAAATCGTACCGACATGCCGTTATTGGAAAGACTTAAGTTCATATCTATTTTCTTGAGCAATCTGGACGAGTTTTTTATGATACGTGTTGGTTCACTTTCCGACTCCGTGCTTTTGGGCAATAAACTCCGCGATAATAAGACCGGTATGTCTGCTCAGGAACAACTTGACGAGATATATCGAGCTATCGCGCCACTTTACACACTGGTAGGCAATGCATATTCCTCAGTTACCAGTGGTCTTTCCAAACATGGTGTAGAGTTTGTTGATATGAAGGAGTTGTCCGGTAACGATCTTAAAGCGCTAAAAAATCATTTCGTTTATAACATAATGCCTCTGCTGTCCCCTTCTATCATCGACTCCAAGCACCCTTTCCCTCACATACAAAATATGCAAATGCACATCGCAGTAACTCTTGAAAAGAAAAGGGGAACAACATTTGGACTGATCGCAGTTCCCACGGAGCTAGACAGATTGATCCTTTTGGATGGTAAAGGATATCGATTTGTTTTGCTTGAAGAGCTTATCTTGCATTTCTCTGACTTAGCATTTGGCTCATACGGTATTCTTGAGAAAATCATCATATCAGTAACCAGAAATGCTGACTTTGAAGCAGAAGAGGAACTGATCGATGAGGGAATCGACTTCCGTCAGCATATGAAGACATTGCTAAAAAAGCGACAGAGATTAGCGCCGGTTCGTCTTGGGATCGTAGGACCCACCAGTCCGGAAATGCTCGATTTTTTGTGTTTGAAACTTTTCCTCACACAGGCACAGATATTTTACTCTACTGCACCGCTTGATTTGTCGTTTAGTCATAATCTCGGACGCTATTTCGACAACGAAACCTACGATCGGCTTGTTTGGCAAGCCCATGTCCCGGTTAATCCTCTGCCCCCGGGAAAAAGAGGTAATATGCTGAAACTTGCAACTGAAAAAGATATGCTTTTCAACTTCCCATATGAGAGTATTACACCATTTTTATCGCTCATACGGCAAGCAGCAGAAGACCCCTCGGTTTTATCAATCAAAATAACTGTCTATCGACTAGATGCACAATCCAAGCTTGCAGAGTCGCTGATTCTGGCAGCAGAAAATGGTAAGGAAGTTATAGTTCTTATGGAGCTGCGTGCCCGTTTCGATGAAAGTAATAATATCGAGTGGGCAAGTCGATTTGAAGAAGCCGGGTGCCGAATCATTTATGGACTCGTTGGATATAAGTGTCACTCAAAGGTATCCCTTATTACAAGAAAAGTTTCAGGAAGACTTCAATATATCACGCAGGTCGGCACTGGGAACTACAATGAAAAAACCGCAAAACTGTACTCTGACCTCTCTTTGATAACTGCAAACCAGGAAATCGGGCGTGATGCTGCTACTTTTTTCAGCAACATGTTGATAGGCAATCTTGAGGGGATGTATACACACCTTTGGGTAGCACCAAACAGTTTTAAAAGCAATGTTCTAAATGCGATTGAAAATGAGCGCCAGAAAGCGCTCCGCGGAGAACCCGGAAAAATAGTTATTAAATGTAACTCTTTAACAGATAAAGAAGTCATTGAGAAACTGGTTGAGGCAGGTAAAAGCGGAGTAGATATATCGATGAACATCCGTGGGATCTGCTGCCTGATTCCTCAACTCCCGGGAGTTACTGATAACATTCGTGTCTTCAGTATTGTTGGTAAGTTTTTAGAGCACACACGCATTTTCTGCTTTGGTCAGGGCTCTGATCTCAAGCTCTTTATATCCTCAGCCGACTTAATGACGCGTAACACTCAGAGAAGAGTCGAGGTTGCTTGCCCTATTCTGGATTCTGACTTGCAAAAGAGGATCCTTTGGATGCTTGACGTTTTCCATAATGACGATACTAATGCCTGGGATTTAAACTCTGATGGAACATATCTCTTACGTATTTGTTCCGATTCTGATCATCCTAAAAGCTCACAGGAGACTTTTACTCATGAAGCTCAAAGCAGGGCCGCGTTACTTTATGGCGATACTACCGCTATCAAGGATAACAATAAAAGCGACTTAGGAGTCTCCCCCATTCGACGTTTACTGCAATTACTAGGTTTTAAGAGATAGCTCTTGCAGCATGTAATGTTTTCCTTACTTTCCTTGCTTTCCTGTCAACGCTAAGTAATGCCAGTATTACCAAGGCGTCCGGTATATCCAAGGCGCGTAAACTAAACCCTTGCAAACGCTACATGTTCCCTAAAAATACATTATTAAGATATCTC
>Ga0123355_10015435_pt1 | contig 12000 bp, 7 predicted proteins | sample TergutEmb28metaG_3_FD_89872 | JGI IMG/M metagenome (GOLD analysis project Ga0123355, IMG submission 89872) | Embiratermes neotenicus P1 segment gut microbial communities from Petit-Saut dam, French Guiana - Emb289 P1 | ecosystem: Host-associated > Arthropoda: Insects > Digestive system > Gut ... | reverse complement strand
TACATGGAACATTATATAACTTAGTACATGGAACATAATATAACTTAGTACATGGAACATTATATAACTTAGTACATGGAACATAATATAACTTAGTACATGGAACATTATATAACTTAGTACGTGGAACATAATATAACTTAGTACATGGAACATAATATAACTTAGTACATGGAACATAATATAACTTAGTACATGGAACATAATATAACCTAGTACATGGAACATAATACAACTTAGTACATGGAACATAATATAACTTAGTACATGGAACATAATATAACTTAGTACATGGAACATAATATAACTTAGTACATGGAACATAATATAACTTAGTACATAGAACATAATCCCTCTTTAGTATATGGCAGTCTTTCAGTTACTCAAGAAATTTCCAGCTTTTTTCTGGAATCCGTAATTCACTGCCGTGTTCATCACAGCTCGTCAGTGAAACCTCCCCGACACACATAAATCCACTTCTTAATCACACGTCCTCTTTTACTGTAATTTCTCTCACGTGCATGGTCTCCCATCAGAACCTCTCCTTCAGATTATCGGACAAAATTTTTTGTGCCGTCATTAACTTCCCCGTGTTTGTTACATTCTTCGCCCGTTTTATCCTTATTCCCTTCAATAAAGTTCTTCAATAATAGAAATTATGAATCTCCTCACTGCATAACTGGCTCACGCCTCTTGTTACGTTCTCTCTCTCCTCATTCTGTCGATAACGTGAGATGCAAAACAAATACACAAGACTCAGTACCGCTTTATATGTATGTCTCTACCTGTACTGTTAGTGTGAGTAATTATTTTCCAGAGAAATATAAATGAAAAATGGACAAATAATAATACACAATAGGATTTTTTTACTTTCAAGATGTAAAGCTGTTAAAAGCCTTCAGATGTAACCGTCATGTAGCCAATCCATAGTCGTTAATATACATAATTTACGCACGTATTGAAGCAGAAATAAACGCGAAACAACATACCGGCCTTGGAATAGAGAGCTGCTAGTGAAACAGTCACTAGAGATGGCACGTTCGTTACATTTGTTATAACATGGGTCATCTGGTCAAGATGATAGAAATCTGGTTGTCCTCGTTTGGCTAATTTTTATTAAAGATACTCCTGTACTTAATACGAATATAACTTCCGCTCATGATACTGATCTTAATGATTCGGTGTAATTCACTTATAAGTAATGTGCTTTGCTTCTACTTTTATTTTATCACGCGTAATAAAACTGTTTATAACCAAGACAGAAACGCTCATTATTATCCTAATATTCACACGCAGAACGTCCGTTCGTTTTCGACTGGGGTATAATTGCTTTCCTTGCCATTGTCACGCTGTATATTTAAAAAAGAAGCCTGCAAGAAATGAGAACATTCAAAGCACTAAATTAAATTTACTTTTTAATTAAAATGAAAGATTGGGAATGAGGAATCGAATCGCTTCCTGAAGCTCTATTGCAGTAACTGACCATCGATTTAACTGTAATGACTATCGTATATAGGCACTGCAAAGAGTTCAAATTAAATTTCACACCTTTCTGTATTCCACATTTATTCCTCGCTAATAAACAGGACACAGACTAACAATTACTTTCGTTTATATCTGGACTTGATTACAACTACGCAACCCCCGAAACGTCTGTGTAGTAAAGACAGCAAAAACCACACGATGGAATTCAGACTCACATACCGTTTGCAATCATTCTCCTTCTAGTACACATATCATAGTTTTAAGGGTTTGTTTAGGTGTTACACTCCGTTATTCTTGCTGTAAAGGCAAGAACCTCTCAAATGGCCGTAAAAGGAAAGGGTGCCTCGCTAGGCACATAACCTGACATGTTAAGCACCGATATATTCAAGTTCGCCTAAATATGAGTGTGGAATCCTGCTCGCCGAGGGTCAAAGTAGCTCCGCGCAACTTCTGTCTTCAGGGAATCTGAGGAACTGTTAAAGTGTCTACAGAAGTATGCCAGCAGTCTTTACGTTACATGGATCCAACTCAAGCCATCATACCCCTTTCCTTAAAATAATTTTAATAGTATTCTTCCTTCAACCGTTACGTTTTTCCTTTTTCTGTTTTCCGACAAAATTTATGTACTCAGTCCTTTTCTCTTCCATACCCCGCACATCTAATCCTCCCAGAAAGGCTCATCTTAACGGGCCATACTGCTTTTGTATTGTCATTTTCGCAATTTTTTTTTAATTTGCTGATCTGTAGCTACGTAATATCACATTGCAGAATGCTAAGGTAAAAAATATGCTTGCGCAAAATGTGTGCACACTTGGAGTGGTCCCATTCTTGCGACCCATTTCTGATTCATGTATGTTTTATGCAGCAACGCCCTCATTAGCTCACCCCGTGTAACATCGAATAGTAAAATTGTGAGAGACTAATAAACTGTCACAGATGTAGAAGAAGTGTTCGTGACTTTATTTAAAGCACAACTCCGACATTTGTCTCAAGGGACTGAGAAATATCACGATGTTCCTTAGCTAATATTTTTCTAGAAGAAATTCAAACCAGGTACCTCCCAAATGAAAGTACCGCCAAACAAACCTGCTCAGGTGGGTCCACTCTTGTTTTTTTACGTGGCCAAAACCGTTGAGATAATTTTTTGGAACACAAAATTTAATATTATTTTAAGCATCATTACAAACCACCTTTATCATTATTGGTAGTATTTGTAGTAGTAACAGCCATGGAGTTTTATTAAAAATAATGGTCTTTTGGGACATCTCAGGCTTCCGTCGCAGTGTAGTCAAGACGGCCTTCGTTCTTCTGGGACATCATGGGGCTTATGTTGTTTGTAGGTTACTAAGACTGCTTTACACTTGGAGATGGGACTGATAAGCTCTCCCGAAACGTCGGTACCGCCTACCGACCAGTGCTAAATAACACAAGAGCGAAGGTCTAGTGAAATCTTCGTTTAGAAATGCATTACTGCTGCCAGAAAATTCCACGCTCCAAACCCAAAGAACGAGTAGACACTAACTTTTTGACCAAACGTAAACATAAATAAATCTCGTGGCATTAAAATAAATAGGAGCTCTGAAAAGTCGACCCATATGCTATAAGAAGAGCTCCAGTTAAAATTTACCTTATCAAGCCGACATCGCCATCTAAAAATTAAAATTCTAAGAATATATCACGCCGCAAAAAATCTATTGCTTACAAGAACAAGTTGTATGTTAATTAACTGCATTTGCTGTCCAGTATGAGGACGAGGGGCTAAAACAAGGAGTTTGTGAGGATGCAATGTGCTAAAAATTCAGTAACCTGTAGATGGAGTCGGAGATGTACTCAGCTATTGCTTTCACCCTGGACATTCTTTGTATTGTATATATTGCAAGTTAGTTAACAGTCACAATTGTTATGCAGATTAGGTACATGGCTACATGTTTCGACCACTAAGTAATCATCCTCAGGCCATTAAAATATATAAAATTAAAATTAATGGTATTGAGTTAAACAAGCTTCGCACCAGGTTGCTTAATTTCATACCATCCCCCCACCAACGAGTGTACACGGATCTATACGAACAGTTCCACAACAAAAAATTCACTGATCAACGGATTTTCCCGACATTCCATTGCACATCACCTACTGAACACGCCGCATTCTTTGGATTTGCACCTTCTCGACGTCAATATTATTTCCTAACAAATTACTTATCGTGTATTTTATTCGTTTTATCATCCCATATTGACACGTATATTATAGCACCAAGGGTTGAACTGGAGACGTGAACTCCCACAACTGAAGCAACAGTTGCTATTTTAATTTCATGTCTTTTAATGTCCTGAGAATGACCACTTACTGGCCGAAATATGTAGTTGTGTACCTCGTGTGTATAACATAATAAACCAGTCGTGTTGATGGCAGTTGATAACTAACTGTTAATACCCAGCTATTGCTCCATGGAGCCACGTCAATGTATGGTCCTTACAAGGAGCGAATAATCTTATTCAACACAACACTACACCTATTGTTAATCCTTACACACACATACCAGACCGTAATCCCGTACTTTACGAGACTGGGTAACTGACCACAATTTGCTTAACAGCCCCCCTTATTGCAGCAGTTTATGCCATCCCAATAATCAGCAGAAAATATAGTTCCTTGATGTCAGTAGATCAGACTAAGTTATGAAAAAGCGATGTCAACAGGATTCCAACCTAGCAATCAGAACAAGCGTCACTACACTTAGGGAGCAGAACTGAGAGAGCAACGAAATCATCACTTAAAAATCCATGGAAACGGAAATTCGAGGTCAGAAGGCACTTGCTGGAGAAGGCTATGCCGGCTAGAGGTTGAGAAGTTGTCTCATTTACGAGTCTAAGCGATGACACCATTTAATAGCGTCTGTCATTATTATTTCCTGGTAGATCTGTAGTATGTTAGATTGTGACCCGCTGAGAGTAGGAACTCGTGCTTACCGACCTTAAGGCTCTGACCCCCTTGTGCAAGGTTTACGGTGTGAACTGAAGTCAAGAAAGACTTGTATACGTTTATTCCAGGAAATATTACGAAATATAGTTTGTAGAAAGTAACAAAAACTTCGTTGTTATGGAGACAGAACGCACCTACTGCCCCTTCCTCAATTTACAACCCACAGTCTTACTCGCGGTGTAATACAGGGTCCGCCAGCGAATCGGGCGATTTTTAAGTGTTAAAAAATTAAAAGTGTTGGCTATCTTGATACAGTTATATTTATAAGGAAGTACAAACTTAGCATTTGCAGAAATAAGTGAATCAGTGCTCTGGAAACATAACACAGAACAAAACAACACAAAACATCATTCCACTTGTTACATCCTCAAGATGCCCTCCATTACGCTGCTCACACTCAGCAAGCCGATCGTGAACACTACGCATGGCCCTACGTAACACGTCGACCGGGATTCTTTAAATCTCTTCCTGTATCCGCAGTGCAAATCCAAGTGTAAAATACGCCTGACACTGCTTTCGGACAGTCCCGGTTTCTTGGAATGACGCACAGCCGACCGGCGAGGACTTTGTTCGAATGATGCTCTCACAGCGTCAATGTTCTGTAGGGTGTGAACTGTTTTAACACTACCACCTTTCTTCTTAACAGTTGAGCCGGTCCCTTCAAAGTTGTTTACCCACGTCTTTATGGCATGAGCTGACGGCACTTTACTGTTTCAATGAATCCCGAATTTCTTGTGAAATTCACGTTGGGCGGAAACGTATCTATCGTTGTTCTTATAAAATGATTTTACGGCGAAATCACGCTGTGCACCAGTCCATGACTCCATTTCAAACTGAACGCTATTCACGGCCACGCCACCTAGTAGCATCATTCTCCTTCCCCGCTCATGCTAAAAATGAAAAAATGCCGTTGCCAAATCGCCCGATTATATGGCGGACCCTGTATTAGGCTACGCTACCCACAAATCAGCCATGAATCCAAGGGAGCCTCAGACTAGTTGGACCTAACAAGGGTTGTTTCCTCCATGGGCTACTTTATTAGGTGGTCAGTAGTGGACTTATGGCGTTGGGCAGGCCACGTTTTTTTCAACTGTGTCCACTGAAGGTTACCAAAACAGAACAGGCCACAATTAGACTCCATATAAAACCATCATCCATATCTTTTTTCTCCCGTCGCGCAGCAGCCCCTAGTGAGCCAGGGCCTACTCATTGTCGAGGCTTAACGATCATACTCAAACACACTACAATCAGTAGGACTGCTCTGGCTGTGTGAACAGCCTGACGCAGAAACTGCTACCTGACAACACACAACATTCATAAGAGACAGACATCCATGCACCGCCGGGATTCGAACCCGCAATCCCAGCAAGCGAGCGGCCGTAGACTCAAGCCTTAGACCGCGCGGCCACTGGGATCAGCTCATTCAACTACTATAAGTTTATGCTAGCTTGACGACGGCTTCGTGTGATGCCGAAGCATGTAGCTCTTTATTTACAACATAGTTGTATGTTTAATTAAATAATAATTAATAGACCTTTCCTGACAGATTCTTTACTACTTAATCATTTAAACATTTGCAAGTTAGCTCAAGCAGCAACACTTCTGACTAGTATTCGAGGTGCCCGGTTGTGATTCAAGCCACGTACCGACAATACCGACTGGAATATTTGGTGGTTTCCCTCAGTCCCTCCGCCTAAAACCCTGTGAAGTACCTTAAACTAGGCCAAAACCGCTTCCTTCCACATCATTTCTTTCCAGTTCATTTTGACCAACAGTTATTCATGTTTTGTCCAATTTCATGTTTTGTATACATGAAAAATAATCACTGCCATCGGTTAACAACCCAATTGCAGTAAATAAATATTATTATTATTATTATTATTATTATTCATTCCACACTATGTAGATACTGACGGTGTCGTTAAACAACCTACACAAAAAAGGCGCAATAAGACATGAGAGAATTCTTTCCTCTGACAGGCTTAATTACACCCGGTCGACGAAGGCCGAAGACAAGTCGAGAATCACAGCTGCTGTATGCAAATTCATCTGTCGGGCGACTAAGTGAATATGGGAGGGGTGCACGTGGAATAGTTTCGACAGTTAGGAGACAGATTAGCATGGGTGTAATTTTTGGAGAACTGGATCCTTGCAGGAAGCTCACTCTACTTAAAACAGAAGAAACTCGACGTGTATTGAAACCTAAGTTGAGGCGGCTCGGGTCAGATGAGGAAGGTCTAAAGAACAGGGGCTTGAGGAACTGGAGACGAAAGTCTCAGGATCGAGAACTGTGGAGGACAAATTTGGAAGAAGCTAAGGTTCACCAAGAACTATAATGCCAGAAGACAAAGAAGAAGAAAAATTTTTGCTGCACACTAAGAAATCGATATATGTCGAGAGAATACAAATAGATTCGTCAAATTAAATTGGAGCACGAAATCAAGGTTATCATTAACGAGAAGATTATTTGAAAACTGAGAAAAGGACGATCCAAAAAAAAGACATAAATAATAATGACGATTACGTTTATTAGAACATTATAGATTATGGTACAAATTTTACTCTAATACTGTCTTGCCTCGTTTGAATTTAAAACCACAAAACCTATAATAGACTTCTGTTGATATTATCTGCCTAGGAGCCAGGACAGCCCGAACGGTACAAAGACTGCAGCGGCAGGAGAGTCGAGGAGACCTGGGTTCACTGCCTGAAGAGGCAAGATATTTTTACCTTCTCCAAAACGTCAAAACAGACACTCTGACTCAACCATACTACTATTTAACAGGCATCCGGAGCCCTTCCACCGGAGTAAGCTCTTGACGCGTAAACAATACCATGTTTCCCTTATACTGCAGTGTTTAAAAATGAGTGGATCTATACCACCTTTCCCCTAGACACCTTCACTCCGTGCACAGAGAAAACTGTACTTTTGTTATTTCTTCATACACAAATTTTCATGACTCTGCAGACTGCAGATAGAAATGATCACAATAATTGCTGTAGGTAAATACCGCGTTAGGAAAATAATCTAGGGCAATTTATAATAAAATCAAACCAAATTAGGCTAAAATATGTAAAAGGAGCCAGTGGCTAACTAGGTCGTCCGGTGTCTGCGAAAAAATAAACACAATAGCCGCCAATAAAAAAATTATAAATTTAAAAAAATCGCAATAATGTATTGGAATTCCTTTTCACTTTGCTCAGTGACTTAACATTTGTTAAGCGAATACTAATAACTTTTTTTCATTTAAAGTTTTTACTTTTCGCTAATTGTGAACCAGGTAGCTCAGTCGGTATAGCGGCTGACCACGGGCTGGATGATCCGGCATCCAATCCCGGTGGGGACGAGATTTTCCGCCCGTCCAGACCGGCCCTGGGTTCCACCCAGCCCCCTGTAAATGGGTACCGGGTCTTTCCCGGGGGTAAAGTGCGGCCGGGGCGTGCTACTGACCACTCACTCCCTTCTAATGCCGCGATCATGGAAGAGTAGAGCTATACCTCTACCCACCCTCTGGGCCACACAGAGCCTGTAACGGCATCACTTCACCTTTACCTTTTTTACTCTTCGCTAATTCTGCCGCCTGGGGCGGCCGCACCTCTCGTCACCCCTCTCACAGCCTAGCCCATGCTTGGGCTATAATTTCAGCAAATTTCCCACCTGAGAAGAAAATCAAATCCAATATAGGTTGTTTCGACCGTGTTGTGAAATCTTGTGTGGGTTTCAGTTACCAAAAATGTTAAACGGAACACGGCAAACAGCATACAATACAATACAAAACACACTTACTCAGCCTCAATTACCATAAGACGATGCCATGGATACAACTATATTAACCTAGAACAGCATATTAACAGAGTTCATGTACCCATACCATCCATCCGACACAACAAGCGAGATTTCATTCCCAACCCCCACGCATCACTTCCACACTGTAAAAAACTCACATAAACCTAGTATAACTGTTTAATAAGTGTTTTCAATTATCAACCTGAAGATGGCCAATGAAAAGGGCCGAAACATGTAGTTGATCTTAATATAATAAATTTTACATTTACCACCTTACAGTTGTGTCAGACAAGTATACACACACTCCAACCTAACACTTACTCAATCTAGCACAAAACAGGTTTATTTTAGTTCAGATTCTTACCGTATGCCACATGTTGCGGCCTCTACTTAGGCCGACCTCGGATATGTCAATAAAAAAAACTTACAAAGGAAGCCTTGGTAAGGTGTACAGTACAGGCCGAAACATGCAGCATACATTTAAAGGTAAGTAACTGAGTTAAAATAAACGTAAGTTGTGTTAGACTGAATAAATGTGGTTTGTTTAGTAATAAACACAACAGGATTGCATCCATACAGATCAACATACAATACAGTTGCAACTGTCGCTTGCGACATTGCTGCCCGCAGTGTCAGTAATATTCCTGTCAAGGCCCACTGTGCCGCCGGCTCTGACTCGTGCTGCATAAACAGGGCGCGTGCCGTACTTCTGGCGGCGCCCACAAACACCTGCCGCTATCCTACGCGCCGGGGCGCTGTTTCCGACAACATCACAGCAAACAGTGCGGCGGGAGGAATAAAAAATGTGCCAGAAATTGTCTTAAGGTGCACGCACACACACACACACATACACACACACACTAAGAGTGGTTTTGACAAGGTGTCGCGAAATATTCCACTGCTGTCTCTGGAAATTAATTAATTGGATATCACCACAATCCAACTGCACGTAATTCCTGGCTCGTTTAACGGCACTTTCCGTATACAGGAGCAGCAGCTTGTGTCTTCAGGAATCATCCTTGATGATGAACTTACAGATATATGCTAAAGAGGTCGTTCTGCATGTTACAGTAATATTCGAAAATTTGCCCGGAGGGTTTGAGAAAAACTACAAATATGTCAGTGGTAATAACAAGTATTAGGGTCGAAATTTGAAAACGGGTACTTTTACACTTTTTTACCTTTACCTCAAGACGGTGTCTTCATTCAACGGCAATTCTATTATATTCCCACTATTACAAACGGTCTCTAAACTGTGGTTCCTTGCAAGCATGACACACACTTAAGCCTTAATTACGCAGAATTTATGAATGCACCTATACCCCGTACACTTCATTCACTTTGTGTACGTCATACATGTTACATACGTCAATAATTTTCCCTTGAACGTAGCGTCGTAGTCTAAAATCATCAAATCTGCGTGTAACGCAGTATGTCAGGGAACGTTTCTCGTTGTGTGTTAGGCATCTCCTGTTTTGTTCTCACCCACATTCCCTTCCTGCAAATTGATCACCATTACAGTTTTCTCACCTCTATAAAAAAAACCTTAGTCCATAGCGTCTGGTTATCTACTTTCATACAAAAGAGGTTTGCATTTATCTCCATGTACCTTAATCCTCTACGAGAAGCTAGTAAAACCTTAGATAACAAAAAATATCCAATCCTTTTATGAAGGACACTGTACACCATCCTCAGCTAGATACAGCCCATTTTAGAGGGCTCTAATGTTTGCACACGACTAATTGAAAGAAAAATATGTTGGGGGAATATTCTATCTTCTTTATTCTAAATTCCAGGTTTTCATTTCTGAGTCTTCTAGTTAAATTTTAGCCTTTCAATATCTATGTTCTTACAACTGTCTATGGACAAGGTCTGGTCTAAAGTAAGTATCTCAAAACATTTGCTTCTATGTGGTGCCCAGTGTATGAGAGCAAACCTTTCTTACAAGTCCAACAGATTAGGCGCTTCTTTTTATCTCACTTGACTACAGAAGCAAAGTCAGCTTCCGAAAATTCGTGCTGTCTTAAGAACTAAGAAGACTGAAGAAGCCAAAACCAAATTAGATTTTTTGACGTAGAAAGTACTGAGCAGATCGTCAAGCTATATATTTTCCACTTTCCTTCAAAGCATAGGAACCCAATGTGGCGGTAAGCGCACGTCTCTGTTATAAAAACATGTAAGTTAATGCAGTGCATGTAAAGAATCTTTCTTCTGGGAACTAAAAAACACAGACATTCTATCGGCATACTGCAAAAGTTTTAAATGTTAATCCGGCTAGTACGTAGAGTAACCACTGGACTTGCGAATATTTAAGCACTGTGCACTGATGGAAATCAGTATCATTAGCAACACCACTTGCTGAAGACCAAGGCTAAAACGCTGTTTTTTTTTAACAAACCACTTTTCTAATCTGCCTGACAACTGATAGTAATCTAACGTTGTCTTAACGGCACAGCTCTCGAGCCACGGTCAGCAGGTACGAGAGTTGGGGCTGACCATTTACGCCTGTCTTTTTTAGCACGCACGACCCCGTTCCCTTGGATAGAGCTCATATCCTTGACCGTTCTCTACAAAATGAAGTGTCCTTGGAGATAGAAGCTACCTAATTCCACACCAAAAGTCAACAGCTTTAATTCACTTCTCATATGTTTAAAACCCGGTAATTTACTCATACATCAATCATCCACTCTCACAACAATATGCGCAGCCTCTTTAAATGTTCCTTATTCTGGTGTTATTTTTGTCCTCTTTTTCTTTCTATTCTCTTCCTCCACATTTTCCTTCTTTTCGTCTCCTCTTTCTCTGCTTGATCTTCCCCCCCCCCCCCTCTTTTTTTTTTCTTTTTTTTTCCCCCCCTTTTTCCCCCCTTTCCTCCCCCCTTTTTCTCCTTGTTTTTCCCCCCCCCCCCCCATATTCTCTATTCCTAACTAGGATCTCCCCTTTTACTTCCTTCTTCTGCCAATTCGTACGCTCTCTGCTTCTCTAGTTCACCCTCTTCTTATAACTTGTTGCCCTTGATTCGTCCTGTATATTTTCGTCGTGGCCCGTTTTCCTCAGTGCCCTCAACAGCATACGCTCAAAATGTCTGAAGAAAGAGACTGAAGTGTTTTATTTAACGACGCCCTCAGTTGCAAAGACCAAACAACCTCGGTATTAGATAAATAAAATATGGGTATGGAGATTCTGTAGAACGAAACTAAAAGGAAAAGTAGACGTACTCGGAGAAACATCTGTTCGAATGCCACTTTGTCCATGACAGATTTCACATTGGCTGATGTGGGATCGAAACCTGGTTTCCGGAGCGAGAGGCCGACAGCTAGCTACCTGACCACAACAAGAACTCGGAGAATGAGTGGGATTAGCAATTATGTGACGACAATTTGCCATACTTGCGACTGATGTCACGTCATAGGAAACAGCGTGTGTGTCTAGTAATGGTTAGTAGGCCTGTGGTTGTGACTAAGTGCGGCCAATTTTGTATAGCGTAGAAATTAATTCAACATGGTGAGGTGTCAGTGACATGATCAAGTATCAAACAGCACAAAACAGCAGGAACAACGGCGAGAAAGTAGGAAAGAAGCAATGCCGTGAGCGGTGTTGTTTCTGTACAGAAACAACACCGTTCACGGCAGGAACATCAACGGAGCAAACAGGAATAACACGAACACACAAACGCATGCCGCCACATCACGGAACAAATACTAGCAACTTCATATAGGAAAATTATTTTAATACTCCCTGATGAT
>Ga0123355_10015433_pt1 | contig 12001 bp, 12 predicted proteins | sample TergutEmb28metaG_3_FD_89872 | JGI IMG/M metagenome (GOLD analysis project Ga0123355, IMG submission 89872) | Embiratermes neotenicus P1 segment gut microbial communities from Petit-Saut dam, French Guiana - Emb289 P1 | ecosystem: Host-associated > Arthropoda: Insects > Digestive system > Gut ... | reverse complement strand
GCTTATTGCGTTTGTCGTCTAGCTCGAAACGGGTTAGTAGCTCCTCGGCCCGGGTTTCCCAGCCCTCTTCCATGCGGTAGGCCCGGGCTATAAATTCCATGTGCTCATAAACGGTTAGCATAGGGTAGGGGACAGGTATCTCTGGGGCGTAACCCAGTGCTCGCTTTGCCTCTAAAGAGCGGTTTTCGTGGCCGTTAACTGTAATGCTGCCGGTAAAGCGTAGTAGCCCGCATATGGACTTTATTAAAGTTGATTTGCCAGCACCATTTGGGCCTAGCAGCACCCCTAGCTCCCCAGCTTTTAGCTGTAGAGTAATGTTGTCGTTGGCTATGTTTTTGCCGTATTTTTTGGTTAGGCCTTGTACGTCTATCATGGTAACACCCCTATTCGTTTAACTTCTTCTGGATGCTTTTTAAGAACCCGCAAATCCACCGGTTAAGGGCCGGGTTAATAGTGGTTTCGTAGCTATTTACCGCAAAGGTTGTACGGATATCCGTCATGTCGTAGAAGTACAGCATGTCCACCAGCCTAAGTACCCCCATCAGGAAATTGCTAAATGTGATTTCTGAGTCCAGGTTGCCGTCTAGGGTAATAATATCGAATAGGTCTGGCCGGGTGCGTACCTCTGCCATTACGGTAGGGTGAAGGTCCGAATGGTCCTTGTGGCGCTTGTATACTATTGTTAGGCTATCGTCAGCCCGTTTGCGGGCCAGTAGGCGCTCTATTATTTTTTCTATGCGGCAGTGTATGTCTACTACCAGCACCCGCCAGTTGTTGTCTTTGATAAACTTGATTAAATCTAGTACCTGTTGGCGGTTACGGGGATAGCCATCTATCAGGCCTGGGGTATGGGCCATGGCAAACTCCCTAAAGATATCGCAGGTAATAGAGTCGTCTACCAATACCCCTTGGTCTGTTAGGCGCTTGATTTCTGGGTCTTCTATGGCTTTTTTGCGGAAAATATCTCCCATGCTGGCTGAGTGTAGGCTTTCTAGCCAGTAGTGCTTGATATTGCCTACCAGGGTGCCTTTTCCGCCGCCGGATTCCCCCAGTAAGATGATAAAATCCCATTTTTCTAGTAATAGTGGTTTGCGGTTTGTGCTCATTATGCCCCTCCTTGGATTTGTGCGCTGTGCGCAGTGGTTATTTATAATTTTGTTTTTATGTTATTTTATTGAAGGAATAATATCTTACATCGGTATAAATGTCCATTTGATTGACACTATTGAATTAATAAGCATAATCTAGTGGGGATGTGATATAGATATGACAATGGTTACAGGTGCCAGCGGTGCAATACCAAGGCATGACTGGTCACGAATGGATGCTCATGCAAGAATGTTCTATGAGCAAATCCGCAAGCGGAAAACGGATATAGCATCCATAGCCAAAAATACCGGTTTTGATGTTGATGATATACAAAAAATCAAGGAGCACATCTTTTTCAATGAGTATGACTTAGGGGACGAAAGCCCTTCACGCTTTGACCCGATTTACGATATTGCAGTATCGTGGCAAAGGCTCATTGGTGGTGGAGATATAAAAGAAATGGATATAATTCTACTTCATCACGAACTAATGGAATATAGGCTTATGAACCAGCAGGGAATGATGTATAAAGCAGCCCACCAAATAGCAGAGCAAATGTATAATTATTCGAAATATGTAAAAGAGCTAGATGAAAAGGAGGGTCTATTTTGAATCTATTCAAGCTAAAGGAATTTATTAATGATGACCGCATCATATATCTATACCAACCGGAAGGTCGGGGAGACTGGGGAGAGGTTGCCTATACCTTTGCTGATGATAATATTCAGATTACTAAGAGAGCCGGAGAAAACAGTGTTGTCCATGATAGGATGGCTCTCTCAAAGGTAAAGGAGCGTGTAGAGAAAAACAATCTTCCTATTACTTTCACTCAGGCGTGGTATTAGGTTTGCCAAAGGGGTACATGTTTATGATATAATAGCTCCCAAAATAGCCGCGCAAAGCGCGGCCCCGCAGCGCAGCGAGGAAGCAAGGATGGGCTTTGCCCACCGCAGCGGCGGAGGCTTGGGGGCAGCGCCCCCATTTTAAGGAGGCGATTACCATGGCTTTTTTCTACGAGCAAGAATCCCGCACCTTCAACGACTATCTACTGGTGCCGGGCTATTCTGGGACAGAGAACGTATCTGCCAACGTATCTCTAAAGACACCCCTTGTAAAGCACCTGCGCGGGGCAGCACCCGCACTATTTATGAACATTCCGCTGGTTTCGGCAATAATGCAATCGGTCTCAGACGACACAATGGCCATTGCATTAGCCAAAGAAGGCGGAATTTCTTTTATTTATGGCTCCCAATCTGTGGAGCTACAGGCGGCAATGGTGGGCCGTGTAAAGCAGTATAAGGCAGGCTTTGTGCCCAGCGCATCCAATGTAAGGCCAGACCAAACCCTCAAGGATATCCTAGACCTTAAAACCAAAACAGGCCACACCACCGTAGCGGTAACAGAAGACGGCACCCCAACAGGCCGCTTTCTTGGCCTTATAACAGGCAAGGACTATAGAATAAGCAGAATGGCCCCAGAGACAGTAGTCTCAACCTTTATGGTGCCCTTCGACAAACTAATTTACGCCGAGGAAGGCGCAAACATCAGCCAGTGCAACGATATCCTATGGGAGCATAAGCTAAACGCCCTCCCGGTAATTGATAAAAACCAGCGGCTAATCTCCTTCGTATTCCGCAAAGACTATGTAATGCACAAAGACAACCCCCTAGAGCTACTAGACAACAAAAAGCGCTATATAGTAGGGGCAGGCGTAAATACCCACGACTATGCAGAGCGTATCCCGGCCCTAGTAGAAGCCGGTGCCGATGTACTATGTATAGATTCATCAGAAGGCTTTTCCGAATGGCAGCGCCGCACCTTGCAATTTGTACGAGACAAATACGGCGACACCGTAAAAATAGGGGCAGGCAATATAGTTTGCAAAGAAGGCTTCCGCTTTCTGGCCGAAGCCGGGGCCGACTTTATAAAGGTAGGCATAGGGGGCGGCGCAATATGCATAACCCGTGAAGCCAAGGGCATAGGCCGGGGCCAAGCCACCTCCCTTATAGAAGTAGCCCAAGCCCGTGACGAATACTACAAGGAAACAGGCATATATGTACCAGTTTGCTCCGACGGGGGTATTGTTCACGATTATCATATAACCCTGGCCCTGGCAATGGGGGCAGACTTTTGTATGCAAGGCCGCTACTTTGCCCGCTTCGACGAAAGCCCAACCAATAGAGTAATGGTCGGCGGCAATTATATGAAGGAATACTGGGGCGAAGGCACAGAGCGGGCCCGCAACTGGCAGCGCTACGAGGCTGGCGGCTCCCTCCCCTTTGAGGAAGGTGTAGATGCCTACGTACCCTACGCCGGAAGCCTCAGGGAAAACCTAGTCACAACCCTAAACAAAATAAAAGCCACCATGTGTAACTGCGGTGCCCTAACCCTGCGGGAGTTTCAAGAAAAAGCCCGGCTAACCTGTGTGTCCCCAAGCAGTATAGTAGAAGGCGGCGCCCATGATGTATACCTGAAGGATACCTATGGGAATCAGCGAAGCTGAGGAGAAAGCAGAAGGTAGAGGTCAGATGTTAGAAAAAAACATCCCAGACGGTGGCAGCATAGCAACAGACACAGATTTTATGAAAATAGCCCTAACAGAAGCCCGCAAGGCCTACCACCAAAACGAAGTCCCCATAGGCTGCGTAATCACCCTAGACGGCAAAATAATAGCCCAAGCCGCCAACGAGCGTGTTACCAAAGGCAACGCCCTATGCCATGCGGAAATATTGGCAATAGGCCAAGCCTGCGAGGCCATAGGAGACTGGCGGCTGGAAAACTGCCGCATTTATGTAACCATAGAACCCTGCCCAATGTGTGCCGGGGCCATAATCCAGGCCCGGATACCCGTGGTGGTATACGGCGCAAAAAACCCAAAGGCTGGGTGTGCCGGGTCTATACTCAATATTTTGGAGGAACCGCGGTTTAACCACCAGGCCCAAGTAATCCCCGGCGTATTGGAAGAAGAATGCGCCGGGCTTATGCGGGAGTTTTTCCAGCGCTTTAGATGATAAAGTGCCCTGAAATTGCGGGCTAAAGCGCTTTTACCAGAAGTATCAAAACCGCCCCCCCGCAAGGAGGTACTGCCATGCCCAGAAACAAAAACCCAGAGGAAACCATAAAAAAAATCATGGAAGTATCCCTCAAGTTATTCCTGGAAAAAGGCTACGACCAAACCACTGTACTGGATATAGTAAATAACATGGGTGGCCTAACCCGGGGTGCATTCTATCACCATTTTAAGTCTAAGGAGGAAGTGCTTGAGGCTATTTTTTACGAAGACTTTATAGACCGGCATCCCATAAAAAAAGCCATAAACGCAAAAGTAGCCAATGGCCTAGAACGGGTAAAGCTGGCCCTAAAATACGGCTTAAAAGCCAACTTCGATGACACAGAAGTAGGGGATTTATCTAGGCTGGCCATGCAGCTAATACAAAAGCCCCGGTTCCTTGCCGAGCAGCTAAAGGGCAACCAGCAAACCGTAGAGATTTTGGTCCCAATGATAGAAGAGGGCATGGCCGATGGCTCAATAAAGCCCGGCAATCCCAAAATCATTACAGAGCTATTGATGCTGCTGCTAAACTTTTGGCTAATACCCGATATCTTCCCCTGCGACATAGAAGAAACCCTTGCCAAAGCAAGGCTTATAGAAAAAATTTGCGAAGACCAGCTAGGCTTTCAAATTTTTGATGAAGAAATAGAGGGCCTATTCCTCAAAGTGGCTGATATGTTTGCGTGGCAATCCTACGATCGTTTCGTTTGAAATTGGGCTTCAGACATTGCTTCAGCCCATTTCAAATCGAAACGAATAAGGAATAGCCCGGCCACAGGGGGGGTGGGGCCGGGCTTGAGGGGGGATATTTAGTTGTTCCTCAAACATAAGTTTAAGGTCACAGGTATAATATTTACCATTTAAAGCGAAATTATACAAGTCTTTTTTTAAAATTTTTAGGGATTGGCTCTAATTCCCATGTGTGGCTGCCTTTTGGTTGTGCTTTATCCGCAACCACCATGTGACGGCGGCTGCAATCCTCAATACAAACACAATTACAAAGGTAATCCTGAGCCCTATAATATCCCCTCCAAGGGCGCGATAAAGGGCAACCCCTACCACAGGCATAACCGCATTACTAAGGGTCATAAGGCATGTATATATAGAAATAGAAAAACTGCGGTATTCCTCATCCAGCACCGGCATAAGGCACTGGAAGAGATTAAGCCCAATGGTAGCAGTCCCCATCAAGGCCACAAAATGCATAATCAAGAAAACCGTTGGCCCTATAGATAAAGGCAAAGCAGTAGACACAAGAATCGCAACCGGGCAAAGTGCAAAGGCCGCAATACCAAAGGTCACAGGCTTTTCCACCCCATAGCGCTGGTTGCGCTTACTCCAAAACTTAAGGGTGATAAACTGGCCCAAGGTGGAACCTACCGCCGTAAGGCTAAGCTGAAACTCGTTCATATGCAGATAATTGGCTTGGCCTATAAAATAAAGGGTCCAGTCCATCTGCCACCCCATATGGAAAAACAGCGCCACAGCAGTAAAAATAATAAATGGTCTATTTCTAAGGAGCCGGGAGCCGGCTTTTTTTATTTCCTCAAACTTAACCCTAGTAGGCAAAGCCGGGTTTGTAGCTTTTATTTTCCTAAGATGAAAGGCATTGCATATTAGCATAAGGGCAACTATCCCATAAAACACCTGATGGGCCAAAATCTTGCCCTCTTCACTGGGAATGGAAGCCAAAACGCTGCCGCTTACCAATGGGGCAATAAAAGATATAAGTATGCTGACCCGGGAGCGGATAGTTAAAACCGTGTTCCGTTTTTCGGCTTCAACCACCTCTGGGAAAAACCCCATCCACCCTATGTTGTACAGCATATTAGAGGCATTGGCCAAGGCCAGAAATATCAAGAAAAGATACAGAGGCTGGTCAAAAATAAAGTTTAAGCTTGCCACTACCATAAACAAAAGTGATGACACCACAAGGGCACCAGACACCAAGCGCCCCTTATTGCGCAAGCTGTCCGCAAATATCCCTGCGGGGATGATTATCAATAAATTGATAACTTGCGGCAAAAATTGAAGCATAGCCAGATGAAAATCACCTGCCCCAAGCCGCTGGGCGAAGATGTTATTATTGCTTCCAGCTAGGTTTAAGGCCCCTATTAGTAGAAAGCCGTCTATGGCGTAGTTGGTGGCAACGGGGTTTGTTATGGCGAAGCTTCTGGCTCTGGATAGAGATTGGCGCGCTATCCAAAAGGGGTTTTTTATGCGGCTTTGGCCGTGGTTGCGGCGGGTTTGGAGGTAGGATTCTATTTTGCGCATGGTATTTTCCTGTCATTTTTGTTTTTCAGGAATTATAATCATTTCGCCATTATTTGTCTTGACTTTTTTATTGACATATTCTAAGATGGAAAGGATTCACGCCCCGGAATCAAAAAGAAATACGCTTCTAATAACCTTAACAAGTGGAGGTATTCATGCGCACCACCCATATCACTAAACCCCTGGAAGTAGAGCGCAAATGGCTAGTAGTAGATGCCGAAGGCCAACTTCTGGGCCGTCTAAGCTCCCAAATAGCTCATATCTTGCGCGGCAAGCATAAGCCGGATTTTAGCCCCTCTGTGGACTGCGGCGACTATGTAATTATCGTAAATGCAGACAAAATCCGCGTTACCGGCAAAAAGATGGACCAAAAAATTTATGTCCGTCACTCTGGCTGGATAGGCCATCGCAAGGAGACAAAGCTCAAGGAAGTGCTAAAGTGCAAGCCTGAGTTTGTGCTAACCCACGCAATTAAAGGCATGTTGCCTAAGAACAACCTAGGCCGGAAGATGTTTAAAAAGCTTCATGTATATGCCGGCCCCACCCATAAGCACGAGGCCCAAAAGCCAGAGGTGCTGACTCTAGCAAATCTATAAAATAAGCGGCATTTTTGCCTTCGGCAAAAACCGTAAAAAATTATGGATTAGAGCCTCCATAATTTTTTACTTGCATTGGCAAAAACCATTCACAAAAATGCATAAAAGCCTGCATTTTTGTTCATTGATAAGGAGATTTTTATGGCAGCAGTTCAATATTATGGTACAGGCAGAAGGAAAAGCGCCGTTGCAAGGGTATACCTGCTACCGGGCAAGGGCGACATTGTTATAAACAAGCGCGGCATAGATGACTATTTTGGCCTAGAAACCCTTAAGCTAATAGTGCGCCAACCCCTAGAGCTAACAGGCACAACCGCCAAGTTTGATGTAAAGGTTAATGTCTTTGGGGGAGGATACACAGGCCAAGCCGGTGCAATACGCCACGGGATTTCTAGGGCCTTGTTAGAGGCAGATGGCGACTTCCGCGCACCTCTTAAAAAAGCAGGCTTTCTTACCCGAGACCCCCGTATGAAGGAACGTAAAAAATATGGCCTCAAGGGTGCTAGGCGTGCGCCTCAGTTCTCTAAGCGTTAGTGTTATCGCGCCCAAAAGCTTACAAATGCGACCCCCGGCCAAGCGCCGGGGGTTTTGTGCAGATAAGGGCTTTTTCCAAAATTAACCTTATTTTGGATATTATAAGAAAAAGGCCTGACGGGTATCATGACCTGCGTTCTGTTATGCAAACTTTGGCACTACACGATACGGTGACAATAACAACCCAAGCAGAAGACGGCCAAACAAAAGGGCTGGATCGCTTTTATCCAAAAAAACAACCTATAAAAAACACGCAAAATGTTCATATAATTCACAACTCAAATTCATCTGCTGACAACAATGACAACTTCATTCTAACCTGCGATGACCCAAAGCTACCAACAGACCACCGCAACCTAGTCACCCAAGCCGCCAGATACATGATGCAAGAATACAATATCACCCAACCAATACGCATACACTTAGAAAAGCGTATCCCTCAAGCGGCAGGCCTAGCCGGAGGAAGTAGCGACTGCGCTGCAACCTTGGCCGGGCTCAACACATTGTTTAACCTCAACATCCCCCTACATAGCAGCAACCAAAGCCCAACCAGCTTAACAGCAATTGGGCAGCGCTTTGGGGCGGATGTACCTTTTTGTTTACTAGGGGGTACGGCTTTAGCGGAAGGGATTGGGGAAATACTAACGCCCCTGCCTTCTCACCCTCATTGCTGGGTTCTGCTGGTTTGCCCAGATATCCATGTATCTACTAGGGAGATTTTTGAGAAATGCAAGCCCCCAATTGCCTCCTTCACCAATATCGAGAGAATGAAACAAGCCCTTTCCCAAGGGGACTTACAAGGCATCGCCGCCAATTTAAGCAACGACTTAACCTATGTAACCGCAAAGCTACACCCACAAATAAATGACATAATAAGAGAGATGAAAGCCATAGGTGCCATAGGAGCTACTATGAGCGGCTCAGGCCCATCGGTTTTTGGCTACTTTAACAATAAAGATATAGCAGAAAAAGCATATAAAGCATTAGAAAATATACCAGGAAGGGTCTTCCTGACAGAGATTATGTAGTGATTTTACAGGGGGGGTGTACTTATGCCCAAGGACAAACCAAATAATCCCGAATCAGAGGGTTTTAGACCACTCCCAAAGCCCATTAAATTAGACCTGCCATCAGAACGCCCAAAACCCCAGCGCCGCCTACACGAAACAGAGGAAAACGACCGTATCCCCCGAGACTCGGACTATAGTCATGAGCAGGATTCTCGTCAGCGCCCCGTAAAAGAAGAACCCGAAAAACGCCGCCGCCCAAGCAAAGAGGAGCCTGACCCCCGCCGCAGCAAACCCAACAATGAACCAGAGAAGCCCCAGAAAAAAGGCAACCGCTATTTTAAATCTGCTCAAAAAGCCTACGGCCAGCGCCGCCGCCAGCCTAAGCCCCCCCCAAAGCAAAAGCAGCAGCCTAAAAGCCACAGCTCCTCAAAACCACGCCTAGGCCAAGGGGACAGACTATATACCCCACCTCAAATAAGAGAGCCCTTAATCTCCCCAAAAGTAAAACGGGTTCTAAAATTTTGGGCATTGGGGCTTGTAGGCGTTGCGTTTATAGTGCTGGTGCTTATGAGCATGTTTAGAAACAATGCCTGGTCTGTGTATCTGGACGACCGGTTTGTAGGCTATATGCCAATAAACCGGGAAGTAGAAACCGACAGTGTACACTATGAAGCAGTGCGCCATCTCTCAGAATCTCTTGGCGCATCGATACAAGTCAACGAAAAAACAATAGTGCGGGAATCTAGGGCCCGCAGAGGGGAGCTAATAGCGGCCCCCGCCATGATTTTGGAGCTAAGCCAGCGTTTTACCTACCAAATAGTAGGTGCTGCTATCTATATAGACAATGAGCGGGTAGCCATTTTAAGAAACGAAACCGAAGCAGACCATGTAAAAAGCGAGCTAATGCGCCCATTTATAAACCAAGAAAACCACGTAAGCGCAGAGTTTGAAGAAAACTGGCAAATAAGGCCCGCCCTGGCGGACCTAGACAGCCTAGACAGCCCAACAGATGTAATCCAGTTACTAGAAAGGCCAATAAGGCACGTCCACACCCACACAATAAGAGACGGCGATACCCAAGGTGCCCTAGCAATAGAATTTAACACCACCCTAGACAGCATTGGTTATCTAAACAATATAACCACAGACGCTATCCTAAGAACAGGCAATACAATTTTGCTAGAAATCACCCGCCCCCGCCTAACCGTAAGGACAATAAACGAAATATCCATAATAGAAGACGTACCAATGGAGGTAGAGACAAGAGAAAACGCAAACCTGCATATATCCGTAACCAATGTAATAACAGAAGGCTTAGAAGGCCAGCGAGAAGTAGTACAGCGCATAACAAGCATAAACGGCATCCCAACAGGGGTGCCAGAGATAGTATCCAGCCGCATTTTGCGTCAACCAACAACAAGAGTAATAGAAGTAGGCACATCAGAGGAGATAATACAAATACGCTGATATACAAAGGAGGGGCAAAAAATGCCAGAAAAAATCTTAGTAGTGGATGACGAAACCAACATCGTGGACATACTAACCTATAACCTTAAAAAGGCAGGTTATGAGACCATCGAGGCCTATGACGGTGAAACAGGTCTAAAAATGGCCACAGAGGAAAACCCAGACTTGGTAATGCTAGACATCATGATGCCAAAAATGGACGGCTACGAGGTATGTAGGCAGCTACGCCTTCAATCTCAAGTACCGGTAATCATGCTAACCGCCAGGGCAGAAGAAACAGACAAGGTTCTAAGCTTTGAGCTAGGGGCAGACGACTATATCACCAAGCCCTTTGGTGTAAGGGAACTGCTTGCCAGGGTTATGGCCAACCTACGCCGCAGTAGTGGAGACCTTTCCAATGACCAACCCACCAGCAATAAGCTGTACTTTGGGGAGGTTGTAATAGACCTAGACATGCACGAAGTAAAACGGGCCGGCAAAGTAGTAGAGCTGACCCGACGGGAATACGAGTTGGTAAAATTCCTGGCTCAGCGGAACACCCAGGTATTTTCCAGAGAGCAGCTATTTGAAAAGGTATGGCAGTACGAGCATTTTGGCGATATGCGCACGGTGGATGTAACAGTAAGGCGGCTAAGGTCTAAGCTAGAGCCAGACGACACAGAGCCTACCTTCATCCTAACAAAGCGCAAGGTAGGTTATTATTTCACACAGGAGTTTGGTGACGGTACCCTAAATGAATAGTATTAAACTCAAGCTTATCATTATATATGTGGCAGTTGTGCTTGTGGTAATGATTATAAGTGGCACATATATGCTATACAGTGTTCGCAGTGAAGAAATTGACCGCATAAGAGGACGGCTTGATTCCCATGCGGATGTAGTCGAAAGCCAAATAGTCCATGTGTATGAGCCCAGAGATTTTTGGGAGGCCAGCGCATGGACTATTCTTGCTGCCTACGATATCGAAACCATGATTTTAAGCGACTTAGGGATACCCATGGCCCCAATGGAGTTTAACCAAATTTTAGGGGCCCAGCGTATAAACGATGAAGCAGTACTTGCGGCGGTAGGCGGAGAAGTTGGCTTTACAGAAAGAAGCCGGGCCATTGGCCTAGACCATACCCAGCAGCACTGGCTGGCCTATGCCCGGCCTGTCACTACCAGCGATGGCAATACCTTTATCGTATACACCAGGGTTCGTACAACGGCATTAAACGATGGCCTTTCTCAAATGATGGCTCATTTAATTATTATGGTGCTGATTGCCGTAGTGCTTACGGCTATATTATGGTTTTTCCTGGCCAATACTATCACCAACCCCATTGTCACCATGATAGACCGGGCCAAAGCTATGGCAGAAGGGGAGCTATCCCAAGAAATCCCCGTACATGGCAAGGACGAAATTGGCCAGTTGGCATACAATTTCAACCATATGGCAAAGGAGCTTTCCCAGCTAGACACGATGCGTAAGGAATTTGTAGCCAATGTCTCCCACGAGCTAAGAACACCACTTACATCTATCCGCACCTATACGGAGACACTGCTAGAAGGGGCATTGGAAGAGCCAGAAACCGCCTCCCGTTTCCTTAAAATTGTAGACGACGAAGCCCAGCGGATGTCACTGCTGGTATCAGACCTATTGGAGCTAAGCCGCCTAGATAGCGCCCGTACAAAGCTAGACCAAGATGTTTTGGACTTGGTGGGCCTGCTACGCCTAACTATCCGCCAAAGCCAAATCTTGGCCGAGCAAAAGAACCAGACTATTCAGTTTAGCCAACCGGAGGAGGCTTGCTTTATTTTGGCCAACTCCCCCAGGGTTAACCAGGTTATATCCAATATCCTATCAAACGCGATTAAATATAGCCCAGAGGATACAACAATCCAAGTCTCAGTAGAGACAACAGATATCGACCACAGGGTATATATCAAAGACCAAGGGGTAGGTATCCCAGAAGACAGTATAAGCCGCATCTTTGAGC
>Ga0123355_10015432_pt1 | contig 12001 bp, 6 predicted proteins | sample TergutEmb28metaG_3_FD_89872 | JGI IMG/M metagenome (GOLD analysis project Ga0123355, IMG submission 89872) | Embiratermes neotenicus P1 segment gut microbial communities from Petit-Saut dam, French Guiana - Emb289 P1 | ecosystem: Host-associated > Arthropoda: Insects > Digestive system > Gut ... | reverse complement strand
TGTTTTTGTAGTTCAATTTAATGGCTTTATGTCACTCACAAGTGACTTTGATGTTACGTACAGCTATTAACATTACATAAACCACATATTCCTGCCAGTTTCAATATGTATTTGGTAATCAATGAGTGAGTAACAGCTGTCAAAGTTTCAAACTTCTCTGGCCATTATCTCCGTAACCGCTCAACTTTGGATATATGTGTTTTGGGTTATATCTGTATAGTTTAACATAAGGAACACTCTCCCGAAGTTTCGCACATTCCTCCTGGGACACCCTGTATGCGTTTGAAGTTGTATCGTCATAAATATTTTCAAATTAACGCGTTTATTCACATCTGAGATATGATAAGGTTTCATTAGGCAGACGATTTGGTATTTACACTGAATATGAAAGTAAAAGGAAAATTCCATTCACTGTGACACGAATCTTACACCGAATTTAACATCGTTGTTGATTTCCTACAAATGTTACAAAGAAAGGGACAGAGCGAGTCATGCGTGTCCAGTAGATGAACCTGTCATATTCCATAAAGTAGGAAGATTCGTTGTGCGACAGTCTAAATTTGCCACGAAATTAGGTAAGTGTTCTACAGTTGGTAACAATTCTTCAAAATGGTTTCCAATACACAAGGTCGAGTGAAGTACGTTACAACGTTAAGTAAGTTTGTCTTATTTTCAAAGAGACGGGTAACGTGTTTTTCCTTTATGACTGTAAGCTAGATATAGCCTCTGCCAATTATTTTTTCGACTAGCTAAAAATATGAGATTCGGAATTGTTACTCTTATTTTTTTTTTAATTTCTTTAATGCAATTTCTTATTTCATTTTTGGTTCTTAAGTCAGTTCAGAAATGCACACATCGGCGTCATCAGCCACGATGCAGCTCCATATCTCTCTTCAGATTAATTTGAAATCTTCGATAACCTTTATACGTTATTTTATAACGTCATTATTTTCTATTCTCTTAATGGTGAAAGACTTTTACACTGCCATATTTAACTTGTGTTTTTCTGATTTGCAATTACTCTCTTCATTTTTAGATAACTGTATTTTGAAATAGTTGAAGAATAAAAGACCAACTTGAAGTCACTTGTTATTTTATTTCACCTCTTATGTACCTCAACATGTTTCGGACATTAATATATCCATCATCAGGAGCTTGCGACTGTGCTGTTGAATTACCACATCTGTCGTTTTGTTCTCGGTTCTTTGTGTATTGGAGATTTGGTGCGGCTGGATTTGAGTAGTGTCCGTGTTGCAGGCTTCAGCTCCTGATGATGGATATATTAATGTCCGAAACATGTTAAGGCACACAAGAAGTGAAATAAAATAACAAGTGACTTCAAGTTGGTCTTTTATTCTTCAACTGTTACAATTATGTACGGTCAAATAATTATAAGTATTTTGAAATCTCCAAATTCCCTTATTCGCCATCTTCTAACGTCTTTATTTTTTTTGTTTTGTTATTTCTTGAACGAGTTTTATACAGCCAGATTTACGTGTTTGTAATTTGCAGCTATTCACTCCATCTGTACAAACTAATAATGTTTTAAAATTCACTTTAAATTTGTATATTTATTTTTAAATGAAACGTGATACTACCTAAAAGTCTATAAGGAAAAGTCTTTCTTTTAAAGCTAGTAGTTGTTAAACTAGTCCAGTTGTTTCCTCCCTGTTACGTAATTTCAATGGTTATTTTTATTTTACACATCTAAGTGGTTTCGGCAAAGTAAAAGTGAGAAATTAAAAGCGTTAAATTACACAATAATACATACGTAAATTCTCTTCCGCGAAATATCCACACCAGCGCCTGGACCCATGCAGCCTCTCTTTCATTGGGTCCCAGCTGTTCTTTCAATGACACTAAATCGGCCGGGTCTTTGTTTTGCCCACTGAGCCCATACAGCGCCGACTTTCGAAACGAGTGGAGAGGTATACTTCTGCTGCCACTATTGGCTCCGTCGTCACGGTGTGGACTGGGACAAATTTACTGCAGTTATTGCACATGTTGACAATATAAAATCCAAATATGATTCAAGAGACGTGATGCCTTACTTAGGTGGCTGGCATTACAGCAGCTGTACTTAACAACACGACAATAGGAAGAAGACTTGTGAATAATGGACGTAAGGCCGACAGTCATTTGTCAAGCAGTGCCCAGTTCTCACTCTTCATTCCCCCTTGTCGCCATAGATACGAGCATCGTTGGGAACAGCGTGCATTAGCTTGGGATTAATCCGATTTGTAGTCTAAGCTACAGAGTCTTCAAGAGAAGAATGTGCAAGAGACAGAGAGAAGGAGAGTTGACAGCCTTCTAAACAGTTCACTTCAATCTTAGCACTGAATACCATCGCTGTTACCATTGATCTCTATCCCCTGCCTCACTGCTTCTTCCAGTCCTCTAGGCACCTATAGTACTGTGCAGGTCAACTACAGGGACGTCTACAGATTCTTTCTTTGTTACCGAATTCATCGGCAAAAGTCTTACGATGCAATGTCACATATATTTATGTTGCATCTGAAGCTGGTTTACGGTGCCATGAATGGAAAATAATTCTTATAAAGGGGTAGGCATTTAATTGCGAACCTGTCAGAGGCGAGTGTGTTTTGCGTAAGGAGCGGTATTAAGTTATGAGTTGAGCTATAACTCAGGATGTTGGATGTCGGTCTCTGAGATCTGAGGTTGGGTTTGAATCCAGGGTAATTTCGTGAAACTGGAGCGGGTTTCTCTCCGAGGTTATTCTCTTTCTAAATCCAGTTGTCATTCTGCCATTGATATGAAATACTCTTACACTACACCCCAGAATAGAGCCACATTCTTTTCCAAGCAGCACATTGTTAAGTTCCATGTTTTTAATTTTGGGGCCTTATTTTTGAATCGAAACTTAACTCTCTTAGAAAAATGGAATTGTGTTAGTTGGGTGTTTAAACCTTCTACATCCGTAAGGGTCCGCCTCTAACAGAAATGAGTACCAGGAGTATTTCGTGGAGCTAAAGACGGCCGGTGCGTAAGGCTGACAACCTACCACCATCCTGTGCCGTTGTCACGAAATCTGGGAATCTTAACTTCCTAAGAACCCTCTGGGCCTGTCCAGGCCTGTAACGGGACTGCTTTACCTTTACATCCGTAAGGGTCTGATAATGGGATAGCAGGAGTTTGATTCATGTAAGACATTAAGCGAATTTTAATACCTATACAACCTCTTCGTTAAGACAAGAACATTTCACGATATGTGCAAATTCTTGGGTTCAAATTTTGGGCAGGATAATGGTGATCTTTCCAGAGGTATTTTATGGTTGTTCTCTGTCCCTCCAGGAAATTAGGTCTCCGGGAACAATACTGAAAGTCAGAGCTCAGCCACTTTTATCCACTTGCCTTCGAGTTGTTTGTTTACCAATTGTCTTATCACTCTACGGCATATTCTGAGGTACTTGCAAAGTTGTTAAGTAAGTTATGTGTAAATTCCAAAACAAATAAGACATTAAGTTATGTACGAACACGTTTGCTACATTTGTACATCTCCCGACGGAAGTAGATCTCATATTATCAAAGGGGACAGACATTTAGGATTTATGGTATTGTATCCAGGGCAGGTCTGCGGTGAGGACAACTTCTGGAATATTTTGTCTGCATGCAAGCAAGGTGAAATTAAATATACATAATGAAGAATGAATACGTAGAGTGTGTAATTACGCATAATTAGCCGATCCCGCTAGCTGTGACGTCTAAGGCGCAGGTCTGCTGCCGCTCAGTTGTTGGGATTCGGGGTTCGAATCTCGCTGACGACTTGGATGTTAATTTCTTGCTTTTATTGTGTATTGAGTTGGCAGTGGTTTATGCGATGAGCTGCTAGCTCGTTCAGAGGAGTCTACCGGGTGTATCGGCGTGTGTGATCTAGGAACCTCAACAACTGGGAGGCCTAGACCAGAGCTTGGTTCTTGTGACTCAGAAGAGAAGAAAGATGCGTACAGTTATATGTATAAATTTATCAAGGTGTATTTTAAAATCACGTACAATAAAGATACTGATAATAAGAATGAAAAAGTTATTAAACGTCTAATCGGTTGAATTGTTTCTAATTTTAGCACCTTTGTACAAAATGAATGGGGAATATCATATGCATCTCCAAAAATAAACATCTCGTAAGTTTTCAAAATTGCTTCGGCGTCCTGGCCTGGCTTTGCTAGAGAGAAGATTAAAGGCCCTTTCTTGTTTGCAATGTCGCTACCGGCAACATAACACTCTATCAGGGGCAAAATGTTGCGATTGGGCGTTATCTAGGGTATTTCATCCGTTAGACTGGCTGGCCGTTTTGCAGGAAACAGAGGTCGGTATACAAACTGCCCTACGCGGTTTCAACAAGTTGAAATTAATATTCGCATAGGGAATTTGTCTACAGAGTTCAAACAAGAAAAATTAAATTTGTGTTACATTCGTGTTGATGAATATTCCAGTCTTCTGGGATGTGACACTGTGTAGACTGAACTACACGTACCGTACCAGAGTTTCTTAGGAGTTTTCTGTTTCCATATTCAGGATGGTGGAAGTTCGTTGATACGTTGTATTGCTATTTATTCGAGAGTACAGAAATCTCTGGCGCCAACACACTTTTGCGACTAAATTTTTGTATGATGGCGCCTAATATTTTGGGGCTCTAAATGCGAAACTTCCTCCTTGTCACCCTTCTAGAGCCCAGATTTTTTAAAGTGGCTCCTGGGTTTTTGGAAAACTTGCGGACTCCTGCCTCACATTCAATAACCCTTACCCCAATTTGCCAGGAGTACGTCTCCACGCATTTTAGTTGAATGGATCGCAGTCCATACGCGGGGTTCGCGCGCCTCATATTGAGATTTGATGTCAATTCTTAATTCAATATATTGCAATCTTTCTCTTGCTCATCACGTTGCACATATTTACTCCGAAGAAAAGAGTGATAGTCTATCACAACTGGTTACGTATTTTAGACCGCAGACACATGTTTCCGCATTTTGTATATAAATCATTATCAAGCTTTACACTAATTTAGGGATTCAAAATAAAAAATTTAGACCTATAAAATAAAATTAAAATAATTATGATCTCAACTAGTTACAAATTTCAAAACCACGATAAGTTAAATTTACATAATTTGTTAATTTGTTTTTGCTGTATCCAATGTGCATGTTATTTACTGTGTCTTCGAATTACCGTATACCGTGATAGTAACTCATATATATGGAAAGCTGAAACATGTAGCTGGGGTTTAAAATAGACATATTAGCCGTTTTGATGTTTTGCTGACCGTGCATCTCAGTATAATCTTAGTAATTGACCAATTTAATGCACAAATTCTTGTTTATAATAAGTTTATTAGATTACTCTACATGTTTCGAGCACTATGTGCTCATCATCAGGAGGTCAAAATTGTATTATACAGCATCTGCTATCATCACAATCTGTAGGTGGTCGTCCGGTGCGCAGGTTAACCTGTGCACCGGACGACCACCTACAGATTGATAATGATTTATATACAAAATGTCGAAACATGTGTCTGCGGTCTAAAATACGTAACCTATTGTGACAGATTATCAGTCTTTTCTTCGGGGTATATGTGTAAAACGTGATGAGCAAGAGAAAGATTGCAATATATTGAAATAAGAATTGTCGTCACGTTTCAATATGCTGAGTGTGAACCTCACGTATGGACTGCGATCCATTCAACTATAATTCGCGGAAAAGTACTCCCAGCAAATTGGGGTAGCGGTGATAATTTAATCAAAGTTGAGGGTTATGTGATGATATCAGATGCTGTATAATACAATTTTGACCTCCTGTTGATGAGCACAAAGTGCTCGAAACATGTACAGGAATATAATAAACTTATTATAAAACAATAATTTGCGCATTAAGTTAGCCAGTTACTGAGATTATATTAGCCGTGTTCGACTGCTATTATTTATTCGCTATGTTGAAGTTAATATTGCGTTTTTGCTCACTATATGTAGAGAATGTTCTGTAAATGTTTCTATTCGACTTGACACAAACTTGTCATATGTAAAAAGACACACTGTTTATGGCACGTCGAAACCCTGCTGGTGAAACAGAGGATACTGCTTTTTGAGTGTCATTTTTAGATCGTCTTCTTTGCGAAGATTGTTACTGTACACGACGTCATTTATATGTCGCACAAGTAAAACTCGCACGTGTTCAGATTTGGTGAACGGTGCGGCCACAATCCCCTCCCCTGCTTGTTACTGCGTCACCAAATACACGCTCCAATCACCGCACAGACAGTCTGCTGGCGATACGTCGCACTGTCATGCACAAATAAATAGACGTAAATATTCGATTAGCCGGAGAGCTGTTCAAAAAATTGTGTCAGTTTATGTGTTATATATCAGTGCAGATTACTTTTACCAGAGAAAATTTACCCAATAAATTTAGACGTTTTGCTGGCCGTGCATCTCAGTGTATTTATCTCAGTCCTCTCTCAACCAGTGCACGAGACGGCCACCTAGAGTTGTGATGATACCAGAGGCTGTGTAATGCAATTTTGACCTCCTGATGATGAACAGATGTGCTCGAAACATGTAAAGGCATGAAGTAATCTTATTGTAAAACAAAAATGTTGTGCATCAAGTTGGTTAATTACTGAGACCAATAAACCTCGTTGCACTTATAGCACACCACACACCAAACTTAAGGCCATGTAGTGAAATTTCGTGGAAGTTTGTTGTTTTGGGAGTTATCGCAACCTTACAGTTGTTACCAGGTTGTCAACGCTCTAAAGAACGTTTGTACTATTTCCCGGCAGTACCTGTCCTAAAGTAGACACTTCACAAAATCCAGTCTCTCTTCATGATCTGTATCAAAGCATTTGTGAAGCACAGTGGCATCACATGGTTGCAGGTGTATTCTGCGTCTTTTCTTGCTCCTTAGGATGGAGTCCATCCCTACAAAAGCCTTACCTATTTTTTAATTTTCCTAACTTAAATGACACTTCTTCTAGTGATTCTGTTTTGCGTGTGTCATTCAGATGCGCGTAACAGCCTACTGATATCTCATACGTTTTCCGATATGCAGCGTGGAAACTGTCAGATTAAGGGCTACAATTTACAAAATAATAAAAAAAGCCGGAAATATTCTGAGATTCATCAGTTATTCAGTGCCGAATTTAGTATAAAATTAAGTTGAGCCCAACTCAGTCATCATCACGTGGTCTCTCTTAAAACAGACCCATAGCTTCTTCTACAGAGTGTGATCTAGTGTTCCCCTTTTCAACTCCCAGCATATTACTGTATTCTCAAAGACCAACTCAGTAAACTTATAATAAAATTATATTAACAAAGTGTTAAGTAAAGGAATAAGACTTTCTTAGTTGTCTTTCTTCTTCGTGGTTCCACAGTGCTTCAGTTCACCTGGCAGGTTTCAACAGACTACTACTCAGTGCTGCTGAAAATTAGAAAGCGCAAAGGATAGGCAGAACTGTTCTAAATTGTTGTCATTTTGAAAGGAACATATATTTTCATTGTTATATGGAACCCGAGTTAAGAGTGGAAACTTTAAGAAGGAAGAGTAATACAAAGGGATTTACAATATCGCAGGCATTTGCACAATGTGACTTCAAGCGAGGCAGAACGAAGACGGAATTAGGGAAACTTGCTGGAACATTGGAGTCAGTGAACTTCAGAAATAGTCGGTTTTGTGAATATTAGGATCAATGTGGTATGAAACTGGTCTTCGGTGTGCTTTATCTTCAGCTATTCTTAGTTTAAGAAAGGTAACGGTAATCTGAGATTCTCTTTGTGATGCTGTTAACGTTACGGTCTTCTGAGACACGACGACGTGTCATTTGGTGGAAGTGAAGTCTGATGAATCGTCGTATGCTATATATCATGATGATAAGATTGACGATTTTTATTCAATAGTTTCTGGTCTGACTGATCTGCAACCCGCGTTCCATGCCGTATATTACAGGTCATAATTTTCCTCGGCCAATCCAGATGAGCGGTGTGAATTTGTAAAACATACAATTGAAGTCCTTTCTCAAATTGACACACACTTCATATACATTCCACCGTTTCTGAACCTACACTACACAGAGTATGAAATTTGTGATTTCGCATCCAATAGCTTTTCCTGGTAACTTAGCATGAGTGACATTGTAACTTGTCATGACGAAAGAAATTCTAAAGGATTTCGGCGCTTTAATTAGATTTGCGGAATGATGATATAGTTGATTCACATTCTTTAACGACTGTAGTGCAATCCTGACTGAGAGTTGGCTAGATAGGTAGGTTTCCATGGCTTCGTCAGTGGATCCAAAACCATTGTTCATATCGCACCTCAAAATTTGTCTTACTATATATCCCCCATTACCTCCTGGTAATTTATTTCAATGAATTGTGAAGTACCGTAATGCTACTTGCTGCTAAACATTGCTGACGAATGGGCTACCCTCATTGATGCTATTGTTGTGTTTCTTCACTCTATTGTCATTAATTCGGAGAATATAGGACATAACCGTTTACAAACAAATTCTTACCATTCAACATTGTTCATCAATTTCCATTGCATACAATTATATCTAGCCTGTAGAAGGTTCCCAGCCGCAGCCCAAAAATCTTAAGTGGTCTCTTAGCTTCATAGAGCTAGTCTGCAAAACGCTAAAATTAAAAGTATTACAACGCCCGTATTAATTTTAAATTATTTAATTATTATTTTTATTGCAACTTAAATTCTGTATCCCTTTTTAAAGACTGTTGGTGGGATTATATAAATTTAGAAAAATATTAGTGTTCTATAGTAAAGGGCAGTGGTGCAAAGACGGTACACAAGTTGTCTGATAATATGCTAATTTTTGTGTCAGGTTTCTAACACGTTGCTTGCTAAGGTGTCATCTAAGAGCCGAAGCTCGGTGAACAACCTCCTAATAGAAGAAAAATGGAAAATCTAGTCGCAAAAATTATTGATGTGTCGTAGCAAGGTGTGGGAAAACTGGCAGAAAACTCTAAATTGAATTACGAAATTGAGAGTGACAGCGAAATGGTCTAATATAGATGAAATCAAGTTTTGTGCCAACCTTCTGAATGTAAGGAAGATTGGAGGGAGCGGGTTATAAATGATTCAAAATTACCCGCGTGATGCTTTGTGGCAAAATTCGCTTTACTCAGAGAACACTGACACCTTCACACTTTCTCTACTATCATCGTTCTAGGGCCACGGAAGATATTCTTGTTTGCTTGGCCCTTTGCTTATTTGCATTTAACAGTTTAGAACATAAATATTTGTTGCAAGCCCTTCGGTGTGTACATCTATTGAAAACAAGGATAGACTGCGCGTGTTTCTAAGCATAATTCCAGAATAATAGCTTTCGAGGTTTGTAAATGAAGCGAGGACCTTAGTCTTGAAAAACATAGTGATAATTAATTACATTATACAGAGTGGTACAGGGTTTGTGTTTCCGGATTCCTGGACTACTTAGCTGTAAACAGGGCCCATGTAAGATGCTACTAAATATCTATAGGAACTAAACACATACGCAGTGTGTTATTGCTATCTAGCGTCTATATATTTTTCCTCATAGCTAAAGTCTTGATAAATATAGCTGTAGTAGTGTACACAGCATACAATTAATCCAATAGGGGTAACAAAGTATAAACTCCGCAAGAGACGGTATTGCTCCTAAAGATAGAATTACGTAGTTTATAAGACTATCAGGAATTGTTGTTCCCTTCTCCATTCAGGGAAGGACGGCAAACTTGTGGAATTTGAATTGACATTTGGAAATCGGAGAAGCAGTAGCGTGCCAGGTTTTAGTTGCTAGGTTACAGCGCCTGGGATGCGAATCATCTACGTCACTTCCGCAAGGCACTGGTGGCGTCTCTGGGGAATTCATTCAACCCGTCGCTTAACGGTGAGGCAGAACATGACGCCAAGACTTCGCTTCTTTGAAGCACCGACATTTTGGGATATATTCATTTGAGAATAACCTGGTCTTGGAGACGGGAAGGGGATTGGAGAACGTCGCAACCTTCATGTAACTTTTGACTCCCCCACCTATTGTTGAAATACAAGGATAACGCAAACCCTGTGGGACTAAACCTTAGAGGAATAGTTAATATGTTATGAGGGAGGGGGGTGTTTAAACTTGTAAACTTGAAGTCGTTGGATAAAGGGTGGGTGAAACAACATACATAAGAAAAACATGCATAAGAACAGATCGATACGTGTAAGAAATGTAACTGAATACATGTCTTATAATAACATACATTAACATGTTTTACGTTTGAGAACAATCTGTATAATTTCAAGAAGGCTAGTGGGCATGTGAAGTAACTAAAATATAGTTTCACTGGACTGAGTTTCAAGGAAAGTTTCAATGAATGTCTTTTCTCAGAAAATAAGTCTATTGTGCACATTTGCCGTCAAACACAATACTTTGTGTATTAATTATTAAAATATTTATTAGTAATAAATAAACTAATATACTTCTATTGTGTTTGACGGCAAATAATAACAGTTTGTTTGACTCATAAATTTGAACACAACGGGATGTTAACTATAAAAATGAAGTAGTCTCTTCTTCTTCATGTTTCACGGGCATCACATTCTAAGTGCCATTTGGTACCTTCTCATTTCTTATATTTTCACTTGTGTGTTTTATTACAAATTTATGCTCGTAACTTCCGGTCCAAGCTTTCAGAACAAGAAGGACAAGAAGAAAGGAAGATGGAAATTGTATGTACAATAGATTGACACAGAATAGACATAAAAATTCAAAATAAAGCGTTTGTAAATTTATAATTACCGAAAGTATGTGATTCTATTTTGGTCACATATATTGGATTGTTGTGTAAGGTTTTACTTTTGTTATAAAAGAAATAATATTTTTTTCCGAGCAAGTACTAAATATTGTTTATTCCATAAGCCAATTTTAAAACATGTTCCCAAGAAGCAAGCAAGCGTACGGAGCCTAACAAATATCTTATATATATATGGGGGACTGTGGTAACGCAGTGGTTAAGGTGCTGTCTTAAAAATCGGAAGCTCACTGATTCGATCCCAGCTGGTGTCAGTGGATTTTTCATTGACATAAAATCCTTGCGATCGCACTATGGCCCTGCGGTCGACTCAGCCTCTAACAGAAATTAGTACCAGGATTATATCCTGGGGGTAAAGGCGGCCGGTCCGTAAAGCTGACAACCTACCACCATCCTGTGCCGTTGTCACGAAATCTGGGAAACTTAACTTCCTGGAACCCTCTGGGCTCCTCCGGGCCTCTAACGGGACTGCTTTTTCCTTTATACATACAAACATACATACATATATATATATATATATATATATACATACATATATGAAAGCATGTTTGTCCATGTATGTCCGTGTTTCGCCTCTCGATTTATACGCGAACCATGTCAAGCAGAAATATCAACCTTAACAAGAGAGTTTTGCGACTGCTCCAAATCATCCCCGTCGCAAATGATCCTACACTTATACTCTGCTAATGAAACGTATTCTTTTTCTCATTAGAGGGGTTGTCGGTTTCCTACGCCTTGAACTATCTGGTTTAGGGGAACAGCAATTTTTTTATAATAATTGGAGGGCATTTCATTTGAGGAAAATAAAATAATCCAATGTTCAAAATGATAAAAAATAACCAGTGTCAAGGAAGAAATTTCTTTTCCAAAAGCTAACAAGAAATTCGCTTAAGATTTGGAACGTTAACTTTCTTTATCTTATTTGTAAACTATCCTCACTGATTTCCATCCAGAGCTAGAGCATTCTTTTCCTTAGTTATATCCTCCTTATTTAAGGTCAAAATGCGTGTTACGCTTTTGTCTTAAATATTAAGTTAAAAGAATATGCAGTATTCATTCATTTAGTAGTCTGTCTTACGACAGATCCAAAGCCTCTTCCAAATCGAGCTCTCCACATAGTGCGATCTAGAGCTTCCTCCTTCAAATGTGAGTATCCTCTCCTTTCCTTAAGGTCATCCAGTAGCTTCCTACGTTTTCTTCCT
>Ga0123355_10015431_pt1 | contig 12001 bp, 8 predicted proteins | sample TergutEmb28metaG_3_FD_89872 | JGI IMG/M metagenome (GOLD analysis project Ga0123355, IMG submission 89872) | Embiratermes neotenicus P1 segment gut microbial communities from Petit-Saut dam, French Guiana - Emb289 P1 | ecosystem: Host-associated > Arthropoda: Insects > Digestive system > Gut ... | reverse complement strand
TTCTTCTTCTTCTTCTTCTTCCATTGGCACTACAGCCCACTGTGGGCTTTGGCCTGTCGAACAATGTCCTTCCATTTTTTCCTATCTGCCACCAACTCTCTCCATCTTCTCACTCCCAGCACTAGAAGATCTCTTTCTACTTCCGCTTTCCATCTTTTCCTGGGTCTTTCCCTTCTTCTCGTCCCTTCCAGTTCTTGATTGAAGATCTTTTTGGGCATCCTATCCTCCTCCATTCTCTCTAGGTGACCTAACCAGCTTATCTCTTGCCCTTTTATCCATTTTACTATATTTTCTCCTCTGCTCATCTCTTCTAGTTCTCGATTCGTCCGGCTTTTCCATTCCCCGTTTTCATATTTAGGACCATTTATTCTTCTAAATATTTTCCTTTCAAAAATTAGCAGAGCTTGTTCTTCTTCCTTCGTCAACGTCCACCCTTCCGCTCCACACGACACTACCGGTCTTATTAGTGTCTTATATAATATAATTTTAGTAGCGCTGGATTAAAGTCGACTACTGAAGAGACTTATAGCGGCAAAATAAGTTTATCAGCAGTTAGAATAACAAAATGTTGCGTGCAGAAAGACAGAAAATGATTTGTGTGTAACGAATAAGAACGAAGCATTTTGTCACCGAACAGCCGAGGAAAAGAATCATACCCAAGCCCTGAAATTGGGCTTTAAATTTTTATGACGAAAGTAAACGTTTGCACGTGTGCTTTAAGGTTCTCACGACGAAGAAGATTTGCGTTGTGACTTTCGAATTTACGACGCTGTAATCCAGTAATGACCAGCGTTTCGGAGTAAGCTGGTGCGTCCGTCCTAATGGTAACGGTACGTTTCTCGGAAACAAGATCGCAGAGTAAGTGACCTGTTCACAACAGAATGGCCGATCTGTCCGTATTCATAATGCTTGGTGATTATTTCGTCACCTTATTACAAGCAATTTTCATAATGCAAAGTACACACAAGCAAATAAAATAAACAATTTCAAACTTTAATTTTGAAGTAATTTCATGAATAATTGGTGTTTCTTTATTCTGCTGTCAACAGACGTTACGGAATATGTTAAGAAAACTTGTGTCGTGTACTGTACGTGCAATATTGCTGCATTATATTGCTTACGTGTGCGTTATATCAGTATGGAAAATGTCACGTCACGTAAGTACACATATCTATTAAAGTCCTGTATTTGTCCAACTAATGCACACAAATTATTATAAAATGGTTAAACAGTTAAAATCATTTAAAATTATAATAGTTGTTCCACGATGTTTCGGTTTACATAAATCATCAACAGGGAGCTCTCAGCCTGTGCTTCGCTAAAGTTACAATGTTGACTTCGGTTACATATCGTTATTTGAAGTTATCGGTATTGTGGCTGCACATTTTGTTCAGTTGTGTTATGCGTGTGGATCGTGCACAGTGCAGACTGAAAATCTGCACAGTGCACAATACCGATAACTTCAAATAACGATATGTAACCGAAGTCAACATTGTAACTTTAGCGAAGCGCAGGCTGAGAGATTCCTGCTGATGGTTTATGTAAACCGAAACATGCTGGAGCAACTATTATAATTTTAAATGATTTTAACTGTTTAACAATTTTATAATAATTTGTGTGCATTAGTTGGAAAAATAAAGGACTTAATACTATCAACATGCACGGTGCAACTACGAAGAAACATATCTGTGCTGTAACTGTCGAAAATCACGAGACTTCACAACGGGAATTTTGGCGTTTATTACGGTATCAATTTCGTGATAATTTTTTTGTACTGTTTATATCTGTTGTTCTTGGTATTTCCTTTCAGAGAACTACAACAAGAAGTACGAATTATACTCAGTCCATGAACATAGCGCACGTTGCCTCACAGCCACCGCTATTATTAAAAAAAAAACACTGTTTGGAAATTGTGATGAAGTCTTTAAATCGCTCATGCGACAGTCTTTACTGTTTTCGCATGTGCTGCCCAGTACTATAAAGAAGGTGAAGTGGGGGCACAGGAAGAACATTAATATTCAGATCACAAACCACCTTATGCCAGCGAACCCCGGCCAACAACACTGTTTCCGTACAACACTTGTTTACGAAATCAGAACGTGGAGTGCTGCATGGTTCTCAACGTAAGCCACGTACGAGACTCAAAAGTTGAATATTATTTGTAAGCTTCTTGTCGTGGTTTTAATGCACAAGCCATAGAAATTATCTGCAAAGGAAAGACGTATAGTTGAATAAAGAGAGACCAACTTGATGTCACTTGCTTTATTATTTCATTATTTAATGCTCAACACGTTTCGGATGTTAATACACCCATCCTCAGGAGCTTGCGACTTATTTGTTGAGTTATTTCATGGGTTGTATTGCTCTGGTTCGATGAATGTTGTTGTTACGTTGTGGTTTGGCTGTAGTGGTGTGGTATCCTTATACAGGCTGAGGCACATCGAACCAGAGCAATACAACCTATGAAATAACTCAACAAATAAATCGCAAGCTCCTGAGGATGGATGTATTAACATCCGAAACATGTTGAGCATTAAATAATGAAATAATAAAACAAGTGACATCAAGTTGGCCTCTCTATTCAACTATCAAGATGATGCACGGCCCGATAAACATAAGAAAGACGTATAAATATAGAATATTTCTGTCGGGTGTTCAGCCACGAATTTGCTGTAGACTGTCTTATTCCGGACTGTGGCACATTGCAGCCTTGTAGGTGGCTACGGTTACAGGGGAAGCTTCTAAAAGGTTACTTGGCTGCAGGACCCAGAGGACCACAGTCTAAATTCTGCAGCCGTAAAAATCTCAAACCTCCCACGTGTACTGCGTTCTCCTCTTCTGAGGGTTTTTATGTAGAATTTGTCCAGTACTGTTACTGTCTGTTCGTGTAACTTATTTGATGTATTATATAGCGTTTGTCATTGTGTTGATTATTTGCTTCTCTCTCTGTATCAGTTGTTGTTGTGGCAAGCAATGCTTGTACTGGTGAAAAAAAAGAGCCAAAGATGGCTGCAGCAGCTCGTATGTGTCTGTGGATACTGAGGGTCTGGAACGGAAATCATGTATCACGAACGGTGGAATGTTCTTTCGGAGAATCTAAGTACTGTACAGCATGAGGAATAACTGTGACATGACAGATGAAAACCGGACAGATAGACATGAAATGCGCCTCCTCTATCCGTGAGGGGAGGAAAGGGGAAAGCCAATCGTAAGTTCGTTTCACGCGATGCCTATTGCTTGATGTAGAAAAAGATGTAATCTAGCAATAGAAGGCACATAATTCATGTACAGGAGCAGAATTTAAGCGTGTTAACGAATCAGAACAATGACGGGCGGTTATCGTGGGAATAGATATAGAGAAAAATTAGCCAAAGAGATATATGAAAATCCTCACACATTCCCAAAAACTAAACATTTCTAAGCTAAATTTTTCATAAGGGCAATGAAGGTTGTATGCTCGGTGTGCGATGATTAAATTTGTTGGATGACTGTGATGTTCGAATACCCTACAAAGTTGTCGGGAGTAGCGCGTTTAATGTATCACAAAACACACACACACACACACACACACACACACACACACACACACAGGGACGAGTTTAAATCGCGTCGTATAAGAGCAAACTTAGCAACAGCTATGAGTATAGGTGCTGCTGGTAAGTTTATTAAAAAGACCATTACGAGAGAAGTGAAAAATTTACATTTTAAAAGTTTAGCACAAAGATTTTCGACTCTTTGTGGGTGGACTTATGGGCAACTTCGATAACACATTATAAATTAACAGATAAAAATAAGTGGATATAAATGCGTGACTACTGTTAATAATTATTTCGATTTTACAGATTTTAAATAAATAAACTTCACGTTTGGTAAAAGACCAAAAAATCTGCCTCCAGAAAATAAATGATGCAAGGTGCGTAAACCTCGAAGTGCATCAAGGCCACAGGAGAATTATCTGTTACGTGGTCGATACACGAAATAATGCAAAACGTACAGGAGAAGGGATTTATCGATACCAAATTGTTCTACGAAGGTTCGCTTGACAGGATTTAAAACAGGAGGGAAGAATTCGTGTGGGAAAGAAAAATAACTAAGACAGAAAATCAATTCTTTTTAAATGAGGCAATTTCTGGGATCCGCTTCCTGCTACATGTGTACAACTAGTGGACAGTTATTCCGAATAAAGCGTATGTTATAATGAAGCTTAAAATTAAACGTATTAATGCAATTCAAAATGTAAGAAATAGTTGAACTGAGAAGACAAATTTTGTTTAGAAAAAGCATTAAAATGTAACAATACACACTACCCCAACATAGGTGTCTAAGCTACTTGTTTAAAAGTAAGAAAGAAATGGGACAGACATACGCATGGGATGAAAATACGGCAATGAAGAGAGTGGAATGTCGTAGTCAGAGTGACCGTGTCTAATATGCAGAGCTGTATACTGTCAGAAGCTACAGCTACCGGTGATTCCGCTGAACGGGTAGTTTGTAAATGTTACTATGTAGAAATTTAAAACTCCGATTGCTATATTAGCGTTCTGGTAGTAACTTATATGTGCGAGAAAGAGTGTGTCAGCTAAGCTTACACGAACCCCCATAAATTCCTTTCTGACAGCTACTAAAAGAAACATACAGACAGAACTGCAGTCTTTATCACACTGCTCTTTGACTCTAAACGAAGTTCTTTATAGAGATTACTCAGCATCTGATTCTTAAGGAAAGTTACAGGTTCTCCGAAAGTAACGGGCAGTTTTTTTGTCCCTCAAAAGGTGGGTACGTTTCTGAGCGTGGTAAAGTTGACAGCTGTATAATCGAGATATGCCGTGCCAAAATATTTCCTGCACCACTGTTGTTGCTACGTAGTCCGAAAATAAAAGAAGAGTAGCTTTATACTTCTAACCTGAATTACAATCTGAAGATTCAGTGGGTGTGTTGCTTTGGGTTTGTTGTAGTGAACATTTATTATTCCTACAAATTAAAGGTTATTAAGCTTTTACACACCGAAACGAATAAATCCGTTACAACTTGAAGCGCTTAGAGTATTCATTTGCACTTCTGCCATTCCAAATCCTTTAAATTTTGAATAACATAAGCATCACCGTTATATCTGGTTTCCAAAAAGTCCACATCGGCTCTGAGTCCCACCCAGCCTCCTGTTTAATGAGTAGCAGGGACCTTTTATCGGAGCTAATTCGATCGGAGTGTGGAGCTGCCAGTCCATTTAGAATTAAGTATTTATTTAGTTACATTTGTATTCTTTTGTCTGGCTTTCCTTTTTTTTTTTACTTTTTTTCTTGTCCTTGTGTTTACTAATTGCTTTATTCATTTACCTTTCATTGTACAACTTATTTATTCGTTTGTCACGTTTTTCCTTTCAAATTCTGGCTGTGATGGGTTCTTTCTCTTCACCATCGTGGCTCTGAAGTTCAAGAAACCTGTGCCGCAGTTGCTACCGGTGGACTTCGTCGGGGAAAAATACATTCATTCTGTCCATATCTAGCTCTAAACAGAGTGGATCCTTATCTGCCTCACGTCTAGTTTCCTCGGCCTAATGCTTAGTCACAGGATTACTTTTATGTGAGCCCCATGAAATCATACCCACCTATCTCAATTTGCGTGCCTTTGTCAACAGAGAAGTAAAACTGCTTCAAGGACTTGCCGTATTGGTACGAAACTCTTGTCATACACTGATCCTTACGCCTTAAACTGGAAAAGAATTCTGAAGTTTACTTACATATATTTTAGTTGTTGTCACCAAAATAATGATGACTGTTATATTTGATTCTGAAACATGGAGCGTGCTTGTTTTTAAACGAAGGTCTCTGAAGAATTTAAAGTTTGAAACAGTTCCTCGGAAATGCAGATTGTTTGGTTTGTATCAGCCTTCTGAATCTGCTGTTGATACTTTATTCCTTACTGGTTGTGCAAAATATAAAATAAGCGCTGATTTTATAAGCAAATTATACAAAAATACAGGGTGATTAAAAAATGGACTCAATTGAAAAGTAAACGGCGCCTCAGCACACGCCAGACAGTTGGTTGCGGTATTCCAAGTTCTCTGCTCGCTCTACGGGTTGACTTGCGTGGGCTACGCTCAAAACTCTCTTGAATTCATCTCATGTTCTCTTCTGATACACGTGGTCGGCCGGACCTTTTGCCTTTACACAGACAGCCTATTTGCTCAAATTGGTGATTCCGACGACAAATGGTCTTCCTCGTTGGAGGTTGAATGTTGAAACGAAGACGCAACGCACGCTGCACAGCAGTCGCAGACTCAGTTTCAATGAACTCACGAACGCAAAAAATCTTGTGCTGCTTAGTAGCCATTTTGCTCCCAACTGACGCTGCTGCACGGCTGTGCATTAGGCAAGCACTCTAGCGATGATATTTAAAAATGTATGACCTCCTCTTTCTAATGTTATGTAGATCTTTCACATACCTTGTGTAGTTCAGGAAATATAGATGTATGAAATTGAGTCCATCTTTTTGAATCGCTGTGTATATATCACATTTTGAGCAGCGAAAAAAGAGGACCGTAAAAACGCCCAATATTTATTGTTAGAAACTAAAACGCTAGAAAAATTAAAGTGCTCGTCTTTATCGCCAGGAAAATAAACAAAATCTATAATTGATAACTATAAGCGTCACAACGGTATACAGCACAGTCTTTCCAGTCACTATTACAAAAACCCCCTAACTGTTCTTGATGTTGGTGGTGACACACGTCACACACATGAACTCGAAGCGATTCTGTTCCAGATATTCGATACTTGGATCAGCACGTAAACACTACGATACGCTTAAATTCACTCCACATTTAACACGTCATGTACACCTAGGAACAATGACTTAGGCTAAAATATGATAAGTTTTGAACCCTCCTGCAGTCATAAAGAATAACCTTACTGAGGCTGTTAACATATGATTACGTGACGGTGTTGCACCTCATTTACTGGCTGGTATGATGATTTACATGTTTGATTCTGGCATAACCGGAGATAGCTGACTGTGAAGAACAACTGATTTTGATCCCCAAGAAACTGCGATAATTTCCAGACTTCGATAATAATCATACCTACGGCATTGTTGAGATGCCAGCGTAAAATCCAGTGGCAAACAGAACTCAATTTCAACCAGGAATCGAGATTTCTGGGTTGTACGTGTATATTGGGAGTCTCCTATTACGTTCACATTTCCATTACGAGGTAGTCATTACGCGGTGGTGTGGCGGAGTGCTCAGTAGAGTCTAATAGTCCCTCGTGCACCAGTGACAATCGTACCTCTATTCCATACACATCGTTATAATTAAACAGACCAAATGTGATCAAACTGTGGCAGTATAAACAATATACGTGCTGCGGCAGTAACAACAGTACCAAGTGTTCAATGGTCCATGACAGTGCACTGAGCAATTAGATAAAAACAAAACTAACAAATGCATATAAATATACAAACGTTTCTTCTATTATTAACATGGTATACATCCTACATGTTTCGGCTAGTCTTGTGGCCATCCTCAGGGATTTGCATTACAAGGGATGGATATATTGAGATATCAATTCACAATCTTCTGTAATATCTCGATATATCCATCAAAGTGTAATGCACCTCCCTGAGGATGGCCACAAGAGTGTCCGAAACATGTAGAAGGAATACTATGTCAATAATGTACGATACTTTCATACATTTGTATGCGTTTATTGGTTTCCTTACCGTTTACAGCGTTACCCTGAAGTACGTACTTTCGGGCATTCTGGTTTTTTACATTACCATTAAATTTGTACCATGATGCGTTGATAATGGTTTATAACTAAGGCAGCTGAGTAGACTATATACCCACTAATCGGCAGACCGAACCGCCATTTAACGTGTGTTTATTTACGTAATCAGACAGGCTACATATAGTTATGAATTTTTCTACGGTACTCTTCATGCGTCGTAACTTTGGTCTGTAAAATCGGGCAGTTGTGGACTGTTGTGGTTTGAGAGGGGGGTTCTTCCTGGGAATCAAGTAATGGATCCCTGAAACTCAAGATACTCTTGCTAACCTTGAACCAGTCATTATGTTTTAGTGACGCTCAGCGCGGTAAAAATAAACTTCTTCCTTCAATAAACATGGAATCACTTGCAGAACTTAGGGGCATCTTACGCTCTTAATTTATTCTACCTTCCAGCTGAATTTTGAGAACGCTAAATAGGCGTATGTGTAAAGAGCTCTAATCAGTGGCGTGGATAGGACTTGTCGTCCCGTGTGACAAGTTTACCAATGGGCCCTTGCGTATCCATAAGGTACGTGTTCAGTTTATATAAAAATGTTATTAATATAATTGGTTTTTCAATAAACAGGCCATTGTCGTTAATTTTTATAATAAACCGATTAGTGTCGGCAAAGTGTTGACCATTTGCTGTTGCACTTTCTCAAGTCTATTTGTTGCGCTCCACTTGTTGTTTCTTATTTCTCCACATTTGTCTGCAAATAACAAAATTTTCAAATAACTAAAACTTTTGACAGTGTTGGGATATATTCACACGGAGGCACAATTTTCACAAATACGCCGGAATTCGCCTGAATAGCTGGTGTTGTTCGGGCAGTTAAAATATATATATATATATATATATTTTTTTTTTCGATGGCTTCTTGTGCCCCTACGCTTGAAATACTCTGCTGTTTGGTAGTACACTTGGCTTTGATACATACGCCTACCAGGACCGTTTCTTATTTTGGATTCCTAGGGTTTGAAATTCGTTACCGGGCTTGCCTGTCGTGAGTGGAGGTTGTGATATACTCAGCCCTTCCTGGCAACAAAATGGATCAGGCTTCATAGTGGGCCACAACATGTTCTTCCACATCCTTCTACTAAATTTGTATCTGCAATATAAATATCAACATGATTATAAAAGGACATGCACAGTAGAGAAAGGAAATTTTAAACTGGAAAAGTTAAAGAGTAAGTTGCCTCTTTCCATGCCATGGAGGCATATAGAGATAGTAAAATTATAGCTTCACTAATTCTTACCTCGACACTTGATTTAGTTGTGTTCGGCTTCACGCTCTGACCGTCTTACCATCGAGAAAGAACCCCGCTATCTGATGAAAAGGAGGCTGGGTGGACCCCAGAGTCGGTCCGCACGTCTTTTATAGGAGATATGCCTTTTGCCTTTGCAGGGATTCGAACCCCGTATCGTCCAACCTGCATCAGCCTAGTCAGTATATTGATTACGCTAGCTCGGCTGCGAATTTTAAATTCATGTTTCTTTAAACGGGAAAACACTTTCCCGCTTGCTTCATCTGTCCCATCACAATAGAGATGTGTGTCCCACCAGTACAAACAATGAGCGTGCTTGCCCACCGGACCAGATGGTGCGTGTTTGGCCTATCCTAGGTTGATACTGTGCATACACGCAAGCCCGATTTTCCTAGAGCACGCGCGAACAGCTTTTTGATAGGGAACAGTAAATCACGTTTTCTGGTTTCCATCTCAATTGACATTCAGTGTTTCGCACTGAGAGAAGTAACGTGTTGACGATTTAGGCGTGCAGTCCATTAATGTGTGCAGAGTGACAGTGAAATTCAGTTAGAACGACAGCTGTCATCATATGAACCAGGTCTTCCACTCAACATTCCAGCTGAAGCTTAGTCTTTTCTATTTCTTCAAGTTCAGTATTGTCACTAACGGTAGAGCTGAATCTGTGGTTAAGAACCAAGGCACGAAAGAGCTGTAGACTGTAAATCATTACGATTACGGAAAATTACTCTATTCCGGGACGTTTCGCAGCAAAATGCTTCTTCCATTTTCGGGGAAATTGAATCCCTCCACCCTGAAACTGAAGGCAGTGGGTTTCCTCACAGTATCAGTTCTTATGTTCCCGACTACTCCAACTCACACCTAAAAAACAACATAATTTTTAAAGTGAACCGCCCTAAGAACTGATCCCACAAGAATCACTCATTCGGATAGCTTTGGGACATACACATCTGTCAGCATTATGCGATGTTGTGTGAATGAGGTTTACGATTGACTGATCTTCACCTCAAGAAGGACAGATTCTCAGGTTACTGAGCGAGACTTGTCGAACTGCAAAGTTTAAATTCATAGAATGAAATGGAAGGATGATTATGCGTGGTGTGTAGGTAAGGATTTGTGGCAAGGTGGCAACGTGGTCATGCTCTGTGGCAAGATACATGCATTACTACTGTGGCTTTATTTGACACGTTTCATAGCGGTAAGGCAATAAATCTGTGTTCGAGAGACGCCCGGTTCGAATTTGTATCATCGTAGCAGCTCTAGTGGCTTACGTTTTGTGGTATTCCTCAGCCTCTTCTGGCGAATGTCTTCAAAGAACCTTGAAATACAGCATGCGAGCCTCTTCCCAGATTCTTACCCACTTACCTTCGACAGTGACATTCCTATAGCATACGAAGCTGCATAACCTAAGCAGCTGGAAGCAGGGTTTTAAATTATCTCATAGCCTTAAGTCTCAACATCTGTCTTCACAGACTGAGAAAAACACAAACCTCTGTCAAGTTAGTCGGGAATAGTATATTACCTTCCAAAAGTAAATGTGAAACCATAAGGGTTTCGTATGTGTGAGGTCCAGGTTTCACAGTGCATTGTGTTGTAACTGACTGCATATCAAAAGCAATTCAAAGTCCCTATCATCATCATCATCATCATCATCATCACCATCACCATATATCTTTCATGGAGTTGGGCCACTTGTTGACCCGTTCCAGTCTCACGTATCCAGAAGTCTCTTCAAAGGTCTACCATGATGAGAAGGGGTATTGATGCGTAACACTATAGCCTATCCTACCCAAAAGTCATCCTCACCTTCTCATTGTATACCCTGTTCTCACAAACGAGGAAATGACGACCAAGTCACAGCGGTATAACTATTTCACCAGGAATGGAGGGAATGTCATCTCTAAACATGCCGGCCCAGAAGCTAAAGGTAGCAATCCTACCACTGGACTTACCCCGCTCTGGACCCTTAACCCATTCAGGGGAAATTTTAACCACTGGCAAGTCTCACGGAAAGAAGCCGGACGGATTTTCTGTAAATGACAACATGGATGTGGAAAAGGTATCACGATTTAAATATGCAACCCGGAATATTAGAGGGCTAGGAGAGAAAGAAGAAGAATTAGACAAAAATTTAAAGGAAAATAATATTAAAGTATCAGTAATTACAGAAAGTAAAAAGAAATTGCAAGGAACGAGAGAAACTGAACACTATGCGGTTATTTACAGTCTCTAGCATGCGGCTGTTAAAACGTTTTTCTGGATGTCACTCAAAAGTTCTCTGTGTGATTTGTTATCGACTTTTTCTCCATACAGGCTACTTTAAAAGAACAAGAAAGTCAATTATAATATGTACTTACTACACCCGAAATTCCGGTAATACTTGTTACGAATGAGCTTAGCAGAGGGACAATATTTAATTGCGTTCTCAGGCTGATTCACTCGAAATTATCAAGCTTACTAAGATACCTAGCAACAAGACTTGTTTCACACTGCCATTAATGTCATCGAAAATACGCGAAGGCCACGCTGCTAGGGTCACTTCAATTATTCCGTTATTCTGTAAAGGATTAGAAAAAGATGCACTAATTATAAGATGTAAGAAATATTTAAAACAGTTGGCAGCTCAGAATTGCACTCCAGGGCTAAGCAGGCCTACTGTATGTAACTTTTAACTTCTTGGAGTATTATACTTCCTGAGAAGGTAAGAGTAGCAATGGTAGCCTTTTACGGTTCCCGAAAGTTCACTGCAATTTTCACAACAGTCTGCCAAGAAGGTTAAGGTATTTTGGGTTGTGATGTCATGTAGTTTGTTAGATATGCACTAGCGTCTTCAGATTTCACCACCATGAACAATACGAGGTCTGTTAGAAAAGTATCCGACCGTATTTTTTTATGCGAACACCTGATGGATTATAATCTAGCGCGCTTGCATGAGCCGACCTTGAACCTTAGTGCGCATGCGTGAATTTTTT
>Ga0123355_10015429_pt1 | contig 12001 bp, 11 predicted proteins | sample TergutEmb28metaG_3_FD_89872 | JGI IMG/M metagenome (GOLD analysis project Ga0123355, IMG submission 89872) | Embiratermes neotenicus P1 segment gut microbial communities from Petit-Saut dam, French Guiana - Emb289 P1 | ecosystem: Host-associated > Arthropoda: Insects > Digestive system > Gut ... | reverse complement strand
CTACTTTAGTGCGTCTTGTAATAGGTGAAACTGAGTTTTCCGTAAATGGAATAGTAGTCGAAAGCGATCTGGTACCTTTCATTGATCCAGCGTATAATCGTACGATGGTACCTTTGCGTATGGTGACAGAAGCTTTGGGTGCACAGGTAAACTGGATTGAAGAAATTCGTACAGTAACTATAGCTGCCAACGGGCAATTTCTTAGCTTGCAAGTAGATGTGTCTCTTCCTGATGATATGGGTACGCCTATGATAGTCAATGACCGCACTTTTGTACCGATAGCTTATATAGCCCAAACATTAGGTGCAGATGTACGTTGGGATGGTGACAATGGAGCAGTTTATATCCAGCAATAACCGTTTTGGTCTTTCTGATAAACCCGATCCGGCCCAGCAAATAAGCCAAAATGTTGCGAAAACTTCACAGAAAATTTGACAATGAAAATTTCCTATGATACAATCCATCAAATGCGGTGATTGAGACATGGATACATGAAACTTTTAGAGAGTTGTCGGTGTGGTGAAAGGCAGCAGTTAAATGTATACCGATCCCTCATGAGCAGTTTCTCTCAAATGGATTATTACTGTTCAGATTAAGAGAAAACGGTAGCTCCGTTACAGGCAGCGATTTGTTAGAATCGGTAGAGTATTTCGTTATTTACAACGAAATTAAATTAGGGTGGTACCACGTGGATTCGTCCTCGTCCCTACAGTCATTACGACTTGTAGGGCGAGGCTTTTTTTATAACCTAAATTAGGAGGTGAAGAAGCATGAATGTGAGACATGTGTTATCTATTTTAGTAGCCAATAACTCTGGGGTTTTGGGTCGTATTACAGGCTTATTTAGCCGTCGAGGCTACAATATTGACAGCCTGAGTGTAGGTACTACAGAAGATCCAAGATATTCCCGCATAACCGTTTCTCTTCGTGGAAACGAACAGGTTATGGAACAGATACAAAAACAAGTGGAAAAGCTTGTGGACGTGCTGGACGTTGTAGAGTTATCGTCGGATCGCTCGATATACAGAGAGTTATGCTTTATTAAAGTAGAAGCTTACGCCAATACTCGTTCTGAGATATTTAATATCACAGGGGTATTTAGGGCTAACATTGTTGACGTGACGTTAAGTACCATTACCGTAGAGATGACGGGAGATCAGGATAAGATTGAGGCTTTTATTGAATTGATGAAGCCTTATGGTATTATGGAAATTGTGCGTACTGGCCTTACGGGTATTGCCCGTGGCACCAGTACTGCTTATGTAAATAACAATTAAAAGACAAACAGGAGGATGTTAACTATGGTTAAAATGTTTTATCAAGAGGATTGTTCTTTGGGGCTTTTAAAGGACAAAAAAGTGGCAATCATTGGATATGGCAGTCAGGGTCATGCCCATGCGCTCAACCTTCATGCATCTGGCGTGAAGGTGGTGGTAGGATTATTTGCAGGCCATCCTGCTTGGGAAGAAGTTAAGGCTGCGGGTATGGAAGTGGCTATCACTGCTGACGCTGCAAAAATGGCTGATGTGATTATGCTGCTTGTTCCTGATGAGCTTCAGGGCAAGATTTATAATGAAGATATCAAGCCGAATCTTACACCAGGTAAATATTTGGCATTTGCACATGGATTTAATATTCACTACGGGCAAATTGCACCCGAGCCAAATGTTAATGTTTTCATGATTGCACCGAAGGGTCCTGGGCATACAGTGCGCAGTCAGTATATAGAAGGCAAGGGCGTACCAGCTTTAGTAGCGGTTCATCAAGACTCTTCTGGTGATACCTTGGATATCGCCTTGGCTTATGCGGCGGGTATCGGCTCATCCCGTGCCGGCATTTTGCAGACTACTTTTAGGGAAGAAACTGAAACGGATCTTTTTGGCGAGCAGGCTGTATTATGTGGTGGTGTAACAGAGCTTATGAAGGCTGGTTTTGACACTTTGGTAGAGGCAGGCTATTCTCCAGAAAGTGCTTACTTTGAGTGTTTGCATGAAATGAAGTTGATCATTGACTTGGTTAACCAAGGCGGTCTTTCTTATATGCGTTACTCTATCAGTGATACTGCGGAGTATGGTGATTATAGCATTGGTAAGCGTATCATCAATGACCAGGTACGTGACGAAATGCGTAAGGTGCTTCAAGAAGTACAGGATGGCACCTTCGCAAGACGCTGGATTTTAGAAAATCAAGCGAACCGCCCTAATTTGAACGCTCGCAGACGCTTAGAATCGGAGCATCAATTAGAGACTGTAGGTGCATCCCTGCGTAAGATGATGACTTGGCTTAAAGACTAAGGACGTGTGATATGAAAATAACAATTTTTGATTCTACGTTACGAGATGGGGCCCAGGCTGAGGGGATTTCCTTTACTGTCGAGGATAAGATAAAAATAGCAAAGTCTTTGGATGCCTTAGGCGTTGATTATATCGAAGCAGGCAACCCAGGCTCTAATCCTAAGGATTTAGAATTTTTTAACTGTATCGGGCAGGAAAATTCCCTTAAACATGCCAAGCTAATTGCTTTTGGCAGTACCAGACGTAAAGGTATTTCTGCAAAAGATGATAATAACGTCAATGCGCTGCTGCAAGCTGGGACGGATGCAGTATGTATCTTCGGCAAAAGCTGGGATTACCATGTTACAGAGGTTTTGCGTGCAGAGCTTGATGAAAATCTTGAAATGATACGGGACACTATTGCTTTTTTTAAGGAGCGTGGAAAAGAAGCCTTTTTTGATGCAGAGCATTTTTTTGATGGATACAAGCGTAATCCAAAGTATGCGATGGCTGCGCTTAAAGCTGCGGAAAAAGGCGGGGCAGATGCGCTGGTACTATGTGATACGAATGGCGGCTGCTTTCCAAGCGAAATAGCTGAGATTGTAAAAAAGGTTATGAAAGCATTTTCTCTGCCAATTGGTATCCATACCCATAATGACTGCGAAATGGCGGTGGCTAACTCCATCATGGCGGTGGAGGCCGGGGCTACACATGTCCAAGGTACCTTCACGGGTTTTGGAGAGCGCTGCGGTAATGCTAATCTGTCTGCGATTATTCCCAGTCTTCAGCTTAAAAAGGGGTATGAATGTATATTCCCAGAGGCTATTGTTGAGCTTACTAAAACTGCCCGATATATCTCAGAGATAGCAAATGTTGCTCACAACGAACGGGCCGCTTATGTTGGCCAAACCGCTTTTGCTCACAAAGGCGGTATGCATATAGATGCGGTGACCAAGTCGCCGGATACCTTTGAACATATCAATCCTGAAGCTGTAGGTAATGAGCGGAAATATCTGATGAGTGAAGTGGCTGGGCGCAGTTTATTACTGGCCAGAATCCAGCAGGTAAGCCCAGAGATGACAAAGGATTCTCCAGAAACGAAAGCTATTATGGAGCGGCTCAAAGAATTGGAGCAAAAGGGCTACCAATTTGAAGGCGCAGAAAGTTCCTTTGCGTTGTATATCCGCAAGCAGCTTGGCAAATATAAGCCTTTGTTTGAATTGGTTAATTTTAAAACTATAGGCGAGCGACCACATGAGGAAGGTCTTGGGGCATCTGCTGTGATTAAAATTACAGTAAATGACCAGACTGAGATAACCGCTGCGGAGGGTAATGGCCCGGTTAATGCACTGGACAAGGCGTTACGCAAGGCTTTGGAAAAGTTTTATCCCGAGCTTAGCAATGTCCATCTTAAAGATTATAAGGTGCGTGTGTTGGATAGTACTGAGGCTACAGCGTCTAAGGTACGTGTACTGATTGAGTCCAGCGACGGCAAGGAAAATTGGACGACGGTTGGTGTGTCTGGTGATATTATCGAAGCCAGCTGGCTTGCTTTGGTGGATAGTATTGAGTATAAGTTGATCCAGGATATTGAGCAGAGATTTAAGGCGTTTATTTGATTTTAACTTTTGCGCAAATTGCGCAGAAGTTAAATTAATTGAAAGGGGTCATATATGTTTGGAGCCCAGCAGTACGAAGACATAAATAAACTGCTAAATCAAGCCTTTGCTGCTAAAAAAGTGTTGATTGCTGCACACAGGGGAACCTGGGGTGGCAATATAGCAGAAAATACCTGTCTGGCATACAAAATTGCCTTGGATATGGGCGCAGACATGTTTGAATGTGATGTGTCTAAATCTACTGATGGGGTGCTATATGCCTTTCATAACAGAGAAGAAGAGCGATGTTTTGGGATAAAAGAAGACCTTTTGACTTTGCCTTCTGAGGAAATTGACAAGCTCATATATCGCAATAGTTTATATCTTAACAGCGGTGCCCGTATAGAGCGATTGAAGGAAGTAGCGGCTCATTTTAAGAATGGTGAGTTATACAATATTGATCGAGCTTGGGACTATCTGCCAGAGGTATTGGCTGTGCTTGATAAATTTCCGCATGCTATAAAACAAGCCCTTATCAAATCGCCTGTCAAAGCCGAGGTGCTGAACTTTTTGCAAAACTGTCCTCAAAAATATATGTACATGCCTATCGTTTATTCCATGGAAGATGTGCAGACAGTGCTTTCTTATACGGATATAAACACTGTTGGTATGGAGTTGATTGCAAAATCTCCTGAAGCTGAGTTGTTTCAAGATGAGAACATCCGGTACATCAAGGATAAGGGGCTGTTTATATGGGCCAATGCAATCACCCTTGGAGCCGGGGAACGATGGGTGCTTTTTGGTGGCTTAGACGATGATCTGGCTTTAACTGAAGGGGCAGATGCTGCTTGGGGCGAGCTGGTTAAAAAAGGTGTCGACATCATCCAAACAGATTGGCCTTATCAAGTGAAGACGTTTTTAGATGGTTACAGTTGGAAGGGAGACTAACGATGAATAATGAAAGACATGAAAGCATCATCATCTCCACGGAACATAAAAATGCGTTGCTGGCTTTATTTGCGCTGGTAGCGGTACTGGTAGCACTTAAATGGTTTGTAATCGGATATTGGTTAGGACAAAGGGAGGACTGCTAATTATGGGCATGACCATGACTCAAAAAATCCTGGCCGCACATGCGGGACTGGATAAGGTGACAGCAGGTCAGTTAATAGAAGCTAAATTAGATTTGGTATTGGGAAATGATATCACTTCACCCGTGGCTATTAAGGAATTTGCAAAAATCGGCGTTGATAAGGTTTTTGATAAATCCAAGATTGCTATTGTGCCGGATCACTTTACACCGAATAAAGATATCCAGTCGGCCGAGCATTGTAAACTGTGTCGGGACTTTTCCCACAAGCAGGATTTGGATAATTATTTTGAGATAGGGGAAATGGGCATAGAGCATTGCCTTATCCCTGAAAAAGGTTTGGCTGTGCCCGGAGATGCGATCATTGGTGCAGACAGCCATACTTGTACTTATGGTGCTTTGGGTGCCTTTTCTACAGGTGTGGGCAGTACAGACATGGCTTGTGGTATGGCTACCGGAGAAGCTTGGTTTAAAGTACCTCCTGCATTGCAGTTTAATTTGGTTAACAAGCCCGCACCATGGGTTTCTGGTAAGGATATCATTTTGCATATCATCGGAATGATTGGTGTGGATGGCGCTTTATATAAATCTATGGAGTTTACTGGCGATGGCTTGCAGTATCTGTCTATGGATGACCGCTTTTGTATCGCTAACATGGCTATAGAGGCCGGAGGCAAAAATGGTATCTTCCCTGTAGATGATAAGACCAGGGCTTATGTTGCAGAACATGCAACCCGTCCGGGAGTAGAATACACCGCTGATCCGGATGCAGAATATGAACAGACGTACACAATTGACCTGTCTACGCTGCGGCCAACAGTTTCTTTCCCGCATTTGCCGGATAATACCCGGACAATTGATAATGTAGGCGAAGTGAAGCTGGATCAAGTGGTCATTGGTTCCTGTACTAATGGACGTATTGAAGATTTACGTATTGCTGCCGGGATTTTGGCCGGACGCAAAGGCGTTAAAGTGGCTAAAGGACTGCGGGTTATCGTGTTCCCAGGTACACAGGCTACTATCTTACAGGCGATGAAGGAAGGCCTGATGGAAGACTTCCTTCTGGCTGGGGCTGTGGTGAGTACGCCAACCTGCGGGCCATGTTTAGGAGGCCACATGGGTGTGCTTGCTAAAGGAGAAAGAGCTATTGCTACGACCAATCGTAACTTTGTTGGCCGCATGGGCCATCCGGAATCTGAAGTGTACTTGTCTAGTCCGGCTGTAGCGGCAGCTTCAGCTTTGACTGGATATATAACTGATCCAGGCCGCATGGGCGAGCAGCATTTGTTTGCAAATGCGACCAGCCCGGCTAAGGTATAAGGGAGGAGAATGATATGCTAGCCAAAGGAACTGTTTTTAAATATGGCGATAACGTCGATACGGATGTAATCATCCCTGCCCGTTATCTGAATGTATCGGAACATGCTGCCCTGGCCGCCCATTGTATGGAGGATATAGACGCTGGTTTTGTTAAAAATGTAAAGCCTGGCGATCTGATAGTGGCAACCAAAAATTTCGGCTGCGGTTCTTCTCGTGAACATGCGCCTATTGCCATAAAGGCATCTGGGATAAGCTGTGTCATTGCCGAGACGTTTGCCCGGATATTTTATCGCAATGCCATCAATATTGGTTTGCCTATTTTAGAATGCGCCGAAGCCGCTGCTAAGATAGAAGCAGGTAACGATATAGAAGTGGATTTCACTACAGGCAAAATTATCAATCATACCAAAAATGAGGCTTATCAGGCAGAGCCATTCCCGGCATTTATGCAAGAGATTATGGCTGCAGGCGGGCTGATTGAGCGGACACGCAAAAAGCTGGGGGTATCATAAATGGCTAAATTTAAAATAGCAACTATACCCGGAGACGGCATTGGGCCAGATATTGTAGTAGAGACCATTAAGGTGCTGGATAAAATCGGTGCTATCTATGGTCATGAATTTGAATACACAGAGGTATTGGCCGGAGGTATTGCCATTGATAAAACTGGCGAGCCATTGCCTCAGGAAACTGTAGATGTATGTAAAGCCAGTGACGCTGTACTGCTAGGAGCCGTAGGCGGCTGGCAGTGGGATACGCTTCCCGGGTACATGCGTCCTGAAAGGGCATTGCTGGGGCTACGTGGCGCATTAGGGCTGTATGCTAATTTGCGCCCGGCGATACTTCACGAAGCCTTAAAAGATGCCTGTCCGCTAAGGCCGGATATAGCCGCTGGCGGCATTGATATCATGGTGGTGCGTGAACTGACCGGAGGCATGTATTTTGGCGACCGTGGCCGCAAAGATACCGACTTGGGCCCTGCCGCATGGGATACAGAGCTATATGCAACAGAAGAGGTAAGGCGGATAGCCATTACGGCCTTTGAACTGGCACGTAAGCGCAAAAGTCATGTAACCAATGTAGACAAAGCCAATGTGCTGGAATCTTCTCGTCTATGGCGGGAAGTGGTGCTTGAAGTAGCCAAGGATTATCCTGATGTAACGCTGGATCATCTGTACATTGATAATGCCACGATGCAAATCATCCGTGACCCGGGTGCTTATGATGTTATGGTGACGACCAATATGTTTGGCGATATTTTATCAGATGAGGCCAGCCAAATTACTGGTTCTATCGGAATGCTGCCTTCTGCCAGCTTAAATAAAGACGGCATGGGTATGTACGAGCCGATCCATGGCTCTGCCCCGGATATTGCAGGACAGGATAAAGCCAATCCAATTGCTACTATTTTATCTGCCACCATGATGCTTCAGTACTCCTTTGGCCTTTCCAAAGAAGCTGCGGTTATTGAAGATGCGGTAACAAAGGTGCTGGCATCCGGCGTACGTACTGGGGATATCATGTCCGAAGGTATGAAGCTGGTAGGTACCAAAGAAATGGGCAGGCTAATTGTGGAGGCGATACAATGAATCCAAATATATCCGTATACATTGATGGCGAATACAAAGGCCTAAGTGAGGCAAAGGTATCTGTATTTGACCATGGCTTGTTGTATGGTGACGGCGTTTTTGAAGGGATAAGAGCCTATAATGGTAGAGCCTTTAAACTTGACGAGCATATCAAGCGTTTTTTAGCATGTGCCAAGGCCATCAAGCTTGAGCTGCCTCTCAATTTAGAGGAACTAAAAAATGTTGTCCTGGAGAGCTTCCGTTGCAATAGCATTCGGGATGGGTATGTACGGCTGGTGGCCACTCGTGGTGTGGGGGATTTGGGTATAAGCCCTACCAAATGCGAAAAGCCAACGATCATTTGTATAGCCGACAGCATAACTGTTTATCCGCCTGAGATGTATGAGACAGGTATACCGGTTATCACTGCGCAGCAGCGCCGCAATAATTCTACTATCTTGGATCCGCAGATTAAATCGCTTAACTATCTAAACAACATTTTGGCCAAGATTGAAGCCAATCAGGCAGGGGCACAAGAAGCCATTATGCTGGCTCAAAATGGTGTAGTGGCGGAATGTACTGTTAACAATATGTTTATAGTAAAAGACGGGATAATTTATACCCCGCCAATTTATTGCGGGGCACTGGATGGCATCACCCGTCAGACTGTTATCGTCCTGGCCAGAGAAGCGGGCTACGAGCTCTACGAAAAAGAGTTTACACTATTTAACGTATATAATGCGGACGAATGCTTTTTGACTGGTACCGGTGCAGAGTGCATATCAGTAACCAGTGCAGATGGCCGTGTTATTGGAACAGGATCGGCCGGGCCGGTTACCAAGCGGATTTTGACATTGTACAGGGATTATGTACAGTCTAACGGAACAGAGATATACAACTAATATTTGAAATAACAAGATGGGCTTTTGTTCTTGAAAATTGATGGGACAAAGGCTCATTTTTTTGTTAAAATCTATGGGAAATCAAAGCATGGAAAGGGGATTGAAAATGCAAATAAGAAACTTTTTACAAATGGAGCCAGAGTTAGCTGTGTGCCACGATGGAGAAGGTTTAGTAAAAATCGTAAGTATTTATGATAAAAAGGATTTGACTACGCCATTACAGTTTATCCACTATACAGTTTTACCGCCCAATGCATCTATAGGGCTTCATACGCATGGAGATGATGAGGAAGTCTATATTATAATCGAAGGCAGTGGCGTAATGGAAGTTGATGGACAAAAGAAGCAAGTAAGCAAAGGCGACACCATTTTGAATAAGCCTTTTGGCGCCCACGCACTTTATAACACATCGGATACTGAGGAACTAAAGATACTGGTTTTTGAGGTTAATAATCCAGTAGAATAATTAGAATGTCTTCAAGGAGGCAAGAGCGTGTCAAATATATCCACGCAAGGACGTATCAAAGGAATAAAACATCTTATAGATGATGCCATCAATTATTATCGTATTTGCAAGCAAAAAAGCTATAACGGCAACATGCTTCGCTTAAATATGGGATGTGATATATACCCTCGTCAAAAAAATTTTTGGGATTTTGAAGCAGATAAGACGACCACGGCAATTGACAGATACATATATGAAATAGCAGTTTACGATGGTCTTGCTGCAAGGGAAGTAGAAGCTGAGGCCAGGAAGCGGCTGGGTGATATAGATTATCAGTGCGATTCTTATAGGTGGGAAGAGGAGAAGCGAACCGGTAAAAGACAAAATGAGGATGGGAAAAAACGTTCTGATATAAGCGAAACTCAGGAGACTGAATGGAATGTGGAAGATTATGCTGTAGGTATTGAGTATTTAGCTTCTTTAAGGGAATAAAAAACGGGCCGTTTTGGCCCGTTTTTTATTTTTTGCTATTTACATTTGAACATAAATAACTCTTGCATCTTCGTCCCATGATACATCGGCACCAAGTACATTGGCGATATACGCAAGCGGGACAAAAGTACGGTCATTTACAATGGCGGGCATACCCATACCTGCCGGCAGTGGCTCATCTATAGGCAACTGTAATTCTACATCACCACGGATTATTATAACTATCCGGGTTTCTTCTATCCAAGCTACCTCTGCACCCAAGGCTTCTGCAATGATACGTAGTGGAACCATGGTACGATTGTATGTTGGATCAATAAATGGAGCAGCGTCACTTTGCATTGGCTGGCCGTTTTTAGCGTAGGTTATTTCGCCAATTTCAAATCTCAGGAAAGTACCTTCTTGGAAAGGTTCTTCTTCTAATACGAGCGTAAAATCGGTAGTACCCAGCAATCGTCCTTCATCATCATAAATGTTAAATGTAAAGGTATAGCTGCCTGATTCAACATTTTCAAGGCCTGTGATGTCTAGCTCAAATCTGCCATTTTCTATAGTAACATATTCCGGAGCAATTGCGCCTTCTGGAAGATCACTTATAGAAACGGTATAGATACCATCAGTGATGAAGTTTGTATTTCCGAAGAAGATAGCATTTTCTCTGCCCAAGAGAATATCCATATCTCCAATACGTAAAATTGGCTCAGGAGTAGGTGGTGGTGGAGTTATACCACCCTGACGACCTTGGCGGCCAAATGGATCTCTATTCCGTGAAGGGGTGGATATCGGTGGGTCTGTTGGCGGATCCGTTGGTGGTCCTTCTGACGCAGCATTTACAGTGATCGTAAACTGATAAACAAAATCTGTACCATCTGCATTACCACCTATAATTGTTGCTGAGACAGTAACAGTACCTGCTGCTGTAGTAGTTAACGTATTTCCGGTGATAGTAGCTCCTGTAGTACCTGGGGCTACTATTGCCCATACGATGGTTTGGTTTGACGCATTGGATGGAGCAACTGTACCTGTCAGGTTAAGCGGCGTTTCTGCAGTAGCTGTTGTTGGCAGGCCTGTGATACCTGTTACAGGGACATCCGGTGGCGTTGGCTCGGATACAATCAGCAGGGAGGCACTGTCAATATAGTATACTGCCGTCGGATTATCGTTCTCAATTGAGAACAGGAAATCCGTAGGGTGAACCCAGCTGAGAACGTAGTTGTTGGCGGGAACCGGTAAAACAAAGGTTATCTCTGTCCATCCTGTACCCACTTCCTGCCAATCGGAAAAATGCATTCTGGCCCCGTTCCAAAGCGGCCCATTTGCACCCCTCCTTAGCGCATCTAGCTGGGTATTACGCCAATCGTAGTAATACACGGCAAAACGCATATCACTGGTTACAGAATCATTTCTTACCCAAGCACTAAACTCAAGGTAATTGGTTACGTTATTGGCCGGAGGTCCCAGGTTTTGACTTTCTGCCCAATCAGTTAGGGCTTGTCTAAAGGATTGTATGATGCCATCCGTAGTTTCTGCCCTGCCTTCAATACGTACAGCCCTTGAGCTGCCGCCGGCACGTCCGGCACCTGCAACCGGGGTTAATGTCACATTGCTTGGTGTATTCACTGTTCGTGACCCTGCAGGGCCCATCCATGAATCCAGCGGGTTCTCAAACGCTTTATCTACTGTTGGATACCAATCTCTGACGTTGTTTGTGGCTGGTGAGCCTAATCGGTCGTAAGTAAAATAGCGGTTATACAGCAATTGATTAGATGGCCTTGCTTCGTACCTGTATTCAGGGCTGTAGTACCAATTTCCGTTGGCTCTTACTCTGGCTTGTGCTACATGGCTGCCGTAGGCAATATTGGCGATAGTAAAGTTATGGAAGTCACTAGCAGTATCTACGCCATTGTGCAATGCGCCGTTTACTAATAGTTCTATACGGTCTATTGTCCGGCCAAGTTGTGCAAAAGTATGCGTCTGTACAGGTATGTCAACATTCTCGCCCTGGGTGATGTTTCTGACATGGTTGCCTTTGATAAATACAACTGGCTCGTTAAAACGGATATTGGTGATCGCACCAGGCAATGGTGCTGGTTGACCCGCATTCCAGTGCAAATGACGGCTTGTCAGATGCAAATCTAAATCGCCGACATTTTCAGCGATACTGGTTGCGAAAGGCGTGCGCACTTCAATATTATTGAAAATGACATTTGAAACGCCACGCATACTATCGAAGCCTTGAATTGTACCGCCTATGTTATCTATAGAAATATTTTCAAAAAGGATGTCGCTCATCATTCCGGGCGAATAGCCTGTATT
>Ga0123355_10015428_pt1 | contig 12001 bp, 4 predicted proteins | sample TergutEmb28metaG_3_FD_89872 | JGI IMG/M metagenome (GOLD analysis project Ga0123355, IMG submission 89872) | Embiratermes neotenicus P1 segment gut microbial communities from Petit-Saut dam, French Guiana - Emb289 P1 | ecosystem: Host-associated > Arthropoda: Insects > Digestive system > Gut ... | reverse complement strand
CAACAGCGAAGCCTTTTCCATGTTCCCCAGCCCTCGCTGCTTCGACACTTGCATTTAGCGCCAGCAAGTTGGTTTGAAAAGCTATATCTTGAATCGTCTTTACAATCTGTGAGATGTTATTGGACGATTCTTTAATTGCATTCATCGCTTCCACCATTTGTTTCATAGCCTCGTTGCCGTTTTGAGCGTTAGAAGAGGACTTGGCTGAAAGCTCGTTAGCAGTGACAGCATTGTCTGCATTTTGTTGTGTCTGCTGGCTGATTACATCAATTGTTGCGTTAAGTTTTTGGACAGAGCTAGATTGTTCCTGAGCACCGCTTGACAATGCGGCGGCACTTGCAGAAATCTGGGTAGCACCAGTTATTACTTGGTCGGAAGCAGTGGATATTTCTGACATAGTTTTGTGTAAGTTCTTTGTGATTTTGTTCATAGAATCTTTGATTGTGGCAAAATCGCCAATGTATTCTCGGGCTATGTCTACAGTCAGATTTCCGTTAGCTATGGCCAAAAGGGCAACATTCACTTCATCCACATAATCCTTGATGAAACTTATCGACTGCCGCAAGGTATCTCCAATCAGCTTGTAAGCAGCAGCAGCATCGGCGGTATCGCTGTCGTGGGCTTCGGGTGCAAAATCAAATTTCAATATGCCCTTACCTAAACTTTCTTGTAAATGTTTAGTGATATTTTTTGCTTCGTTAGATTGATAGGCGTTTATTTTTTCGGCTTGTTGTTTCGATTGAACCATATCAGTTATTTCTTTAGCAAAGTGCAAATATCCGGCCAAGTTGCCATTCTTATCCATAATAGGGGTTACAGCTTGACTGCCATGAATAATAGTTCCGTCTGGTATGGAAAATTCAATTGTATAAGGAACAGGTTTCCCTGTAGTAGCAGCCTCATTGAATTTTTCCATGAAAAATTTAGCTTGGTCGGCGGGCAACATTTCGCTTATTGTGTTGCCAAGCAGCACATTTGGGTCATAGCCGTAGCTTCTATTGTAAGCATTTATGAAAGTATAGCGGGCTTCGGCGTCAAATATAATAACTCCGCAGGGCAGACTGTCAAAATATTCTGAAACACTGCTAGCCACAATATCTAAGCTATTTAGTATGTTTTGGAAATCACCCTTTGCGGAAAAGTCAACCTTGCTTTTGTCAAAATTACCGCTGGCAATGTGCAGACTTTTCTTCAACATTTGTTCGATTGTATTTGTTGCCGTTTCACCCATACGCTTAATAGACAACGCCAACATGCCCACTTCGTCTTTGCTTTTTATATCTGGCATACGGACATTCATATTGCCCTCAGCCATTTGTTCTGCGGCGAGAGTCAAACTGTCTATGGGCTTGATAATACTGCTTATTAATAAGTACAATAAAGCGATGGCTATTACTAGCCCCACCAGCGATGTAACTATCACAGAAGTGACTGCCGAACCGTATTGTGTATTAATCTGTTCAGGAGACAATCCTAAAAAATTATTAAATTGTACTATTGCAGTTATGAGTGTAGCCGCAAGGATTAATACAATTAGTATTATGGTAGGCAAAAGTATTTTGCCTCTAAGCTTAAGTTCCATTATTTTTCACTCCATTTACAATTTCTGAAATGGCACATTTGTTCTTCTTAACACAAAAGGCAATTTATTAAAGATGGGAATTTCAAACTCCAATAATAAATTATTATGTGAAGAATCAACGATAACTATCCTTTGAGAAAAGTGTCTATTAGTAAAGAAGAAACCCCCGGTAAGAATCCGAGGGTTTTTTTGTTCATGAGTTGAAAATTGATCTCTTATAGTCTGCGCTAATATACATTGAACTTGTCTGGCCTATCATCAGCCTCTATTGCACAGACAGCACTGAATATACAATAATCGCACGCTGTAATGCTCCCTTTCTTATAAGGATAAACTGCAATGTTTCCAGAAAGTATTTCGCTGCCAAAAAGCGTAATTTTCTCTTCAACAGTTGCACGCAGTTCGTTAAACTCATTACTACCTACAGTGGATGATCTAGTGCCAAACACACCATCCGATTTTCGAATGACAACAGGAATCACAGCTGACTCGCCGTCGAAGCTACCATCCATTGCCTCCACAACTTCCTTATCCTTCAAAATCAACCCGCTTAATTTAAAGCACTCCAGAAGCCTTTCTTCAAGCGCTCCATCCACTTTTTGTTCATCTACAATTGGATCGTTAATATTGAAGTAAAACAGGCCACCTGGCAGTATTTCCATATTACATTTATCACCGAACAATGCCCGCCCATTCTTAATAAGTGCATCCATATAAAGAAGCAGTTGGAGCTGTGTTCCAAAAAACACATCATCTAAGTCAAATTTTTTATTTCCGGATTTATAGTCAATTATTTTTACATATCGTTTGCCGCTGCTGTCAAAAATATCAACGCGGTCGATTCGGCCAGTTAAGATTAAACTTCTGCCGCCCTCAAGTTCAATCTTAATGCCGGTTATCGGTGAATCTGCATTGAATGCGATTTCCGAGCCAAATGGCTCAAATTTTCCATGTTTTATATGTTCAGACAGTGCCCAAATAGATCTTTTGCATATCCGCCGCACACGTTTAAGCAAGTAAGTAAACCGGGCTGTAGAGAAAAAAGCTGGTATTTCCGGGCTTAATTCATCCACACAAATATCAGTCAATTCATTAATACGCTCTTGGGTTAAACTGCGCCAACTTTCACCAGCTTCATTCAATTTGCGGCTGAACAGTTCCAGCACGTTATGAAACAAGTTGCCAGTATCCAACTGATCCACAGTGTACAGCCGACGTTCACGTGCCCTCAAATTATATCGCATAAAATATGCAAATGGGCACTCTGCATAACGCTCCAACATAGACGCACCAGTAATCAACTCAGGCCCATATAGCCGCCTGGCTGAACGGCGGGAAAGTTTGCGCTGTGCATAGCTGTACCAAATGGCATTCTCCATCCGGCTCAAAACTTCATTGTATGTAGGGTGTTCTTTTAACAGTCCATATACATCAAGCATTTCAGCTGTCATTTCCAAACCGCTCATATGGCGGCGCATTAGCGTACCCATTTTGCTTAACATTGGTTTGGCGGGTCTTATAAGCAAGTCTAAGCTGCTGTCTTCCTGCTGCACCTCTGGGAATATTTTAAGTAATGTGTCGATACAGCTCGCTGGTTTTTGTTCTTTGCCTCTGTCAAATAGGCTGTATATCACACAAAGGTGATCTGAGGGCCTAGCCATAGACACATACGTCAGGAAACGATCCTCGTTGCTTTTGCGTTTTCCATCCGAACCCACCTCAATTCCCAGCTCCAAAAGATACAAGCGTTCTTCATCGTTTAAAAAACTTGTTTCCGTCACGGGTTTTGGGAGCATACCCTCATTTGCACCTAGTACGATCAGTGCCTTTATAGCTGGAAGTCGTGAACGCGTCAAATCACCTATCACAACCTGATCAACGGAGGGTGGGATAATCCCCATATCGGAAGCGGAAAATCCTGCATCTAAAACCTTTCCGAACTCTACGATGGTGACAACACTATCTCCAAGGGTTTCCACTAATTTATCAAAAACAGCGCATATTTTAGACCATATCTGGCTGTGCCGACGAAGGGTTTCGTTATCACCCTCAACAAACATATCCTCTATCCAACTACTTAGGGTTTCTTGTATCTTTAGCCTTTCCAGCATGCTAAAAATTCGCTCACTAAATTCTCTGATAGATGCTTTCTTTGTGTAGGGCCCAGATACTACATCTTCCAGGGCAGATAGAACTTGGCCCCGCAACACTTCGGCCTCCTCCGCACCCTCACCCTTTTCCCATTGTCGAAACCATTGATAGCCCTTAATTCCATAGGCTAAAACATAATTTTCAAGCGCGTCTACCCCGCTTCTGGGTATATCCGTCAAACCTGTTCTAAGAAAACGGAAAACACCCTGATAAGCCATCCGTTTAGCGGCTGTTTCTACAGCAGCACGAATCAATTCTACTAGAGGGTGAGACATTATGTCGGACCGAACATCAATGAAAAATGGTATATTATACAAGGCATAAATGCGGTTAATTTTCTTTTTGTATGAGTGGATATCGCCGGTCATTACAGCTATATCACGATAACGCAGTCCTTCGCTGCGTAAAAGGCCAATAATTTGCTTTGCTGATTCTTCTACCTCAGCCTCTTTATCGTATGCCTTAAGCACTCTTATAGCATCTACAGAGTTTTGATAAACCCTTGGGCTTATCCTATAGTATTGAGATCTGAAAATCCCCAGTGCACTATTTTCGTCTCTATGTAAAAATACAGGCTCTTCGATCTTAACACCTTGTTCTTCAGCCAATATAGTAATCTTGTTAACAGCCCTCTTAGTCTCGTAGAAAAAGTTATAAGGGTGAAGTGGATTGTATTTCACAGCACCTTTATTGACGGTCATGGTTATAGATACCTGCTCTGCTTTTTTTATAATTCGAGCAAGCACATGCAATTCCTGTACTGAAAAGCCGTAAAATCCGTCTACCCACACATGGGCACCGTTTAAATCTTCAGATTGGGATATTTTATCTGGAAGGAAATCGAGGGCTTCATCCATAGAAAAATAATTGTTTCGCAGTACTTCGGCATATTGGCGATATATTAAATGTAGATCAGATAGTTTGTGCTTGATGGCTTCCGGCGCAGTCTCACTTGCCATCAACAAATTTTCCTGTGAAACACCACATCGGTAAAATTCTGAAATGGTATGTGACAAGCCGTTGATAAACCCTTGCTTGTCAGCGGACTTGCCATAGAAATTTAGGCTTTTGCGCAAATCCGCAGTAATTTTACGGAGAAGCATTACCTTCCCTACGTCGTCCAGAAATGTGCCAGTCGGGGCTCCAGTGCTATTAAATAGGCGGAAAGCTAACCGTTGAAAACTCAAAACTGAAACGGTTGTGGCCTTTTGTGGCATATTTTCAATGATGTTTCTCTCCGATTGCAGGGAATATTGCTCGGGTACAAGGTAAATGGCTTTCTTTGCTGTTTTAATTTCTTCAAGGCACTTGTGGGTTTTCCCTGAGCCGGGTAGACCCATTATATATCTTAAGCTCATTCTCAATCACCGCTCGCTACATCGAACTTTGGGTCAGTGGTATGAAGGTTTTCTAATAAAAACTGCTTCCATACCATTATCAGTTCTGTATTAGGAATAGAGACTATAGCTGTGGCAGATTTATTTGTTACAAACCCTTCAAAAGCTAAATATCCAGCTTGCACAAGCAAAGAGTAAAAGGCTTGGTCACTGGCTTTATCAGATATTCTGTCAGCAATTCCTACCTCAACGCTTTCACCGTTTAATAGTTTGGCTATAGATGCTTTTCGAGTGTCATTCAACAGATCTGAAATCATGTCCATTGTACCGCTTTTTCCCCAGTAACAATCATAATTCCCTCTAGCTAGATACGACATTACGGAGAAAATATTGTAAATGGCATGGCCTCCAATTTTTATGCCATTATACCATGCTCTGATCTCATCCCTATCAAAATCCGCCAGGCTGCATATGATATTCATTTCATTATCAGTCAATCCATAATCATCAGTGTATACTTCGTCGCCAAACACATCGAAAGTTACGATGTTGTTGAGGCCGCTTAACATGCTCTCATGAGATACACGCATTACGCCTGTTAGTAAAGCCTTTTCTAAGTATTTGTTCCCTTTTAGAGCAGAAGATAGCAGAGCAGTTTCAAATGACTTTATATTCTCGTATTTATCTGTGTTATAGCTTTCCATTAGCAGTTTATCGTACTCGTCTATAAGTAAATAGGAACGCTTTCCGGTCAAATTATACGCCACTTCTGTGAGAAAATACAGGCTATCTGTTGCTCGTTTAGGGTTGTCAATTATCTGTTGGAATTTTCGCTGCAAATAAAAATCAAGTTTCTTGGGATCAGTAAAAGAACAGACATGCTCAATCATTTTTTCAATGATCTGCTCCCGGTAAGTTTCTAGATCTAGCCCCTTGAAATCAAAATAGAATACAGGTGCAGAGTATGCCTTAGTCCATATAGGGCTTTTTTCGATATATAGCCCCTTGAACAAATGCCGCAAATCCTCCCTGTCCGTCAAGAAGCACCTTAACATGTCCATATTGAGGGTTTTACCCAGCCTACGTTGCCTGGCTATTAGCTGTACATCGCTTGCTGTTTCCAAAAAATGTTCGATAAGCCGTGTCTTATCCACGTACAAACAGCCCTCCGTTATTAAACGTTCGAAGGACGATATACTTAAATTGATTTTGTTTATCTTTCCTACAACCACGTTAATATGCTCCTTATGTATTTTCCGAATCGTATAGCAATTATGACATACTGCTAAGAGACACGCAAGCCTTCAAAATCAGTTGCAAACTACTTTGCAATCTTTTCGCATAGAAGAACAAGTGTTTTAAAACTTAAAAGCATTATTCAATTATTTTTGACATGTTGCAACAATTCTGATACAATTTTTTGTAAAACTTGGAACAAAGGGGGGATCGCGTGGCTGAAAAGAACCTGCATAGTTTTATAAAAAGATTGTCAAAGCAAAGAATAGTTAGAATAAAAGACTTGGCGAATAAGTGCTTTATTAGCACATCAACTCTATACCGCTATACTATGGGATCGAAGCAAATCAACCCGAAAATGGAAGCTGTAATTTCGAAAGCCCTCAGCATGACTACAGCCGAGAAGGAAGAATTTCGCAAACTAATTACCATAACAGCTCAAGATAGATCGCTTTTTTCTTCTCGAAACATACTGGACGACCTAATCTTTGCAAGAGGAGAAGCAATTGAAGAGGATACTAAAGAGTTAGATTTTGTATTTTATAATAGGAATCGTTACTTACGTAACTCCAGTGATTTGATTGAGGATTTTCTGAAACACTCCAAGCAAGAAAAGTACTGTTGTGATATCAAAGTGATAAATTGCCTTGGCGAAGAATTTCAGGGCAATTTGCTATCTATGCTAACTCAGCTGATTAATGCGACAGACGCTTTATCTGTTGAGCATTTACTTGAATTCCCAAAAAAGGATTATTTAACATGCACAAAAAATCTTATTGCAATTATACCCCTGCTGAATTTCTACAAATATGATGTGCTTTACAATGATAACCCCAACACACATTCTAAACCATCGTTTCTTGATAATGTTGTTTTAGTAGAGACATCTTGGCTCGAGGAAAAACAAAAAATGCAGCAATTTTTTGTCCTTTCATATTTATCCGACAACCTCTCCCAAATTGCAGCTTTTAAAGATAAATATCTATTCTGCTTTTTTATAAATAACTATCAGAATCTTCGCAAAAACTATAGAAATGCATTTAAAGCATCGAAAAACATACTTGATTATTCTGAAATATTTCTGGGGATGGAAATGACTCTCGAAGAGGTGGTTCTGAAACCAAACCCATGTTATCATAAAATCCCAATTCAGGTATACGACAGCATACTTGAGCGCGTTTTGCCAGAAAATATGAAGCTAATGCAACTTGACTCCAAAGAAGGTCTCGAAAAAATGAGGAGCGCAATGGAAATCCGATATAATTACGCACATAAAACAGGGAATATCGATGTGCTTTCCAAAGACGGCTTACTTAGCTTTGCAAAGAATGGTTTGCTCTTCGATCACCTCGAGAGCTTGCCTCCTTTCAATAAAAAAGAAAGGAAAATGATTCTTCAATCTTTGAAGGAATATGTTGGAAAGGAATCTGGATATAACCTCTACATTACACAAAATGATATTAACAACATTTTTTTGGCATTTAAAAACAAATGTATAGTGATCGAGTTTTCGCACGATCATTCCAAGAAACAACATAACAAATATCCATTTGTAATCATTGAGAATAAAATACTTTCGGAAGTTTTCTTTGATTATGCCACTCACCATGTCCCGGCTTATCATGCATTGCCTAAAGAGGAAGCTGAGATGTTCTTGGATGAGTTGATTGATATGATGGATAAATAATTGTAACTGACTCTGCCTTCAGGTATTATATCGCTCTTCTCAAAGGAATCCTATAGATACACTACAGATTATTTAGCCTTCACTCTCGCAGCTAAGAAAAGGATATGGCAGGCACGAAAAGTTTCTGCCATATCCGCCATCAACATAATCTTCATCTATTTTCAATGTTATCAACTATTAAAGGGTTTCTATTTTTCTCATGAATTTTTTAGTAACTTTGTTCATATTATCAACGATTATATCCCCACTAATTCGACGAACATTTTTATTACCGTTCAGAGCATTTAAAGCTTCTATCTTTTTGTAAACAGATTCAATTTCATCAACACCATTAGCAAACACAAATGCCATTATTCGCTTAGTTTTTGAGTAACCTTCTTCAATCATATGTTCTATATCATCCAGTTTGAAGCACAAAGAACTTGAGATAATTTTGTTATCTGTAAAATTAATTTTTAATACTTTGTTGTCAAAATATTGACTCTCAAATATGTAATTATAATTGTCAAAATAAAGACAAACTACATAATCAATTTCGTGCGTAAGTATTGGACGGATTGGAATATTATCAATCATTGCTCCGTCATAATATCGCTCACCATCTATTTGAACACCCGGATTAAGAATGGGCATCGCAACACTGGCGCGAAGATATGTTTCAATGTTTTCCTTTGGAATTTTTCCTAAATCTGCATATATCAAATTTCTCTTCTTAAGATTAACAAGAGGAGTGTAGAACGTATTTTGTATTTCAACATTTGAAAGAACCATTTTTATCGCTTCTTGCATAAAACAACTCTTCAATAGCGCTGTGACATATTTACGATCATTTTTGCTATTCACACTTTTCCACAATTCAATACCCTTATTTAAGCCTTGCGTAAGGTAAGCGTAAGCATTTAACGCTCCCACAGATGCGCCACTGACAAATTTTATATCCGAAGGTTGAAAAACCTCGCTAATTGCCTGTAATGCTCCAATCTGGTATGCACCCTTTGCCATCCCGCCAGATAAAACTAAGCCGACATTGCTCATCATAATCCTCCAACAAAATTTTTCTTCAGAACGACCCTTGTAAAACAGAGAACCCCACAAATAATAAGATTGTTTGCATTTAGACAAAATAACTGGTCAAGGCAACGAGGATTTTTGATGCGATGTGAGGAGGGGATGAGTGCGGCGTAAGCAGTACGCAAGCCCAGACTCGACGAAGCAACGTGCCAAAAAGACAGTTGGACAACTACTTCCCAGCGAATCATCACGCCGAGGTCCAAATAAAGGAGCCCAATCTTCAAAAGGCTGAGCGAAAAGGGAATCTCGATTGGTCAGTTCCCAAATGCCTTATAGAAATGTTATACTATTCGTGAGGCTCTACGCCATAAATCATAGCCTACTGAACAATTGTACCACAAATGTCAAAAAAATGGTGATTTTGCCAAATTGATTACTTCTTTTTTTGTTACATTACAAATTTCTAATACAATTTCTGGGCCTTTCTAAGAAAGTTCCACGAAAACTATTTTCGTCATTGTGGGCTTAGCTCGACTCGGACCGCAATCCCCTGAGATTGGCTAAGTCTAGGGGATCGCAGGACAAGCCTGGGACGTCAGCATAACGAGGCTGACAACAACAATTCTGCATGCAGGCCAGGCACATCACTCAACTAATCCATCAGCCCTTAGTCTTTGTGTGAGTGTTTCTGTAATGCTCTCTTGCAACTCAGTCAGTGGTTCAATCAGAGTAAGCACCTCATCTGGCATACCAGGGATTGTTTCGATTTGTGTCCCCCGTCTTTGAACTATGTCGTCGTCTGGCACCACTCGTTGGCTAGTAATGTGATTGTGAAAATGCCCAAAATCAAGACGTTCGATAATGGGTACGAAGTCCATTCTATTCTCGTCAAAAGCAATATAGTCGGCACCAATGAAGCCAAACCACGACAACCAGTAGATAATCGGTTGCCCGTTCCTGTCTCGATAAAGGTCCATAGGCCCCCAAAAATCACCTACATACTCGTAGATGCCATCCACGTAGCGATATACCGTGATGCCCCAGCCACCATCACCGCTTCCTACTATGAGAACATCCCAATGAATCAAAACTTCTGGGATTCCATCTCCATCTATATCGTATAACTCAAAGCGGTTGGCTATTGTAGCCCAATCTTCATTGCCTCTTATATAAGGCACATCGCCAGCACGAACTCTACTGTTTGTAATAGGGTCATAAAATGCAAAATCAATCCCATAATCAAAAGGCGCATCACTGTACATCCTGAAAAACCGATACCAACCGTCCGTTTCAGTACCATGTCTTGTTGTTGTCGGGCTAGTGAAAAGCGGTAAAAAACCACTCAAAAAATCCTCTAACACACTGAGGTAATAGTCTTGACTTGCAGACGCATTTTCATCGACCGGGATAGGTAAGAATTCAATTTCTACTAATTCATCAAGATAGTGCTGATATTCATCTGCATTTAAAATACGCTCTTCTAAATTGAAATTTATTTCTAAATCGCTGATATCACCTGCAAAATCAATGAAATCCATTATAGAATACGTCCCATCACCAACTTCATGTGGGTACTGTGAATATTCAGCTATCAAAGAGAAAAAGCTACCGATATCGCCAGTAATATTAGGTGGGTAAAAATAATATCTCCAAGTTAAAGCAGTACCTCTTGTTCTACGAAAAACTAAAGAACTATGCCTTTGTGAAAGTTGCAAGGAGCCGCCAATATATGAATAACTAGAAACAAAATACACCTCTGATTGTGTTGCATTATATGAAAAAATCCAAAAATGAGTATGCTCTTTCATTAGCATCGGATCGGAAACAATGTCAATGTCTGCAAGTGTATACGTGAATATCAGTTCGGGAATTCCGTCACCGTTAATGTCTGTAATAGCATACATTGTGGGTTGTTGAATCCATTCGTTGGTGTCATCAACATAGGCTTCAAACTCTCGTTGCTGCAAGAATTCCATATAGGCTTTCTGTGCATTTGCTTCAACATTTATCTCTTCAGGGCGATCAAACTCACTGTCCCAGCTAACAATAATAGTAACATCAGCACCCGGTTCTACAACTGTGTTTGCTGCCGGTATCTGATTAATAACAACATTGTTTGCAATAGTATCACTGCTCTCGTATATAAGGTTGATTTTCAGCCCCTGTTCTTCAAGCATACTTACAGCTTCATCAGCTGTCCGGAACTGCACGTCCCTTACCCTAACAGTCTCAGCACCAAGCGAAACTGTGATGTCAACTGTATCACCTGGCATAATTTCACTGTTTGCTGCTATGCTTTGGGAAATAATTTGATCCCTTTCAACTGTCGGGCTATATTCTGTGTTGACAGCCAAGGTTGCCCCCAAAATCTCTGCTTCTTCCAGAACATCATCATATGTCATATCAACAAAATCAGGTACTATAACCGTTTCATCTTCATGTATTATTGAAGGATCTGCGCCCTCTGAAACAAACAGTGTTACTGTGCCACCAACCTCAAATTCAGAATCTGACGGAATGTCATGTAAAATAACCATGCCTTCTTCGACTGGGCTATACTGCTCTTCTATATGAACGTCAAACTCCAAGTATTCAAGCACGCTTGTTGCCTCTTCAAGTGGCGCACCCTTAACACTCGGCATTGTCCGTGTCTCGACGCCACCACTAACAACGAGTGACAATAAGGTGTTGACATCAACAAGGGTTCCACCATTTATATCTTGTTTCAGCACATAATTCATCGCAATTTCACTTGAAAACTCTTTTCCAACGATAGAATATAGAAGCTCTGCTTCAAACAAGCGACTTTCAGCCATATCGAGATTATCGTTTATAACCGATGGAACCCTTGTCATGCCTTCTGGCAAAGATTCAGAGTCTGCCTCGCTGCGATTAAATGGCATAAGACCAGTTGCAAAAAGCAGAGCGAATACTGAAATGATGCACAGTACTGCCGGTACAGCAATTTTTGCCCAAAAGGGCCAGCGTTTGCTTGCT
>Ga0123355_10015426_pt1 | contig 12002 bp, 5 predicted proteins | sample TergutEmb28metaG_3_FD_89872 | JGI IMG/M metagenome (GOLD analysis project Ga0123355, IMG submission 89872) | Embiratermes neotenicus P1 segment gut microbial communities from Petit-Saut dam, French Guiana - Emb289 P1 | ecosystem: Host-associated > Arthropoda: Insects > Digestive system > Gut ... | reverse complement strand
CACTTGAAGAGAAGTTTTAATTTTATTAATAGTGATAGAAACAGTGGCATATCTGGGTGGCTGGACTGTGTATCAAATTCAGGAGACCTGAGATTTGAGTCTTGGCAAAGAGTCTGGCTGTAATGACGTTTTTTTTTTTTTTTGGTCATTTCCCATGCAAATGCTGGGACACACCCACTTACACATCTTTCTCAATTCATAATTCACTTTCTTCTTTTCCATTTTAAGTTATATAGGCTATGCAAAAACTTTTTAATACGTACAAAAATCTAGGTGTTTTGTCATTTCCTGTCTTCTGCGTGTTTTGTATCATGACCTAATAGAGAACACCCAAAGATACAAAACATGTACAGTAGCCAAGACTGTTAGCATAATGTGCAAGTATTGGATGTGATTTGAATCCTTATTCTCATTTTTTTTCTTTTTAATTGCATGAATGAACTTCAATTACTTAATTTGAATGTTCTTTTTAAAGTTTTAGCTGTTGTATTGTGTGATATTAACAAGAAAAGTAACCACATGCTGATGAAGAACAAGAACTTCTGCTTGTTTTCAATAAACTTTTAAGACAATCAAATTTATTCAGCCACATTACTTGTTTTATTATCTACAGATGTTCAAATTAGAATGCAAGAAGAGTGTATTTTCACAGACACAGTGCCTCTGAGAATCACAGTTCTCGCTCATTTCTAATATTAAGTCGTATGGATTTTGTGTGTTTTTTCATAAATATATTTCAGCCTGTGTGTTTGAAATTAACAGTATTAGGTTGAATGCTCAGAACAAAAATTGTGTGGGCAGTAATTTTTATGATAAATGTGAATGCATGATAAGATGCTCATCAAGAGCATCATGCCCCAATACTTTTGCAAATGTGTATGTCACTACACATGAATGGACTCTCTAATAAGAACTTTAGTTGTTAGAATTGATATTATTTTTGATCATTGTGAATTTTATATTTTCAAGCACTTTTATTAGTTTTAAAGTCTAGTTTCTGGTGTATGGTTTGAGGTTTGGTATCCATGTACCAGACTACACAGTGTGTCACAACCCAGAAGACCATAAACTGAGTACTCCAGTTTATGTTTTTAGACAATATTACGTAAGTATTACTGTCTCCCGGGGTCTGGCACCACATAGTCTGGCAGACAGCAAGAATCCTTTGTAACAGTGGCAATCTTCTGCCACACTGCATGATGTTACATACCAGAAGACGGCAACATTCATATTCACTGCCATTAGAACCTCAAATCTTATAAATTAATGTTACATATTTATTTTACTTTGTGTATATATAATACTATTTTTATTTAGTTGTAATATATAAGCATTTTAGTCTGCATTACCATGTATATGATGTTTTTGTTGTGGCAGGACCTTAGATTCATGTAGATCTCAAAGAAACAAATAAAATGTTTGTACTGTATATGTAATTGTTTTATGCTTGATAGCAGTATCTTTGAATGGTGAAATGTACCAAGCATGAATATCATGATCTTGTGGTATGTGATGCCATTTACTTTGTTACCTACCAAACTACATGACTACAGATTTCAGATGATGATACTTGTCACTGCCCTAGGAATCTAATGTCTGTAACCCCAGTGTGGAAAAGACAGTTCATATAATAGCCATTTTTGTCTGACCTGTGATTTTCCTTCTTCAGTAGAAGTGGGTCTTGTGAAGCGCATGGCTGATGAAGTACATGTCCATCACGTGGGAAGTGAGCAGTACCCAGTAGGAAATGGAATATTTATAAGGACCACTCTGTTTCGTAGGGATTGAAGGACCATACCCTGCAAAACCTAAACAGTAAAAAAAATTAGTTCCAAAAAAATGTGTCAGATCAAATCAACAGTGGCACCGATATATTGGGCACTGACGACTGGGAGCTTGTAAGCTGTGAAAGGTTAAGGCACTTCCATTCCTTTAGCATGTGGATGGTTCTCCAGGCTAGGTTATGTCTGATAGTCTCCTTCCTTGTACTTTTTCTGAATTCTTAAAATGTACACCACAATGAAAAGTGCTTCAAAGAGCAGTTGTGGATCTTATGAGCTGTAGAGTTTATTTCAATATACCTGATTGTCATAAAATGAGCTATTGTTTTTAGAAAATTTATATATTTAAGTTTCACATAGTGTAAGAATTATATTAGTATGAAGTGAACCAAAATTCCTTCTTATTGAACAAAGTCATCCCGCTGTGTATTGATTCTATATATTCACTTTATTATACATATTTCAGTCAACACAACTATATATATATATATAGTTGTGTTGACTGAAATATACATAATAAAGTGAATATATAAAATTCTTTCTGCCTTACAATGTCTGAAATAAATCCCAACATTGAATTTGGCAAAAATCAATTCAGTGTAGTTGGAAGTGAAGCATGCAGATGGACACACAGCCATGAACTCTTTCTTCTGTTTTTATTTTGTACACTTGGTGCAAAGAACAATCCATCACTCAGATCATTACTGTTGCTCTGAAATGTCTCATGGACCGCAGACATTGATACTTTAATGTTACACACAATAAAATTCAGCATAACCCACACTCCAACAATATAATACCAAACCCCACCAGGGGGCATGTTCATGAACCAGTTGTACTGACTTCTTATCCTCATCTTCATACATTGAAACATGGTATGTATCTTGTAATTTAACAGCGTGGAAGAAACTGAAGGAGGCCCTTGTTATTTGTGGGGGTTGTGTTCTTGAAAAATCTTGCAAATGGTAAAACCACAATGGATGAAGGTCCAGCCTTATGGGAACAATGGGTTATAGGAACCAACGATATACAAAACATGGTAAAAAAAAACACTGTGCCCTGCTTGTATAATCATGTGGCCTTCTCCCGTACCACAGCACCACTGATTTTCAACACTTTCTGTGCCTCGTCTCCCAACCATATGAACAAAACCTTTTCCACTGTATAGACAACGGGGCCATAATGAATTACACAAGAAATTTTTGCAACTGATGGACCACTGGCCTTATGCTTTTCTGGTTCATGTCTTCAGTTTTCTTGGCTAACTGAAACATCAATTTGTTTATATCATTATGGTGTCCAGCAGCAGCAAGTCTCATTCCCCTGTCCATCTTATCCAGCTTTCTCTAACACAGACATCACTTTCCTTTTTATCCTTAGGCATGTCCTCAGCATGTACATCACCCTCTGCAGACATTTCAAACAGGAGAGCAACAACAATTAGTTCTAAAGATTATGAGTACAGTTGACATACATTTTGTATATATATCTAAGTAGCTACTGAGTGAAACACACAGGAAGATGGCAGGACTGTGTATGTTACTACACAAACATGAGTATGGATAAGCAATAGCTTTACACCACAGTGCAAAGGGGTGGTCAAAATAACTATCTGCAAATAAGTGAAACCATGATAATGCAAACCTACAATTTAGGTAGGCCTGCTGCACCCTACAAATTAGGAGAGTTTAGTATAGTCTGACAGTTCACTATCTAAAATGTGTATCTTGCACTTGGTTTTCTTGCATGTATGGCTATCGCAACTGTGTTGGTGGTCATCTATCTACCTGAACTGAAGAACAGGTACAATTCAAGATTAATGTAGGGTATAACCCAAATAAGTTACATCTTCAGATTTACATAATGAGGGAATATAGAACATAACAATTACAAAACAACTAAAGTAACAGGAACATAAGGAGGGAATATAAAAAAAAATGGTGAAAGAAAAGGAACACAACAAATATCTGATATCATACTTAGAAAATGTGATTTTGAAACTGAAGATACTAAATAGTTGCAAAAATACAAAAAAGAAAGTATATTAAAATAAATTTATGAACAAAAATGTCAACTGATACAAAATTATGCCTATGTTATATCATATTATGAGTGATAATTATGACAGTGAATATGGATTATCAATTGAAATAAATCCTTCAAGTTAGAAGTATCACAATTACTTTATTTGAAACCTCTACTAGGCTTCAGCAGAATTAGACTACCAAAGAAATTGTACACTAGAAGAGCAATGGAAGTTCCATACATATTTCAAGAGATATAGGATACCAACAGAACTGGAAAGAATGGAAAACAACTGGCATTCAACTAGTAATGAATTATGAAAAGATATGTGATTCCACTTCCATTCAAGCAGATGACAAGACTCTTGGATGACCAATATCATGATGGAGAGCTGAAGGCCATCTTGGGATTCACAGCACCAGTAGAGATCTTAACAATGTGACCCCACAAAGTTCATGATGATGGTAATGATGACACATTTTCTCCCTCAACCTCCACAGTTAATGCATAAAACATATTCAACATTACAACTAATCAATGTATCCTAGAATAAATAATACAAACATAAAACATTATACATAAGGCTCCTCTAAAGCTACTGCTACTTTTTGAGAGCAGCAGTCTGAGGATGGGCAAATATCTGTTCGTATCAAAAAACATCATCTTTGCAAGGGCTGAATTTTTGTTGCTGTATTATACAAGATGGGCTATACTAGTGAAAGTGCCTGTGCAAATGACAATACAATAACCACCAAAATATAACATGCATATAGAATAATACAATCAGCTTGGCATGTTTCAATCCATCAAAATTTTAAGAGCACATTCCATTGTTTATAGAAGCCACTGAACTTCACAGTTTTTCGATTATAATGTATTACCTTAGATCTGTATACTAACAATATAGTCATGTAGCAGTGTTAAAACATTGAATATGAATTCTGTACTGTAATAAGATTAAAATGATAATCAATATCAACTACATAAATGAATTAAGCACTTGTAATGTGTAAAAATTGTGTATATTGAAATATGTTAGAAGTGACCAGTGAGGACAAAAAATCTTACAGTGCTCAGTTTTTAATTTACATTTTTTATTTTCTATTATTTTATCTTCTCTTCATGTGAAAAGTTATTCCATGTATTTTTATATTCTTACTCTTTCATGTCCTGTTTGTATAAATATTTATTTATTACTTCAAGAATTCACTACAAGGCTTATAGATACGACCACTGTTCCTCAAAATGGAAGCTTGGGTGCTCTACAGAGCCATGAAGCTTTTACCAACTGCTGCTGAAATAAAAAAAAGAGCCAGTAGCAGAGAGGTTGTATTAATTTTAACCTAAAATGTACCAGTAAATTAAAAACACACAATTTATTAGAAAAAGCACTTCATATGTATCATTAAAAGCTTTGTTGTAAATTATGATTTGATCGCATTTCATATCACTTTTGTAGGCTGAGGCCTTAAACTTCTTTATTCGCATGAAGGGAGCTTCAGACTACAGGAGTGTCTGAAGGTCCTTATGCTATGGAACACTATGTCAGGAAGGTGTACAGGTGGACTGAAGGTACCTCGGCACATCTTAATGTTGGCATTAGATAGAGGTGTGTGGTTAGCTTCACACTCTGCCTCATTTATCCTCAGTACCCATAGGATGGGAGGCTGAGTATGCCCCACAGACAGCATGGATACACTGGCAAAGGTAAATATTCTTGTTCCTATTTGTAATCAAACCCAAGGTGTTGGTAATTGTCTAGCACACTTTAATGTGTGTTGGTTCATTATGAGTTCTGAATTAGCCTCACTGGAAAGGCAATGCTTGTGGTTCTTTGAAAGTCAGTTTATAATTTAACCATTCAGCAGACTTGACATCATCAAAACATTCTATGTTGTATTATCACTCAAGATCTGTATTGTTTATAATTGTGCATAAGTCATATACAGCCCCTTCTGTGGGCATGCGTAAAAGTTCAATACATATTAGCAGAATTAGGAGAATGATTTTATGTGCTTAGTCTTAACATTCGTCTTTAAAGTCCATGAAAAAAGTAAGAACTTAAATCAGGATAATTGTCTCAGATATGTAGAACATATCATTTCCAAGTATAATATACCACTGTAAATTGGATCTTTCCTGCTGCTTTGATTCTTCATAATTCAGAGTTTGACTGAAAGGTAATAATCAATTTGATTAAATTGATTCAAGAAGACTCAGTCAACACTTAAAAAAAATTTTTACAAAATGCAGATTTTTTTTTAAAGAAGTCTAGACGTAGAACATTGTTCTTCTTCTTCTTTTTAGTCTTCCTCCTCCTCCTTTTCCATGGCGCTTTGGCCGATTTTCAGGCCACATCCTCCCTGCTGCTGGGGTTACAGACATCTGGGTTTATATGAGGTGAGGATATGTTGCTACGCTCAACCCCCAAGCTGGAGAGCCAGGGTCTCTCTTTCTATTTCTCTTTGTTTGGCACCTCACTCAAAACCAGCCCAGCATGGGTGACCCTACCAGCCACTGGCATAGCTTCCACATTTACTGGTGCACACAAGCTGCCTCATCTAGCTAAAATATGCTTTCAACAAGGTGGGATTAAATCTCAGGATGTGGACATCTCACCCTGGATTGGAACTGACAGCCATTAGCATACAAGTCAGATGTGTTACTGCTTCAGCCAACTTGTTTGGGAAATTAAAGTAATATGCGCTTGAACAAATATGAAGGTTGGAATTTGAGAATATATATCACTACACTGTTACTATGCAAACTGCAGGGGCTGTTGTCTCAAGTCCACAGTACTGCTGGTGCACTCATCGTCACTCTCTTCTGTGCTCACTTTCTCAAACCCTTGATGCCGATCCAGTTTGAAGCCCCCCATCTGAGAGATAGGGAAGTCCCACTGCTTATTCTGGCTGCTGGACCCTGTTAGGAAATAATACAACTCTGAATAACATTTCACCATTGGTCTTCTGCCTTCCAAACTGCTATCTAAAACCACAGACAATAAATATACAGAACTACAATTTTGCCCACTGTTTTGTATGTGTGTGTGTGTGAGAGACTAAGTCTCTCACATTAAAGCAAGGACACATACTGAGGGTGTCTGATAACACAGTCCTAGGAGAATAATTGCACCTATAAGGCTGGAGGTAAGTTATGATAAGTAAGATGAGTCTGATAAACTGAATTCCTTGTCAAAGATTATTAGGAGGAAGATATTAAGGGGGATGAGCTGGGCAAAGCATCTAGCACTCATAGCTCAAGGAAGAATTGCATACATTTTATTAGAAAAAAAAAACTTGATGAAAAGACCAACTGCTGTAGCTAGGCATAGATAGGAGATTACTAAAATGGGCCATAATGAAATTGATTGGATCATTTGGCTCTTCTAAACACTAATGAAAATTCAAGTTCCATAAAATGCTCAGAATGTCTTGACTAGCTAAGTAACTATCAGCTTCTCAAGTACTCTGCTCCATAGGGTTAATTAATTACTTAAGATGTTTATGCACTTATGTTAAAAAAAAGGGTGGGGGGGTGGTGGTAGTGAAAATCAACAGTGTGGCAGCAACTCAATCAACCGTTTCTTTTCTCTAGTACTCAGGCTTGTTACCGTGTTCTTCCCTGCTTCATTAGCTCATAATGTGTGATCACTTTTCAAGACAGTGCTTTTGCTTGTATAATTGTTTGAGAAGTCTTTGTACATTCATTTTGTGGCTTCATGTGTTATTAAACACAGTTACATAGATAGGTGGCAATGTTTTGGAGAAACATTGTGACTACATCTTTGAGGGTTGTTTGCTTCTGTCCTGAAGTTGAAGAAAGTATGTTCCTAAGGAACACTGTTACAAACTCACCAGACTACATACAGCCACATCAAGATCATAAATCCTGCCACCACAAAAACCTCAGTTCTCTCTGTATTGTGTCTTCGATTCTCAAATTCTGAATTTCAGGATAAGTGAAGGCCTGTGATGTGATGTTGGATGATGAATAAAACAGATCAGCAGATAGCTGTGTTTCATACATACTAATCCTACAAATAAGACATATGTGAATGAGGATGACAACAATTGACACTGATGTTTGTTGGCCATGAAAGATAAAATATTATAGAGAATTCCAAAAAATACTTTTTAACTGATTTGTATTTGAAACATTTTTTGTAACTGTAATAAACATAATATATTTTAACTCTATACATGCACATCTTTGACAGAATTTGGTGATGATGACCTTGTAGGGGTCACAACATGTAGGAGAAATATAAGTGACTAATGATTATTTATTATTGACTTTAATTTGTCAGATCAAATACTGTATAATAAATTGAAAGTGTTTTGAAAAACTACACTACTTAGAAGAAAAGATGGACACAAACTGAGGAAGTGCACATGCTATAAAGGATATTTCATAGTGATCGCATTCAAGATTTATACACATATTTATTATTGTGAAGGCAATGAAATCAGTGAGCTCATGATAAACAAAACATGTGGGATTGATTAGGTGACAACAAATAATCATACAATTTAGGTTTAGTTACTTGGGAGACTGAAGAGGAAGTGGGAAGATAATATTCAGATAACCCTCAAGGAAACAGGTTGTGATGATGCAAGATGGATGGAACAGGATCAGGAATGTAACCATTGTGACAAGCCCTATCCACATCTGTCTCACGCCCTACCTCTCCAGATAAGTCCTTATATTACCCTCCAACAGTCTAGCCAGCCCATTGACAGGAAATTTGGTAGTTATTACCTTCACTAGCACCAAGTGCTTTGGGTTGCTTATTACAGGGTAAAGGAGGCCGCAGTGAAATACAACAGTAGAAAAGACAGGGGACAGGGAAGTTTTAAACACAGTCATCCCCACCATCCATGGCAATTCTTTCTGTGACCACACCATGTTAGTCCTGGACCTTTGGGTTCTAGTGAAACATTCTCTGGTTTCCAGTGAAGAACAAAATCAAGTGCATACACATACCATTTCATACCTCACAATAACCAAATTTCTCATTCTTACTTGAAGATTCAACACCCACACTTTTTGTTAGCTGTCACAGTCATGAGGACTTAATTTATACACTGACATATATTTGTTATGAGTAGTGTTATAGTACAACCAGGAAATGGGTTCTGTATTACTGACTCAACATACCTCACAACTCTGCTTACCTGTATTCAATGTCCCATCTTATCTCAACGACATTACCCACTTCAGCATCTCCATAGCATGGAATCCTGGATGGAAGAAGTATGAGAGTACTGAATTATGCAGGTATTTTCAGTTTTCTTTGCTGTAAAACTATTCCTTTAAGCAACTTACGTTTACACAATGCACGAGATTTGAAATTCTTACAGCATGACATTGAGAATACAGGCTTCTGAGATGTGGTAATGCATAGTTTGGTGGATACATACCAGTGTTTCAGGAGGAACCTACTGCCTTCATCTTCATGGTAAGTGAATAAAATTCTACTCTGAAGATGTGTGCAGGATGTTCCTCCATAAATGTGTTAGTATCTAGCCACCAAACTACATAGCATGACATCCCATCTTAACAGGGACTGTTGTCAGAACTATAGAGGCCAGTTGTTGACTGATTTTGAGTTGTGACTTTTCATGCACGAATGTGTGTACACACTTGTAAATAAGCAAACGTAAGTCTCAAATGGTGTAAGAATACTAATCATCCGTTTACTAACTCTATGGAGAGGGATTGTTCTTGAGAAGCTGTCTCAACTAGTCGAGAAATCTATCATGTAAACCCAAATGGCTGTCATATAAAAAACTAAACTCCGTGGCTTTAGTCCGCGAGCGAACTATACCGACAGAGCGGCCGCCGCCGGTAGGCGAAGTTAGTGCCAACTTTTGCTATAGTCACACAAAAAACTGATGACATAGTATGAAGAGAAGCATACACACTCATACTCAAAATATCATGTCCAAACTGGAATAAAATTAGCGAACCTATATTTAACACTCTTAAATACAGATCAACTGTGCTCTTGCTACAGTGTTTGATATTACTTGTTCCTTTATAAGTAAATCTGGTCCAAAAACAGTTTACCCTGCATAACATGCTGGGATATGTACAACTCTTCCTCCTGCACTCAACATATACCCTTGAATGTTCTAAGCACATTCACTCATAAACAGAGCAAGGCAGTCAGCCAACTTTCAGTCACCTGGTCCTCTTTAAGTCACCTACAAACTACAGTTACTACTTTCATTCACACAATATAAAATAGCCTTTTGTTGAATTTTTGTACCAATTTTCTATGTGCTGGACTGCATGACAAAGGAGGAATATACATCGAACCACACACCTTCATACAATATATGTGTGCATAGTGTTTGACATGAATACAAGTGGGCTTACCAGACAGTTGTATCACAATATGCAGGATGATGGAGAAGAAAACAGGGAATAATGGACCAGAACAGCCAGCCTCTGTCCTGTAATCCTAACTGATGCAGTGTATAACACGTTTCAATTGTTAGTTTCATAAGGACAACGGTGTGAGTCAACTAAAAGTTGTGCGAGAACAATGGTGTTTATCACCCAATGGTTGTACTAGAACTTTGGCATTAATCAGCTGGCAGCTGTATCAGGAAAATGGTGTACTTATGGTCAACTATGCGGGGTCAGGGGGGAACTCACCTGCCTCTGATATACAGTACATTACAGCCAACTCTCAATTACTGCAGCTAAAATAACCAAGGGTAAAAGTGATCCTTTTAAAACCATCCCCATATTTGTATTATATATCTCACTAACATAAGACAGTCCTCTTGACCACGCTGCAAGAGAAATGTGTCAGTTGATGCTGTTGATGGTACTAATAGCATTCAGTTTCAGTAGCTGCATGCTTCTTGGATTATTCTGGTACATACATTCTTTGTGAAAAACCCACAAAACAGAACAGGAAATGTTAGATGCAGGGATCACTTCACATTCTTCCAGCATATCCACTGTCAACTTGGCTGTATGACACTGTGCTTTCATGCTAACCCCTTGGAAGCTGGCAATACAGGACATTCAGGTCTGCTACATGTGAAAAACACATAACAGCTTCATCACATATGTCCATCCACCTCATGTATTAGCTTGGCTCCCACCTGATGGATTTTCATGTAATTTGATATTTGTGACTTTTATGGAAATCTGTCAAGAAAATCCAAAATTGGTTAAAACTGGACAAAAATGTTGGGCACTTGATATACATACATGTTTTACTGTCGGCAGTAACACACAGCACAGCTATGCAAAAGGAATGCACTGTTGCATTTCACTGACTACCTTGTACATTCAGTTTGTACCTCACGCAGAACACCGTTATGGTTCTATTAGAAAGAATAATTGGTCAGTGTTGTTTCTGATAGAAGCACATGGTGTTCTCTGTGAGACACCAAATTAATCTTTACATATGACAGTCCAAGTCCTAAGTATATATTGCTGACGGCAAGGCAACATCTCCAAATAATTTCTTTTCAAGCCCAATGGTATTAGTACAAAACATTCTGTACCTCAACAACACTATAGAAAATTACCACTGTTGCATTTCCATGGCCAAAATGGTTAGGCAAATGTGCCACAGTTTGTAGCAGATACTGTTTCCTCTACAGTGTAGTGAATATGTTAAGGCATCCATGTCTGTGAAACAACTGAAAGAGACACGGCATGGATAGTTACAGGTCCATGCCATGAGTCACGCATTCCGATGGACTGAGGTGTTGGCTAAAAGGCAAGCAGATCAAGGCCACTTCATCCAGATTAAACAGACCACACTATGACCTAACCTCATTTGCTACTGAAGTCACAATGCAAATTCACCTTAATGCAACCTGCACCCGCCAGATGATTTCCCTACGTATAATATAAAATGTCCCATGTCATTACCCAGAGAATGAAAACATTAGACAGGAAGACACCAACCTTATCTTCACACACATGAAAACATTATTTTACTTCTATACATCACTAAATAAAATGTGAATAAAGAACCTCCATTAGGACAGCCAGTGTTCCAACCAGGATTCTACTGGACGTCTCACAAAGACAAGTTGTAATTGCTAATGCTCGAGCAAAACTTGCTCAGTTGTACTGATGACAGAAAGTCCATGTACTGCCAATGAAAGGATAAAGGTGTGCTGACAACAAAGTTATGTTGGTTATTAAAAAAAAAAAAAT
>Ga0123355_10015425_pt1 | contig 12002 bp, 6 predicted proteins | sample TergutEmb28metaG_3_FD_89872 | JGI IMG/M metagenome (GOLD analysis project Ga0123355, IMG submission 89872) | Embiratermes neotenicus P1 segment gut microbial communities from Petit-Saut dam, French Guiana - Emb289 P1 | ecosystem: Host-associated > Arthropoda: Insects > Digestive system > Gut ... | reverse complement strand
ACCCGAAATGACATCCCCCCCCCCCCCCTTCACATAAATGTCTCATCGTACAAAAACATGCATACAATACCAAATACAGAACTAAATAAGGTCAAACAAAAAAAAGTTTACTATTATGCGCTGAATATTTAACGCAACAGAAGGAGAAATAGATTCTGATACATACGAAGACTGTTTGAGTCATAGCAGGAGGTAAAACAGCCGGCACGTAAAGCTGACCACACATCTCCATCTAATGCTGATGCTGAGAGTGAGTGGAACTACGCCTCTATCTCTTATATTATTTCATGACGTGCACCGGGACAACTTTAGCTTTACCTTACATAGGAGCAGCTTTGAGCAATACTTTTGAATCTGCAACGTAATGAAATACGTAACTACTGACATATCTATCGTTCTTAGTTTTATAAAGAAATTACGTAGTTACTTGTTTAAATATTTGTTTGTGTTGGTAATGTAAATTTTGTGGATGTTAATTAACGTGGATCAGTACACGTACAGAATATCCACAACATAATTCAAATTTCTATACTCCGTCACCATGATACATAACTGAAACAAACGATGAAATAAGTTTTCAAATATTCACGGTGGCTGTTACTCAAATGATAAGTCTTCTCGGTTTCCACACCTTGTTGGATAGTATGGCTGTTAAGACTTTCCTCCGAAAAATAGGAACGAACTTAAATTCCTATACACGCACGCAATCTTGCTTTAACAAGGGACACATAAGCACACATCTTGTAATGCAGTAAATATCAAGATGACATATTCGAGCATTTCTAATGTTGCAGTCTCTAGAGCTGGCGTAATCCTACATTCCACTATCTCAACACCACCCACACGTCAAACAGTCCAACACAGCACATCAATTTTGTAATCACGAACCGAAAGTCTTGGGCGTTAAATGCGGGAACCCATAAAATACGAACTTCTCTCCATCCAAGAACCTGGAGAACTCTCATCTTGAGAACCTCGAACACGCTTCATAAACGGGAACAATGCGCCATCTGTTTGAAAATTTATACTTCCTCCTCTTCCATTTGTAGTTCTCACGTTTATCCATGCAAAAGGTCGCCGTTATGGCGGTCTGGGGAGAAAGTTTGCGGGCTGAGACAGAATCCTACCCCAAGAGCTGCCACAATACAAGCTGTGTACACGTGCAACCTGTTTAATGCAGATTTGCAATATGCATTATCAACACAGGTTTTGTTTCTTCAGTTATGTAGCATGATTATTCAATACCATACTCTGAACAAATTTAGTGGGGAATGTTGCTGAAGAACTGAAAGTCAAGTTATTTCAGAGATATATCCTATAGCCTGACAATTAATTCAGATAAGTTTATACATTTAATTACATTAAGATAATACAGAATTTAACTGCATAGCTGTTAAGTATGGCGGCAGCAATTAACATCAAGCAAATGGGGTACTGTGTGAAAAGCAGGATCTGCAAAATGTTTAGTACATATTAGCCATGGCTTGCAGCAGCTCCATACACACGTACAAGTAATTGGAAGCTGAGATGCGCAAAAGTATCAAAAACTTTTCTCTTTTTGATTTTGAACTGCTCCTCTTCCCTCCTACCATTGTGCCATTGGATATATCAATATCCCGAAAGTGATTATATTTTGGTATCTGAGGACTGAGAACGCAGAAGATGTTTTGTATTATCTCTTTAAAGCCTGACATTAACACAAATAATAATTACAAATTCAGTTCCTACCTCACAGAAAACATAGCACCTTCAGTACAGAGAAAAAGAGACTGTGGGCAAAATAGACAGCCTCTAAAGTCAAAATACATGGTATGTACAACAACCATTCTGCTTTGGAGGTAACCCACAGTGGTAAATATATGTGCCTCCTGTTGTAATGGTAATAAATTCTGCACTTTGCTAACAAAATGTAGTTGTGTTTCATACAATTCTGACAATAAACTGACATTTCCCTAAATAACATTAACTGTTTGGTTCTTGTGACATTTCGTTGGTCTTTGTAATTTAAACATAGTGTATTTACTATGAGGTGGGAACTAAATTTTTATTATTGGGAGCTTGCATGCAAGAAAAAAAGTTTTGTAAATTATTGAATTCATGTGTATTTTGATACCAGATATACTTAAGTATCTCCACTACATTCAACAGACACGGTGAGAAGTGGTACAAATTTCGGACCAGAGTGCAGCAAATCATGCTGCAACCAAGAACTGCTAAGCTCTATGTGAAGCCTATTGAGGAGACAGCTATGGCTTTTGTGAAACGAGCACAGAATGTGAGGAACAGGAATCTGGAAGTGCCAGATGACTTTCTTAATGAGATCCATAAATGGTCTTTGGAGTGTAAGTATTCATTGTGTATGAGCTTCTTACATCTTTCAAGGAAAACAAAGGTTTAGTTCCCTAATTGAAATGTTAGCATGTGTTGTGAGAGTATGTTAATATGGCAAAGTATCAGCTGTTACGAAGCAAAATTTGCTTACAGAAGTTACTGTCCAGCTAACTCTACGAAGGACTTCTTCAGAAGCTCATACTCACTAAATCTGTCAATATAGTATCTATCTCTTTTAGAACCTGAAGGTTCACTGCTGTGTTCACAAGAGCAATTATTCAATCCTACCCTGATCCTGTTGCATCAAGTCTCTAGCCTCATACCCCATTTTTCAATTTCATCATGTTGTAAAAACCACCGTAATTCCAAGGGGTTTCTTCTCTTTCATATTTGTTCTTCATTCTTTCTTCTTTTCTTTCATCCCATTCACATCTTTATATCTAGCCTTCCTTTTTTTGTTAAAACAGTTAATGAAGTTACATGTTCATTCTTTATTTAGCAAAGTTTCAAGCACAGGCCTGTCACCTATGTAAGCACACAGAAACTACTAATGCATTCGAATAACATAACCTAAAAGAGAGTCAGACAACATAATAGTTATACATTTTAATCATTCCATGTATACCAAACTCTCCTACATGGTCTCTTCCCTTCAGATTTTTCCATCACAATGTTGCATGCATTTCATCATCAAAATAATATTTGTGCAGATTACAAACACAGAAGTTCTTTATTAAGGAGCCTTCTCTAGCCTCCCAGTATTTTCAACATAAATTATGTGGCAACACCAAGCTATATTATCTTGTCAAGAAAGTGGCTGTCTTCTGTTTCCTGTATTCAACTCATAGAAATAATTCCCATGAGTTGACATATCCTCTTCCAATTTACTTGTCTGTATTAACCTCCAATTACCCAGTCAATCTGCTCAGAGCAATGTTGGTGGTGATAACCTTTTCCTCGCAGCAAGTATTCTTGGGTGGTTGATGTAAGCTAGATGGCACTGGAGAGTAATAGAATCCTAAGTACACAGCAGGAAGCCTTGAGCACTGGTATGGCTGTCATCCATGTGACTTCATCCTGCAGCTTAAGTATATAGAGCAAATGCATACACTTTGAGTTCCATTAAGTTTGAAAGCTTAAGTAAACAATAAATGGTAAGTTAGATTGTGCTGGAATATGATGACATGTCAACTGGTAAGAAGACCTGAATACTCACCACTGATGCAGTAAAAAATGCAGATTTTGCAATTTAGACTGTGACCATATCTAATAAAATATTAACACACTTGTTACAATGGTTATCTCAATAAAAGTAAAATATGACAAAACATGACTGTATGGCACCTGCCACATGCAACTGTTTTTGTTGGCCTTAACAGTCTATGCCATCACTAATTCCTACCACCACCTAATATGCAATTAAGTAACATATCAGTACAAGTACAATTTCAATAGAACTTAAAGAGCCAAAATGTAAAATATCTATTTCAGAAAGAAACATTTAATTTATGAAACAATGGCACATTTTCTCTCTCCGGAAACCCCACAGCATCACATTTTCATGATGAAGGGATTTATATATTAATTTATTTTTTTAAACAGCAATTGCACGAGTGGCTCTAGATATACGCTTGGGCTGCATGGATGAAGTTGTTATCAGTTCCACTTCAGAGACACAAAAATTAATAGATGCTGTCATAACATTCTTTTCAAATGTTGGAGCCCTTGAACTGAAGTTTCCATTTTGGAGGATCTTCAGCACACCTACATGGAAGAAATACATAAATGCCCTTGACACAATTACTGAGTGAGTAGAATCAATATAAACACTTAAATGTTTCTAGTTTCTTCCTTCAAACCCTACACAAGCAAAATGAAATTTGTAAAGTATTTTCACATGGCTGTTTTGCAGGAAGAAAAATACTCGCACATTTTGAGAGTTAGCCCTACAGAGTTGAGAAACATGTTTGTTATCCTCGGTGATCGAAATATTTTCCTTCAGCCTTTGTGGCCTACCTGAGCAACTATAACTTCTTGGGTTTAGCTGTGTTATGGTTGAGATTATTCCATTATCTCGGCATACCTTACAGACGTTGTTGTATTAAGGATGTCAATGTGTTGGAAGAGCTTCAATGTACAATGCTGCTAAACACTGACAGCCAAAGTTACACAATATTCTGACTTATATTGCCAGTGTCCATGTATTGTGTAATTTTCTTTGTAGTGTGAAGCCTCATATTTGAATCTCAAAAAGGTTCAAGGAACTCATAATTTTTATTATGTTTCAGAATTTCCCATCTGAATGTAGCTCTGACATCAGCTAACAAGAAATATTGTGCTAAGAGTGTGTTTATCTTAACAGCATCTCCATGAAGCACATCAGTAAAGCAATGCAACATCTGCATTCATGTGGAACTGTTCAGGTGGATAACGAATCGTCCCTTCTACAGAGAATTCTGGCACTGGATCCTGATCCCAAGACAGCCTGCATCCTGGCGCTCGACATGTTCCTTGTGGGCATCGACACAGTAAGATATTACACACAGGGTTGGCACTATAATACAGTGAATGAAGATGGCTGCTGCAGGTCTAACTTTCTGGCATCATGGCAATGAGAATTTAAAATACAGATAAAATGTACCTAATGACACATACCACATACAGGAATCCCTCTTTCATGTTCAAGGTTTTGATTCAGGACTTCTGCTCAGGTTAAGAACACAGACTGATTTCATACAAACGGTAAAAACTGCAAATAAACATATGTAACATCTTGTAAACCAGAAATATGCATGCACATTTGACACAATAATACTATAGGACTTATACAATCTTTTGTGAAAGTCCCTGTTAATGGTTTGAATGGTAATTATCAATTCTTTTATTCTAAAATAAACAACAAATGTACTGTAGGATATGCTGACACTACACTGCATTATGACGTGTGTGTGTGGTGTACTCCAGCTGACAACGCTCTAAATTGGACCTCACCACACATTAGTTTCTGAAGGCTATGTAATTTAATACTGTGGCAAGCTAAAGACTGTAATGACTGTGACAAATATTATGTTGGTTTATAAACTTTTCATTCTGTAATGCACACAGACATCCACAGCAGTAGCATCAATCTTGTATCAACTCTCACAGCACCCTGAAAAGCAGGAAATCCTGTACGATGAAATCCGGAAAATTCTGCCATCACATGATTCATCATTGACAGCTCAACGTTTGGAGAAACTCAGTTATCTTAAAGCATGCATTAAGGAGACCCTGAGGTACTTCGAAGCACTGTACTTACTTTCTGTCACTCTCTTAGTGTGAGTACTTGTGCCAGTACACCTTTCTTCTTTTCTCAGCTATTTAAAATATTTCTTCATCATATTTATCTGACAGCAAAAAATGTGTTTAACAAGCCATATTACAGTTATAGCTGTGTGGTCAGACTGGGTCCCTTGGTACTGTGGCCTATTCTGAAAGCCCCTGAAGACAGATAAGTATGAAGCAATAGAGGAATAATAACAGTCAAGGAGAAACGTAAGTGCTTGTACAGAAACCTCACTCAGTGGTAATTTATCCACCACAAATCCCACATGGAATACCTGGAATTCAACCCAGGCCTCCTCGGTGAATATCTGGCAACAAATGTCAGGTGTGGCACACTGTAAGTTTAAAATTTGTGCGTTCACCTAGGACTTAGAAAATCATGGATGCCTAATTACTACACTGCCAAATACTATCTGAAATACTACTCCATGCACTACTACACTCATGAATGAAATATTTTAAAAATGTAGCTGGAAGTTATGATTCCACTATATACAGCATACCTCCATGCACTACCACAAACATGAGTGTAGTTAGCAGGAGGCCAAAACTGGCCTGGTGGTGGAAAGAAGTGTGCGCACACACATACCAATATTGACCTACTAATACTGTTAAATCATTAAACCTAAGCTTAAAAAAAAAACGGTTTCAATACAGAAACCCACAACTCTACAGTGATCCACAAAAATATTCTGTATGGCTTACATGTGTTTGTAAGGAAATTTTCTAGTTGTTTCATCTTAATGCTGCCTACAGCTTGAAACATCTTGTTCTGAACACACAATGAATGAAACACTGTATATGCAGTCAAGGTTTTACTGAAGTTACATTCTGCTGAATTGTGGCGAATACAGACTGGATCATATGACATGGGTTCCTACCACTCCCCTTCCTTCCACAAGTCCAGTTCTGCTCTGAAACTCCCAGTTGGATATCACAACCAGCCCTCTTGGATCACTATCGTCCAGTTACTGACAGTAAACAGTTTGGTAGATTTTCTGGGCCACTAGTACATTTCTATGGGATCAATATACACTGCCATCTTAACCTCATGCCTTACACTTGTGGCTGCCTATTGTTTAAAATTCTTCACAAGCAATGATTTCTTAAGAATTGTAGTTTATAATTAAAAAAAATGACATATCCTACATCTCTCCAACCACATCAAACGACAAACATAGTACAGTTTAAAACATAAATGAGAAATGATGTAGTCTTATTTAATTTTAAAGTCTCACTCAAACATCCACCCTCAGCCAACCTATCAATAAATTTACTTGTTCCAGAGCAGAACAACATAAACAAATAAATCCAAATTCCTGTTCCAGTCTAACTTGCTGCTTGAAATGGAAATAGTATTTCCTGTTTCAGAATGTATCCAGTTGTAATTGGCAATGGAAGGTGCATGACAAGAGACACAGTTATAGCAGGATACCAGATACCAAAAGGAGTAAGATCATGTTCATAGAACAGAAATTAATTTTACATCTTTCCATAATTAAAAATTCTTTTTTAAAAACCATAGCCAGCTAATTTCTGGAATGTGGATTTTCAGACACAGGTTGTGTTCCAACATTATGTGATTAGCAACTTGGACCAGTACTTCCCACGGCCTGATCAGTTCATACCAGAGAGATGGCTTAAAATCTGCCCTGAAAGCAAACAAGGTCACCATCCATTTGCTTCCCTACCGTTTGGTTATGGTCGAAGAATGTGTCTAGGACGTCGCTTTGCAGACCTGGAGATCCAGATGGTCATTGCTAAGGTTGGATATAATACTATATGCCAGCACAGATTTAAGTTTATAATGTCAATACAAACTTTATAAAACAAGCTGTGCTATGTCTCAGGTTTCTAGACCATGGTCCCTCATTGCAGAGGCTCACATTCGATCCTGGGCCAGTCCATGTAAAATTTGTGGTGAAAAAAGTGGCACTGGGACAGATCTTTCTCCAGGTACTTTGGAATACCCATATCAGTATCACTCCACCGGTTCTCCATACTCATATTTAATCTATCATCCATGCTACGTCATCTTAGCAGTTAACAGCATCGTTAAATAAAACACTTCTCTCTCCCTTGTAGAAAACACATAAATTATTACACCTTTCAACTGCAGCATACAGTTCTGTAATACTATAGCCAAAGGAATACAGTATATGTATGACTATATTACTACTGTAACTACATGACTGAAATATGTGAGACAAATTGGAATTTTGACTAAAGTTTATCAAAACATTCCAGTTTTGGTTAAAATTAGACTAAAATAATAGACACTTTACATATAGACTTACATACCTACCATAATATCCTTGTTATCTTTATAAATGAGACTGTTCTCTAAGGAATAAGCTGAGGGCAAAGGAACAGCCAATGACCTACACATAGCAACAGAAACATAATGAGCATGATCAACATCTCGTCATTTGAGATATTAATTACAAGTAACTGTAAACGTGTAGCTAAGATAATGGGAAAACTGATGTGTAAAATGTGCATGTGAAACACATCCATCTTCAGTATTTCTCTTGAAAACAGTTACAAAAAATGTTAAAATCCAGGGACAATAATAGGGTGGATGAGGCAGAATGGTTAAACTTGCTTACATTCCTTAACTGTATTTAAGGCTAATGCAGACAGTAATGACACACATGTATTGCTATCATTACATTTTGTTTCAAGTACTTTTAATTGTATGAGTAAATGAATGGTCACTGTTGATTCTCTTTACACTATTATATAAGGTCTATGAGAGGGGGAGAGCGAATCCCATAGTATTATGGCCTACTGTTATGACAGGCGAATATGGAGCAATGGTGGAATGATAACTGGCAGAAAACTACAGTGTTTGGAGAAAGAGTTGTCCCTTTGGTACTCCAATGTACCTGGGTCTCCCTAGGTGAGAAACTGGTGACAGACTACTTGAGCTATGGAATGGACCATGCCATTATGTAACTGGGTATCAAATGTCTGACTCTATAATGAATGCAGATGGTAATGAAGAGTGGGGAAAGCTAACATCAGCATTCAGGAAACTAATTGAGAGGATAAAGAACAGCTCCCTGTTTTTTAAGGAACCTTAAATTTCATTACCATTTCCATAACAGTACAATTTTGTCACCAACAACCTAAATACAAACATATTTGCAGACTTTAGATGGAATCAAGAAATTCAGCTACAAAGCCCGTGGTGGAAAATCTATATTACTGATAACACAACAACTTTTAATAAAGGTTAATCAGACGAAGCCTACTGTAAGAATTACTTATCACACCATCCTAGTCACAATAAAAGCTCCAAATTTACTCGTCGCATGTCATAATTATTTTGAAAGGCTTCAACATGAATATTAGATTTCATCTCTGTAATGTACATTCAATGTGACTGAGTGAATACTTCTGTGGTACATAATTTAATTAAGAAACAAACAGCATATACATATCAATGTTAAGGAGAGTGAAAGACTAAATGTTCATATACAAATCTGTATTTTTGTTTCAGATGATCCAGAAATTTAGGATTGAGTACCATTATGAAAAGTTGCAGTACCGAATTCACCCAATGTACACACCAGATGGACCTTTACGATTTAAACTCATTGAAAGAGAATGATCATATTAACACAATAAACAGTAGTGTATGTTAAGAACTGTTAATGCCTCACAAGAAAACTGTAAGGTGAACCAAACAAGGTGCTCATCACTTCTACAGTTTCAAGTTAAGAACACTTCAAATTTTTTTAAATTGATAAATGGAATGAGAAAAATTCCTTTGGTAAGGCAGCCTACTGAACTGGCCATTTATAAGACATGAGTATGAGGCACTGTGTATCAAAAATTGATAGGGAAAGTTCAATGCTCAGAGAAACCTGTACCACTGTACCACAATTCCCACATGGACTATCCTGCTACCACAACTACACCTGACTTAAACCACACCCTTCTTTTTCATTTACCTTGTTCTGCTTTTTAATGTAAATAACTAACAAGAAACAAGGCTCTGAATTACAGTTCATATGAAAGGTGGCTGAATAAGGAGTTCATGCATGCCTTCCCTTGGCAGTCAGTAATACCATGTAGTACATTCACAACTCTAGCTTCAGTCCATGTCTCAAGAGGTGGCCAGGTAATTTCACTATGTGATGCAGAATTCCACCTCTGAAATAGAAAAGCAATTAAGTGGGTGAAAATGTGGCCACCCGTTTCACGGGAGCAAGGGTCTGAAAACTGCCTACCAGATGACATAAGGTTAAAAATGAGACAAGGTGACAACATTAAGGTGAAATTTTGACACTCCTCACTACATTAAACAGCAATAACAGAACATAACGTACAGACAGACTGTAGAAGCTATATGCTACGTGACCGAGCTCTTCTAAGTAACTGAGTTTACAGAAATTTAAAAGGAAAGTGTGTGTAAAGACAAAAGAGATTACAGACTTTTGTCCACTGACCTCAATAAAATATAAATGAAGACAGGAGGAGATGAAGTCTGTATAGTACTGCTAAACAGTAGCAGTACAGGCCAGTTCTTATTGCCTTACACGAAATCAGCAATAAGACAAAAAGGAATTGTGTGTATCTTTGAAGGAGAAAACTGAAAAACACATTTCTGGCAGGGAAACAATCTTAAACAGAAAGGTACAAACGCACTTTTACAGGTGCTATAAACAGCTAGGTGAACCCTGAATGGAAGAGAGAGATAGATAGATAGAGAGAGACAGAGACAAAGATGAAGGTAAAAGAAGTCACTGTGGACAGAGTTGACAATATACAAGTTAACACCACAGTGGTAAACACATTATGAAAGAATGAGTGCATACAGTCAACACAAACAAATATCCCATAATTTGGAAATTTCCCAACAAAGTATATAGTATTAATTATTTAGCAACTCATTACTGCAGGGATGCATGAAAAGTGATTTACATGCTACACCAAGGGTCATCAAACTTTTTTAAGCAGTGACCCCCTTGACCATACCTTCATTCCCCAGTGACCCCTTTGAAAATACCTTCATTCCCCATCAACCCCTATTGATATCAACAATTAAAACACAAATGCAACTTTTATTAATTTTTTTTTTAATATCGATGCAAAATTATTAATCTCTACTACTATAATAATCTAAAAAAAAGAAAACAAATTACCTGCCTTTATAAGAAAATTTGGAAGAAACATCAGGATATTTATAGCTAAAAAATAATTGGCTGCATGACACCTCAACTTAAGGTCATCAATGTGAAGGATGTGCTTGGTGCGCATGAACCAAAGCGTTCACATTTGGCTGGATGTTGGTAAGCTTCAGTCTTAGATCACCCCATTCCTCGAGGTTCAGGCGGTTGCGTTGCTTACTGAGGATCGCATTGATGTGACTGAAGCCAGCTTCCACCATATATGAGCTGGGAAATGTCAGAAGGAATGGCTCAGCCGCTGCTGCTAGTTTTGGGTACTTATCCCTGGTGTTCACGTTGTACCAGAAGTCACTCAGACTTCTGCTCTCGAACACGACTTTTGCTGCAATGTCCATGCTCAATTTGGCGAGTTCATATTCACATTCTGGTTCAACACTTCGGTTTTCAAATTTCACATCGAAGGGTGTGATAATCCATTCCGGTATGGTCATGTTCTCAAGGTTTTTGAACCAAACGCCGAAATAATCTTGCAGATTGCCCAGGTGGTTGGTGAAGATCTCGATATAATCGTCTGAAATGCTGTGGTCTTCCATCAAGCTCATGGAGAAATGTTTCAAATTCAAAAATATTTATAATCTCTGCGATCCAGTGAATTTTTGAACAATCCAAGCTTCACCTGAAAACCCATAATGATTGTCCGTGCTTGAATGACTGTAACATCCCTGCCCTGCAAACACTTTTGGATCTCATTGAATTTAGAATAAATGTCTGCCAGATAAAGGAAATGCTTTTTACATTTCTTTAGTTCATGACACAGCAATGGAGCAACTTCTCCCAGAAACTCCATTGTAGAGTCAAAGACGTCAACAAGCCTTTGCAAGCTATCACCTCTCGACAACCATCTCACCTCTGTATGCATGAGTAACCGATTAGTGGTTTCATCATTCTTCTCACACAACTTTGCGAATACTCGAGAGTTGAGAGGGTGTGCTTTTATCTTATTGATCGATCTGATACAAATCATCAATGCTTCATGCAGCTCACCACTAAGCTTCTTAGCTACAAGATGAGTTCTATGTAGAACACAATGAATTGTTACATGTGGAACCTTTTGTTTGAGCAAGGTAGCAAACCCTCTGTATCTACCAACCATGGCAGGTGCACCATCAGTTGCCACGGCAGTGACATTCTCCAAATTAATGTTCTGTT
>Ga0123355_10015424_pt1 | contig 12003 bp, 6 predicted proteins | sample TergutEmb28metaG_3_FD_89872 | JGI IMG/M metagenome (GOLD analysis project Ga0123355, IMG submission 89872) | Embiratermes neotenicus P1 segment gut microbial communities from Petit-Saut dam, French Guiana - Emb289 P1 | ecosystem: Host-associated > Arthropoda: Insects > Digestive system > Gut ... | reverse complement strand
CGAGATTTGTGTGTGTGTGTGTGGTTTGTGTGTGCTGTGTGTTGTGTTTTGTGTGTGTGTGTGTGTGTGTGTGTGTGCTGTGTGTTGTGTGTGTGTGTGTGTGTGTGCTGTGTGTTGTGTGTGTGTGTGTGCTGTGTGTTGTGTGTGTGTGTGTGTGTGGTGTGTGTTGTTTGTGTGTGTGTGTGTGTGCTGTGTGTTGTGTGTGTGTGTGTGTGTGTGTGTGTTGTGTTGTGTGTGTTTTGCGGTCTTCGTTTGCATCATTCTTTGGTCAGCGGCGAATTTCCTTTTCGTTTTTTTTAACACAGGGCGAAAGCAATGGGCTCACAAGCAGTACCAGAGTCACTCAACATGTTTACTCGCCCTGGCCCACAAGGAAATTAAATATTACCAAGAATATCGAGTCGTCCAGGGAGCAACATACTGCACAATACTTATTAACGGCAATAATATTCGGCAAAAATATTGACCATCTAGGGGCCGCTTAAGGCTACGGAAACACGCTCTGAAATAAGGTACATCAGTCGAAATAAAGGGGATAAGCGGACTCATTTCCCGGAAAATGCTGGATTGATATGCGATAACGCTACCGTGAGAGTTGCCATGCTGATAGACACGACTGTATGTTCACAATGCGGCTTGAGATAAATGTAAATCGTCCTCCAAAAAGGCATATAACTCTCTCTTGCGACGGACGGATGCGTCAACTGTAAGAAGCTTCGGTCGCATTCCCTCCTTTTGACACGTTCTAACGCTCACCGGCGGCGTACCCAGGAATTTTGTTCGGAGGGGTTCAACAAATTCAGTTTGGGACAGAGGGCAGAGAAAACGGGGATCTAGGGGCGGTAGCCCCCTAGTCAGGGGTTCTGGAGGCAGTTGGAATCTGGTACAAGAAATTTCCTTTCATATAGTAAATTTTTCTTAATTTTTGGTACTTTAAGACTATTTGTGATGACAACCAATTTATTTGTCATTGCTAATGTAAAACAATTGCGAACCTAGGTGGTTTTAGAATTTTACTGTCTTTTTTCCGAACATCTCGGGGTGTTGGCCTCCTAAATTTAGCACTTTTTAACAGTTTTCACAATCGGATTGAGTTTGGCACGATTTTGGAGAGCCTTCGGAATTCTTTTTTGGGGGGGGGGTTTGAACCCCCCCCCCCTCAGTACGCCACAGACGCTCAAGACAACTCGCTGCGTAGCAACTGTCGCAAGTCTGCCTTCGTCTCGAATGTGAACCGCTTACAGTTATATATTCTGGACTAACGCACGTGTGGGTGATTTCACGTGTGTTGGCTCTAGAAGTCGCTGTGATAGGCTTTGCTGTTGTGACTTTTAAGATGTTGAAAAGTGTCACGTGTCGATTTTATTGACGTCATACTATCGAACGTAACGTGTGTGTTAGCTTCAAATCGACACGTCTGTGCAAGTCCTCGTATTCGCAAATTGCCACGTGCGCAGTGTTGACAACGTTACATTGGTGGCTAGCAGATTATTTACAGGCACTCCCCATCTGCTGCAGTGGCTGCTTAGAATCGAGTCATGTGAGACTGTGATAAAGTTCCGTTCCTTAAAATCGAAACGGTTGAGGAGGAAGTGGTCGTAGCCTACTTCAAAGCTCTATTCTGGCATTCGCCAAGAGGCACGGGATAAAACAGTAAAACCCTCAGAATAAGTAGTAGGCGCCTCTCGAATGCAAATTAGAAGTACCACTTTGTTTACTGCGTTTGTTCATATCTAGTTTCTGTTTAACGCCATCATTCTGTGAGCAGTAACGACGTCAGTATCCCAACTCCATATTCCGGCTATATTTGTAAGCCGCCATCAGGCTACGTAGTATCTAAAGGCGCATTATACTACATGTACAAAATAAGACAAAATCAAGTCTGAGACAAAACATGTAGTTGGGTTACTGGACTAAAGCATACTGCATATTAGTTGTGCTTGACTGACATTGCTGTTGTTCACGTATGGAGTGCACAACTTGATAAAAAACATAAAGATGTTTCTTCTCATAGGATGAAGTTACACGTACCTTGAAGACTGTATATTTTTGCATTTTTTTTGTGTGTATGATATTAAACGTGGCGTGTAATTCAACTCCGTGCACACTCATTATGATGTTGCAATTACCACAACAACGAAAGAACAAATTTTTAAGTGTACTTTATTTATGATAAACTACAGAATAGCACATGTTTACCTTTCATCCATGAAGACTCACACAATCTCATTCACGAGAGTTTCCTTTCCGTAGAGGGGCACATGAATGTGTTAGAGACAGCAGTGGCGTACCGAGGGGGCAGGGGGGTTGGGGTGTTCAACCCCCCCACCCCCCCTAAATTCCGAAGGCCCACCAAAATCGTGCCAAACTCAATCCGATTGTGAAAACTGTTAAAAAGTGCTGAATTTAGGAAGCCAACGCCACAAGATGTTCGGAAAAAGGCAGTAAAATTCTAAAACCACCTAGGTTCGCAATTGGTTTACATTAGCAATGACAAATAAATTGGTTGTCATCATAAATAGCCTTAAAGTACCAAAAATTAAGAAAATTTTACTATATGAAATGAAATTTCTTGTACCAAATTACAGCTGCTTCCAGAACCCCTGACTAGGGGCTACCGCCCCCAGATCCTCGTTCTCTCTGTCCTCTGTCCCAAACTGAATTTGTCGAACTACCCCGAACAAAATTCCTGGGTACGCCACTGACAGGCAGAATATATTACTGATTTCCAGTAAATTTTAATTTTTAAAATTTGGAACTTTTGGCACCAACCGGAGTTACGACAGCCTAATCAAAAGTACGACCTATTCGCAGTGTGTACTTACGTGCTGCGTTGGGGGGGGATTCACAGAACAGAAGGGTTATAGCACACCATACACCATCCCCCCCCCATGGAGCAAGAGCCCCTTGTGGGCCAGGGCCTACTCATTATCGAGGCTTCACGATCACACACATTTAGGCACACCTAACTTCATAGAACTCTTCTGGACGAATAATCATCCCCGCAGAGACCTCTACTGGACAACACACAGTATTCACAAGAGACAGACATCTCTCCATGCCAGCGGCGGGATTCGTCCCCACAATCCCAGTACGCGAGCAGCCTCAGATCAATGCCTCAGACCGCGCGGCCACTGGGATCGGCCATGCACTATCCTCAATATCATGTAATGGCATTTCGTGGATTAATATAGAATTTTTTGCAGATGAATACATATTTTCTGAGATTTCACATAGCCACTGAAAAGAAATCAAGCTTCATCGCTAAACAGAGTGTGGGGTCTATTTCTCTATCACGCTACCAATGAGCTTGTCAATTCACAAAGTTCAGTCTCATTTCACATTCCGCGTATGAGTGACACACAGTGGCAGCAGATCCTGGGCTGATGGAGCAGAAACAACTCGCTGTTGCATGGCAAGCCAGTGAATATAATGGCGACATTTCCATTGTAGCGCCAGTTTTGTCCAGGTTTTCCACAAGCGTCTTCAGTATGTTCCCTGTCTAGAATGGAATATATTACTCGAAATCTTGTCACGTCTTTGTGAATGTCCTCTTTGGAACACTACATCAAGGAATTTTCGTCTGAATTTGTGGTACTTCTTGTAGTATACGTAGCTAGCACATCGCTCATGAAACAGCAACCTGTCGTAACCCACACAGTTAGTAAAACTGAGATTCCCGCGTTCCTAGACAGTTGGGTTACGACACACCTTTTGTCAAAATGTTATATCCACAAAATAATTAAGGTGTCATATCCTTATTGTGCTTCTAGACAATATCATAAAAGAAGATGGTACGGTCGCTTTTTGTAAATGTTGTTGAAGGTGGCGCTGTAGATGGTACGATCTGGTAATGTAAAAGGTGTTGACGGTGGCGCTGTAGCTGCTAGATCTGTTATTGTAAACGGTGTTAATGGTGACGCTGTAGCTGCTAGATCTGTTATTGTAAACGGTGTTAATGGTGACGCTGTAGATGGTACGATCTGTTATTGTAAATGGTGTTAATGGTGACGCTGTAGATGGTACAATCGGTTATTGTAAATGGTGTTGACGGTGGCGCTGTAGATGGTATGATCTGTTATTGTAAATGGTGTTAATGGTGACGCTGTAGATGATACGATCTGGTACTGTAAAAGGTGTTGACGGTGGCGCTGTAGATGCTAGATCTGTTATTGTAAATGGTGTTAATGGTGACGCTGTAGATGGTACGATCAGTTATTGTAAATGGTGTTAATGGTGACGCTGTAGATTGTACAATCTGTTATTGAAAATGGTGTTGACGGTGGCGCTGTAGATGGTGCGATCTGTTATTGTAAATGATGTTAAGGGTGACGCTGTAGATGGTACGATCTGTTATTGTAAATGGTGTTAATGGTGACGCTGTAGATGGTACGATCTGTTATTGTAAATGGTGTTAATGGTGACGCTGTAGATGGTAGATCTGTTATTGTAAATGGCGTTGAAGGTGGCGCTGTAGATGGTGCGATCTGTTATTGTAAATGGTGTTGGCGGTGGCACTATAGATGGTGCGATCTGGTATTGTAAATGGTGTTGACGGTGGCGCTCTAGATGATACGATCTGTTATTGTAAATGGTGTTGACGGTGGCACTATAGATGGTGCGATCTGGTATTGTAAATGGTGTTGACGGTGGCGCTGTAGATGGTATGATCTCTTATTTCCGCAGAGTATGGATTTTTGTATTAGTTCCCTACCAGTTACGATTCCTGAAGCTTCACGACGGCTTGGCCCAACCAGAATACAGAAATATTTCTATCCACCGGGAACGATCGCCTGTCGGCTTGTAATGTTTGAGATCTCGATTTCCAAATACAAGGTATTTTGTCTTATATTACGTATATTAGCATAATGATGTCCTCAAAGGTCGAAACATGTCGCTTTATTAAACACTTACTTTTGCCAACTGTTTCTTACGCAGCCATTAGTCTGTAACCACAACTGAGTTGTTCTACCTTAAAATAGCGGATAGCAAGTGATAAACTATGTATGCCGGACAAATTAATGCCCCTGTACCAACCTGATGTGAGAACTGGACATTTCGTAAAACAAACAAAATTAGAACTGAAAGAGGCCAAATTGAATTTTGAAGAGTTGTTGATGGTGATATCTGTGGTGGTGACAACGCGCTACAAATATTCAACGGAGTGGGAGACTGGGAGAGACCGCAGACCTGTAGCACAATTGGCAGGACCATCTTGCAAGGATGACCACACATCAAGCAGCTCCACGAAATGCAAATGACAGAGAGCGCTGGGAATTTAGACACGTCGGGCAAGGGAGAGGAGGTTTCGAGGGCTTAGGACAGTGCATCTCGAAATCTTTGGGTCATGACCGAGGTTATACCAGCAGCTTTGTTCCGGCAACCCAGGAGTCAAATAGGGACAAGTGCGAAAAAGATGAATCAGAATAACAAATGTGTAATTTCAATTATTTAATGAAAAGAAAATAAACACATATGCATTATACTCCACATGAGCCACAGATTAGTACTGTGACGCCTCTTATGACTCTTGTATCTGAGAACTGGTCATCGTTATCTTTTAACTCTGAATTTTTCCGTGTTTTAAGAGGTATTCCTCAAACTGAGAAAATTTTGCCAACTTTACTATGATATCGACAAAAAATGATCAGTTTGTTGGCCTGATCCTACAATTTTTTGTTGAAAGGTTGGTAACCCTTTGTTATTATGGGTAATGTGGCATGTTTGACTTGCACATAATACTTGGGCATTACAACCCGCATAACAGTGTGCGCCACCTTCCTGCGTGGCTGCAGGTGGCGCAGAGCTCACCGCTATTCCACTTTGCTGTTAAGTCGGTGTCAACGCGTTTTAGTTAATACAGTACAGTCAAAATTATTCTTTTTTGTTCACCATAATTAAAGAATACGCCGTAAATTGATTCCTTGATCTTCTCAGGCAAACGTTACACGTAACACGTTCTTCCACGCTGCACTTCTGCTCGTTAAACTGAAGACATTTTATTTGGAATGCTTTGTTTCTTAAGGGGCTGGAATGTACGGTCTCAGTAAAGAATGGGCCATTAATTTTAGTGCGATTCTTTTATTTGTGGGGTACGTCAAGGGATAGTGTTTATAGTAACACACCTCATGCTGTAGACGATCAACTATAAAGCATTCAGAATGATAAGCTATGCTATGATGATATGATTTTGTATCAAGTAATGTGTTGCGCTTTGATAGCATGAGTATTAATTGAATTAAAAATTCAGCATGTGGTAAAAAATGAATGCGTTCTAAAGTATATAGAATGGCTGCGTCGGGAGCTATTGCGCGGGTTTGCTACACAAAAGGCGTAGATTCTTTTTAATCGTGCAGATGTTCATAAAATTGTGTCGTTACTTTTGTAACGTATCGGTGCGAATTTACTGTCTCGGAAACAAATGGGCCCAATGATTACAGTTGCACCCATAGCACACCACACACCAACCATAACATCATGTTGAATGCAATAGTGTCACAATCCAAAAATTGCTCATTTTGAGCTAATACTGCGATTAAACTGTCGGTTGTAGTTGTTATATTGTTTAGCTTAATCGTAGTATTAACTCCAAATGTGCAATTTTTTGGTTGTGTCACTATTGCATTCAGCGAGCGAAGTAATGACAATTTTTGGGTTCACATGTGAAACCTGCTATTATGAGAGTTTGCTTATCCGCTTAGCGAATCAAATTTTCGCTGTTGATCAGGAAGATTGTGGGGTCTGTTTCTACACAATACACACCACGGTTTGAACATTTTATTATGCGTCATTCACCGGCCTTTCCGCTGAAGACTGGGTTCGAAGACAGGCCAGTCCATGCGAAATTTGTGGTGAACAAAACTACTCTAGGACACAGTGGCGTACCCAGAAGTTTTTTTTTTTTTGGGGGGGGTCAACAAATTCAGTTGAGGACAGAGGACAGACTGAAGGGGAATCTGGGGGCGGTAGCCCCCTAGTCAGGAGTTCTGTAGGCAGCTGTAATTTGGTACAAGAAATTTCATTTCATACAGTAAAATTTTCTTAATTTTTGGTACTTTAAGACTATTTATGAAAACCAGTTCATTTGTCATTGCTAATGTAAAACAATTGCGAACGTAGGTAGTTTTAGAATTTTACTGCCTTTTTTCCGAACATCTTGAGGTGTTGGCATCCTTAATTCAGCAGTTTTTAACGGTTGAGAGTTGGGGTGGAATTACAGAATGATTAAGTAGTAGAAGATTTAAAATTTTTCACATATATTTTCATAATAGTCCATCACCATCAAATAATATAGAGCTGCAAAAGTATTTAAAAATCATGTGTGCTGCATGGTACAGAAAACGGATCAAGAAAAATATCCAAATGTCATATAATTAAGGCTTCATATGTGATAATATTAGTACACTAATGAATACCTCACATAACGATTTGGTTTCTATGTTGAAACACCTGTACAAGACTATTTTTAGCAACAAAGATTGTTCACGTGAAGTCTATATATGTATATATCGACTCATTCAGTCATAATCACATTATATTGTACACATATAGGAATGTGTAAACACGAAATATCATCAAAGTTTTATTACCAACTGATGCACAAAAGAAATGCATTAAAAGGAGTATTAAAATTTACATTAAAAATGCTCCAACATGTTTCGGCGCAATTCCCATCATTAGGGAGCGCATTATATGATCTTGCTAAAGTTACATTTATTAAATCGGTCAATTAAAATACATCGGTGTGGTTAATCTGGTGGAGTGGCTGCATATGTTATCAGATCTGCAATGAAAAGCATTGCGTCAAATGTCGTAAAAATTGAATTTTGAAAAGAAAATGAGATGGAATAGGTAGTATTAAAATTAGTTGGGCTCACCCTTGCTGGTGTATGTAACTTTAGCAAGATCATATAATGCGCTCCCTGATGATGGTGATTGCGCCGAAACATGTTGGAGCATTTGTAATCTAAATTTTAATACTCCTTTTAAAGCATTTATTTTGTGCAGCAGTTCTTAATAAAACTTTGATGATACCAAGATGCACGGTACAACTGTGAAAAAGGAGACGAAATATCATGCACAAATGTACTATGAATGAGGTCTGAATTCCGTAAAATATTGTTTAAAATACCGAAGTCTTTGTTTTAACCTTATACATTTTTTTATTAACTTGTAACGATATTACTTCTTTAAAACTTGCAAAACCTTTGTAACTGGGTATAATGTGATGTTTGTGTTTTAATCCGAATTGTGAAACATAAAGCCAAATTACAAGCATCTCAAATAAAATTTACACGATTTCTCATTAAATACCCTCCTCCAAAATATTTGTAGTCTACGTGTACGATACAGAGTACAGACCATGACTGAACAACATATTTTTCCCTACGATAGTAAAACTGTTAATAACTTTTTCTTGTGGTTTAACCACCAATCTTGAAATTCGACAAGAAGACACCGCTGTAAAAATTGGAACTGTCACCCCTTCGTGCGTACTACATTGTAACTCGCACACATTCCTGGCTCTTGAATTAGGTCTGGTGGTCCAAACGTGGGGAACGGGACGATGACTTGTGACTAGCCACTTACGAACGTCGCACAGGTTACTGCACAGGTCACGCGAGGATATCCACGAAACTTCACTTTGCTTCCTGTCCGGCATCGATTCCCGTCTGCGAGCTTCTTCCTGTGCGACAGTCGAATTGGATGTCACTGAGCAAACTGCACTTGCATTTAATTCTGCATGTGTAGATAAGTATTCTTTTTATGGAATTTAATAAGAAGTGTGGGGTAGATAAGATTGTTCAGTTGGTCCGTAAGTTTAGTTACAAGAGGTTTACTGAAAGGCAAAGGAAACCCAGTTTGTTAAGGCAACTTTACAATTAAGATAGCTTATTCGATAGTCAAAATGACCAAATAATGTGAAGATCATAATGTGTTTATTGACCTCTGTTATGTAGAATGAACACAATAAACGCGGTATCTTTGTTTTGGACGTAAGGCATTCCATAAGAGATGCACTCAGCAATCTCACTTTTCTACTAATTACATATGAATTGGAAAGAAGCTGACTAGTCAGTCACTTGCGTAGAGTTAAGAGTATGCAGATCTTTACCTCCGCATTCCCAAGATACCTTCGTGACGGTACAAAGCCCAAGTACAACTTTGTCATATTTAGAGATGAAGTACAGGAAAGGACATTACTTTATCTGAGAACTATGGGCTGTCACTTCCTGTCGGCTCATTTACCATTGATTTTGCCAAGGCAGGGGACCGACCACATTGTGGCTGTAGTGGCCGGAAATGACTAACAATAGTTGTCAGAAGAAATAATCCGTAATATTCGCAGGCGTTTGGTTTGTGATCGAATTTGCGCGTTCAGCTCAAATTATGACTATCATGTAATTCAAAGATGGTACGTTCAGTTATCATAGTAAGAGATAGGATCAGTGACCTTTTGTAAGAAAAAAAGTTGACTGTTCTCGCCATTGGCGTAAACAGGAATTTTTTTTCGGGGGGGGGGGGGTGTGTGGGGGGGTTAAAAAAATTCAGTTGAGGACAGAGAGAACGGGGATCTGGGGGTGGTAGCCCCCTAGTCAGGAGTTCTGGAGACGGCTGTAATTTGGTACAACAAATTTCATTTCATATAATAAAACTTTCTTAATTTTTGGTACTTTAACACTATGACGACAACCAATTTATTTGTCATTGCTAATGTAAAACAATTGCGAACCTAGGTGGTTTTAGAATTTTACTGCCTTTTTTCCGAACATCTTGGGGTGTTGGAGCCCTAAATTCAGCAATTTTTAACAGTTTTCACAACCAGTTTGAGTTTGGATTTGAATTACGCCATCCCGTTGTGCATGCGTAATAAATTTTATTGCAAAGTACCGTCATACACAACAATTGGATATCAGGTGTAATTTTACAAATGGTTAATCAGGCTACATGTTTCGGCCGTTTTATCCGACCATCATCAGGCCTACAGAATAATAATGTCAATTAAGGTACATTCGTTAACTCTACCAATGGGCTCCCAATGTTTATACCGGACCTTTAAGTGCATTTAAAATCTTACGTTAGCGGTTAAAATACTATTGGATATAAAAACAGGTATAAAACTATATATATATATTTAACTTTCCTTGTAGGAGTTTGGCGTGATTTTGGTGGGCCTTCGGAATTTCGGGGGGTTTGAACCCTCACCCCCCCCCCTCGGTACGCCAATGGTTCTCGCGGAGGAAATCTGAGGACTTCAAGAACCATTTAAGCGTAGTTTACGTCGTCAAAATGTGAAGGACGTTATAAAGTTGTTGTATCACGCACACCTATTAGAAAAAATGATTGCCACACGTTACGCAACAAAGATTCTCCTTTGTGCCCCGCACAAAACGGTATATTGTGATAAGCAAGCTTATCTAGTTCGGGGATTGGCGTCACATCACGTGACTTAAAACAGCTAAACAAGGGGGTTCACCCATTCCCCTCATCCCGTTCAAAGAAACCAGTTACATACGTGTAAGAGTAGAAGGCCAGCAGAAGAACAGTGCCAGTGCTTTTGCGGTTTGTGTGTTTCGAATAGCGACGCCAGGTGCGTACCCATATTAAATAAGTATCCTGAGTTGTGTGTGGAAGGGCCGGTTTGAGACATTTTTGGACCAAATGCACACATTAACTGGGGGCCTTGTGTTCGCCCAGTTCTGAAGTGACAGTGCAGATACAGTCCGTATATAATAGAACGTGAAATCTGATATACAGCCAACTTTTTCGGGCCCCCGCCCGCCCACTAACAGTGGCGCCTCGTACAGCGCCACACACATTTCTGTAGGCTTGATCCGGCTCTGATTTGTGAAGACACACGAGTTTGTGAGACAGAATGAATATTATTATGCAAACTTCTTTAAGTTACGTTTTTGGCTTACGTAAACTGTAGTAGTAGTAGTAGTAGTAGTAGTAGTAGTAGTAGTAGTAGCAGTGGCAGTAGCAGTAGCAACAGCAGGAGCATCATTATTTGTGTTGTTACTGATTATATGGTAATGTGCAATTGCATACGTGGAGCATACACTGTTTCTATGTTATACAGATGTTTTTTTTTGGTTGCAATGTCTGGTACTTTCTATGTTCTATGATAAACATTTTGTACTGTTACAACAGTAATTTTTGGAGTGGGGGACCGCGGTAGCACAGTGGTTAAGGTGCTGTGCTACAAATCGGGAGGTCGCTGGTTCTATCCCAGATGGTGTCAGTGGAATTTTTCGTTGACACAGTCCTTCCAATCGCACTATGGCCCTGGGGTCGACTCAGCCTCTAACAGAAATGAGTACCAGGAGTATTTTCTGGAGGTAAAGACGGCCGGCGCGTAAGGCTGACAACCTTACCACCATCCTGGGCCGTTGTCGCGTAATCTGGGAACCTTAACTTCCTGGAACCCTCTGGACCACTCCAGGCCTGTAATGGGACTGATTTACCATTTTACCTTTACTTTTCGGAGTAGGTGCGCGGTACCCCCCCAGTGTGGCTGTTCTATTTTTACTTCATGTAATATACAGGCACGTTCATGTAGTTTATTAATCATTTTGAAATGGTTGCAGATGCCCTTCTTATTAGTGATATGATGTTTGTTTTTTATACTCCACACACGCCGTGTTTCGCTTGTAAGGTCTTTGTATCATAAAATCTTTTCGGCTTTTTTCGTGATCACATTGCTGTTGTGGTTTGCCATTTCTGTCTAGAAGGAACCGTGTAAGTGGATAAGTCCCCCCCCCCCTTTATTTTTGGAACGTAGTTCGCATATCATTGTGGGCCGGGTAGCTCAGTCGGTGTAGCTACTGACTACGGGCTGGACGGTCCGGGATCGAATCCCGGTGGGGACGAGATTTTCTGCCCGTATAGACCGGCCCTGGGGCCCACCCAGCCTCCTGTAAAATGGGTACCGGGTCTTTCCCGGGGGTAAAGTGCGGCCGGGGCGTGCTGCTGACCACTCACCTCCTTCTAGTGCCGCGG
>Ga0123355_10015423_pt1 | contig 12004 bp, 7 predicted proteins | sample TergutEmb28metaG_3_FD_89872 | JGI IMG/M metagenome (GOLD analysis project Ga0123355, IMG submission 89872) | Embiratermes neotenicus P1 segment gut microbial communities from Petit-Saut dam, French Guiana - Emb289 P1 | ecosystem: Host-associated > Arthropoda: Insects > Digestive system > Gut ... | reverse complement strand
CTAACTGGTTTGCAGCTAGTCAAGAAATTCCCCGCATTTCACGGAACCCGAAGGTTCATTACCGCACTCACAAGTGTCCGCCACTTGTCTCTATCCTGGGCCACCCCAATCCAGTCCATATACCCACATCCCACCTCCTGGAGATCCATTCTAATATTATCCACCCTTTTACGCCTAGGTCTCCCCAGTGATGTCCTTCCCTCCAGTTTCCCCACCAAGACCCTATACACCCCCCTCTCCTCACCCATATGTGCCACATGCCCAGCCCATCTCATTCTTCTTGATTTTATCACCCACACAATCACACACACACACACACACACACACACACAGTAATAAGGCTGGAACTTCCCAGTTGACCTTATTCTTTACTCTGAGATACAGAACGTTTAAGTTCTGATAATCTTGCAATGTCACCTTCCCTTAAACATTTCATTGTATAAGATGAGGCTGGCAAGAATGATAAATGATGCACTGTTCTGCATTCATGTAACCATTGTTACCATAGAAACAACACTGTGTTGCCTTTGTGTTGTTGAGCCATACATTGCTGTCAGCAACATAGAACTTTTGAGTGTTGCCATTCAAAGGCTTAACTTCATTCCCTGTGCTTTGTCAAGCTACAAAATATTTTGTACTTATGTCAACAGTATAAATGTACGTAGGTCTTCATGTAAAGTGCTGTCCAGTTTTAATCAAATGTGGAGTTCCTGAACAGATATTTATAATATTCTCTAGTATCAAATTTCATGAGACTCTGTCCACTGAGTGCTGAGTTGATGCATGCGGACAGATGAACCGGCATGATGAATCTAATGGGTGCTTTTTGAAACTTACGCAAATGCACCTAAAAATGTGACTATTTATCGCCTAATCTGTTTTACATAATTTTCAGTATTGCAGATTGTTGCTACTTTAAACTTATTGTCTCTGTTTCCAAAGTTGTGCATTGTTTATATGTTTGTAATTGTTGACATGCAAGCAACTTTCCTTCCAGGTTTTGTATGTATGTTTATGTTCAGTCTCCTTTTGAGAACCCTCTTGTGTAACTGCGGTGTTCATAGTTATCACCATCAAACATACACTAAATACAGATGTTGCTTAAACATGAAGCTGTTGAAAACTGTCTTATAGAATTAGAGATTTTGAAACTCCATTACCAGAGAAATCTTCAAGACTCTGTAATGGTTAATATCACTGATACAATTTCAATCAACCACCAGGTTGGTATTGACCTTTTGGTGCCCGAGTTCAGTGCCCAGTGCAGTCTGCAAAAGACTGTGTTGTAAATGAACAACCCTTTACTTTGCATTGTTATTGCCTGACAACTATAGTGGTTGTTCTGCTTTCTCAGCAGTTCATTGCACCATCATAGTTGTCCTTTGTTGCCAAAGGATTACTAGCATTAGGAAATTAGTAAGTACACAGTGGTCTGTAATGACTTGGTTTAAAAGTTACACAACAGAATATGGGAAACTGCTATGCTATCCTCACAAATGTAGTTAAGTTAAAAAGAATAATAGGTGAACTAACTATCTGTTGGAGCTCATATTGGCACCATATCTTTATATTGTTATATACCAGAAGAAAGATTAAGCAATAAATACTGTGTCTGTGTGTGTGTGTATGAGTTTGTTTTTCTTTTTTGGTTGCTTTAGAAGGTCGACAAATGTTGGCTAAATTCACCAATCAGACATAAATTGTGCTCACTACACATTACTTCACAAGACAAAATGCACTGGCTAATGTGCCATTGTGATTGTTATGCACAGTCCTTCTTACTGTCCCACAATGGAAAGGTCTTAACAATGTACTATTGCTGATATATATATATATATGTCATATGTGTAAAAGTTTCTCTTTGGTCTATCAGTAATGACTTATCTTCATCCTCTGTATTTCTTTATTATACTGGATTGTGCACTTCACAGCATAACATTTTGACATAAGGTTTTGCATGCCTGATGTACAGAAACAAACATTTCATAATGCATGATACATTGGATGGATGAATGGATGGATGGATAGATGGCACTAGTTGACCTTGCTTACTTGTAAATATTTTGTTATTTCTTTGGTCTCATTTATTCTATCATCCTCTAGTGAACTTAAGCTGAAGCCACAATTTGCTTGGACTCTGTCCATTTGTCATTCTGTTTGTTTATATATATGCATATAGTTTTCCAGTTTTTTGTGATGTTTAATTTGAGGCAGTCACAACTCATTTTATCTGTATCCAACCTGATACAGTACCCTAAGTAGAAGTTTGGTCAAATTCTTCCCTCATCTTTCAGCATATCCCCTTATCTGGTAGTTATTGATGTGTAGGCAGTCTAATTTTCTGTCACTTATCAGTGGTGTTTTTTTACAAATTATATTTATATACATGTTTGCTACACTGTGTTTATTGCGTAACTCCTTCTGTATCTGTCCCAAAAGTTTAACTGTGTGAAAGGAAATGATGTGTTTGGAATTTTAACATACTTAGAGAACTAGCAACATTGTGACTGGAAGACACAGTTTTAGAAAAGGCAGAGAGAATGAACATTACTGGGACAGTACCAGTACACTGAACAGAAAGTGGCTTTTTACTGCATATTTTTCTCCATCTAAAACACACATGTAATTTATTAACTTTTATTAAGTTCTCAACATGTTTTGATACAGTTTTTAATCATCCTCAAGGGTACAAGTTAGAAAATAGATTTTAAAACTTGTTAAGAATCAGTTACAGGGTTACCATGAAATAGGATTTAACAACATTAAACTATGTAATTTGGCATGCCTTATGTGTAAAACACTCCTGATGTGTAAGGTGTAATGCTTTTCAGCTTTTAATACCATTTGGAAGAAATATGTGACAAAAATACACGCTGGTCTTTTTTTATGTTATTTTGTTTTGTGTGATTTCACTTTAATGTAATATGAAAATTTACACCACTTTTTACGTGATAATGTTCGATTTAACGTGATTTGGCATAGATGATACATGTAATTTTTGGTGTAACATGATGTGGCATACACGATCTGTGGTCGCTCTTGTCTTGTGTTGGAGACTAGGAGGAAGTGATGTTACTGTCACACCATCAGTCACGTATGTGGATTCATTACATTAGTGATATAATCACATGGTTCATCTAGTTTCCTCTTCTACAGCATTGACTTTTCTTACCAACATGAGTGGGAAATGTAAATCTACATCACCTAGTGCAGTCCAAGTGAAAAATTGGCAAAAGACAGTCACTAGTGAAGAGAAATTATTCATAATAAGCCGCCTTGAAAAAGCTGAACAAATTGTTGACATATGTCGTAATATTAGATTTGCTTACAGTAGCATAATACAGTACGTGATAATGCTGATAGAATTACAGAAAGTGCTAAGTCAGGACCTATAGTGTTTGTGTAACAAGTCTACCACAGTCCTATCGAAAAGAAACATGCCAAATATATGGATGAGAGTCTTTCACATCTTAGATTATTTAGATTACTTGGATAATGTAACTTCTGCATTTTAGCCTGCTTCCTTTGATCCAAAAAACCTAAACATTCTTCATCAAATCATGGTAAATGCTGCTTCAATTCATGCAGACCTAGACTCTCTTTAGCTGAGGTTCTGATATTCTCTTTAATGTTCTCCCAAGCCCTATTTATGTCCATGCCATCATTTAAGTTCTCCAAAGCTGCAAACCTGTTTGTAATCTCAATCTGATACTGTTTCCTAACCTCCAGCTCATTTAGCTTTCTGAGATGAAATCTTTCCCCATCAAACCTCTGTGCTGCTTGTTTACTTACTGCCAATCTTTCCCTAACTTCTGCAACCAGCAGAGAGTGATCAGTATCACAGTCAACTCCCCTGAAGGATCGTATATCAATTATACTCAAATGCAATCTCCTATCTATCAATATTTGATCAGTCTGGCTGTAAGTCTTCCCAACAGGAGAGGTCCAGGAATACTTACGAATGTTTCCAGGAGTACTTACGATTGTTTTGGTGGGGGAACACCATGCTCTTAACAAGTAGGGTTTTGAAGTGGAAAAGTTTACTATTCTAACACCATTATCATTATTATCCTGATGTAGACTCTCATTCCCAATTTTTGGTTTGAAAATATCCTCTCTCCCCCATTTTACATTAAAATCTCCTAACAGGATTTTCATATGGTAGTTAGGGGAATGATCAAAAACCTGCCTAGTTCCTCATAAAAATTGTCTTTTTAATCATCACTTTTCTCCTCTAATGGTGCATTCACATTCAAAGTAATGGTATTACACCAGCAAACTCCCAGAACTACATATGACTTCCTATCACTGACAAACTCTTCTCTCATAACTGCTGATACTATGCTATAGTGTACAAAAAATTCTGTTCACAATTGATGAGTTTTGTTTCCTTTTCCATTGAAAGTGCCCCATTTGTCCCACCTAAAATCCTGTACACTCACTAAATCTAATTTGTACCTCGCTAATTCTCTGACTACCGTCGAAAGTGATCTGACCTACACAGGCTCCTGACATTAAATGTACCAAATCTCATGTCCCTTTTCTGTTTCTTAGGTTGTACCAAAGGATCAATTCAGGCCTGATGCACATGTATCCATTTTGTAGCAAGGCAAGTTTTTACTGTGAGGTACTGTTAGCATCTCACCCAAACCCCTATCTGTATGACCACCCGTTGTTGGCTATCCGTGATTGCTTATTCAATATATTCGCAGCTATCCTCCATACTGGAGGCCTTTCTTCCATCTACAACCTGAGGACGCACCATGCTGTTCTGACAGGGACCCATTTATCTTGGAAAAATGTACACATCATGTGAAAAACATATATCTCTTTCACTGCACATGTCACTTTCCACTGGTTGCCATTTGTGAGGTGTTCAGTTTGTAGCAAACCTGAGGTCAAAATTTATGCACAGATATAATCAAACAGAATATGACAGTATTAATAACTCTGACATATGAGACACTACTACACTGTGGCTCAATGTATTTTTAAGTGGAATGCATTGGTTGCTGATAAGAAACATCTAATGGTATGATTTCTCCCAGTGCCACCATTGCCAACGTCAAAGCTGTTCTCGTGAGTCAAAAAAAAATACTTATTTTAACCCTTTAAGACGAATGGCAGACTGTTTTATTTAAAGACCCAGTTCATACTGCGCAGTAAACACTTTTTATCTCAGTTATAAAAACCAATCAGTTTATGGCGTAAGTGACACAAGTCGCTGTTTGTTCTCAGATAAATACAAAACATTAATACAGTGTGGACAGTGTGTACAGTTGTTGAATGTTAAACCTGTTTGTGAATCATGTAAACAGTAGACTTTAAAAGGTTAAAGTTAATTCTTTATTCATGGTAAGAAAACACAACATAATAACTGTGTAAATGATCCTTAACAAATTTTATATTTATTCTGTATATTGTACCTTAGAGGAGCTGAAACATAAAGAAATTTAATGAAATATGTATGTGCCATAGATTGTTACATTTGTGCACTTTGTAATATGAAGCACTCAGCAAATGTAAATACAATTAATGTACAAAATGGTTTTGTTTGCTTTGTTGAAGCAAATATGATTATAAACACTGACGACATTTCAGTCTGTGCTGCTGGAAATTCCAAACACATGGCATCACTGCATCGTGCTGTGCATAGTATGTATGCCAGGACAGAAAATAAAGTCCCATGTTGTTAAGTTGATCAGACAAACTGAAGGACACCATGTGCAGTAAAATGAAAGCTCATTTATGGTTAAACAAGATAGTGTATAACTGTATCGGATTTTATAAAACCACAGCAGCACACTATTACTTTTCAATGATGAGAATATTTTGTTGCTGCTTCATCTATATTGAAATTATTGATTTGACTTAATATGCAGATCTGTTATTTATTTTTATTAAGATTATCATGTTTTTATTGTAACTTTGCATTTTTCTTAATCACAAATATATAAAAATAATGAATCTCCCATCTGCACAATTATAAACTTTTTCATAAATTATTCTGACTTAACACATATTGTCATGCATGAAGTTGATTTACCTAGAATGTAGTGATTAAATGTGGACAGACAGATGAATATACCAAAGACAGCAGTTGCTTGCACACCATTTACAGCATGTCTAAGATGGCGGTGGTTAGAGGAACAGATATGGCTGTTGCAAGGTACATGGTACAGGTTGTGGTAACACAAGTGGCTGGTTGCAGGGCAGCACACAGGAGCAGCAAGAAGCTGTTTGAACAGTGCCAAAAGCTGGAGAAGATTTGGGGCCACACATTTAGCTGCAGTATCACGCTGACTACCCCAGAATCCTGGTACAGGAAGGTGCGGGAACTCATAGACAAACAGCAGAGTTCACCTGTGTGGCTGAGTGAGAGCAAGGTAGGGTGTGAGTTAACAAGAACATGTTGCAGACACTGACTGTCCTGTTGAACATGTAACAGAATACATTAGGCAATGCTGTGTGTAAGTTAATTCAGCTGTTACTTATGTTTAACCCAGGGTCAATCAGCTTCTTCCCCAAGTTGTAGTTGGCTGCTTGGTTTACAACCATCCCAGATGTTTACAATGTTTTGAAATTTTCTTTCACAGTCTTCTAGTTTTAGCTGTGCAGTTGCAATTGGAAAAAGTAGCTACCAGCTTTGTAGTGTCTGTCTGCCTGCAAGGAAGAACTCCATTCTTATTGGAAGGTTTTTTTTTGTGGGGGGGGTGTGGTGAAATTTTATAGTGAGGAGTTTTGCTACATTTGCAGGCACGATCATATTTTGGTTAAAATTGGACAGAAGTAACCGACAATTTACATGAAGTCCTATGCTGCTTATAACATACTAATATGCACAAGACATCTTTTACTAAAATATGTACGTTTCCTTGGGATCTTAGCAATGGGTATATAATTGATTAACTGGTTATGCTCATGGTGAAGAAACTTCCAGTATGAAGAACATAACAGAGTTACAATCAGCTGTAAAGCTTCTGCTAAAATAGAGAGAAATTGTATTGTGTATGTTGTGTAAAATGTGGAAAGGCATGTGTAGGTATTTCACAGTTTTCTTGAAATTATTTACAAGTCTAAAATATAGGTACAGTAAGCTTCACAGATATTTTCTCTCTTGTTCATTTTGTCAGCAGATGGCAGGCATCATTTCTTCTTTAATCTTCTTTGATCAAAGAATACATTTTATTTATCTGTGTATATATACCAAAGGAAATATAAGAACAAGATAGTAATGCAACAGCTGGGATGTTTTATGAATTGAGAGCCATTTAGAAGGTGTCCATAAGAGGAATTTCTTCTGCCTTCTAGTGGTTAATGTAGCAAAATTTTTCTTCTAGGACATATTAAACTTGGATGGCTTGTTGTCAGTGCTGGACATTGGGTATCTACCTCAGGAACACAGTTTCCTTCAGAATATTGCTTCCTTATGGGATGTGACACCTTGTAGTGTGGCAGAAATATGCCACATTTTTAAAGGAACCCCCTGATCCCATTCTTAGTGCAGAATAATGATGAAGGGAGCAGGATTTTTTTCAAATGATGATATGGTGCCATGATCCAGAATGAGTCTCCAGTGTCACTGCCATGGAATCCTTGGATTTTGCTGGCCCCTTTCCATCATGGTTTTTTTTTTTTATTTTTTTTTTTTTATTTTAGTTGTGTGGTCCAGGATAGCGTAGTCGGTATAGCAACTTGCTATGGACTGGACAGTCTGGGGTTCGAATCCGAGTGGGGGCGACATTTGCTCCTGGCCCTGGGCCCTCTAGCTTCCTATACAATGGGTACCAGGTCATTCCCGGGGGTAAAATGGCCAGAGTGTGGTGTTGACCACCCACCCCCATCTAGTGCTGAGTTTAAAGCAAGGAATAGAGCTCTGCCTGTACTGCACCGCTTTGACTTCAAGGCATGTTATAGGGTGAATTTTACCCTATCCTTTTATTTTAATTTTATCAGTTAATGAAACCACACTTGTCATCTTCAGATATCATTAACTGATTATTTATGGTGTTTAAATAATTGAGAAGGAACAATAAAAGAATTGGCAAGAAGTATCAAAAAATTGTTGTGGGAATAAATAAAAGAGTGTAGTTTCTTCGTGTATTGACCCATATAACTTGGAAATGATGTTAAAAAAATGAGAAGAAGAGATCACTTTGGAAATGTGCGGGTAAGTGATTATGGCAGGGGATAACAGTAGTGTCCTTGTGGTGTGAGATAATTACTTTAATAGGGAATTATTCAAAATCAAAAACCATCTTGACATTTTACTTCATACCATTGTATTGTCTGTTAGCAGCACAGCCATATTAACCACCAAAGTACAACAATTATAGTGTAAATATGAAGAATATCTTAGATTTTCTTTGTATGTAAACAGTCTCCACATACTGATGTGACACCATGATCTTCAGGTTGTCTACAAGACTGCTAATCCTATTGTATGGAAATTCAACTTCATACCTGTGGGTCATGTGAATGCTTGGAAGTATTCACCCCCCTGGATATTATACATATTTTGAAGACATAGTTTATTAAAATAAACAGTATAGAATTATAATTTGTATGCACTAAAAATACGATTTTGAATTTTGTGGTGGGTCAATTATTATTTGTTGTAATTGTCTGTTGCCTGTGTGTGTCATCATAGACATGTGTAAAATACCAATGACTGTAATATACTATATCCCATATCATTTTGACAGGACTGTGGCTGTCATGCTAACCGGATGTGTGTGAATGGTATGTCTTGGGGTTTCATGAGTGAATCTGTGTTTGTGTATTGTGGAAACCAGAATACTTATGAAAAATAGATGGAGGTAATGTAGTTCCGTGTTTGGAAATAACCTTGCACTGTGATTATCTGATGCTAGGAGCTGAACTGACAGCTTATTGACAGCTAAAATGCTTTCAAAAATATATCTGTCATTCTTTTGTCATTTGACTTACCCATTTTCTGTTTTGAAAAACAAATTTCTGAACTCTTTGAGATTCTGCTGATGATTTCTTAATATCTAAGATTACTCTGAAGAGACAGTTATTGGCTGTTTATTACATGCATATTCTCAGCTTTTTTGTTTCTGAGAAATGTGGTACTTTCACATTACAGGAATATGTGCTCACACTTCTAGACTTAAGGTACATGGCTGATTAAAGACAAGAAAGAAGATTGTATTTACTTGACACACTTAAGCTTGTCTAAATGTGCATTGTTGTCCTTCTTACTTGTCATGTTATTCCAGCACAAGTTACTAGTGCATTAAGGTCATTGTCTTGTGGGGTGTGACACAGTGTACTGTGGTTAGCAGAATTCTGAAGATGGAGGAAGCAGGATCCCTCAAACTCTGGTACTTCTGTACTGGTTTAAATGGCGTCACATTCCAGAAGACTGTGAACTTAATATGCATTGCCATCAGTACCTCAAATTTGATGTGCTAATGCATTTTTTTCTGATCTCTCAGCCGATCGAGTTCCTGTCAGACATGTATCTCATGCCCCTTCCCCCCTCTCCTCCTCCATACCTGTCCCCATATGAAATTGTGGTGGAGCCCAGCCATCTGTTGGACAACAACAACTCTTTCCTTCCAGTGGTCACTGAGCAGTTCTTTGGCTTTATTTGAGTGTTGCATGGAGTGTGACAGGTTAAGTAAGATGCCTGGCCAGCAGCAGCTGACCTTGGTGGAAAGCTTAGAGAAAATTCCAGGAAAAATGTGCCAAATGGCATAATAATGCTGTCCATTTGCAGCTATTCTCCAATAGTATTACTGTCCCAAATTTGATATGTCTATGATACTTTTGGCTTTAAATGCTCGTGTTAGAACCACAAACAAAATGGAGTTTGTTGTGTTCATAAGCACATAAAGTTGTTTTTTGTGAACAAGTGAACAAGTGTTGAACTGTGTGTGTTCTTTCTGAATTGTAATTCCTCTCTTAATATTGTCCTTTATTTCCACATGACTTGAGCTAGCCTCATGTGAAAACTTCTAACTCCACATGCACATGCAAATTTATGTAATGGGATAAGTGGTCAGGTTACATGGTGATGCATGTGTTGATACACATCACAGTCACATCTGTGATGTGGTATCAGTGTTCTGTAGTATCTTCATTTCACACACACAAAATATGTACTTACTTTTGGTAATTTCTGAAATATAACATTAGACTTAAGTAAGAGTGTGCAGAACCAAACCTGTACATATGTCAGAGACATTCTGCACACTTCTTTGAAAAACAGCCATTGTGAAACATAAAAATGTCATTCTGTACCTTGCGTGTAACAGCATTCCTGCATGTCATTAATAAGACATGCCTGTTATGTGTTATTAGTGAGTGAGTGTACCCCAGCATGAGGTTGAATTACACCACTGTTCCATGTCACTGCTGCTGGCATACTGCTTTTACTTGTTTCAACCTTTCACCATCTTGGAAAATGATTGTGTCATTCAGCACTGTGTTCGTGAGTGTTCACCTAGCTATCAGCATTTTTATATCCCTGAAATACAGGTAGATGATGCTTCAGGGTACATTATGTTTATTTTCATTACCATGGTACATGATTCAGGGATGCAGAAATGAAAGACATTATACACTTTGAGGTTAATCTAGTAAAGTTACATTGTAGCTGTTTCATGTATTGGAATCAAATGTTTACATTTGCTTGATGATCAAAAAACACCCACTTCACATGCAAGGCTGCTGTAGATGAACTTGAACTTCCATTCCTTAATCAGGCAGTTATGAATTGAAATAGCAGAAAGCAGCTACAATTGGTTTATGTGCTGAAACATGCTTATCCATCTGCATCACCCTTGAAGATTTATTGGTTGACCATCTACAGCTTGTATCGTAATTTCAATCGTTCAAATTTTCTTCCATTTTATGTATGTGGCTTCTCTCTAATTTTCATTAATTACAAGTGTTTGTGCTAATGTATAAATTAAACAAAAACCACTCTGCCTTCATGTCAGTTTTTTTTTTTAAGGGTAGAGAGTAGGTTCCATGGGAATGTGCAAAGAAGATTATATTTCACTGGAACATTCATACTCACTGATAGACAAGTGGGTAGACTAGTGTTGATATATGAGGGTTCTTTGTACAGCACTGATGAGGCTAGATGTGGTGTCAGGGAAGCAGGTATTAGGTATTTTTCTGTGATTTGTTACATACATGTTTGAATTTGACTGCTGGACAACCAGTTGTATTTGCAAAAAGCACACTTTTTACATGTGTGCTTTTTTTTCTTCACAATTTTAATGGAAAACACCCCTAGAAATTCATTTGATATATTTAGGCAACATTGAAATTTATTGCAATTTTCAAGACATGCCACATAATGTCTGTTTTATTTTCCACGAAATGCCATTTATTTCATAATTTTACCTTATTCTGTTCAAATAATAGATTTCTTCATAAACCATGCCCTGAAATTTAAGTACTTACTTACTTACTTACTTACTCACTCCATGGTGCAGAGTCCTTCTTGAGAAGCTAACTGGTTTGCAGCTAGTCAAGAAATTCCCTGCATTTCACAGAACCCGAAGGTTCATTACCGCACTCACAAGTGTCCGCCAACTGTCTTTATCCTGGGCCAACCCAATCCAGTCCATATACCCACATCCCACCTCCTGGAGATTCATTCTAATATTATCTCCCCATCTACGCCTAGGTCTCCCCAGTGGTCTCCTTCCCTACGGTTTCCCCACCAAGACCCTGTAAACCCCCCTCTCCTCACCCATACGTGCCACATGCCCAGCCCATCTCATTCTTCTAGATTTTATCACCCGCACAGTATTGGGTGAGGAGTACAAGTCATTTAGCTCCTCGTTATGCAATCTCCTCCATTCCCCTGTTACCTCTTCCCTCCTAGGTCCAAATATTCTCCTCAACACCCTGTTCTCAAACACCCTGAGCTTCCTTTCCTCCCGCAGTGTCAACGACCAAGTTTCACACCCATACAAAACAACAGGCAAAATTACAGTTCTATATATCTTGATCTTTAAAT
>Ga0123355_10015422_pt1 | contig 12004 bp, 10 predicted proteins | sample TergutEmb28metaG_3_FD_89872 | JGI IMG/M metagenome (GOLD analysis project Ga0123355, IMG submission 89872) | Embiratermes neotenicus P1 segment gut microbial communities from Petit-Saut dam, French Guiana - Emb289 P1 | ecosystem: Host-associated > Arthropoda: Insects > Digestive system > Gut ... | reverse complement strand
TTTTCTTCGTACATTTCGTCTGTCTGCATCTCTAATCCAGGACAAATAGCAAGGAACGTTGCGCTATAAATTTATAAACGAAGCAGAAATTTTAAGCGTATTTTGACTTAACCGAAAATTAAACTGTGTCTGTGTACGTGCTTGGAAATTTGGCACATGGTTTCAAAACGACTCTGTGATCTGAGTCTGTCTTTAGCGCATAAATACTGATGGAGAACAACGGATGTATCATAACAGTGCGAGAGATCTTTCTCATTCTCTTGTCCAAAGCGTACATTCTGGTTCTTTGGCCATGCCTCGCGGCCAGTGCTTACCGGTGGTTCTTTCTGCAGGGAATTAGCGGTCGGAATTTTAAGTTTATAGTACAACTCCAACTAGGGCATCGTAAAAATGGGTGGAGGAATAACTTTAGTCTATAATATACTACGAAGGTATTTTTATTAACATTTTTCCCGACTAACGCACCCGATCCTTTTAAATCGGAATCCTACGAACGCACCAAGTGGATGCGTTGCAGCCATTTAAATGCTCGGTATAGCCATGTACAGGCTTAGAATTATAGTCTCACTCGTTATCTCCACATTATGTAGTATTTTGTGGTCAGATTCGCCCTCCGGCCACTTTACCCAATTATGTATATATGCACGTCATGAATAGCAGTTTCTAGCCACCTGTAATCTTCGAAAAACTCGTCTGTTTGTTTTTATGCTTATCAACAGAATCACTTCCTTCTCAAGAGACGTTTAGCAGTAGATTGCATTTCGTTCGTCCAGCCCTTAGACCATACACACATTTCACTGTGAAGCGTAATTCACACTGCCAAGCGTTGCTGTTACAGGAAGTCTCTTCCTGAAGGTGTGCTTCGTATAGGAATTTTCTTGCTGTGTATCCCGCTCTTTACTCCAACCAACTACGTCATTCAGTGATATACTATACAGTTCGTGATCCTGTAGCCATGACATAAACACACTTTGTTTCAACCGTCGCAGGATAAATTACTGCTAAAATGGACTAAGTGCCACCTGTCTGTGTATGATAAAATGGCAGTGCTACTGTATATTGTCTAACGAATGAGAGTCTGGTTCTGCACGAATTGAAGCAGATTAAGCCCTGGTTTGATGAAGAATGTTTAGATTTTTTGGATCAAAGGAAGCAGGCAAAATGCGGTGGGTACAGAATCCAAGCCAAAAGCAATGTAGATAATTTGAACAATGTAAGACGTGAAGTTAGCAGACATTACAGTAACAAAAAGAAGTCATATATGAGAACTATAATTGAGGAACTTGAAACTAACAGTAAGATTCAAAATATTAGGGACTTGTATAGGATCAACAATGACTTCAAGGAAGGGTACCAGCCAAATTTAATACAGTAAAGGATGAGAAAGGTGACTTGTTTGCGGACTCCCACAGTATGTGGCTAGGTGGAGGAAATATTTCTCCCAGCTATTAAACGTGAATGTCGTTAAGGATGTTGGACAGGCAGAAATACAAACAGCAGGACCACTAGTGCCTGAGCCAAGTGCCGCTGAGTTTGAGCTGGCTGTGGACAAGCTAAAAAGTCACAAATTGCTAGGCATTGAAAAAATACCGGCAGAAATGTTTAATGCAGGGAGTAGAAAAACGTGCTTGGGGAGTCATAAACATATTACTTCCATTTGGAAGAAGGAGAAACTGCCTGAAGAGTGGAAGAAGTCGAACAGAGTACCTACTCATAGGAAGGAGGATAAAACAGATTGTAATAATTATAGGGGCATATCAACTTTGCCAACCACTTACAAAATTTTATCCAACATCCTTCTGTCAAGGTTAATTCGAAATTCGAAGGAAATTACTGGGGATCATAAATGTGGCTTTCGACGCAAAATGTCGACTATTGATCATATATTCCGAATTCGCCAAATTCTTGAGAAAAAAATGGAATGCAATGACGAAGTTAATCGGCTTTTTATAGACTTCAAGAAAGCTTATGATTTAGTTAGTAGAGAGATCTAATATAAGATTATCGTTGAGTTTGTTATCCCTAGGAAACTTGTAAGTTTAATAAAGACGAGTCTGACTGAAACATATAGCAGAGTCCGGGTAGTCAAGAATGTGTCTGACAGGTTCCCTATTAGGAATGGTCTGAAACAAGGAGACGTTCTATCACCAATACTTTTTAACTTCGCTTTAGAGTGCGCCATTAGAAGGGTTCAGGTAAACCAGGATGGCTTGAAACTAAATGGTACACATCAGCTTCTGGCTTATGCCGATGATGTTAATATACTGGGAGGAAGCATACTCCAAAGGAAAATGCAGAAGATCTAGTGGCTGCTACTAGGGAGATTGGAATGGAAATAATTTCTGATAAATCACACTACATGGTCATGACTCGAGATCAGAATGCAGGACGAATTCAGTGTGAGGATTAAAAATAGTACCTTCGAGAGGGTGGAAGAGTTTAAATATTTGGGAACAACTTTAAGAAATCAAAATTCTATTCCGGAAGAAATTAAGAGTAGATTGAAGTCAGGAAATGCTGCTACAATTCGGTGCAGAATCTTTTGTCTTCCAGGTTGCTATCCAAAAATTTAAAGGTCAAGATATATAGAACTATAATTTTGCCTGTTTTTTGTATGGGTATGAAACTTGGTCGCTGATATTGCGTGAGGAAAGGAAGCTGAGGGTGTTTGAGAACATGGTGTTGAGGAGAATATTTGGACCTAGGAAGGACGCGGTAACGGGGGAATAGAGAAGATTGCATAACGAGGAGCTAAAAGATTTGTACTCCTCACCCAATATTGTGCGGAAGATAAAATCAAGAAGAATGAGATGGGCTGGGCATGTTGCGCGTATGTGTGAGGAAAGCGATGTATAGGATCTTGCTGAGGAACCCGGAGGGAATGAGACCACAGGGGAGACCTAGGCATAAATGGGTGGATAATAATAGGACGGATCTCCAGAATGTGGAATGTGGTTATATGGACTGGAATTGGCTGGCCCAGGATAGAGACAGGTGGCGGACGCTTGTGAGTGCGGTAAGGAACATTCGGGTTCCGTGAAATGCGGGGAATTTCTTGAATAGCTGCAAACAAGTTAGCTTCTAAAGAAGGACTCTTCTCCATGGAGTAAGTAAGTAAATGAGTTTCAACAAATTCACTTGAGGAAAGAGGACAGAGAGACCGGGGATCTGTGGGCGGTAGCCCCTAGTCAGGTTTTCTGGAGGCAGCTGTAATTTGGTACAAGAAATTTCATTTCGTATAGTAAAAAGTTTCTTAAATTTTGGTACTTTAATATAATTTATGGTAACCAAATTATTTGTCACTGCTAATATAAAAATATTGCGAACCTAGGTAACTTTAGAATTTTACTGCCTATTTTCCGAACAATTTGGAATGTTGGTGTCCTAAATCCACTAATTTATAACTCTTTTCACAATCGGGTTGAGTTTGGCACGATCTGGGTCTTCCGAATTTCGGGGGGAGTGGGGGGGGGGTTGAACAACCCAACACCCTCTGGGTACGCCACTGTACTGAACACTTTATTGAGCTGAAATACCTCTGATTTATTCGCAACAATGCAGATAATTTAATTGTTTCATCACCTTTGATTCATAATTTATAAAGGTTTATAGGCAACAACGCGCAACGATTTAAAAAGCTGTCCAATATAAACAACGTAACATGGGCACTAAAATTAATTACATGCCGAACGATAAAAGTAAATGAAGCACACAGAAAACCTGGCCTTCAACAATGCGACAAAGTACTTCTGAAATATCGTCCAACAGCTGCCGACAGTGATTAGCCTTTTTCAGCTCAGCGGTTACAATGTGTACCACCAGGTTTAAACATTCAAACATTTTATATTTTGTCCTCACATTGTATTTATAGGTTTCGTGTGGATCTCAGAACAAAGAGCGATTATTTCCCTATACAGAAATAAATGACTGTTTTTTACAACTGGGACAGAGTGTATTTACTGCGCGGTAGGGGCTGTGTTTTGAAGACAGATTAATGTGAATGATAAAATAGACGTTCCATGGTTCAGGCGGTTAGTCGCGGAACTCTGGATGCAGAGACACAAATTAGATTCTAATCCAGTCTATTTGTGATATATGGTGCAGAAAGTGACATTTTACAGGTTTTTATCTGCATACTTCTGCTTCACTCTCTCAGTATTATTCCTCCAATGCTCCGTACTTATCCCCAAAGCTGCTCGTAGAAATGGAAGAAACAAGCTATCGATACAACTACACCTTTAGACGGGCTCCTTGTGCCCTACAATCTGACGCAAATTCACAGGAAATAAAACCAACATTCTGCAGATTATATGTTCATATATTTAAAATCACGAAGAGAACTGAATGTTTTGTGTTCTTTATCGAGAATTACTTTAAATGGAGCGTATAACTTCATGGTGAACCGTGAGGAATTAATTGCTATCACACCGCCATACATACCACCATTCAATAGGAGTCCCACAATATTTCTATTATCACATTAACATTCCGTGATAAACACGAAAAACCGTATATAGAAGTTATCACAATGGAAATAACACGCTCAATACAATAGAATTTTGTCACACTTGTGTCCTTGTGACTTCTATTTAAACATACAATTATTGAAGTCTGAGAGGGCAAACAATGAACGAACGCGGAATTCAGCGGCTTCTCTTAGCTCTACAGAAGAAACACTAAATTCTAAGTTATCATTAACTGAGACCGTTGAAACGAAAAGGCAGTGAAACTAAACAGGAAATTTTTCACACTTAGCCAGAAATTCTTTGCTAAAAGACGAACAGAATTAACAGTTTCTAAAGTTACAATTATTGTACCCACAATGACCTTGCTCTGCCAGAGGAGTTTATGACGTCAAACTTGTTTCGGTTTTCTTTGTCCCAACGATCTTACAAATACAACTAAAATAACGTTCTATAACACCTGTCAGATGTTTCTGTGAAGATGTTCTTGCCTTCGACACGAGCAACTTAACTTGGAATGTGCCTGATAAAAGGACCACACGAGTGAAACAACCGCAGTTTCAAGGAGCTGGAAGAAGACGCCGACTACATTTCAAGTTTCTGTAAGTAAACTTTATGTTACTTCCTTTCTGTACCCGCGATCCGACGAACGAAACCGCTACAAATCTATACCTCAGACCGTGCTGCCAGGAGGTAGAAAATTAGCTTTTTGTCACAGTACCTTCTGCTCACACACTAACGTTATTGAGTGTAATTATGTCGAAATAATTATACACAAAGAATGAATTTGGATTAACTCGGTAGAAATTATCCACTAATGATTTTGAGATAAAGCAGGTCAGCTGTATTTTCGATCATTTACTGAAATTTAATTTTCTGAGCACTCTTCGTCACCTGGAATGGGAAAATAATGAATTTGCACTGAACTGCTGTAAAATATATAGCAGATTGGCAGCTTGTAATACGGCAGAAATCGTGACTGTTGAGTGAAGTGGTGGTTATGCTTGGAACAGTGTATATTAGACGGTGAAGATACTACAAGAAGTATATCGAGAAGGCATAACAGGGTATAATGTTGTTTCTCAGTGTGTGTCTGTAGAATTAATTATCCAGCACTGTCAAACCATGCGACTCTTTACGTGTATAATGTAGTCTCTCTACTGACCGGCGCTACAAAGTTTTCCGCATTATAACATCACAAGTACCAGTTTCAGAAGAAAAAAAAAACACTGAAATTGAGTTTCGTAATTTGAACAGATTCGCAAAACTGTCTATAAATGTTTTTTATTTTAAAAACTATTCGGTCACTTGTTATCAAAATATACATCTGTGTAAATACAAAGTGGCTGTTGTTTTCCCAGATTTTAAATATCGCTGAATTTTCTGAACCCATTTTCAAAACTACATTAAAAATGTTTCAAAACCCCTCCAAATGGCCGAAGAGTTGCTTCGTGCAGGTATAAAAACGGACGGACGAACGGGCAAACATAAAGATATTTGTAATACGTTCTCACAAAATTTCGTCTGACTTTAATGAAACATGAAGTGCATCGAGAAATTTTCTAAAATTCATTAAATATTCCTTTAAACGTATTTATCGAGGAGGGTAAGAGACAGGAAAGGAAGGACCTTATGAATTATTAGTAGAAATTTACAGTTTTGATAAGCCATTTTAAATGCGCTGCATATCTACCGAAGATATGCGAAATTTCTGGCCGATATCACATTACTCTATGTCAGGTCAACACAGCTACACACGCGGTCCTTTGGCTGACACAATTGTTTCAATTCGACAAATGTTAATTTAAAATATTACGCTGATGGCCAATTAATATAAATCACTTTGCGGCATTATCTGGTTACACTTATTATTATGTCACTATAACTGCCTTCCTGATATATCAAATTAATTAGAATCTACAAGACGTAGAGTGATCTGATCAGTACAGTGTGCATAAATTAATCCAGATAGCCACTTGATGCGTGAAGTGCATGAAACGGTGAATTTATACAGGGCAGCTCACAGCTTGTCTGATGCAGATTCACATTTCTTCTCGAATAACATTATGCGTGCTCGTGCTGTTTCTTTAATATTTGTACCACTGCACAAGAATATATATATATAGGTACGAATGTTACTTACTAACTTACTTACTCCATGGAGCAGAGTCCTTCTTGAGAAGCTAACTGGTTATGCAGCTAGTCAAGAAATTCCCAGCAATTTATGGAACGTGAAAGTTCATCACCTTATTCACAAGGGCCCGCCATCTGTCCCTAGTTTGAGCCAACTCCATCCAGTTTCCACACCTCCCACTTCCCGAAGATCCATCTTATTATAATCCTCCCAACTAGGTCTGGGTCTCCCCAGTGGTCTCTTTCCCTCACTAGAACCCTGTGCACACCTCGCCACTCTCCCATACGCGCCACATGCCCCACCCATCTCATTCTTCTCGATTTTACTACCCGCAAAATATTGGGTAAGGAATAAAGATCTCTAAGAACCTCATAATGTAATTTTCTCCATTCTCCTGTTACCTCGTCCCTTATAGGCCCAAATACTCCCCTTCACATCCTGTTTTCAAACACCCTCCGCCTACGTTCCTCCCTCAATGTCAGCGACCAAGTTTCACACCCGTACAGGACAACGGGCAGAATTATAGTTTATATATATATATATATATCTTTAAATTTTTGGACAATAACCTGGATGACAGAAGATTCTGCACCGAATAATAACAAGCATTCCCTAAATTCAGCCTGCTCTTAATTTCTTCCTGAATAGAATTTTGATTTGTTAACATTGTTCCCAAATATTTGAACTCTTCCAGCCTCTCAATGGAACTATTGTCAATCTTAATACTTTGAGTTAGGTACGAATGTTAGGTGATAAAAAAATACAGGAGAAACTTTAACGGAATTTTGTCGGAACCAAATTTCAAATAGTGTCTCTGCACTTCCTTTAAAACTTGTGTCCACCCAGAAATTTGAATAAAATTTGCACACGGAGAAGGGAAGAAAAATTTTACTGACTTCAAAACGGCGTCCAGGAATCTGTCTTTAGCCAGTAAAACTGTGGCAGAACACCCGATGTAACATAACTGTACGTCACTGTGTTCACTGTGCGAAGGGAGAGAAGGGACAAACACAATTTACATATCCCTTGTTTTCATGAATTACAGAAATTAAAACCAACATGTTGCTGTTTTTCCTTTTGGGTGTAATCGCCAACGTAGCGTTATTTTGCGACGGCTGCTCCGTTGGACCTAGGGATGTGATCAATTTTGATTGGATTAAAGTACGTATAAGTGTATTGACAGTATATCTGAAACAAACAACTTTTAAAACTGTTGCATTGGTTTTATATGTCACTTGTGGTACCATTAACGAACTGTCAATAGTGCATGTAATGGGGTGCGGTGGCCATCTTACCACCTACAACAATGCCCAAAAATGGTATCAGCTGCCACCACTTTAGACAACACCATAAAATACACATAAAATATATTCTACAACACTACGTCAAAATATATTAACCCAGAGACTTGTGTAATACAATGAAAAAAATTAGTACACAAATCGATGGTACATAAACACATAAAACCTATCACAAGGAAAGGCTGATCATCTCCCACTGCCGCATATTTATTTCCTTCTATTACCCAACCAATCAATTTGTAATACAAAAGTATAAGGGCAACAAAATAAACCCAAACATAACCATATCATTTCGCACACTTCAGTTTGGGACCAAACAACTTAGTCACGCTTACCTGGCATGATAATTAGTAGTACAGCCCACATCATGTAAATTTTACTTTTCCTAAACTTCCCATATTTCTGCCGCCAACAAAGGTTAACAAAGTCTCTGTTCCGCCGCTTTACCAAGCTACACCACACTTCTCAGCTTAGGTCAGAATTTTCTATATTCACCTAGCAACAGTTTTCTGCAGTTTCAACTTGTTTGCTGTTGTTATGTGAGTGACAGGTGATCTGACCTTCCTGTTGGTCCGACTGAGGGACGTATCCAACCGTTTCTCGCAATGCTAGTAGCATACGAAATATACAAAATGTAAAGGAATAAAATAAAATTTTCACCACAAGGTACTACAGTGCATATCAGACTGTGTAAATTGGAGTAATTGAATGATTTATGGATAATTATTTGGTTATGTACTGAAATTATTCTCTTGTTTTTTAATTATCGTCAGCAGATTTAAGGAATTTTAGTGAAAAGACTAATTTAGACGAGTTCGTAAAGTAAAACATTAGTGTATTTCCCGCTTTATGTCAGTCTTTCTGCTTACAATAACTCGGAATCTACACGGCGGACTGTTTGAAAATAAATATTTGAATATTTCTCAACAATGTTTAGAGAATAAAAAGATCTTCTACAATCTGAGAAGCATGTCAGTTACTTTACAATAAAATGCATTTGAAATCGTCATAGTTGTTTGTCAGTTCTTCCTAAAGTAAGAGACGTTTAAAAAAATTGTAAAAAAATCAATAAGCACATAGTCTAATTAAATTTTTAGAAAATATTGCCCTACTTGAAATAATGTAAAACATACTGCAGAAGGAGACAAGCCACAGACGGAAATACAATAAGGCTCGTGGGATTGGCATGCCCGATAAAAAGCCTACAAAACACTTTCTTTAGTCCTACTCGATTCTAGAACCAAGACTCAATTACCAGCTGCTCAAGTTAACAGTTGATTCAATTCCCTCCACACAACTACATGTTCAGGAGATCCGGAACCAAATCTCTGTATACCCTAAACGAAAAAGAATAAAATTTAACAAATTTGCAATTAGTTATAATTAAGAAGTTCCAATCACCAGAACTGTGTCACAGAGGTCTTTTTGTTACAGTTTACAGGTGAATGGTATCTCAAGTCGCACTACGACAATTATATTGAAGACGAGTATGACTGCACTAATGGGACATTTGCACTTCCTCTTCTAGATACGAGCTCTGTCGTATTCATCGGGTATTCATACAGGTGGGTTCACAATATCCACTGTTTGTTCACTGCAGTTTGTGGGTGTAAATTGAGATAATGGGAACGAAAAAATATATCTCTGCGTTTATATTAACTCTCTTGTTAATATCCAGCTTTCAAAACGCTCAAACAAAAGGCGTGAATAATTTAAACAATTGGACTGTCTAGATTTTTAAGTATGAATTATGTCAAATTATCAATTTCTTTTTTTCTCTACAGTACAGGAACTCGTCTTGAAAATCCTGGCGATGCTTACAACTGGAACAGTGCTGGATACTTCGATCTACAGATCTTAGCGGGTAGGTATACTGTAAAATGGTTGACAAACAGCGTCATGGTATTACCTGGAAAATGTAACGATTAAAGATTCAAATCACATTATATAAACGTCACATTTAGTGTGAATAATGATTCATATTGAGAAGTTCACTGGTCCATGAAATCCAGATGGATTGTCTTTATCAATAGCCATTCAAAATTTCACAAACTTCCTCAGACTCCCCTTTTGGAAGTTTCAGTTTTATATTTCGACTGACACGTAATAAACACATCAGTTTTTCCAAATTCGCCAAGAACACGGAGCATTTTTTCTCAAACATACATCACTAAAAAAACAGCTTTATCGTATAGTAATATTGTTCACCCTATGGTACTGATGAATTTGAAAATATGTAGCTAAATAATATGCAATCTCTCCCTGCCTCACACAAAGTAATTCCAATTTTGAAATTATAAAGAACGCCTCTACAAATTAGCATTCACTTATATTACTTTTACAGAAATCTGGACTGGGCGATACTACGTCATATCAATTGACTACGAAAGTTACGTAATTCTCCAGCTGTGCCACACATTGCCACTTCCAGGTAAGAACGTGTCATGCGAAAGTTTTAAAAATAGGATGAACTGTACTATAGAAAGCGCTCCGCAGATTTCCGGAAAACGAGTCGTGGCTGTCCGTCCTTCCCTCCCACTGGACGGATTATTGAAGAAAACTTTAATTTAGACCTTTTAAAAAAATTATGGGGAAAAATTCTTGCTCTTTTAAACCTGACAAGAATAACGGACACTTTAAGTAGAGACAAACATAGACATCCTGCCGAATTCTACTTAGAAAATGAAATATTTCTGGAATAATTTCTAAAAAAAATCGGAAAGTTCATTTAGTGTAAAATAACTTCCTTATGAAAACCGTGACTTTTATGAGATAATGTGAAAAAATATAGTACAGACGGATACGGAAAACATGAAACATAATAAGGCGCGAGCGATTTTTATGCTGGTTAGATAAGGCTATAAACACGCAATCAGAGTATGTACAAATTACTGCTTTTCTACTTCAAGAATAGTTATACAACCACACCACAATGTTACACTTATACGTAAATTGTCTGTCTTGTTTTGTGTTTGTGTTGGCAAATTGTGCTGTTGATCTCCGTTAACCAATAAATTTCCACACGCAATGTACAAACACAAATATTTTTAACAAAAGATGTTTCCATCAAACCGATCCAACACCATAAATAATCTACAAACCTCAAGTCAGTAAGAAAAACATCAAAAATTGCTTTTAGACTTATTCCTGTGTGTTCCGCTAAGGCCTATAACAACCAGTTCTTAACGCTACCGAACGCTATTTGTAGCCGCAGTATATATTTGTACTGAATGTCTGTAAGAGACGAAAGTAACGCAGGGAAATATACTGGAGGGGGGAAACGATGTGAGGAGAGGCGTTGACGGTAGAACTTGAGAAATGGTCATTAGTCAAAATTTAGTCAATTCCACATCATAAATTTTAAACCTGACAACACCAATTAATTTCCTTGCAGTGTCTGTTTATGTGTGGTACCGAAGCCCAAACCCTGACGCAACAACGGTGCAGCTTGTGAAGACTAAGTTGCAAGAATACAACTTAAATGGCAAGCAGTTGGTGGATTGGCCGAATGAGAACTGCCAGTAGGCGGAATTCCAACAGAAGAAGTTTCGAATAGAGAAAAAAGGCGCAGGAAATGGAAGGAAACCTTCTGCGATTTTAGTATTTCTGGGCAACTGAATATATGCCTTCTATACAATATATTGTGCCAGAACTAGAATTTAAATATAATTGACCTAAATATCATACACATATTTCCTTTCCTTCAATTTGAACATTTGAATAAAGACTAAAATTATATGGGAATTTTGCCTGAAGTCGACGAAGCTCATTGTTATATTGTGACTAGCCTACTGTCTGGACGAACGTGTTTCGTTTCCAATAATTTTTCCAGGACTACTTTCTCTTGTCCAAAACGTCCTTTCTGTTTGTCACGCAATGCCTCGTATTCAGTTCGTAACGGTGGTTCTCTCGGTGGGGAATTATCCGACGGAAAGTGAAGTTAACGGTAGATCTGCAACTAGGGCCGTCGCAGAGAATGTGTGGAGGTATATTGTACTGCACAGTAATCAAATATAGTATTTACTTTATTGTAGGACTGAGACAATCTGGTCTGCTCCAGTTCCAGCCTGTAATTCTCGAAGATTTTCCGTCAGTTCCGAGAGCGA